>Ga0073934_10001017_pt1 | contig 72084 bp, 55 predicted proteins | sample LarsenN4metaG_FD_76834 | JGI IMG/M metagenome (GOLD analysis project Ga0073934, IMG submission 76834) | Hot spring sediment bacterial and archeal communities from British Columbia, Canada, to study Microbial Dark Matter (Phase II) - Larsen... ...
AGGTCCGTCTCGATTGTCCCTCGCCCGACAAGGTCCTCAGGATCGCCATCGAGCACCGTTGTCCAGTCGATGATACGGAGTGTATCCGGCAGGTCGACGTCGCTGGGTTTCTCCGGTGTTTCCATGACAAGCACAGTCTGCAGGGGTGTACCTTCCGTGAAGAATTCCGTCAGGCTGCCGAGCTTTTCAGGTACGGTGAGCAGCGTTTTCACATCGCAGTTGCGGGTGATGTACGCCAGGCGCTTGGCGGGCGCGTTTGGATCAAGCGGGACGTAGATCCCTCCCGCCTTGAGTATCCCGAAAACGCTGATGACGGAAGCCGGCGACTTGGGGAGGTAGATCGCGACCCGGTCCCCGCGCTGCACGCCATTTTGTTGCAGTGCAACAGCGACCTGATCGGTCAGGCGGTCCAGCCGGGAATAACTCATCCCGGTGCCGTTGAAACGGATCGCCTCTCTTTCTGGAAATCTCGCGGCGCTTGCTGTTAGTAGCTGGTGGAGCAAATAAGCCATCCCAGCCTCTCCAATCCTTAATCGGCAGAACTCAATTGTTTCTGTTGAGCGACAGGTACCGATTTCTTACGAGAGAATATGTTCAACAACGGGACGGTCATCAGGTTTGTGACCAGCGCGACGACCACGATGATCGTGAATGTTAGGTTCGTTATGATCTGGAACTGTAATCCGATTAACCCGGCGACCAGGACTAGCAAGCCGCGAGTGTTGAAGAGCGCCCCGAGGACCCCGGTCTCCTGCCAGGTTACCCCAAATCCCTTGGAAGGCAGAGCTGCCAGGAACTTCCCGCTGATAGCTCCAAGCAGCATCAAGCCAACGGCTGGCAGGGTCTGCCATGTAATTAATTTCAAGTCAGTCTGGAAACCCGACATCGCGAAGAAAATCGGCAGGAAGAAAATCATCGCGACATCTTTGACCTTGGCTGAAATGCTGGCGCGAAGCCCTGGATTTGCCGGCAGGAGCATTCCCCATAGGAAACCGCCGACCATCGCGTTGATCCCGAGCTGATGGGCGATCACCGCATAGAGGGTCAGACCGGCAAAGCACACCGCCATCCCGTCTCCGGATATCGTGTCACCTCTTATCAGTCGGGCAAGCAATGGGCGGACCACGATCCAGGATACCAGAGCGAACAACAGGATCATGCCGACTCTGAGCAAGAAATCGCTCATACCTTTCGCAGCAGCGACCGTTGCTGCAAAAGAGATGTAGCTGAACATGATGACCGACATGATCCCTGTTGATGCGACCCCTAAAGAACCCATCTTCGAATTGAGCTCCCCGCGCTCCATCAGGATGTGTGCCATGACCGGGAAGGCTGTCACGGACAGGGCGGCTCCGAGGAATAAGCCAAAGGGCAGGAACCGTGTGGCAGCCTCGCCCGCATAATCCGAAGTGTACATTACCTGCGCGATCGGGAAACCGATAACAGCCGGGATTGCGATGGCCAGCACAGCCAGCAGGCCGGCCTGTCCCTCCCGTCCCCTGACCTTGCTCAAATCGTATTCGACTCCAGCCAGGAACATGAACAGGGCTAAAGCCAGCGTGGCAAATGTGCTCAAAGCCGGTCTGGCTTCCGCTGGCGCGATCACTAGGGAGAGGTTTTGACCGAGTAATGTCGGACCGAGCAGTACTCCGGCCAAAATTTCACCCACCACCCGGGGTTGGCCGATCTTATTCATCAGATTCCCCAATATCCGGGCGAGCACAACGATCAGGAATACATCGAACAATACATAGGCGATAAGCAGTTGTCCGGTGACATTCTGAGGGGGGGTAAGTGTTTGCAACCAGCCAGACATTTCTAAATCCTCCATACTGATAAAATTACTTGGCGACTATCTCAAACTAATTGATATTGTAGCTGGGATTCAGGGGGGACTGCCTCATTCGATCACCGGGAATGAACTAGCCTGGTCCACCGTTGCCTCTTCGGATTCGTTCGCGGTTTCTGCGAGTGTGGTCTTCTTAGGATATAGCCGGGAGTAATAGATCCATTCCAGGATTGGCGAGGTCATGAATGTTGTGGTGATTGCCATCAGGACCAGCATCGAGAAGAGGGCCTGAGAGATCACTCCGATTTCCAGGCCAATTGTCAACAGCACCAGCTCCATCAGGCCGCGCGTATTCATTAACACTCCCAGCGATCCCGCCTCGCGCCAGGATAATCCCGTGAACCGCGCAGATAGCATTGATCCACCGAACTTGCCTACCACTGCCGTGGCCAGGATTAACGCGGCAAAAAACCACATTTTGGCACCGCTCAAAAGACCCAAACTGGTCTGCAATCCAACGAACGCAAAGAACAGCGGCAAGAGCAGGACCACAGCGACGTCGTTGATCTTTTCGGTCAGGGAGTTGACGAGGCCGTGATTTTTCGGCATGATTACACCCGAAATGAAGGCTCCAAACACTGCATGGATCCCGAGCCGTTCAGTGACCCAGCCTGCGCTCAGCACCAATAAAAGGATGATGACCAGCATCCCCTGGGTCACCGTCCCGTATCGTTCGAAAAAGTCACCCATCTTCCCGACCAGCTGTCGCACACCGAACCACATCAAAGCGATGAAACCCGCCACGCCTGACAGGGCGGCCCAGAGAGGTAAGCTCGATTCACTCGCCCGCGCAAGCAGCACGATCCCTGCCAGGATGCACCACCCCGTTACATCATCGACAGCTGCGCAGGTGATCGCGACGCTTCCTAACCTGGTCTTCAAGAGATTTCTTTCCGTCAATATCCTCGCCAGGACAGGAAATGCGGTGATGCTCATCGCCGCTCCCATGAACAGTGCAAAGTTAGTGAAACTGACGCTGTCGTCAGAGAGGCGCGGGTACAGGTAGATCGCCAGCCCAGAACCGAGGAAAAACGGGAATATGATGCTGACGTGGCTGGTGACTACTGTTGCATGTCCCAGCCCGCGAAGAACTTTGAGGTCCAGTTCCAGCCCAACCAGGAACATGAACAGGATTAATCCGACCTGGCTCAATGAATTCAAATACCCCAGGCTCTCCGGGGGGAAAAGGGTCTTATAGACGCCGGGCGCGACCCAGCCCAGTAAGGAGGGTCCGAGGAGCACCCCCGCGACCATCTCGCCCACTACCTGCGGCTGGTAGATCTTGCGGAAGAGCCAGCCGAGCGCTCTGGCCAGGGCCAGGATGACGACGATTTGCAGGAAAAGGGTCGGGAGATCCGGCATCATTGACTGTCTCCTTCCCCATTGCTGGAATTCACCCTGATGGCTGTCACTTGAAGCGAGCTCCCACACCTTGGAAGCGTCAGGGTCGCTTCCAATCTGTCGGGTTCTGGTTGGCGGTCAACTTTTCCTTCCAGCTCCATCCCGCGGGTCGTACCGTGAGGGTGTTTCTCTTTCGCGATGATGATCTCACCCATCAGGCTCCCCATCAGGAGGGTATGATAGGTATCCCCTAAAGTGATTTCCAGGTCCGGTCCGGATTGGATCATGGTGAGGGTGGAATACTCTTCCCAATCCAGACTCCCTCCACAGGTCTCGTTTCCTGGAATGAATTGTTGCGCCTCAATCGCCCATTTTCCCTTCACCGAAGCGGGTGCATCAAGATGGGTTCCAAGGCTCAATATCCCAAACACGCCACTGATCACCAGACTCATGACAACGAAATAAACGATTGCAATTCTCATAATCTCCACTCACCTCCAAGACGTTATCTCAGGAATAGATACCGATATCGGGCCAGGGTTTACAGCCCAGACAGCCTGGCGATGATCATCCGCTGGATGTCGGAGGTGCCCGAATAGATCGTCCCTCCGACCGAATCGCGCAGATCGCGTTCCAGCTCGAATTCGGTCATATAGCCGTACCCCCCGTGCACGCGCACCGCGTCCAGGCTGTTCTGGACGAAGCACTCGCTCAAGTACAGCTTCGCCAGGGCAGCTTCCATGATCGCCGATTTCCCCATCTTCTTCAACCAGGCGACCTTGTACAGCACCAGGCGGGCTGTCTCCAGTCGCACTTTCATATCGGCGATCCGGTTGGCAACCGACTGGAACTTCCCGATCGGCTGACCGAACTGCCTTCGTTCGCGTGCATAGCGGATGCAGTTCTCCAACTGGCGCTCCATCGCCCCGACGTGGCTGCCCAGGATGCAGGCCCGCTCCCACTCCATCGAGCTGTTGAAGATAGCTGAACCGGCGCCTTCCGGTCCGAGCCGGCAGTCTTCAGTGACGTAACAGTCCTGGAGGACCAGCTCGCCCATCGGCGAAGTCCGCAGCCCCATTTTCTCGATCCCCCGGCTGACACTGAAACCTTTCGTTCCTTTATCCACCAGGAAAGCCGTGATGCCGCCGCGCCCCTTCGCGGGATCGACCGTGGCAAACACCAGGGAAACGTCGGCAAAAGGCGCGTTGCTCACGAACATCTTGGTCCCGTTGAGCACGTATCCGCCGTCGCTGCGCTCAGCCCGCGTCCTCAGGCTGTAAGCGTCCGAGCCGGAGTCAGGCTCAGACATACCGTGCGCGCCGAAGATCTCCCCCCGACACATGCCCGGCAGGTATTTTCGCTTCTGCTCCTCGCTCCCGAAAGCCAGGATCGGGTGCTGCACGCTCCACATCTGGGCGTTCATGGCGAAGATCAGGCCGTTGTCTTTGCAGCCATAGCCCAGGCCTTCCATGACCAGCATCGCAGTCAGGATGTCCTCCCCCGCTCCGCCGTATTCCTCCGGGATCGCAAGTCCGAGGATCCCGAAATCGGCGCACTTCTTCCAGTTCTCCAGGGAGATTTCTCCTGCCCGATCGCGGTCGATCAGGCCCTCGTTCAATTCCTTCCTGGCAAATTTGATCACCGCTTCTTTGAAGGCGGTCTGCTCTTTCGACCAGCTGAAGTCCATCTGTCTGTTCTTCGCTCCCTCTATTGGTTTAAACCGGCCACGCTCTCGGACAGGAACTTCTCTAACTCACCTGCTGCGACCTGGTGGCCCAGGGCCGATGGGTGCATCCACACGTCTGCGAACAGGTACCTGTCTTCCAGCTGGCACGGGGTGCCGGGTTTTTCCTGGCAGGCGGCGCGGTAGGCAGGCAGCAGGTCTAAGACCGGCAGGCCTGCCGATAAAGCCTTCTCGGTCAGGACAGACTGCGCCAGAGTCGAGTAATTTTCATCCAGAACTTGATATTCCATGGGGAAAAGCGTGATTGCGAATTCAGCTCCGTTCACCTCGGCCAGGTCCGCCATCTCTTCGATCCAGCTCCACAACTGGTCCCAGCGCTCGTCCCCCGGGTCCTGAGGGAAATAGCTCGCCGCATTTCGCGGCGGGTTAATGACGTCGATCCGCTCTTTCCCCTCCGACCGAGCTTGCATCCACTGAAGCTGGATGGACAAGAAAGGCCAGGAGTAGGTGTTCTTTCGCAGCCACTCGATAACCGGCGACTGGTTCTGGCGTAAAAGCCCGCTCTTGCCGAAGATATCGTTCACGATCGTCACTTCCAGGAGGATCAGGTCCGGTTGGTAGCGCAGCCCTTCCACCTTTAAATAAGCCAGCACATTCTCCAGGTTCCACCCGGGCACTCCGGCGTTGATCACTTCGTAGCGCAGACCGTTCTCGGAGCGCTCGTTGAGCGCTCCCGCGAGCACCTGCCCGTACGTCTCTTCCTGCCTGACCCCCCACCCCATAGCAACCGAATCCCCCAGGTTCAGGATCCGGAAAGTACCCTCGGGTTTCCCATAAGGCGTTTCCGGCGAACGCAGCCCGCTGGAATTGATAGCTACAGGGATACCCTGCCATACGTAATGGCTGCCAGGTCTCATCAGCGTGTATCCGGGTTCGGGCTCCGGATAAGCGATCCAGTCCAGGCGCCGGGAAGCGACCAGCTCCCAGGCGTAGGTCCCATTTGCCTGGTTCCTCTCCCAGACGAACGCGATCCCTTCCAGCAGGGCAAGCAGCAGCAACGGGCTCGCCAGCGCCAGGACGATATTGAAGGTCGCCTCGAGCTTCTTATTCTTCATCCAGACCGAGTCGGAGCGCTTCGCTCCTGGCTTTCAATTCTTCGTACAGACGGAAGGCGATCAGCTGGTGCCCCCTGGCGTTCGGGTGCTTGTCCCATTCAGCCACGATGATCTTGTCAATATCCTGCCCTGCGTAGACGTCCGAGAGGTCGATGGTCATGAATCCCGCCGCTTCGGCCAGCTGCCGGAGCTCGGCAGTGACCTCATCCGACGAGGGCAGCTCGAGTGCGGGGATGTAGATCCACACCGGGGACATACCGTTCCGCTGCGCCATGGCAACGATCTGCCCATAGGTCCATCCGATCAATTCCTTTGCGAAGGGTTTCAGCTGCCGCTCGATTTCCTCCTGGGTCATCGTGGTCTGGACGCCAGCGCGCTGAAAGACCTCTTGTAGGTTATCATAGGGGATCTCTGAGCCGGCGAGGAATCTATCGCCCAGGTTCCGGATGATGACCTCCTCCTCCAGCTGGTGGGCAATATACAGGATCACATCGGGTTCAAAGTCCAGGACTTTTGAATCCAGGTAGTACAGCTCCTGAAGCGCCGAATGCCCCGCGACCGCGAAGTTGAGGATTTCGTATCCGGCATATGGGTACCCGTCGTTCTCCTGGTTGAGCCGGTCTTCCAGCACCCACTCGAAAGTCTCGTTGTCTGCCACCCCTGAACCCATCACGTAAGAGGGTCCGACGATCGCCATCCGGTACGTATTGGGCGGTGGGGTGAGGCTGTAGCTCTTGTCCCGCATGCCCCACTCGTTCGTCGAGAACCGCGCCCCGTGAAACATGATGCTCTGGTTCGGGTTTACACGGAAGATCAGGAAATCTGTGGTGAGATCGACGGCCTCGGTGTCCTGAAGCAGGGGCCAGTCCGTAGGCCGCTTGCTGTAAATTTCCCACAGGTCTGGGTTGAACCGGTTCACGCCCATGATATCCTCGTAATATCCCCGCCGCAGCTGCTCCGCGTCCCGTTGGCTCAGGTGAGATACTTTCAAATCCTCGATCACCGCCTGGACCGTTCCGCCGATCCTGCTGTAAACGATGGGCGATCCGAGCAGCAGGATTGCGCCGATGAACGCCCCGTTGACGGTCCCGAGCTTGAGGATGGTGCCTCCCTGAGAAAGCCTCTCTTTTGCCTGGTTTGTGATCTTTTCGAGCACGGTCACGAACAGGAAAAGCAGCGCGATTCCAAGAAAAGCGGCGAGCAGCATCAGGATGCTCTGCACAGATTCGCCCGCGAGCGACATCAGCGCCAGCCAGCCGGCAATGGAGTTCCCCGTCCACAGCGCCCAAAGGATTGCCATAATTGTGAAAGTCCCCGCTCCCCGCAGCGCTGCCAGCCCGATCTCTCTCCAGTCCCACGCCTTTTTTGCCAGGGAGCGTTTTCTGCCTCGCGTCAGCTCCATGTACGTGCTGGTGATCATTAAGATCGTCAGCAGAAACCTGAACAGCAGGTCATGGGGTGTCAGGTCAGACGTGCCGATCAACCAGAACCATTGGTAGGAATGGAAAGCCCACATCATGACGAAGATCCAGACCGTGGCGAGCAAGACCGCCCGCGTCGTGCCGAGCTTCTTCAACCGGACGTAAGTCGGGTTGTAGACGATCTTCTGCATGAAATCTTTCCAGTAGATGTTGAACCGCCGCCAGAGATCGGTGAAACCGGTCGCCATGAAATACTGGTGAAACGTCTCCGGAAGGTTGAACCCAAACAGGTGCAGCAGGCCGATGACCATGTGGAACTGCCCGGAAACCCGCACGTAGAGCAGGAAATTCGAGATCGTGTATTGGACCAGCTCGCTGGCGGTGTTGACCGCTTCCGGCGCCATCGCCAGGTAGTAGTTCACAAAACGGTAGAAGATCAGGTGCAGAGCCCCGCGCAGGATCCACTCCAGCCCGGTCTGGTAGATCTTAAAGCGTTCTCCGTTGAAATATGTCCGCCGGAAAGTGTTGTAATCCACCAACGGAAAGAAGGGAAAGACCACGTTCAGGAGCAGGAAGAAGTACGATAGCGTTCGCCAGAAATTGGGTTCCTTCTCGAACCGCAGGTCGTACATGTAGATGATCAGGCGGAACATGAACATCGAACCCAGGATCGGCCAGATGATCGCCGGGACGGGCGACGGGAGCGCCTCGGCCCGGAACGCCGCCAGCAGTACCCCCAGCGCCACCAGGATCCCCACGCGCAGGGAATACTTAACAGGGAGATGGCAGACCCCGATCATCGCCAGACCGACCCCGATCAGCCAGGCGCCGTTCTGCGCTCCGAATATCCCGATGATCGCGACCAGAGAAAGTAATAAAAAGAACGGCATCCGGTATTCCATGGGCAGAAAGAAATGCACCAGGAAACCGTAAAACGTGAGCATCATCACGCTGTTATAGAACGCCTGGCTTTCGAGTTCGAAAGAACGCACCAGCAGGATTAACAACCCCAGCTGGAGGACGATCAGGGCAAACTGGAACACCTGAGCCCATTGTCCGACAGCCAGTTTAAGCCATTCCACCAGACTCTTGCGGCTCAGCACAGGTGAAGCGACGACCGCGGTCAACGCGATGGCAGCGATCACTGTCAGCAGCATGAATTGCTTGAACATCGTCCCGGGTAGTCCGCCGAAGATCAACAGGTCCGCCGCCAGTCCAACGGCGATTACACCGGCAATGATCAGCAGCCACTGTCCAATCCGGCGATAATTGACCGAGGAATTCATCGCGACTCCCGCAACCAGCAAGGCAAGACCGCTGATCGTCAGCGAGATCTGGTTGGGTCCAAAACCCGGCAGTCCTCCGATCCCGATCTGGTCCGCCCCGATTGCGATGGCGGCTGTCCCTAGTCCGATCACGACGAAGATGACCGGCACGATCTTTCCCCAGGACTTGTTCGTTTCAACTTGCTGCATTCACGCCTCCAAATCCACCTCGAGGCCTCTCGGGAATCGCTGTGGATTGCATTGATTGTGTTCGAAGTTTGACCTTGAGATTTGTGCTATCTGGCGCGTCAGGCGCACGAATTCCCCCTAGTTGCTCATTTCTTTGAGGAGCTGGTAGTTGATTTTATCCGTGGACGTCTTCGGCAGAAGATCCTCGAAGGCAAATATATCCGGGACCATGTAAGCGGGGAGGTTGTCGACGCAGAACCGCTTCATCTCGATGATCGAAGGTCGCCGGTCTCCGGTGAAACTCAGGAATGCTTTGATCTTGACCCCATTTTCAGAATCCGGGAGCGCGATCACGGCTGCCTCTTTGACCTCCGGGTGGCGGTACAGCCCGGCTTCGATCTCCCCCAGTTCGATCCGGTAGCCGCGCTTCTTGACCATCCGGTCACGCCTCCCGATGAAGATGTAATCGCCGTCCGCGTCTTCGAACACCACGTCCCCGGTCCTGTACCAGCGCTTGCCTGTCTCGTCCACCAGGAACGCGTTTGCGGTGCGCTCCGGCAGGTTCCAGTAGCCGGTCATCATCCCCGGACCGCTGGCAACCAGTTCACCCTCTTCACCGGGGAGCACATCCTTCCCATTCTCGTCGACGACCCGGATCCGGTAGTGCGAGCAGGCTTTCCCGATCGGGAAAGGTTGGGACCGGTCCGGCGGGATCGCCTCCGGCACTTCGTAATAGGTGCAGACGTTCGTCTCGGTAGGCCCGTAGAGGTTGAAGTATCTTGGTTTCGGGATGATCGCTTTCAGAGTCTTTAGATGTTTGATGGGGAAGACTTCGCCGGCGAAGTTGATCACCCGCAGGGCTGAATACTCATGGCGCTCCATCTTGCCGTATTGAGCCATCATGCTCAGTATGGAGGGAGTCGAGTACCACATCGTGATCCTCTCCTCCGCTATCAGCGCCGCCAGCCGCTGCGGATCCTTCCCCACTTCCTCGCCGATCAGGACCAGGGTTGCGCCGTGTTTGATCGGGACGTAGATATCCAGGATGGATAAATCGAAGTGGAACGGTGCGTGGGATGAAAACCGGTCCTCGGGGGATGGAGAAAACACCTCTGAGCACCAGTCCACGTAGCTGATCGCCGCCCGGTGAGTGAGCATGACCCCTTTCGGTCTGCCCGTCGATCCCGAAGTGTAGAGGATGTATGCCAGGTCATCCAGGGAGGGAGCGGCAGACTGCCCGGGAGTGTTTCCGGCGACCTTGAGCGCGCCGCTCAGGGCTTTTCTTAATGGCTCGCCTCTGCCCGTCCCTGACAGGACAAGCAGCTCTGGTCTGGGTTCGTATGAGCCCAGCTCTGCCTGGAACTTATCGAGAAACTGCTCCTCCAGGATGACCGCTTTCACCGAACAATCCATCAGGATATAGGCGTTCCTGGCCGGCGGCGCGGTCGCGTCGACCGGGACGTAGGCCGCACCGCACTTCAATATCCCGAAGATGGCAGCGACCGAGTCTATCGATTTGTGCAGGTAGATACCTACCCTGTCCCCACGCTGGATTCCCAATCCTTGGAGATAGGCCCGCATCTGGTCAGACAATTCATCGAGCTCCCGGTAGCTGATTCCCCATTTCCCCGGCTCGACTACTGCGACCCGATCAGGATATCTCCGGGTGGTCTCTTCCAGGAATCGGAACAGCCCTTCCTGAGAGAACATCGCCTGCCTCCTTCGGAAATCGTCCTATTGCTTGGACTGGACCAGTCTGGCGATATCTTCGACTGTGTCCAGGTAGTCCGCGGTCATCTCGTGGGCTTCAACCTGGACGCCGAAGTTCTCCTCCAGGAAGGCAACCAGTTTCACCGTCGCCAGCGAGTCGAGGATCCCCCCCGTGATCAGCGTGGTGGTGTCGGTCAGCGCGGCAGGATTCTCCCCCGGCAGGAATTCCTCCAGGATGTAGCTTCGAATAGAATCTTTGATGTTGTCCATTTTCCGAATCTCCAGATCTTAGAAAAGGGTATAGATGAACGGACCGATGCCGGAGGCTGAGGCGAAGATCATCAACAGGCCGAAGATCAGCAGTAACGTGACCATCGGGAGCAGCCACCACAGTTTCCGCTTCCAGAAGAAAGCGAACAGTTCCCCCACAACTCCGAAGTTTGAAGCCATGCTGCGCAGGAAGCTCTTCATTACATCACCTCACTTTCTGATCACAAAGTTGTCCATATAAAGGGTATCGATATCGCTCTTTCCGAACGTGTTCAGGGCGTTGGCGGGTGTGTTGACGATCGGTTCGCCGCGCAGGTTGAAGCTGGTGTTGAGCAGGACCGGCACCCCAGTCGCCTCTCCGAACAGTTCGATCGCGCGGTAGTACAACGGATTCCACTCACGGCGTACCGTTTGCAGCCGCCCGGTATTCCCCTCGTGCGTGACCGCCTGGATGCGGCTTCCCTGCCCATCGAGCGTGCTGTACACCATCAGCATATAGCGGAGGGGGTAGTGGTTGGCGGGGTCGGAGAGGTCCGCGTAGTACTCCGCTGCCCGCTCTTCGAGGATCACCGGGGCGAAGGGGCGGAACGGTTCCCGGAATTTGATGCGGGCGTTGACGATCTCCTTCATCTCTGCTTTGCGAGGATCGGCCAGGATCGACCGGTTGCCCAGGGCACGCGGGCCCCATTCAAACCGGTCTTGAAACAGAGAAATGACCTTTCCCTTGAGCATGTCAGCCACCATCATCTCGGCCCGCTTTTCCAGATCGGGGACGTATTCGTACGTCCTGCCCGTCGCCTCGATGGCTGCCCGGATCTCCGGCTCGGTGTAAGCCTTCCCCCAGTAGGCGTGCTCCATCACGAACTTCCGTGAATGCCCGAGCAGCACGTGGTAAACGTACAGTGCTGCTCCCAGCGCGCCTCCCGAATCCCCTGCGGCAGGCTGGATCCACAGGTTTTCGAAGGGCGTTTCCCGCAGGATCCGCCCGTTCGCAACCGAATTCAAGGCCACGCCCCCCGCCATGCACAGGTTCTTTAGACCCGTTCGTTGGTAGATGTAGTTGGCAGTTTTCAGAAGGACCTCTTCCGTCACTTTCTGGATGCTGGCCGCGATGTCTGCATAGTGCTGGTTGCGCTGCGCGGTGGCTTCGTCCCATTGCGGGTGGTCTTTCTTCGGGTGAGTGGTTGGCGTGTAGAACACCGATTCGTCGACCCGCGGCTCCCCAAACAGCTGAACGAACCTGTCGCTGTAGGTCCGCGAGGTGGATACATGGAAAGAAAAATAGTCCATGTTCAGGCGGAAGCTGCCGTCGTCGCTGACTTCGATCAGCTTAAAGACATCCTCGACGCGGTTCGGTCGACCGTATGGGGCCATGCCCATCACCTTGTATTCACCGCTGTTGACCTTGAAACCCAGGAACGCAGTAAAGGCGGAATAAAGCAGACCCAGGGAATGCGGGAACTTGACTTCCCCAAGCAGATCGATCTGGTTTGAACCTTCCTCGCCCCAGCGGGCGGTCGCCCTCCCGAGCGTGGCGGTGGTCCACTCGCCCACGCCGTCCACGGTCAGGATGGCAGCTTCTTTGTACGGAGAGCAGAAGAATGCACTGGCGGCGTGGCTCAGGTGGTGCTCCACGAACAGCAGTTTCTCGTCCGGGATGTCCAGCTTGGTGAGAATCCGGCCCTTGATCCACAGCTTCTCGTTGAACCAGGTGATCATCGACTCGCGGAAAACCGGGTATGACCTCGGAAAGGTTTGCAGCGTTGTCTGCAGGATCCGCTCGAATTTGAGCAGCGGTTTCTCGTAGAAGACGACGTAGTCGAGTTCCCGGCTGTTGATGCCGGCCTGCCTCAAGCAAAAATCGATCGCATGCTCAGGGAAACTGAAATCGTGCTTTTTCCGGGTGAAGCGCTCTTCTTCGACGGCTGCCACGAGTTCGCCGTCTCGGAGCAGGGCTGCCCCGGCGTCATGGTAGTAGCAGGAAATTCCCAGAATGTACATCTAGAAAATCCTCCTTGCGTCTTCCATCACCAGGTCGTGGGTGGACCGGTCCAGCCAGTGGACCTTGCCCTTCGCTTTGATCCCAAGCGGATCGCCCAGGAGTCGCACGCCGAGGCCGAACGGCAAGAATATCGTAAAGTAGAACGCAGTCAGCACCAGACGGGCGATGAAATCGCCGATGAACTGCCCGACGCGCTTCCATCCCGCCCAGATCTTCCTAAGAATAACCATTTATTATTACCTCCTTCGCGAAATTCAAAATGAGTTCGTTGTTCAAAAAGTCTGTAGCTCAGGATCTTATGGCCGTCGCCCACGGGAGTTAAGCTGCGTTTCGCACCAAAATCTAAACAGAAATCCCGGTTTTCCTTGTTCTGGAAACCCAGACTCCAAAACCGATGAGGGCGATCACGGCGAATCCCCCGACGTACCACCAGAGCGACGCTCCGCCGGAAGGGCTGGATGGGTTCTCTTCGATACCGACTGTGCCAAACCCGGGTGTGGGCGCCCTGGTTCCAGACATGGGGGTCTGGGTAGGTTCGTTGGTCGCGGTTAAGGTCGCCTCCACAGTGGATGTGGCGGTTGGCGTTGCAGCCGGCAGGGTCGGTGCGATGGGTCCAGAATCCGGCAGTTCGAGAGAGCGCTTGGTGAAGAACAGGCTGTCTCCCAGGAGGCCGGTCGTGGTATTTAGAGTTATGGAATTCAGCACCACCGCCAGATCTCCCAGGTTGGTAGCTGCAGCATCCAGCTCTGTCACCCGTGCGGTAGACGTCTGGCTGAAATCCAGGCTCTGTTCTGTCGTCCACCCTTCCGCGCCCCAGATCCAGTGCTGCATGGTGTAGTTTCCAGCTCCCCGGTTGACCAGGTGGAGCAGGTGCAGGCGTTGCGCGGCGTCCGATGTCAGCGCTGCCAGGCTTTCCAGGCTGCCGAAGACCGAGACCGGGGCCGATCGATTCCAGTCCCTCCCGTTATCCAGGGAGAGGTCATGCCAGACGATGATGCTCCCCGCGCTTTCCTCCTTCCACAGCCGGTGGAGCACGCCTCCCTCGCCGGAATCGATCTGGCTCCAATCAACCGCTTTCTCCGCGACCGCTTCAGGGGCGGACCATGTCAGACCGCCGTCGCTCGAGCGAGCGTAATAAATCCCCATCGGTCCCACTCCCGAGGGAGGTGAATAGCGGCTCCAGATCAGATGCAGCTCGTTTCCCGCAGATTCTACTCCCTGAGGCTCGTCGACCATCGCCCACCCGGCGGCCTCGGCGTCGAACACGCGGACCGGTTCGGTCCAGGAAATGCCGCCATCCGAGGATGCGGTCAGGTAGATTCCGCGGTTGAGGTTAATGGGGATCGCGTAAGCCACGAAAATTTGCCCGCTCCCAGCCACGAAGATATCCGGCGCGCTCCCGGCAGGTCCCGGCAACGGCAGGGGGAGCGGTTCTGACCAATCCGTTGCGATCACTGCCGTGCCCGCATGGGCTTTGCTGAAGTAAATATTCCCGGTCCGCCCGTCCGCCCAGACGAGAAGCAGGTTCCCGGCAGAGTCGATCGCCGCATCCGGGTCTCTGGCAATGCTGTTCGTCGCCGTCCCGAGCGCCAGCTTCTGCGAGAGCTGGCTTTCGCCCTCCCAGCGGGCGTAATACAATTCAGCTGCTGTCTCCACCCCGTAAGCAGATGACGATTCGGTCCAGAAAACGTGGACCAGGTTGTTGGCATCGACTGCCATCACCGGATCGCCGACGATCAACTCCCCGCTCGTTATGGTGATGAACCGGCTCCACACCGGCGCTTCGGGGAACCAGATTGCAGTCTCCCCAATCGGCCTCTCGAGGTACCAGACATCCGGGCTTGCGCTGCTGTCGCATCCCAGCACGATCAATCTGGCGTTGTTAACGACCTCGGCTCGATGACAGTCAAGCTCGATCACCTTTTGTGTATCCGCGTCGATGAAGCTCGTGAGCGTGATCTGCGGCTGGGGATCGCTCCAGCGAGTCCCGTCCCACACCTGGAGGTAAGGCTGCGCAGCCAGGATGAACAGGAGCGGCTGTCCATCTTTCTCGAGGATTTGCAGGTGTTTGGGACACCCAAACAGACCCTCGACCAGCTGCTGCCGCAGCTGCCAGTTGGCTCCGCCATCGTTCGACCACTGGTAATAACTCGTACAACCCGTCTCAATATTCCCCGATTCCCACACCAGGAGCACATTCGCGCCCGACGCGTGGACCTTCAGGTGAGAAGGGCTGAGCGTACCGCTGACCTGGTCAGGCTTGTCCACCTCGAGAGGTTCATTCCACGTTACCCCGCCGTCCGCGGAGCTCGCCAGGAACACCCGCGCCTGTGCCGGGTTATCCCAGGTCGCGTAGACATTCAGCGCCCCCGCATGGGTCGTGGTCGCGAGGTCAACGTGTGTTTCCTCAGGAAGCAAGGTCCGGTAATACGGCGATGCGTACAGCAGCGCAGCGCCGGACCAGCGGACGCCGTTGGAAGTGGACTGCCGGTAGTAGATTCCAGCGGGGAATTCTTCTGTGCTCAGCGACCGCACATAAACCAGGTGGAGTTGGTCGTTCTCGTCGACTTCGACTTCGAAGGTCAGCGCATTTTCCGCGAGCACGAGCGGAGATTCCCAATCAGAGACGTCGATTCGGTCCACGTCGACCCTGCTGTAGTAAAGTGTGTTCAATTCATTGGTCCAGAAGGCGTGCAGGGTCCCCAGGCTGTCTGCGGCGAGTTTCACCGGGAAAGTCGCAAAGGGCGCGAAAACCGGCTCTGGCTCGCTCCAGGTCATGCCGTCGCCAGAAGTATAGATGCTTCCGGCAAATTCATCGTCCCAAAAGACGTGGATCATTCCCTGTGAGTCGACCGCCATGGCTGGATTCAGCGTCGCGCTGGATTTGGACAAATTGATCGGCGTGCTCCAGCCGGTAAACCCTTCCTGAGCGGCGACTGCCCCGGGTCTGCTCAGCGTTGGGAGACACAACCAACAGAGGATTGCAATCCCTCGCAGGACCGCGAGCGCGTGGTTAGAGAACCCTTTTTTCTCCATCCTGTGACCGAGTGGCCTTCCTTTTTATGGGCTGCTGCTTTCCATGTAAGCAGCCATCGATTTCGCCTGGTCCGAAAGGTCCTGGCGTTCGTGCCTTGCCCACCAGTCGATGTAGTTCTCCAGCTCTCTCTTCGTCTCAGGCAGGTCTTTGAACAACAGGCTGGCTTTATAGAAATCACCGGACCAGACGTAGCTGAACCCCAGCGCTTTTCGAATCCCCCGGTGGGTTGGCGCATCCACGTACGCTCCTGCCGGCAAGGCGACCGCCGCCTGGAAATCGCCCCTGGTTTTCGCAATCAGTCCCAGACGGTGGCGCGCCGTGAGATTCCCCTCATCTAGCTTCAGCGCGATCTCGAAATAACGCTCCGCAGGAGCTAATAATTCATTTCTACTTCCATCGTCCCACTTCCCGGTCGGGAAGCCGGCGAGTTCCACGCGCGCCATTTCCAGCGCGCCCAGGTCGGCATACCATTCAGCAAGGAGTGGTTTCCGCCACATCAGGAGCATTCCCACCAGCAATACAGCGAGAGTGAGCTTGCTGGCCATTTCGATGTTCATCCACTGCGGATCTGACCGCTTCAGCTCGATCCAGGATGCGATCCCGGACTTCCCCCTCTCCGCAACCGTGGTTGCCCCCTCGAAAGCTGCTGCCAGTCCTGCGAGGCTGAACAAAAAGGGTGTCCCCGACCCGCTGAACAGGGCATCGTCGACGAGTCCGTGCAGGATCACGATCAGCAGGCTGGTGAATCCTGCTCCACTCCAGACCTGCAGCGCGGAGCCTATCCCCTGCCGGAATGCCAGCTTGCCGAGCTGCCAGGCGCTCACCGCCAGCGTGAACGTCAGAGCCAGAAATCCGAACAGCCCCTGCTCCAGGGCCACATCCAGGTAGAAGTTGTGGCTGTAGCTGAACAGGAAGAAGGGAGAGTCCATGATGTAGTGTGAGTACAGACCGGCGAAAGAATCCAGTCCCGCGCCGGTGTACCAGAAGTCGTTGATCAGGTGGTATGCGTCGCGGTAGAGCGCCAGCCGGCTTGCACTGGATTGCCCTCCGGGGAGTTGATTGGCAGCCTCCAGCAGGCTGGTCCCTCCCCTGATCAGGAAGACCAGGACCAGGATGCTCACAAGGGCCAGCGCGACCAGGAACCACTTCACTCTGGGCCGCATCCGGTCCCCGGCGGCAGGTCTTTCGGGCCACAAGAGGCCGCTGGCCAGCCACAGCCCCCAGATTGTCAGCGCCGCCAGGGAAGCCAGCATTGCGCCGCGCGAGCTGGTCAGGATCAGGGCGAAACCGATGAGGACGCTCCCCGCTGCCCCTGCGATCCGGCTGGCCAGGATCGCGCCTCGAGAGGCGTCACGGCCCGGACCGCTTTCGAAGTGTCCCCGTAAAGTCAATCCGAACGCCAAGGGCAGGGACAGTCCCAGCAGGCCGCCCGCGATGTTCGGGTGCAGGCTGCCCATCTCGACCTGCGGCCTGATCGCCATCCAGCGTTCCCCAAACCGGTCGATCGCAGCGATGCCGGTCGGTTCGGCCAGCCAGTCATGGCCCAACAGGAAATTCAATCCGACCAGCGCCCCGGCAAGGGTGAAAATGCCGGTCGTCAACCAGAGATTCTCGCGCGGCTGGCGTGCCAGGGCGTAGAAGACGAGGACCGATCCGACGATCACCCGGAACTTTTCCACCGCAGCCTGGCGGTCGTAGGACGCCCACATCCCCGCGGCAGCCGTGAGCAGGAAGACCAGCACAGCCAGGTCATAGCGCGTCCGGCCCAGCGGAGAGCTTCCTGCCGCCAGGCGGACGGCCCACAGGAGCCCCACCAGGATCAGCGGGTACCAACCGACCTGGGGGAATATCCACCAGGCAGCTCCGCAGAGGCAGATGAGGATCAGCTCAATCAGAGCAAACCCAGGCCGATGGATGATCTCTCGATTCAATGGTCAGCTCTCTGGATTAGTGCAGTACAAAAATGTGCAGACCCACGGCTTCAGCCGGTCCGCCTTAGGATCGAACCCTGTCTTTTCGGACAGGCTGAAGCTGGGGGTTCAGTCCCCGGATTCCATCCCCAATTTGGAAACCAGCTCCCCCGTGACCGGGGCTTCCGTGTCGCTGGACGCCCACCTCAGGTGCTGGAGTCCAACGCTGATGGCAGATTTAACTGTGGACCAGTCGGAGAAAAGCATCTTCAGGTAGGTGAACATCGGACCCGGCCTGAACGCCCATTCCCGCCAGGCGCGCTTCTGCCAGTAGAGCAGACGTTCCGCTGGCAGGTCCGGGTAATCCAACACCGTGCCTTTATCCATGTCCACCTGTTCCCAGCGGGTCCCAGGCCGGAACCAGCCGTTCTCTACCACCTCGAAGAAGAAAGGCGTCCCCGGGTATGGCGCCGCAACGTGGAACAGGGCGATGTCCAGCGGCAGTTTCTTGGAAAAATCGATCGTCTCGCGGATGGTCGCTTCCGTTTCACCCGGCAGACCGATGATGAAATACCCCCAGTTCTTGATGCCCGCTCTCTTCGCCCAGACCAGCGCTCGCTCGGCTTTGTCGGGGTAAGCCCCTTTCCGGGCGTGTTTCAGGATCTGTTCGTTGCCGCTTTCGATCCCCCAGGAGATCAGCCAGCAGCCAGCCTTGCCCATCAGAGTCAGCATCTCTTCGTCGACGTAGTCGACCCGGCTGTTGCACGTCCAGCGGATATCGAGCTGCTCGTCGATGATCCGCTTGCACAGCTCGACGACCTGGTCGCGGTTCACGGTGAACAGGTCGGCGTACATGTGAATGTTGTGGATTCCGAGTTTCTTGAGCTGCCAGAGCTCCTGCATGATCAGCTCCGGCGACCGCAGGCGGGCCGAGTACTGGTAAGAGACATGCTTGATGCAGTATGTGCATCCCGCCGGGCATCCCCGGCTGGTCACGATAAAAGTGAAAGGACCCTTGATCAACGGCATGCGGTACTTCTGGAGCGGGAGCAGCTCGTGCATCGGGATCGGCATATCGTCCAGGTCCTTGATGAACGGGCGCGGCAGGTTGACCACGATCTCGCTGCCGTCCCTCCAGGCGAGACCTTTGATCCCGTGGAGGTCAACGCTGCCATCCTCGCGCAGCGCGGGCTTGTAAAACGGGTCGTGTTCCGTGAACAGCTTCTGGATTTCCGGGGGACGCTGGTCGATCTTTCCCTCCAGGTGGTCCAGCAGGTCGCGGATGGTCAGATCCGGTTCGCCGACCAGGGCGAAATCCAGGCTGGGGTACGGGCGCAGGGATTCGCGCGGGATCGGCGTGACGTGCGTCCCAAAGGCGATGGTCATTGCCCCGCGCGCTTTCGCCAGGAAGCACCCGTACATATCGTTTTCCAGGGTCGGCGCGGTCAGCTGGGTCATGTAGTATTTCGGCTGGTACCTGTCGATCAGCTTCGAAAACTCCGGCCAGCTCATCCGCTCGGCGTTGGCGTCGATCACCTTGACCTTGTAGGTCGGGTGGAGCAGGGCCGCCATCTGCGCCAGGGATACCTGGGGCCAGACCATGTTTTCGCGCGTTCGCCGCCCGACCCGATGCTGGGTCCGAATCCAATAGCCGCCGTCCGGCGTCGGCGGGTTCACCAGCAGGATGTCCACCGTCGCCGGAGAGCGCGGCGTGTTCAAGATCACATCCCGCACGATGTCATCGGCGTTCGGAAAGTTCGCCATGCGCAGCTTCGGAATGCGCCGCGTTCCTAAATTTTCCTTCGAGATCAAATGCTCTTGGTCCATGAAATGCGTCTCCTAATAAACCTATAGCCAGGTAACATTAAATCCACAACCGATTGTCATTACGCCCCTTGCGGGCACACCCCTGTTGTTTCGCCCCTGGTGGGTGATTATGGCGAGCCTCCATCGCGGGCGTTGAACTACGCCGTTGCATCTCCCATGTCTTTCCGGGTCAGGTCGTCCCTCTGGCTCAGCTCCTCCAGGACGCGCATCAGCACCCAGTAAATGATCAGCTGCAAACCGACCAGGACGATCATCGCGCTGCCCAGCAGGTACAGCCACAGCCGGGAGATCTCCCAGCCGTTCACGCCCAGCGCGACGCTCACGCTCCCGATGATGATCCCCACCAGGAGGGCTACCAGTCCCAGCCAGCCAAAGTAGTGGTCCAGGGAGGGGTTGAACACCGGTCTCCCGAACAGGCCCTGCCGGATCGGCCGCTTGTAAAACAAGGATACCAGATAATTAAACGTGGAACCCAGCGCGAACAGACTGACCCCTGCCACCCCGGTGAGCATTGCCGCGTACAGGAAAGCCACGCCCCATGGCCCGAGGGATGTCACCCCGCTCAGGCGGGTGATCACCAGGCCGGCGGCGACCGCCGCGGAAAACAAAACGCCGATCAGCCCGATCGCGCCCAGGATGCGCACCGGGTTGTAGGTCAGCACCGTCCAGATGATGGACTGCAGAAAGATCCTGCCATCTCGCACGACGCTGAGCTTCGACCGCCCCACCCGTTCGCTGTAGGGGATCGGCACCTCCACCATCCGGATGCCTTCGTGGACGGCGCGGGTGCTCATCACTGGCGTGAGATTGAGACCGTCCGGCAGGGGGTACACCTGCTCCAGGATCTCCCGCTTGAAGACGCGCATGCCGCTTGCGCTGTCGGACACTTTTTGGCGCCCGACCAGCGTGAGGAGAGCGGCGAAGAACAGGTTCCCGATCCGGCGGGTCAGCGGCATCTTGCTCTCAGCGCCAGCCATTCGGGATCCGATCACCAGGTCGCTGCCGTTGATCGCTTCCCGGCACAGCTGGGGGAAACACTCCGGCGGGTAGGTCCCATCCGCGTCAAGGAAGCCGATCAAATCTCCTGTCGCCTGCGAGAAACCGGTTTTCAGCGCCGCGCCGTATCCCTTGTTCTTCGGGTGGCGGATCAATCGCACACCCTCGATCGCGCCGGCGATTTGGGCTGTCCGGTCGCGCGAGCCATCGTCCACGACGAGCACTTCCAGGCCATCGATCCCGGCCTTCGCCAGGTCCTCTTTGACCGCCAGCACCCGCTGGGAGATCTCGGCGATCCCGCGCTCTTCGTTGTATGCTGGTATCACTACGGATAATGTTGTCATATGAACCTTTCGTTTGATTTCCCCTCCAGGCGCAGCGGGAGCCGGGCGCTCAGAACCGGCAACTTCTCGTCAATACACGGCTTTACCGGCTTCCCCCATGGAACCGCCGTCGATCTCCCGGATCGCTTTGGCCGGGACGCCGACCACGACCGTGTGCGGGGGGACGTCCTTCGTCACCACTGCCCCGGCCGCCACCACAGCTCCCTTCCCGACGCGCACCCCATCGGTCACGACTGCGGCCGCCCCCAGCCAGACGTCGTCCTCGATCACGATCCCCTCGGCGGTGATCCCCTGCTCGATGAACGGGCGTTCCGGGTCTGTGAATACGTGATTGACGGCGATGATCTGGGTGAAGGGCGACGTGTAGACCCGGTCGCCGATCTCCACTCCCCCCTGCCCGCGGATGACGGTGTACTCCCCGATCAGGGAGTCCCTTCCGATCCGGATCCCTGCCCGAGGAAGATCCCGAAAATTGTAAACATGCAGGATCGCCCCGTGCATCACGATGGTGTTCTCGCCGATCTCGATGCCGTGCGGACAGGCGTGCAGGTAGCAGCCCTGGTCGAGATATACCCCGTTCTTGAGCTGGATGTGATCGGCGAAGCGGAGCCTGACCCCGTTTTCGATCGCCGCCCATCCATCCATGTGCAGGATCAGGCGGTAGAACACGCCGCGCAGCCCCAGCCCGACCACGGTCGGCACCCATCCGAAGGCGGCGAGGACCGCCTGTTCGAGCGCATACCGCCGCAGGCTGGAAGCCTGCCGGCTCAGGTACAGCTGGATTCTTTCGAACATTCGGGGGGAGGGAACACGGTTCGAAGAACTCGGATTGCCGGGCTGTCTGTCTTTCATAGAGGCTGGATGCAGCCTCGGGAACAGGCTGCCATCTCTAAGTATAATAGACGAATGCACGCTGCCCTTTTCCTCGATCGGGACGGGGTGATCATCGAAAACCGCCCGGACTACGTTCGCTCCTGGTCGGACGTTGTCATCTATCCAGGAGCGCTCGCCGCCCTGGCGAGCATTGCCTCAACCCCGATAAAAGTCGTCATCGTCACTAACCAGTCGGCCGTCGGCCGTGGTCTGATGGCGCTCGGAGCTGCGGAGGACATCAACGCCAGACTGGCAGATGAGGTCCATCGGGCAGGCGGGCGTATCGACGGCGTGTTCATGTGCCCCCATGCCCCCGAGATGGGCTGCGATTGCCGGAAGCCGCGGCCGGGGCTCATCCTGCGCGCGGCCCACACGCTCGACCTCGACCTTGGCCGGTCCTTCCTGGTTGGCGATGCCCTCAGCGACCTGCAGGCCGCGAGTGCAGCTGGCGTCTCCCGCCTGGGATTGGTGCTCACCGGGAGAGGCGCCTTCCAGCTCGCTTCCGCGAAAACCGCCGCTCTCCCTCCATTTTCAGTTTTCCAGGACCTGGCCGACGCGATCAAGGGTTTGCTGTCTCCGGGTTGATCTGGCACTTACCCCTCTTCCTTCAGAGTGACTGCAGCCGTCACCGGGATGGAGGTATTGACCAGCTCGAGCCCCTGCGCCTTCTCACGCAGGGCTTTGGTGATCAGGTGCTCCAGGACCAGGTGGACGTCTTCGACATGTTCGATCAGGCGGCTGGGCACGTGCACCTCGATGTCCACCAGGGGTCCAAGCTGGCCGCGGTCGAAGCCGGTGAACCCGATCGTCTTGGCCGGCACCTGGTTCGCCAACCGGATGGCGTTCACTACGTTCGGCGAGTTCCCGCTGGTCGAGATCCCTATTACCACGTCTCCCGGGCGGATGTGGCTCGCCAGTTGCTGGGAAAAGACGTTCTCGTACCCCTCGTCGTTCGCCAGGGCGGAGAACAGCGCCATGTTGTCCGTCAGCCCCATCACGCGGAAGTTCGGGACCCCCGCAACACGCGTGTTCTTCCCCAGGTCGCAAACGAAGTGGGAAGCGGTAGACGCGCTCCCGCCGTTCCCCATGATGAACACCTGCTGGTGGTTGAGGCGCGCCTCGTGCAGGGCGTCGACCACCGCCGCGATGTCAGATAACGGCAGACCGTCCAGCACACGCTTGAGCCCATCAAGATAATCAACAATCGAATTCATCCTGGCCTCCTGAGAGTTCCCCCCGCCCGGGCGGAGTGGAGATAACGCTAATGAGTCGAAGAGATTGGATTAATATGGAGCGCCGCGCCGGTGGATCAGGCAGGCACTTCCGCTTTCCTGAAATAATCGACCGTCTTCTGGAGCCCTGTTTCCAGGTCGATGCTCGCCCGCCACCCCAATAACTTTGCTGCCTTGCTTGCGTCGAGGTAAATGCGCCGAGTCTCTCCCAGTTTCGCCGGCCCGTGGACTGCGTCCAACCGATATCCCGTGATCGGCTTCAGGATGGAGAAGATCTCGTTGACCGTCGTCCCGCGCCCAAAACCCAGGTTGTAGATCGTGTTGGCGTTCTCCGTCTCCAGCGCCAGCAGGTTCGCCCTGGCGCAGTCTTGGACATAGACGAAATCGCGCTCCTGGAGCCCATCACCGTTGATCACGACCTGCTCCCCGTTGAGCATCTGACCCGTGAAGATCGCCACCACCCCGGCTTCCCCGTGTGGGTCCTGCCGTGGTCCATATACGTTTGGGTAACGCAGAACCACGTATACCAGGCCGTACATCTCCCGGTACATGTATAAATAGTGCTCGACCGTGTGCTTGCTCGCCCCATACGGGCAGATCGGGTTGACCGGGTGCTCCTCGTCGCACGGCAGGTACACCGGCTCGCCGTACACCGCCCCGCCGGTCGAGACGTAGATGAAGCGCTTTACATCGTAACGGCGTGCGAGCTCCAACAGGTGGATCGAGCCCAGCACGTTCACATCGGCGTCGAACAGCGGCTCGGCGACCGAGCGGCGCACATCCATCTGGGCTGCGTGGTGGTTGACTGCCTCCGGCAGCTCCTTTTCGAACACAGTCTCCAGTTCGGGGCTGCGGATGTCGACCTGGTAGAATCTCGCTTCCGGGTTCAAATTGCTACGGCGCCCGGTCGAGAGGTCGTCCACGACCACCACCCGGTGCCCCGCTTCCACATAGGCGTCCACCACGTGAGAACCGATAAAGCCCGCGCCCCCGGTCACCAATATCTTCACAGATCCGCTCCTGAATGTGGGATGTCGTTTCTCTGCACGAAATAGATTTTACCGTATATCCCCCGCCCCGTCCCGCGTGGGTAACGTTGTTGACCCCCTTTGGGGCGAATTGCGTCGCCCCGCCCCTTGCGAACGATAACCGTGGGCGTTCTGTGGGCGTCTATCAATACGCCCCCCGCCTCCGGATCACCGCTGGGATAGTCTGCATGAGCAGCTGCAGGTCCAGCCAGATGCTCCAGTTGCGGATGTAGTGCATGTCCAGCCGCACCCGTTCCTCGTACGTCACGTCGGAGCGGCCGCTCACCTGCCACAGCCCGGTCATGCCCGGGCGCACGGTCATCAGATTCAGGTCCCACTTCTGGTACTTCTCGACCTCAGCCGGGGTGATGATGCGCGGACCGACCAGCGACATCTCCCGCTTCAAGACGTTGAACAGCTGGGGCAGCTCGTCCAGGCTGGTCATCCGCAGGATCTTCCCGACGCGGGTCACGCGCGGGTCGTTCTTCAGCTTGAAATTGCGCGCCAGCTCGGCTTTCAGGTCAGGTCGTCCCGCCAGCAGCTGGTCCCCGTTTTCGTACATGGTGCGGAATTTGTAGGCGTCGAACTGCTGTCCGTTCATCCCCATCACCCGCCTGCGGTGCAGCACCGGTCCGGGTGAATCGATTTTGATCGCGACGGCGATCGCCAGCAGCAGGGGCGATATCAGGATCAGCCCCGGGATCGTGATCAGGTAGTCCAGCAGGAATTTTAGGATCTCGTCGACGCCGGTCAGCCGCACCTTGTTCACCCCCACCAGAGGCACGTAAGCGAACTCCTTGACCGTCAGCCCGGTGGTGATGATCTCATACAGCCCGGACGACATGCGGACGTTGATGTCGCTCGAGATGCCGTAGCGCTGGAAGATCTCGAGCATCTTGTCGCGGGAGGAGATCGCGCTGCTCGCCAGGATGATCTCCTCGATGCCGAACCGCTCGATCAGCGTGTCCAGCTCCTCCACCGGACCCAGCACGTACAGGTTGTCCATCAGGTGCGTCCCCGGTGGGAACTTCTTGTCCACGAAGCCCAGGATGTGAAAGCCGGATGATTTCCAGCCGGTCAGCTGCTGGGCGAGAGACAAGCCTTCGTTGTTTGCCCCCACGATCACCGCCGAGGAGAGGAAATAACCCCGCTGGCGCAGGGCGTAAACCACCCGGCGCAGGGTGAATCTGCCCACTGCGGTGAACAGGAACGCGAAGATCCACGCCAGGAGCAGCCAGCCGCGGGCGAAGATGAAGCCCGGGTCCAGGAAGCCGACCGCGATGACCAGCATCATCCCGACGGTGGAGGCGTTGAACACCAGAGAATACTCCTTCGTGCCTCCCAGGAGTTTCTGCCGGTCGTACAGCCCCAGGATCAGGAAGATGAACAGCCAGGCCGGGATCAAGAACGCAACTAGGCGCTGGTAGAACTCGATGTTCGGAGTCGGATTCGGATTGAAGATCCCGATGGGGAGGTCAAACCGGACCCAGTACGCCACGCGGTTTGCCAGCCCGATCATCAGGATGTCCGAAAGCACCAGGCTGATCAGGTAAAGCCGCCACTGCCACTGGCGGGGGACGCTCCGGGACGCTCTATTGATTTTCGCTTTTAAAGGGGTGTCTACGAACAGGTGAACACTCGATGGTGTGGTTTCCATGGGTTATCCCTCCGCTGGACGAAGTTCCCCTCCGACTTTCTGACTGGCACGCTCCGCCCTTCCGACATAATACCTTCCGTCAGATAACTGGCAGTACCTGAATGCCTCCGGGCCTAAGGTCCGGATCTGTCTTATCGCCGCCACTAGGTCGGAGAGTTTTCGACAAGAGCTTTCGTTAAATCAACATCGGTATCGACGAACGGTGGATGTGGTTGTTCCCAGTCTTCGGCTTGATCCGCATTAACGAACCTTCGTCGGCTGCGTTACGCTTCCCGTGTTAACGTCAGGTTAAGTTTGCCGTTCACCCCCGGGGAATGCGGCGTCGCGAACGCACGGGTGAAGCGTGAGATGATTCCTCTCGCTGTTTTTAACGATGCCGGTGAGCGCATGTTACACCTGCTGAAGGGTTCCCACCGATGGCTGCCTACAATCCACCTCGCCCTGCAGCGCTGTCTCCTGTCGCTCTTCCTGGGCCAGTTCACCTTCCTGTGGCGGTTTTAAAGAAAAACGAAACCTGCTGGTGGGCGGTTTCGCTACTCGCTCCCCGAAGACCCTGCCTGGCCTCTCCCAGGCAAGCGACCATGTCAGGTCTCCGGATCATTGCATCCACGTCTCAAATGGCGCTGGATACCGTCTGTTTACAAAACGATATAACGTCCAAGATCCAGATTTGTTACAGATTGTTCATAAAAATCGAGGGAATGTGGCGTCTGTTCGAGGCTGCCGCTGATGTCCGCTGCTATTCCCCACCAAGGGCCGACAGGAGATTTCTCTGCCGGTAATCTGGAGTAGTTAAGTAATAATTATACTGCAAGTCAAGGGGGTTACTGGTCCTGCAACCTTAAAATATAGTACTTTCATAGTACCTCCGCTCCTAAGGCTCCCCCCAGGTGACCAGCAGGAACGGGCGCGACTCCGCCACCCCGTAATCGGATGACCAGAAATACTTCCCGGTGTGCTGTGGCGCGTCCGCCGAGTAAAGCGCCAGGCGCAGCGGCGCCCCGGACGCGTAAGCTTCCGCTGCGGCGCGCAGCACGTCCCAGGTGCGCGGCACCCCGTACGGCGCGCCGGAGGTCCCCATCCAGGGCACTTCCGCCTGGCTGACGTTCTCCAGCGCCTGTGGCGCGTTGTTCCAGGTCAGGGTCTCTTCGTCCCAGTCCTCGCCGATCGTGAGCACCTGGATGATCGAGTCGGGCCCCGGGTCCACGATCCCCAACCCTGCGTTGCTGAACTGATAGATGGTCAGCTCCGCCGAGAGGATCGCTTTTCCATCCGGGATGGGACCCAGGTCGAAGTTGACGAAATACTTGGAAAAACACGGGAAATCCACCACGTCGTACTGGTTCTGCACATTGAAGCCCTTCTCGTGGGCGTAATTTTTCACCCCCCACTCGGTGAACCGCTCCAGGGTATGCCCGCAGTTCGTCAACCCGCCTACCGTCCCATCGGGAACGACCGCGCCGTTCAGGCCCTGCCGGATCTTCAGGCTGCCCGTCGGGGCGGCAGCTGGCGGCGAGTAGGACGGCACGCCGAACCGGAGCCGGCCCCAGGTGCCCGGCTTTTCTGGGTGGAGCGCCGTCGGCCACTCTTTGTCGGGGATCGGCGTCCCGGCTTCGTCGTCCCGGTCGTACACCACCACTCCCAGCCTCCACAGGCTCCCTTGCGCCGGCGGTCCGGCGAGGCCCAGGCTCATGAAGGGGATGCGGTACGTGATCCGCCAGCCCCCGTCGTTCACCGCGTCGTTCGGGCCGCCTCGCCAGAAGGCGTCGGTGGTGAAGGAAAGCGCCGCCGCTGACCAGCCTCCACCGTTCCCCTGGTACGCGGCCTGGTAGTCTTCCATCTCGTTGGAAACGTTCCGCACCTGTCCATCGAACCGGTACGATTTGGACGATGGTTGGTTCACCCCGCTCTCATTGGTATGGACGAATAAAGAAGCTGCATCCCAGGCCGTGAGGTCGACTCCGGCGCGGGTCTTATCGTACCAGACCAGCCGGTCGAAGATCGCCACGTGCACGTACAGCTCCTCGTCTGTATAGCCGACGCGCACATCGGCGTAGTTGCTGGTGAGCTCCACCTGGCCGAACCAGAAGATGGCAGTCTGGTTGAATGCGCCGGTTTCCGCGTTGATCCCCTGCGGGAGATAGGGAGCGTTGACCTGCTGGACTCCCCCGCCCGGAGCGCCCGCCGTGGAGGTGTTCAGGACCACCGGTAGGTGGTAGTCGGTCGCTGTCGCGGTCCCGGAGGCGGGCGTGCCGGGGGTCGCGGTCGCCTGGCGGCCTTCGCCAGTTTGCCCCAGGCCGTTCGAGAACGTCGCCAGGCACAGGGTCAGGATCGGGGGGATCAGGAAAAATCGCCAGTTCGTGGATCGCATCGCTAGGGTTACCCGGACCAGGGAGTGAAAATGTAAAAAATCGCGGCCCCCGCTCGCGATTTTTCGAGGCAGGCATTCTCCCGGAGGAGGTCCCGCCTGTCAGCTTCTATGAAACGAACGCTTCCGGCTGATTTCCCGGAGAGGCTGGAGCAGCGGTTGTCCCGATTATACTTCAGCCTTGATGGGAATGGCGGCTGGTTGCCCCTCGGATGCCATCCGCCTGCGGCGCTGCAGGGCGATCTTCGCCGGGCTCTTGAACGGTTCATCGATCCGGCTCAGGCGCGAGGAGTTTATGCATATGATGGTCACCAGGAACCCGGAGAAGAGCACCCAGATACCGGCGACCGCGAGGATGAGTACAGTCATGGCATCTTCCTTCCATCAACAAATTTCTCAGCGGACGTTGCATCTTGTGTGCCGTTGCCTGACTGTCGCACGGACCTGGGCGTCGTCAGCTGAGGGAGCCCGGCTGTCCTGTCGCCTCCCGGCTTCACTGCCGGAGGCCTTTTAGACCCGTGGCTTTGCGTCTCTGCCTTTCGACAGATTTGCCTTTTCTACGCTGCTGGCGGATTATAAAGTCCCGTTCTTGCCGCGTACAATGGGTAATCTATCCTATTAAACGAGCAACATCCAGGGCTGCTACTTACAGTTTCGTAAACTCCATTTTAGATGTATAATCAGCTGGTGGGGTTAGGGCGGGAGGGGAAGGCGACTTTCCTTCTGTATGAAATTGTCACAAGGACGGAACAAGCGGGCACATGGGCATCACAGGCGATAAGGTCCGGCAGCTCTGGCTGCCATTCGTCATTTTGGCTGTTCTCATCCTGGCGATCAGCTGGGTGCTCGCCGGCGTCATCTACCCGGACGACATCCGCGGCGAGGAGGGCGGCGTCCCCCCCGCCGGTCGCGACACGCCCACCCGCACCCAGGCGGAAACCGCCGCCGCGATTTCGCCCACCGCCGCCGCCCGGACGGTAGAAGCCTCGGCCTCCCCGCCAACCTCCACGGTTGACCTCCAGAACTGCACCTACACCCGGTATCACTGGCGCGAGAACCCGGACTCCTGGTTGATCGAGAACATCATCGTCGCCAGTCTGTCCTTCACCAGGCCGGAGGCGCTCGAGATCCTCTCCGACGAAGCGACCGCCGAGCGGACGCGGCTGCTCCAGGAGTTCTTCGCCGCCCTGCTCAACACCCTCCGGGGAGCGGATGCTGCCGCGGTTCAGAAGCCGCTCATCCAGGCTAGCGATTGGCTCAACGCCCACCCCGCCAACGCGGAGATCACCCAGGCCGAGCGGGAAGAAGCGCTGGAGCTCGTCCTGATCCTGGAGGGCTACAACAATGGCGAGATCGGCCCGGGTCACTGCCCGGACGAAGAGCCGACCCCCACGCCCCTCCCCTCGCTTACCCCGACGCCGACCGAGACCCCTACCCGCACCCCGCTCACCACATTCCGCCCCTCGGCGACTCCGACGGAGTTCGGCGGCGGAGGCGGCGGTCCCAAGCCGAGCAATACCCCCGCCCCGACGGATACGAGCCCGCCTGGACCAACGGCGACAACCCCGCCTCCGCCCCCGCCAACGGCTACTTTGCCGCCCACCCCCACCAAACCCCCGGACACACCGCCTCCTCCACCTTCACCGACGCCCTGATCCTTTGTGTTCGCCTGTTGGTTCATCCTCTCAAGAAATCTTTTACTCGTTCCTCATTCGTTGGCCGGTTTATCTGCAAATCAATTCGACTCACCCTTAATAATTCGATCGAATCGTGTCAAATGGAGTAGAATTGAAAAATCAGTGCAAACGGCTTATCAACGACCAGCCCTCCATATCAGGACGCGAGTCTCCAGCAGGTTCGCCTGGTGGTCTGGCTCCGCAAGACGGGATGGGCGCTTGAGCCGCTGTGCACTCTGTTGAATTGGGTGGGAAGACAGCCTCTTCCCTTGGTTCGATAGCGTAGGGTATTTCTCCTCACGATACAGGCCGGATCCTATCGAAATCATCGCACACCGGCTCTGGGTTCCAGCAGCAAGAGGGAAGAAGATAATGGACGCCAGACTGAAGGTATTGCTCGGCATCGCCGCCTTCGCAGGGCTTGCCATCGCCCTGGGGACCGCGCCCCCCGTCTCGGCGACGGGGGGCCTAGCGCGGGCAACCCGTTCCGCCGCGCTGCGCCTGCCGCCTGTACACCTGAAAGATGTTGCCGTCGCAAACCTGTCCGGGACTACGACCCTTGAATCGGGCGGCACGGTGACCTTCGACGTCACCCTCGACGCCGACCCCGGCGGCACCGTCACCGTCGATCTGGATAGCTCCGACACTACAGAAGGTGAGGTATCTCCTCCCCAGATGACCTTTGATTCGACGAACTGGAGCACGTCCCAGCAGGCGACAGTCACCGGCCAGGATGATACGGTTTACGACGGGGACGTCGCCTACACCATCACCCTGACTCCTGACTCCGGCGCCGGCGCCGCGGTCGACCTGACCAACCTCGACGACGATCCCAAACCCACAGTCTCCTTCACGTCCGGGAGCCAGAGCCAGCCCGAGGGTGCTGCCGCGATGACGGTCACCGCGCAGCTCTCCGCCGCCGCCGGCCTGGATGTGACCGTCCCCTACACGGTCGGCGGTACGGCGGTCGACCCGGCTGACTACACCATCGACCCCAGCCCCCTGGTCATCCCCGCCGGGAATACGACCGGCGCCATCACCATCTCGGTCGTGGAAGACGCCCTGGACGAAGCCTACGAGACGGTCGTCGTCACCATGGGCGCGCCGGTCAATGCTGATCCAGGGACAACCACCGAGCACACCGCCACCATCGAGGACAACGATCCCCAACCGTCTATCTCAATCAACGATCTGCCTGAGATTGCAGAGGGGGGCTCGGGCACAACAATCGCCTCCTTCGAGGTCAACCTCTCGTCTGCAAGTGGCTTAACCGTCACAGTACAATACGCTACTTCGGAAGGAACAGCCATAGAACCCGAAGACTTCACGCACACCACCGGGACGCTGACTTTCGCGCCAGGGGACATCTCAGAGACGATTTCTGTGCCCATCGTTGGCGATATGATTGACGAAGGCTCATCAGAAACGTTTCTGGTCAACTTGAGTAACGCATCAAACGCTTCGATCGCGGATGCCCAGGGTGTCGGAACCATCATCGATGATGACAATCCGCCATCCATTACGATCAACGATGTTACAGTTACGGAGGGGAACTCCGGCACAAACACTGCTGTTTTTCCCGTGAACCTTTCCGCCGCAAGTGGCCTGACCATCACCGTAGATTATGCGACTGCGGAAGGGACCGCCACGGAACCCGAGGATTATACGTACACCGCTGGAACGCTGATATTCACGCCTGGGGATACCACAGAGAACATTTCGGTGCCCATCGTTGGCGATACGATCGACGAGGGCGCCTCGGAAGCCTTTACCGTTGTCCTGACCAGTCCGGCAAACGCTACAATCTCTAAAGGAACAGGAACTGGGACGATCAACGACAACGACCCTGCCCCCACCGTCGACTTCGACCTGGCCAGCCAGGGTGCCAACGAGGGCAGTGGGTCTATGTCGGTCCTCCTCGAGCTTTCCAATCCCTCGAAGTTCACCGTCGAAGTCCCCTTTACCGAATCGGGGACAGCTCAACTCTCCACAGACTACACCATCGACCCCAGCCCGGTCTCCTTCGTTCCAGGCTCCACCCAGGCTCTGATCACCATCAACCTCCTGAACGACTTTTCCGCCGAACCGGACGAGACGGTCGTCGTCACCATGGGCACGCCGGTCAATGCAAATCCAGGGACGATCACCGAGCACACCGCTACTATCCTGAACGACGACTTCCCCGGTCTGACCCCCCTCACCTCCGGCGGCGATCCGCTCGCCAGCCTGCTGACCTCCGAAGGCGGGCTTTCCCCGTCCTTCACGGTCCAGCTCGACACCCAGCCTGCGGGGAACGTGGTCATCGACGTCGCCAGTTCAAACGATAAAGAAGGCGTGGTTTCGCCGGGGTCGCTCACCTTCACCGCCTCGGACTGGGACATCCCACAGACGGTAACCGTCACCGGCGTAGACGACTTCACCGCCGATGGCGACGTGAACTACAGCGTCACCCTTGCCGTGGACGACGCGGCGACCGCTGATCCCAACTACGATGCCCTCGCGGATATCGTCGTCCCGGCGGTCAACTCGGACAACGACATCCCTGGCTACACGGTGCTGCCCACCGGCGACTCGACCAGCGAGGGAGAGACGTCGGTCCACATCGACATCCTCCTCAAGACCCGTCCGCAGGAAACGGTCACCCTCGACTTCTCGATCGACAAGCCGGCGGAGGCGACCCTCTCCATGACCCAGCTGGTCGTCGACCCGGATGATTGGTTTGTCGATACCCCGTACCGGCTGACCGTCACAGGGAAAGACGACCCGGATCCCCAGCCTGACATCACCTATCACATCACCATCACCCCGAACAGTGGGGACAATGATTACAACAAGATGGAGCCGAACAAGAAGTCGAAGGTCATCACCCTCACCAATCGGGACGCCCCTACAATCACCTGGGAGCTGCCCGTCGGCGACGAAGGTCAGTACGTCATCGACAACCTGGTCCCCATCCGCCTGCGTGTGAAGTCTGTCGGCGCCGAACCGATCGGCGTTGTGACCTTCTATTACTGGGATCCGGATGGGATGGTTTATGTCCCGATCGGTGAAGATTCGACCCCGCCTTACGAGGCTTACCTGGTTAACATCGATGATCTCCGCCTGGCAGAATGGACGCAGGTGTTCGCCCGGGCATATTCTCCCGATCCTCCCGGCCCGGAGCTGCCCACCTTCTCTACCCAGGAGCGGATCCTGATCTTTCGGAGAGACGAGTTTTATCGCAACTACATGCCTCTGATAAATTAGAAATATTGTAAATTTGCCTGTTGAAAAGGCAACACCATCTTACACCTTGGACGGAGGCAGGGCGGGTTTCTTACCCGCCAAATGTTCCGGCAGGCGAGAATCCTGCCCTGCATTCGGTAGTACATTCGTACTCTCCATTCCCGCTGCAATCCGTGGTATCTTAATCCCAGGTAGCCGCAGAAACAAAAACTCGTCTGGCATTGTGAACAACCAGATTTCCCGGCGTTTCAGCAGGATTGTCTGGGGAGGCCTCCTCCTCGCGCTCGCCGCGGCCTGGGCCCCGGCCCGCACCGCGCTCGCCGCCGGCGTCACCGTCTCCCCCGCCGCCGGATTGGTCACCACCGAAGCCGGGGGGGCGGCGGTGTTCTCGGTCGTCCTCGACACCAAGCCCGAGGGAAACGTGAACATCGTCCTCTCCAGCTCGAACACGACCGAGGGAACCGTCTCCACCGACCTGCTCACCTTCACCGCCTCGGACTGGGACATCCCACAGACGGTGACCGTCACCGGACAGGACGACTTCTTCGACGATGGAGACGTCGCTTACACGATCATCGTCACGATGGGCTTCACGAGCGACGAGGAGTACGCGGACATCGACCCGGCAGACGTCTCGGCGACCAACCAGGATGACGATGCTTCAGGCCTGGTGCTCACCCCCGCCGCCGGACTGGCGACTACCGAGGGGGGCGAGCAGGATACCTTCACCGTCTCCCTGGGCAGCCTTCCCGCCGGCGCCGTCGTCCTCGACCTGGCGAGCACCGACCCCTCGGAAGGCATGGTCTCGCCGGAGACGATGACCTTCACTAGCCTGACCTGGGACTCTCCCCAATCCGCCACCGTCACCGGCGTAAACGACATCCTGGACGATGGGGACAGGCCTTATTCCATCGAAGTCGCCGTCGACCCCGCCATGACGGTCGACCCCGGCTACAAGACCCTTCCCCCGGTTTTCGCCTCGGCGACGAACTCGGACGACGCGCCGGGCTTCTCCGTCAAGCCTCTGACGGGACTCGCCACCACGGAAGGGCTGACCTCCGTCACGATCACGGTCATCCTGAAGACCAAGCCCGCCCACCCGGTGGACCTGGAGTTCTCCAGCAGCAAGCCCGGCGAGGGGACGGTCTCCCCTCCCTCCCTGACAGTTAAACCGGGTGACTGGCCCCCAGCTTCTCCCTTCCAGTTCACGATCAGCGGCGTGGACGACCTGGCAGCCGATGGGGATAAATCCTACCAGGTGAAGATCGCCGCGGACAGCCTCGACCCGGACTACGCTTCCTTCGCCACCCCGACCAGCGAAGTGAACCTCAGCGTGACCAACCGCGACGCCCCCACGATCCATTGGGAGCTGCCGGTCCCCGACGAGCAGATCTACATCACCGACGACCTGACCCCCATCCTGCTCCGGGCAGCTGCCTCCAGCCCGGAGCCGATCACCCTGGTGCGCTTCATGTACTGGGACCCGGAAGGGGCGGTGTACGTGACGATCGGAGAGGCAGCTGCGGCGCCCTACGAGGTAACCCTCACGGACGTGGCCTCCCTGGACCCCGATTACTATACGCAGGTCTTCGCGGTCGCCTACGGCCCTGACCCGGACGGCGGCGGTCCCCTGCTCCCCGTCGCTTCGGCCCTCAAGCGGATCCTGATCCTTCGCCAGGGCGCCCTCTATCGCGCCTACCTGCCGTTCATCCGCTGACTCGCCTCCCTTCCCCCTAATTCCTGCCTCCTATCCCCTACCCCTCCCCCAATCCGAGTGGAACGTCCCCTCCCGGTCCATCCGCCGGAAGGTGTGCGCCCCGAAATAATCGCGCAGCGCCTGGATCAGGTTTGCCGGCAGGCGCTGGCTGCGCTGCCCGTCGAAGACCGCCAGGGCGCTGCTCAGCGCCGGCGTGGGGACGCCCAGGTCGATGGTCGTGTGCAGCGTCTTCCGCAGCGAATCCATGCCTTTGGAGAGGGCTTCCTGGAATGGAGGCCACAGGGCCAGGCTGGGCAGGTCCGGGTCTTCCGCGAACGCCCTCCGGACCTCCTCCAGCAGGCGCGCCCGGATGATGCACCCGCCGCGCCAGATGCGAGCGATCTCGCTCAGGTCCAGCCCGTACCCGTGTTCACGGCTCGCCGCCCGGAGCAGAGCCATCCCCTGGGCGTAGGCCAGGACCGTCGCCGCGTACAGTCCCGCTCCTGCAGCAGTTACCAGCGCCTCCCTCGCTTGTGGAGAGAATCCGTGCGAATCACGGCTCCCTACCCCCTGTGGGGCGGCTGCGCGTGGGAACGCTCTTGCCATCGCCTCCCGCTCTGCGAGGTGAGCCGACAGGCTGCGCGCCTCCACAGCCGCGCTGATCGTCGGGACTGGCGTCCCCAGGTCGAGCGCCTCCTGGGAGGTCCACTTCCCCGTTCCCTTCTGGCTCGCCTGGTCCAGGACCAGATCGACCAGTGGCTTCCCGCTTTCGGGATCGGTGTGCGCCAGGACCCTGCCCGTGATCTCGATCAGGAAGGATTCGAGCGGTCCCTCGTTCCACGCCTGGAAGATGGCGCTCAACTCGGCCGCGCTGAAGCCGAGCCCGTGCGCCAGCAGGTCGTAGACCTCGGCGATCAGCTGCATGACGGCATATTCGATCCCGTTGTGCACCATCTTGACGAAGTGGCCCGACCCGCCCGGCCCGAGGTAGGCGACGCAGGGCTCGCCGTTCACCCTGGCGGCGATGGCGGTGAAGACCCGTTCCACTGCCTCATAGGCTTCCCGGTCCCCGCCGGGCATGATGCTCGGCCCCCGCAGGGCGCCTTCCTCGCCGCCCGAGATGCCCATCCCCAGGAAGCGGATCCCGGATGGGGAGAGGGCAGCGATCCGCCGCTCGGTGTCACGGAAGTGTGAGTTTCCGCCGTCGATGATCACGTCCCCTGGCTGTAGCTGCGGCGCGACCGACTCGATCACGGCGTCCACCGCCGCCCCCGCCTTGACCATCAGCATCACCGCCCGCGGCGGTCTCAGGGCTGCGGCGAGCTCCGCCGGATCGAACGCTGGCAGGATGCCGGTCCCTACCGCGGGGCCCGCGAGGTAAGCCTGCGTCACCTCCGGCGTCCGGTTGTAAACCGCGACCCGGAAGCCGTTGCGCGCCATGTTGAGCGCCAGGTTCTGCCCCATCACTGCCAGACCGATCAATCCGATGTCCATCTTCTCCACGCCGACCTCCTCACCTCCACGCCGGGTACAGGTCCTGCGCCAGGTCTTTCGTCAGGTTGAACAGGTCCGTCCCGTCCGAGCGCATCAGGTAGATGTCGAAATTCGCATCCCGGTTGGTGGCGAATACGATCCACACCGCGTCCGGCGACCAGCTCGGGTAGGTGTCCTGCGCCGGGTTGTCCGTGAGGTTTTCCTGGCTGCTCCCATCCGCGGACATGACGTACACCTCCTGGTTCCCGTCCCGGTTCGAAGCGAAGGCGATGCGGTCGCCGCTGCGTGTTGCCCGCGGGTAAAAATCGTCCGCCGGGTTGTTGGTGATGTTGACTTGCTCGGTTCCGTCCGTCCGCATCACGTAGATCTCCTGGTTTCCGTCCCGGGTAGTGGTGAATGCGATCCGCTCTCCGGCGGTAGGGAACAGGCCCGGGTCGGTCAGCCAGGTTGGCTGGTAGTCGTTCGCTGGGTTGTTGGTCAGGTTCCGCAGCTCCGTCCCGTCCAGGCGCACGGCGTAGATCTCCTGTTGCCCGTCCCGGTTTGAGGTGAAGGCGATCCACTGCCCATCCGGCGACCAGGCAGGGTAAACGTCGTCCGCCGGGTGGTTGGTCAGGTTCCGCTGGTTCGTGCCGTTGGCGTTCATCAGGTAGATCTCGCTGTTGCCGTCCCGTGTCGAAGCGAAAGCGATCAGGCTGCCGTCCGGCGAGTAGACGGGGTGCGTGTCGACCCCGGCGCTGAGCGAGAGCTTGGTAACGCTCAGCGCCGGCATTGCCAGCGCGTACACGCCCGGATTGCCTTCCCGGTTAGATTCGAAGACGATCGTCCCCGACACAGGCGGGGCGGGCGGCGGCGGCGTGAGCGTCACGGTCGGCGTGAGGGTGGGGCCAGCGGTCGGGCCTGGGGAGGGGGTAACCGGGGTTGGGGAGGGCACGGCCGCGGCTGCCGTCTGAGTCAGCGATGGGTTGTTCGGATCGCAGGGGTTGAGGTCCTGCCCGTCAATGATCCCGTCCCCATCGGAATCCGGGTTGAGCAGGTCCGGGCAGGGGGGCGATTCGTTCCCGTCCGCCAGCCGGTCGTTGTCGGTGTCCGGGCTGCGCGGGTCGCTCCCCAGTTCGATCTCCCGCCCGTCGCTCAGCCGGTCGTTGTCGGTGTCCGGGTTGAGGGGATCCGTTCCGTAGGTCAGCACCTCATCGCCGTCTGTCAGGCCGTCGCCGTCCGTGTCCGGGTTGAGCGGGTTCGTGTTGCGCCGGAGCTCCTCTTCGCCGTCCGACAGCCGGTCGCCGTCCGAATCCGGGTTGTTCGGATCGGTGCCGGTCTCCAGCTCCTGGCGGTCGGTCAAGCCGTCCCCGTCTGAGTCCTGCTCTCCCGCGATGGCCGCCTGAGTCCGGTTGAAGGCTGCCGTCTGGGTCGCCGCGGCGAACCGATCTGACTCGGCCAGCGCGGTCTGGGTGGCATCCGCCCCCTGCGACTGGAGTCGGAAGATCGCCCAGGCTGCCAGGAAGACCGCCCCGAGGCACATGGCGAGGACGATCGGCACGACCCAGATCGGGATCCACGCCTGGGCCGTCACCGCGCCGCCCACTGTCAGGGTCTGTTTATCGGTCGACTGCACCAGGACCGAGTAAGCGTAGCTCGCTTCCCCGCCGGCGAGCGGGCGCGAGCGCGGCCGCGCGGTGTACATGGCCGCCCGGGTTTCCCCGGCCGGGACGCGCAGCGACTGGGCGGCATCCGGTTCGAATATCAGGGCGTCGTTTTCGCTCTGCCAGGTCAGAGTGTAGCTGTCCTGGATGTTCCCCTGGTTGCTGATTGTGACCTGCGCCGGCTGCCCTGCCGCTACTCTCTCCGGCTGGATCTCGCAGGTGAACCCGGTGAAGGCGGTCACAGTCAGCGTGCAGTCGACGCTCGCCGACTGGTCCGGCGCCTGGAGGCTCGTCACGACGACCTGGAATGGGTACCGACCGGCTCTGCTCTGCGGGTTGCGTGGCGGGAGGATGTCCACCATGATCTCCCGCTGATCGCCGGGTTTCAGCCGCGTCACCGGGGAAGCGGTGGATATCCAGCTGGACGGGAGGCCGTCGAAGGCGAGCCGGAAATCGTCCTCTGTCAGTCCCTGGTTGCGCAGCACGATCGGGATGCGGGTCCGGCTGCCAGGAGAAACCGAGAACTGCGTGGACTCGAGCAGAACGCCGATCCGGCCCTGCACTTCGAACGCGGCCACTTTCAACGCGAATTCAGCCGCCGCCCTCCGTTTGGGGTCGCCCTGGACGACGGCCATGACGGTCACCGGGAAGATCCCTGCCTGGACCTGCGGGACCGGGGGCGCTTCGATGCTGAAGGCGGCTGCCTGCTTTTCCCCTGCCTCCAGGCGGACCACCGGCGCCGGGATCGAGATCCAGCTCTGCGGGATGCCCTTTACCTGGAGTTCGAAGAACTCCTCCCCCTCCCCCCGGTTGACCAGCTCGACCGGGACGCTGACCTTCTGTCCCGGGACGATGGCGATCTCTTTTCTCCCAAGCGCCACCTCGACGGATGTGCCGCCCTGCGCATCACTCTGACTGTTTGCCATGAAGGATCCTCCTGCAGACTTATTATAAACGTACTTCCAAGTCCGTCGGCAGGCCATGCTTCCATACCTGGCAGCCGGCCATGCTTTCTTTCCCGTCGGTAAGCCGGGTCTCCAGACCCGGCATCCGTTATAAAATCTCCGGCTCTTTGAGAATCGCTGTCGTTAAGGGAGATGTGGGGGTTATTGGCGGGCGAAGCCCGCCAATAACCCCCACATGTAGCCCACACCACGGCAGATCCCAGAGAACCTGATCTCCTGACTGTTCCGATCTGGTGATATAATGTGGTATAAGAAATATATACCACTAGTCCACTGAGATTGCGCGATATCGACAGGAATCCCTCAACAGTGTACCTCGCCCCCACCCCCCACCGGTCGCTCGTCTATTCCCTCCCGCTCTACATCCAGATTGCGGAAGGTCTGATCGACCGGATCGAATCCGGCGAGCTCGCTCCCGGGCAGCAGCTGCCCTCGGAGCGTGAGCTCAGCGAGCAGCTCGGCGTCAACCGGATGACCCTGCGCCGCGCCTTGCGCGTCCTCGAGTCCCAGGGGCTGGTGGTGCGCCGCCACGGGGTAGGCACGTATATCGCGGAGCCGAAGATCGATCGCTCCATGGATGTCGTCTACCGGTTCACCCGCGGGATGCAGAAGCGGGGGCTGACTGCCGGCGCCAGCCTGATCTCTATGGAAGAGATCCTCCTGGAACCTTCCCTGGCGCGCGAGCTGCAGGTGCCAGTAGCCTCGCCCGCTTACCGCATCTTGCGCCTCCGTACGATCAACCAGGAGCCGGTCCTGCTCGAGAGCTACACCATTCCCAGGCAGCGCTTCCCCGGTCTGGACCGATTCGACCTGGAAATACGGTCGCTCTACGAGGTGATGGAGTCGGAGTACGGCGTGGTCATCGCCCGCGCCCGGCAGAGCTTCGAACCGGTCCTGGCGTCCGACTTCGAGGCCGAACTGCTGTGCGTCCCGGTCGGCGCGCCGCTCATGCTCGAGAAAAGGCTTTCCCTGGACGGCGCAGGTGCGCCTGTCGAATTCGGCAAAGACCGCTACCGCGGAGACCGCTTCCGCTTCGTGACTGAAGCTGCCCCATTCGAATGGGAGTGACATGGACTCTCTTCAATCCGGGATGATATCTACAGACGCCCTGCGCGGCGCAGCGGGATGCCCGCCATGCAGTGTTTACTCCTGTCAGGGCGAAGGGCTGCAAACCCCGACATGACTTTAATCAAAGGAGCTTCTCCATGATTCAAACCTTCGCAACTCTCCTCACCCAGGCCCAGGTCGAACACACCCATGAGGCTTCCCTGGAGATCCTCGAAAACGTCGGGCTGCTCGTCCGCAACGCCCGCGCCCGGGAGATATTCGCCAGGCACGGCGCCCTGGTAGACGCCGAGACCCAGGTCGTCAAGCTGCCCCGGCAGGTCGTCGAGCACTTCCGGGCCGCTTTCCCGCCGAAATTCACCTTCGGAGCGCGGGACCCGCAGTACGACCGCACCGTCCCGGACGACAGCCCGCTGATCCTGACCGGCAGCTCGGCGCCGAACGTCATCGATCCGGTCACGGGGTACGAACGGCGCGCCCGCTCCGACGACCTCGCCCGCGTCGCCCACCTGATCAACGAACTGCCGGGATACGATGTGTTTTCCATCTCCACGCTGGCCGACGACGCGCCGCCCGGACAGTTCAGCCTCTCCCGTTTTTATCCCTCGATCAAGAACACGGTCAAGCCGGTCCGCGCCAACACGCCCCCCAACGAGGCGGAGGACATGCTGCGCCTCGTCTACCTGGTCGCCGGGAGCGAGGCCGCCTTCCGCGATCACCCTTTCGTCACCTTCCACTACTGCCCGGTCGTCTCGCCCCTTACCATGGACTTCGATTCGACCGAGGACCTGATCCTCTTCCACGAGAAAAGGATCCCCAGCTATTTCTCGATCGTCCCTAACGCCGGGCTGACCTCGCCCCTCACCCTGGCCGGGACCCTGGCCCAGTGCAACGCGGAGTTTCTCGCCGCCGGAGTCCTGTGCCAGATGGTCTGGCCGGAGAGCGAGCTGGTCTACAACACCCTGCCGACCGTCGCGGATATGCGGACGGGCGCCTACTCTCCCGGCGCCATCGAGACGGGCATCTTGCACATGGGCTGCGCCCAGATGGCGCGCTTTTACAACGTCCCCGCTGGAGGGTATATCGGCCTGACCAACTCTAAGGTCAACGACGCCCAGTCCGGCTACGAGACGGGGATGTCTGTCGTCGCCGGGTACCTGGGCGGGGTGCACATCTTCAACATGGCCGGGCTCCTGGACTCGCTGATGGCTTTCGACTTTGCCAAAGCGGTGATCGACAACGAGATCGCCATGATGCTCAAGCGCATCCGCCAGGGCTTCGAGTTCAACGAAGAGAACCTGGCCCTCGACCTGATCGCCGAGGTCGGCCCCGGCGGCATGTTCGCCGCCACGGAGCACACCCTGGAGCGCATGCGGACCACCATGTACCTGGCGGAGGTCGCGGACCGCGACCCGCGCCAACAGTGGATGGAGCGCGGCGCTCTCGATTCCCAGGCGCGCGCCCTGAAGATCGCCCGGGAGATCCTCACCCGCGACAACCCGGCGGCTTTTTCGCCGGAAGTCGACGCGCGCCTCCGGGAGGCATTCCCCGGCATGGTGGCCGGCGATTCGGTCCCGCCGGAGGGCTGGAAGCGTTTCGCCCGGCCGGCTGACGGCGAGGAGGAGGACGGGCGCGAGGCGCGCCGACGCCGCCGGCACCTGCGGATCGCTGCCGGATGACCGGAGAACTGTGATAGACTTTGACCTTGTGCGGCTGGCTATCCAGGGCGGGTTTTTGTACCCGCCGTTCCATTTCCGCCGCCGGGCATGTAAGAACCATTATGCCAGACTCGCCTGACCCCTCTCCAGATACCTGCCAGGTCGCCCTGATGCCCGCCGGGCGCAAAGGCGCCGTCCCGCGCGGCTCCAACCTGCTCAAGGTCGCTGCGCAGCTGGGCGTCGAGCTGGAGTCGATCTGCGGCGGTCGTCAGACCTGCGGCAAATGCCAGATCATCGTCGAAGAAGGGCGCTTCCCCAAGCACGGGATCACCTCCCGCCGCGACCACCTCACCCCGCCCACCCTGGAGGAGGAGTCTTATTTTGCGGAACACGGCGTCGCCGGGCGCCGCCTGGCCTGCGCCGCCCGGCTGGATGGGGATGTGCTCATCACTGTCCCGGAGGAGAGCCAGGCGCGTAAACAGATCATCGCCAAGGCCGCCACCGAGCGCCTCATCGAAGTCGCTCCCGCCGTCCGCCAGGTCTACGTGGAGGCCAGGCCTCCCAGCCTGGGCGACGCCCGCAGCGACTGGGCTCGCCTGGTCGAAGCCCTGGTGGACCAGTGGGGTTTCGAGGATCTGTACATCGCCGGCAAAGCGCTCCCGTCCCTCCAGCCTGCCCTGCGGGCGGGGGATTTCGCCGTCACCGTCAGCCTGTGGCAGGAGCGGGAAGTGCTGCGGGTCCAGCCGGGTTATCAGGAAGGCGCTTTCGGGCTGGCAGTCGACGTCGGCTCGACTACCGTCGTCGCGCATCTGTGCGATCTCCGCACAGGCGCGGTCCTGGCGACGGAAGCAGCCATGAACCCCCAGGTGCGTTACGGCGAGGACCTCATGAGCCGGGTCAGCTACGCCAACCTGGAACCCCAGGGGCTGGCGCGGTTGAACCGGGCCATCGTTCTCACGCTGAACGACCTGGCCGAAAAAGCCGTTTCCTCCGCCGGTCTCAGCCTGGACGACGTCCTGGACGTGGTCGTCGTCGGCAACTCGGTGATGCACCACATCCTGCTGGGGATCCACCCGCGCGAGCTGGGCCAGGCCCCCTTCGCCCTGGCCGTGGACTCGCCCCTCGACCTGCGAGCCGCCGACCTGGGGCTGAATTTGAATCCCGCTGCCCACCTGCACGTCCTGCCCCTCGTGGCCGGCCACGTCGGCGCGGACAATGTCGCCGTGATGCTGGCGGAAGCTCCCCAGGAGCAGGAAGAGATCATGCTGATCGTCGACATCGGCACCAACGCGGAGATCATCCTCGGGAACCGCGAGCGGGTGCTGGTTGCTTCCAGCCCCACCGGCCCGGCTTTCGAAGGCGCGCAGATCACCCACGGGCAACGCGCCGCGCCGGGGGCGATCGAGCGCGTGCGGATCGATCCCGATACCCTGGAACCCCGCCTGCGCGTCATCGGTCACGAAGCGTGGATCGGGCCTGAGGCCGGAGACCAGCTCCCGCAGGCTGCCCGGCCGACCGGGATCTGCGGCAGCGGCATCATCGAGGGGATCGTGGAGCTTTTCCTGGCCGGGATCATCGACGCCGGGGGGCTGTTCGATCCCGCGGCGGCCGCCCGTTCCAACCGGGTGCGGTACCGGGGCCGGACCGGCGAGTACGTCCTGGCAGATGCCGGTTTGACCGCTACCGGCCAGCCGATCATGATCACTCAGAACGACGTGCGCGCGGTCCAGCTTGCCAAGGCGGCGCTCTACGCCGGGACGAAATTGCTCATGTCGCGCCTCGGCGTGGACCGCGTCGACCGCGTGATCCTGGCCGGCGCCTTCGGCACCTATATCAGCCCTCGCCACGCCATGCTCCTGGGGTTGATCCCGGATACAGACCTGGAACGCGTGACTGCCGTCGGCAACGCTGCCGGGGACGGGGCGCGCATTGCCCTGCTCAACCGGGAGATGCGGCGCAAAGCTGCACGCCTGGCGCGCTGGGTGACGCACGTATCCACGCCCCTGGAATCCTCCTTCCAGGACGAGTTCGTCGCTGCCCTCGACCTGCCGCACGCCAGGGATCCCTTTCCTCACGTCCAGGAATACCTCGCTCAGGCGACGGCGGGGTCTTCCCGCCAGAAGCGCGGCCGGATCCGCCAGAAATATCGGTCCTTGCGGTAAACCTTGGAAGACCCTTCGAGGACGAAACAACATCAAATCTTGGAGCGTTATAGAATGAGCAACGAAATCGATATCACCCAGCTGGAAACCCCGGAACTTCTCGAGCTGATCCAGGATGATCTGTACGATGGCCTGGCCGAGGAGGTCGTAGCAAGCGTCAGGGAGCTGCTCAGCCGGAACATGACTCCTTACGACGTCCTCACCCAGGGGCTGGTCGCCGGGATGGAAGTCGTTGGAGTGGACTTCCGCGATGGAATCCTTTTCGTCCCGGAAGTGCTAATGGCTGCCAAAGCGATGAAAGCTGGCATGGAAATCCTCCGCCCCTTGCTGGCCGAGACCGGCGCGCCGCAGATCGGCACGATGGTGATCGGCACGGTCAAGGGCGACATCCACGACATCGGGAAGAACCTGGTGGCGATGATGATGGAAGGGGCCGGCTTCAATGTGATCAACCTGGGCATTAACGTCGACGCCGATTCTTTTCTAACCGCGATCAGCGAGCACAACCCTGATATCCTCGGGATGAGCGCGCTGCTGACCACGACCATGCCGTACATGGGTGTGGTCATCAAGACCCTCGAAGAGCAGAGAATCCGGGACCGGGTGATTGTCCTGGTCGGCGGCGCGCCGCTCAACGACGCCTTCGCCGAGGAGATCGGCGCCGACGCGTACTGCCGGGATGCGGCTGTGGCTGTCGAGACCGCCAAGAAACTGCTTGCCATCAAGCGCGGAGAGATGGCATAGGAGAATCCATGACAACCATCCAGTCGTTGCTCGAGGAATCGCCGTATGTCCTGGCTGACGGCGCGATGGGCACCATGCTCTTCGCCGCGGGGCTGAGCCATGGGGATCCTCCCGAGCTATGGAATCTCTTGCACCCCGATCGGGTGGCTGCCGTGCATTCCGCTTACCTCGAATCCGGCGCACGGATCCTGCTCACCAATACCTTCGGCGGGAACCGCTTCCGCCTGGGTCTCCACCGCCTGGAAAGCCAGGTGTGCGAACTCAACCAGGTCGCCGCGGAGCTGCTGCGGGAGGTCGTCGGGAGGAACGGCGCAGGCGTCCTCGTCGCCGGGGATATCGGGCCATCCGGCCAGGTGCTCGAGCCTTATGGCGCGCTGACCATGGAGGAAGCCCGCCTGGGCTTCGCCGAGCAGGCCAGCGCGTTGATCGAAGGGGGGGTCGATCTGATCTGGATCGAAACCATGGCTGACCTGAAGGAGGTTCAGGCTGCCGTGGAAGGCGCCCGCCAGGTCTCCGCGGACATCCCCGTCGTCACGACGATGACTTTCGACACCCATGGGCGCACCATGATGGGGGTCACGCCGGAGAAGGCGGTTGCCGAGCTCAGCAACTTGGAGCCGCTCGCCCTGGGAGGCAACTGCGGCAACGGGCCGGAGGAGATCATCACGGTGATCGAGAAAATGCACGCGGTCGCGCCTGAAGCGACCCTCGTTGCCAAAGCGAACGCCGGCATCCCGGAGCTGGTTGGCGGGCGGACGGTGTACCGCGCCACCCCGGAGGATATGGCGGATTACGCCGTGCGGGCTTACCGGGCCGGCGCCAGGATCATCGGGGCGTGCTGCGGCAGCACCCCGGCGCATCTCCAGGCGATCGCCGCGGCGCTCGCGGCGGAGGTCTGAGCATGGCGGACACCGCTCTCATCGTCTGCGGCGCGCTGGCGCGGGAAGTCCTGGCTTTGAAAGAGAAGCACGATTGGGACGTGGATGTCCTGGCGGTGCCTTCCCTGCTGCACAACGAGCCCGGACGGATCCCGCAGGCGGTCTTGAGGCGCATCCGGGAAGCCCGCCAGGACCACGCGCGCATCTTTGTGGTCTACGGCGACTGCGGCACCGGCGGCCGGCTCGATGAGTTGCTCGAAAAAGAAGGCGTGAAGCGGATCGCCGGACCACACTGCTACGAGATGTACGCAGATGGGCAGTTCGAACGCCTCATGGAGGAAGCTCCCGGCACTTTCTTCCTGACAGATTACCTGCTGGGCTCTTTCGACCACCTGGTCCTGGAAGGGCTGGGGCTCGACCGCCGCCCGGAGCTGCGCCAGGAATATTTCAAGAATTACACCCGCGTGGTGTACCTCGCCCAGCGCGAGGACAGCGCCCTCCGGGAACGGGCTCGCTGGGCGGCGGACTCCCTGGAGCTGCCCCTCGAGATCCGACAGACCGGGTACGGCTACCTGGAAACCCGCTTGAAGGAGCTGCTCGAGTCATGAGCGCGCGCTACCAGGTCGTTTACTGGCGCGACATCCCGGCGCAAATCAAGGTGCGCTCCGGCAGTGTGCGCCTCGCCCGTTCTCTTTCCCCTCGCTTCCAGGAAGCCATCGACGAAGCTGCCATGCTCGCCCGCGCCACCAGCACCGACGCTTACCTGGAAGACTGGCGCGCCTCGGAGTGGAAGCCCTGTCAGGAGGACCCGGAAAGGGCTGCCGATGCCTTGATAAAGGACCTGGAATCTGCTTACCCGCCGGACAGGCTGGATGCGCTGAAAGAGAATAAAGGGTTCGAAAAGATTTGACGCCGATCATCTGAGAGTTCGCCCGGTTTTATTGCCTTGAGGCAGCTGGCTCTGTAATTATCGATGCGCCGTTTACAGGTATCCCCTCGCCTGCTCGAGCAGGCCTATACCGTCATCTACCAGTTCTTGAAACCCTTCCGCCGCTGGATGGCGCCCGCCAGCCGGATCGAAAAAGTGTTTATTACTGTTGAGAAGGTCAGCAAAGGCGCCCTGTTCGACTGCCGGATGTGCGGGCAGTGCATCCTGCACAGCACCGGGATGACCTGCCCGATGACCTGTCCTAAGAACCTGCGCAATGGGCCGTGCGGAGGCGTCCGCCTTGATGGGAGCTGCGAAGTGCGCCCGGAGATGACCTGCGTCTGGCTCCTGGCCTGGGAACGGTCCAAACACATGCCCCGCTACGGCAGCGACATCCTGCTTGTGCAGGCGCCGCACAACCACAAACTGCAGAACACTTCGGCATGGATCAACGAGCTGAACCGGAAAGAAGACTTGCTTCCCCGCGGCTGGTAGGGATGAAATCCGGCTCCCGCCTGGAGCGCGTCCTGCGCTCGGGCCGCTTTGCCGTCACCGCCGAGCTCAACCCGCCGGACAGCGCCGACCCCCAGGCGGTCTACGACCGGGCGCTGGTGCTCGCCGAGGTGTGCGACGCCATCAACGCCACCGACGCCTCCGGGGCCAACGTCCACATGTCCAGCGTCGGCATGTGCGCCCTGCTCACCCGCGCCGGGTACGAGCCGATCATGCAGGTCTCCTGCCGCGACCGCAACCGCATCGCCATCCAGGGGGACCTGCTCGGCGCGGCGGCGATGGGCGTCAGGAACGTGCTCTGCCTGACCGGCGACGGCGTGCAGGCCGGCGATCAGCCCGACGCAAAGCCCGTCTTCGACCTGGACTCCATCAACCTGCTGCGCATGGCCCGTATCCTGACCGATAAGGGCCAGTTCCTCAGCGGCCGGAAGCTGGACCAGCCGCCGCGTTTCTTCCTGGGCGCAGCCAGCAATCCCTTCGCTCCGCCGTACGATTTTCGCCCCCTCCGCCTGGCGAAAAAGGTCGACGCCGGGGCGGATTTCATTCAGACCCAGTTCTGCTTCGACGTGCCCCGGATGCGGGAGTTTATGGCTCAAGTCCGGGACCTGGGGTTACTGGAGAAGGTGTTCATACTGGTCGGGGTCGGTCCGCTCCGCTCTGCCAGGACCGCCGAATGGATGCGCACCCACGTGCCCGGTGTGGTGATCCCCGACGAGATCGTTCGCCGCCTCAAAGGCGTGCCGCCGGAACAGCAGCGCGCCGAGGGGAAACAGATTTGCGTCGAGATCATCCAGCAGGTGCGCGAGATCCCCGGCGTCTGCGGTGTTCACGTCATGGCATACCGCCAGGAAGAGCTGGTCGCCGAGATCATCGAAGAGGCCGGCCTGCTGCCGCGGCGCTGGCAGAACCACCTCAGGCAAAGCAAAATCTCCTCCCGCGCTGCAGACCAGTCGGGAGAAGTATACAATCCCAGGGAATTCAACTAAAATCACCAATCATCATTCTGAAATGTGCTTAGGAGACCCCCGCTGACATGGAGACCATCCTGACCTCACCCACCCGAGAAGTGCGCATCGGTCCAGACCACCCCTTCGTCATCATCGGTGAACGCATTAACCCCACCGGCCGCAAGCGGCTGGCCGCTGAGATGACAGCCTGGGACTTCGAACGCGTCAGGACTGACGCGGTCGCCCAGGTCCAGGCTGGGGCGCAGATGCTGGACGTCAACGCCGGCATCCCCCTCGCCGACGAACCGGCTATCCTGGCGGAAGCGGTCCGGGTCGTGCAGGGTGTGGTCGATGTCCCGTTGAGCATCGACTCGTCCATCGTAGCCGCCCTCGAGGCCGGACTGAAAGCGTACCAGGGGAAACCCCTGGTGAACTCTGTCACCGGTGAAGATGATCGCCTGGAGTCTGTCCTTCCGCTCGTCAGCCAGTACAGTGCCGCGGTGATCGGCATCACCAACGATGAGACCGGCATCTCGGAAGACCCGGATATCCGGTTCGCCATCGCCCGGAAGATCGTCGAGAGGGCGGAATCCTACGGCATCCCGCGGGAGGATGTGATCATCGATCCCCTCGCTATGCCGATCGGCGCTGTGCGCACGGCCGGCGTCTCGCTTTTCACCCTCGTCCGCCGCGTCCGCGAGGAGCTGGGCTGCAACACCGTCTGCGGCGCGTCGAACATCTCCTTCGGTCTGCCAGACCGGGCGACGCTCAACGCGACCTTCCTGGCGATGGCGATCGCCGCCGGGATGACCTGCGCCATCACCAACCCTCTCGAAGAGAGCACCCGCAAGACGATTTTGGCAGCGAACGTTTTCATGGGACACGACGAGAACTGCCTGGCCTGGCTCAACGCCCAGCGGGCAGGCGCTTCCGTTTCCACGGAGTCCGGAGGCGGGGAGCCCAGGCGCCGCGAGCGGCGGATCCGTCGGTAGCTTCGGGCCTCGTGTCCGTCCATCGCACCACCGTGCCTCCACCCACCCCCCGTAGCTTCGGGCCTCGTGCCCGTACATAACGCCTCGTGCCCGCCGCTCTGAGCCTCATTCCCGTCCATCCTGCCCGCGCCTCCACCCACCACCCGTAACTTCGGGTCTTGTGCCCGACCTCGTGCCCGAAATGTATCATCGCCGCTCGGAAATCCTCCAAAATGCCCTGAAAACTTAAGGCGGACTTGCAACAATTAAGATACAATATCTACCGAAACAGCCCATTCTGGATCTACACAAAAGTGAAAATAGCGGCTGGAGGAGAATGACTGACGGAAGGGTTCTAAAAGTCGACTCTCACCAGGCAGCCTTCGAAGGCATCCTGGGCCACTTGAAACGCGGTGAGAAGGATCAGGCTGCTGCCTCGTTCAGGGAATTCCTCGCTTGGACTGCAGGCAGCAATGCACCTGCAAGCCAGCTGGTCGATTTCTTTTCGCTCCTGGGCGCCCGGGCGCCGGACATCGACCAGTCTGCCCTGCTGGACGTGCTCGGAGAACAGGGGGAACTTACCCTCGACCTTGTCAAGATCATCCTTGACAAAGGGCATCTCAAAGAGCAGTTCAACCTGGTCCTTCAGCTCGTCGAGCGGCTGCCCGAGACCGACGCGACGGCGACTCTCGACCGGGCGATCCTGGATATCTGGCTCCACCCGGACGACCCCAGGTCTCACTACAACCTCGGTTACGCCTGGTCGCTGCTGGGGGACACGCCGCGCGCCCTGTCCGCTTACGACCAGGCGTTGGCCATGAATCCGAACCTGGCCGACGTCTACAACGATCGCGGCGCCCTCTATCACAACTCTGGTAGGCGGGCTGAAGCGCTCGCCGATTATGACCGGGCGCTGGCGCTCGACCCGGACCACAAACTGGCCAATGCCAATAAGGGCTTCGCCCTCCGGCAGGAAGGTAAGTTGGACGAGGCTGCGACCTTCCTGGACAAGGCCATCGCCTTCGCCCCGGATTTTGCCTGGGCGTACAACGAGCGCGGGGCGCTGCACCAGACCCGAGGCGAATACGAACGCGCCATCGTCGATCTCGATCACGCCATCTCCCTCGAACCGGCAAACAAATTCGCCCACGCCAACAAAGCCTACTGCCTGCGCGAGCTGGGCCGGTACGAAGAAGCTCTCGTATCCATCAACGAATCGCTCCACCTCGATCCGGAATACGTCTGGGCTTACAACGAGCGCGGCCGGATCTACGCGGCCCAGGGGAACCACGCACTGGCCATTCAGGAGTATGACGCAGCTTTGAAGCGGGACCCGGCATACCAGTGGGCACACGCCAACAAGGCCATCAGCCTGCGGAGCCTGGGAAGGTTCGATGAGGCGAGAGCTTCGTTCGATGCGGCGATCGCTGCCGATCCGCGCTACGTCTGGGCGTACAACGAGCGCGGGCTCCTCTTCCAGGGCCAGGGGATGTTCGCGGAGGCGATCAAGGATTATGATCAGGCGATCGCCCTAGATCCAGGGTATGTCTGGGCTTACGCCAACAGAGGCTACTGCCTGCGCGAGCTGGGCCGGTACGACGAAGCACTCACCTCCCTGGACCACGCGGTCCGCATTGACCCCGCCTATCTGTGGGCGATCCATGAGCGCGGCCGGGTATATTCCGAGCAGGGAGAATACGAGAAAGCGGTCCAGGAGTACGATCGCGCCCTCGCGATCAACCCGGACTACAAATTCGCCCATGCCAATCGGGGTTACGCGCTGCGGTACCTCGGACGCCATGCCGAAGCGCGCGCAGCCCTCGATCGCGCCACCCAGCTCGATCCCTCCTTCACCTGGGCTTTCAACGAACGGGGGGTCCTCCTGGAGGCCATGGGGGATTTCGAACAGGCGCTGGCGGACTACGAGCAGGCGATCCGGCTCGACCCCGAGTACCTGTGGGCTTACGCTAACAAAGGCTCGGCCCTGCGCACCTTGCAGCGCTACGACGAAGCTCTGACCGCCCTCGACCAGGCGCTCCGCATCGACCCGGACTACGTTTGGGCTTACAATGAGCGCGGCCGGGTGTTTTCGGAGCAGGATGCCTACGAGCGCGCCATCCAGGAGTACGATCAGGCCATCGCCCGGGACAAGGGGTACAAATGGGCGTATGCCAATAAGGGCTACGCCCTGCGCGAACTCGAGCGGTACGATGAAGCCCAGGAGGCCCTCGACCGGGCGATCGAGATCGACCCAGACTACGTCTGGGCGCTCAACGCCCGCGGCGTCCTGGCATACCGGCAGAGCCGGTACGACGCTGCGCTGAAAGACTTCAACCGGGCGCTCGAGCTCGATCAAAGCGACCCCTTTATGTACCGGAACCGGGCTAGGGTGTACATCAGCCTGGGGGACGATGCCTACAACCAGGACCAGGACGACGAGATGTTTTCCGCTTACACCAGAGCTCTCGACGATCTCGATGCAGCTTTGAAGCTCGATCCCTCGGATTACTACACGCATTGGTACGTGGCGACGACATGGGTCTCCCTGGATGCCTATGATCGTGCTGTCGAGGCATTCGACCGGGCGTTCGAGCTGGCCGGCGGTGAAAAGCTGGATGCCGCGAGCCTACTCGAAGGCAAGGCAGACGCTCTGGTTCGCTGGGCGCGTGCAGCAAAGAATGAGGCAAAATGGAAAGAAGCGCTCGCCGCCCTCGATTCCGCGATCGGGCTCGAGACCGATACCGGGAACCTCGCCCGGTACCACCGGTCGAAAGGCGAGATCCTGGTCGAACTTGAGAATTACAAAGAGGCGCTCTCTGAATTGGACCGTTCGCTGGAGCTGAAGCCGGCGGACGACTGGGCGCTCCTCCTCAAAGGGAAATGCCTCCTCCATTCAAAGGACTTGCCTTCCGCCCGCAAAGCCTTCGAAGAAGTCCTCGCCCTGCTGGAGAAGCAGGAATACAACGCCCGTCAGGCCCAGGTGGGGCTTGGCATGGTCCTGGAAGCGGCTGGCGATCCAGGCAAGGCTCAGGAAGCATACGATCGCGCGCTCGTAGGCGAGGGCACGGATGCGGCACCCATCCATCTGGATCGGGCCGCCATGTTCGATTTCTTCGCAGCGTATCCCCGCGCCGAGGCCGACCGGCTCTGGGCGGTCGAAGCTGCTCCCGAATCCGCCTCGGTCCTCAACGCCCTGGCCTGGTTTTACGTCGACCACCTCCCCACTCCGGAGAATCTAAAGAAAGCCGCAGCACTGGCTGAGCAGGCAGCCTCACTCGAGAAATTTGCTTACAGTCGAGGGAATTACCTGGATACTAAAGGCTGGGCGCTCTATCTGCTTGGCCGCCAACCAGAGGCGCTCGCGATTCTCGAAGAAGCTGCCGGACTGACCCCCTACAACCTCGAGATCCTGACTCACCTCCAGCAGGCGCGGCGCAGGGGGAAAGCCCCCCGGCAGAAAAATCGTCTGCCTGGGAAGGCATAAACCAGGCCTTCAAGGAGGCGAATCGTGCCAGAAACGATGCCCGATGAACCCAAACCAGGCGAAACCGCTTCTGCCTCTGGGGGTAAGGTAGAGACCCAGGAAAGGCTCCAGCCTCCTCCGGTGGCAGCCGCGCAGGAAGGGCTTTCCGGGAAGACCGCCGAAGAGGTCAAGCCGGCCTCGGAGGTCCAGGGCGGGCCGCAGACCTCCTTCACCTTCCCGGGGATGGAGGCCTCGCCGTTCGACGCGCTCTCGGATATGAGCCTGGAAGAAAATTTCCTGGAGATTTTGTCCCCCACCCTTGGTTCCCTGGGTTTCAGCATCGCCAACAGCTTCATCCCCGACCCGATCAGCGGTGACCTGCACGAGTTTACCCTGGTGAGCCGCCAGGACCAGGACAAGCGCATGCTGATCCGGATCGCCGATGCCATCCTGGATAACCCCAACCGCCTCCACCGGGCGATGTTGAAAGAGATCATCGAACTCTTCGCCGACGTCTTTCAGGCGGAAGCCCGGATCTTCATCGTCCACGAGCGACCTCCGAACGCCGTAATAGAGCTGGTCCTCAAAGAAAGCGCCCGGCAGAGGGGGATCCTCCTCGGCTGGATCCCATCTTCGAAGCTCAGAGATCTCACGCCGATCAGCGAGACCTTCCGGCTGAGGATCGTGCAGGACATCCTCCTCCTGGAAGGTCATTTGTCGGCGGCGCCGGCCCGCGCGGTGGAGGCTGCGCCTGCCAAACCCGCGATCTCCAATATCCAGCGCTCCGAGATCCAGCGGCTGGCTGAGATCGTTTCGGACCATCCCTCGTTTCGCGACGATAAGTCCCACCGCCGAAACCTCGTCGAGATCGCGGAGATCGACGATATCTTCGAAAACTTCAACTTCGATCGGGGCCCCTGGGACGTGGCTTACGAGCTGATCGACAAGACCCTGGACCACGGGATCATGCAGAAGACCGGTCAGCACGCCTGCCTGATGTTCCTCCGGGCGTTCTGCTCCCTGGAGAAGGACCTGCCGGGAGGTCAGAAGAATTACATCCTTTCGATCCTGGATAAATATGATTTCGGTCAGTGATAAACGAGGTCCCTGGTAAACGGTCTACCCCCCAATGTCCGAACGATTCCTCACTTTTGATGAGCGCCTCGAGCTGATCCGGGTCGTCTCCGACCTGTACATCCTCACGGATGGCGGCGCGCGTGGCCGACGCATCTTCCTCCAGGAATCGGCCGGCCTGGGGCAATTCATCAAGAACATGGACCTGTCCGGCCCCATCCAGACCTTCGTCGGCGACCTGGTTGGGCGTCTGGAGCGATACGGCCCCCTCCCCGATCGCCCCGCCTTCCACGCCCTGGGCGCCCTCCTGGACGCCGTCCTCGCGCAGGGCGACCTGCCCGTCGCCGACCAGGCCTTCGCCGCCGGGCTGATCGTCCGCTATTCCCTCGTCTCCGATCCGGTGTACGTCGACCGGCTGCGCGCCCGTTACAAGACGGACGTTGCGGCTGTGCGTCCCCCTGAGGCGCCGCCCGACCTGCCCAGGCCTGGCGCGGCGACCACCGAGCCGGAGCTCAAGGCCGCCCTCGCTGACGAGCAGGCCCTCGAGGCGATCATCAACTCCGAGGACAATTTCCTCGACATCAACTTCCTCTACGGCGCCATTTACTGCTCCCATGCGGTCTGCCTGATCGAGAATCCGGTCGGCGTTCCCCAGGGGACAGGTTTCCTGGTCAACCATGACCTGCTGCTCACCAACCACCACGTCCTCCGGAGCGTGGAGTATCTCGAAGGTGCGGTCGCCCGCTTCGATTTCCTCTTCGATTATTCCGGCGCCCGCACGAACGGCCGGGTGATTCCGCTGGACCAGGGTTTCTACCACACCAGCCCCGCCGAGAAGCTCGACTACGCCCTCGTGCGTCTGGTGGAGCCTCCCCTCGCGGGAATGTCCGCCGGCGATGGCCTTGCTGAGCTGACTGTGCCTCAGCTGGTCTCGGCGGGCAGGCACCGTGGCTACCTCACCCTGCTGGACAGCTTCATCAAAAAGCACGACCGCGTCAACATCCTCCAGCACCCGGACGGCGACCCGCTCAAAGTCGTCATGACCCAGAACTATGTGGACGATGACATGACTCCCACCCGCGTCCGCTACGTGGCGGATACGATGAAAGGCTCTTCGGGGTCCCCTGTGCTCAACCAGCGCTGGCAGGTGGTCGCCCTGCACCACAGCGGCGCTCCGTACCCGCCCGATCAGCAGCTGGAGGACTCCAAAAAAGACTGGAAGGGTCGCTACCGCGTCAACGAGGGTATCCCGGTCCGGGCGCTCTTGAAGGACTTCCGCGAGAATGGCCTGGACCGCTTCCTGCCTGCCGGGTCATGATAAGATAACCCCTAACCATTCTTCGTGCCTTCGTGGTTCATGAGAATGTTCGGTGACCGTCTCTTCCGCCCATCCCCGCTAACCCCCCGGTGAGAAGGGGGGAACATGGAATATTGGTGGTTTTGGGCGGCAGGGCCGCCCAAACCGCCAATTTCTTCCTTTTCTCGCCCCTTGGGGGGCTGGGCAAGGGGTGCTGGGCAGTTTCCGAACACTCTCTTCATGTCAAGAAGAATGATCCCTCGGTGCGTACCTCGTATCGTCAATCAAAAATCTACAATCGAAAATCAGAAATCAATACAGGAGATTTGGATCAATGGCTATCCCACGTGCGGAGATCATGAAAAAACTCTATGCGAAAGCAGCAGCCGGCCAGCCCATCATCGGCGGCGGTGCCGGCACCGGCATCTCGGCTAAGTGCGAAGAATCCGGCGGCATTGACCTGATCGTCATCTATAACACCGGCCGCTACCGCATGGCCGGGCGGGTATCGATCACCGGCCTGTTCGCCTACGGCGACGCCAACGCCATCGTGATGGAGATGGCGGGGGAGGTGCTCCCGGTCGTCCGGCACACCCCCGTCCTGGCCGGGGTCAACGCCACCGATCCCTTCCGGTTGATGCCCTACTTCCTCAGGCAGGTCAAGGAGATGGGCTTTTCCGGCGTACAGAATTTCCCCACCGTCGGCCTCTTCGATGGGAAGATGCGCGCCAACATGGAAGCCACCGGCCTGGGGTTCGACAAGGAGGTCGAGATGATCCGCCTGGCGCATGAGCTCGACCTGCTAACTACGCCTTACGTTTTTATTGAGGGCGAAGCCCGGGCGATGGTCAGAGCCGGAGCGGACCTGATCGTCGCGCACGTCGGGCTGACCACCGGCGGAACCATCGGCGCTTCCGTCGCCATGTCGATGGACGAAGCCGTCGACGTCACGTTGCGCATCGCCGCAGCTGCTCGCGAGGTGCGGAAGGACGTCCTGGTCATCTGCCACGGCGGGCCGTTCGACGAGCCGGAAAACGTCGCCGAAGCCATGGCGCGCATGCCGGGCATCAACGGCTTCTACGGCGCCACCAGCATGGAGCGCTTGCCTGTCGAGCGTGCCATAACCGAGCAGGTTCGCAAGTTCACCGCCATCAAGACGGCGCCGTTCCACTAACCGCGCTATTCCCAGCACGCGTTCCCGTCGGACCGGCACAGGTCGCTCTCTTCCGGGGACCTCTTGTCCGGATGGGTGAGCAGGACTTCCCAGGACCGGCACAGGTCGCTCTCTGTCACGGTGACCCTGTCCCCCTCGAACTGGAGGCCTGTGCAGGTCATGTTGTCCAGGTAGCTCGCCTCCGGAAGGAGGAGCCGGGGGTTGGCGGTCGCCGTGAGCGAGTACCCGCCGTCGGGGATGTCGTCGATGACGATGAACTGGCAGGAGATGCTCGCCCGGTAGAGATCGGCCCACCCGGCGGAGAGCCCCTGGTCTTCGTTGCACCGCCCTGGATCGAACTGCCGATCCCCCCGCGCCCAATCGGCGATCCGCAGGCTGTCGAAGAAGCAGATCGCCTGCTTGTAGTTCTCGGTCACCGGGAAGCCGCCCGCGTCCAGCAGCCGGTATTCGACGAAATCGGTCAGGTGGTAGTGGTTGTGCCCGGCCGACCAGACGAACAGCTCTGGTCTGTCGGCGGGTGCGCCGACCACGAGGTCCTGGTCCCCGGTGTTTTGCATCAGCAGGTCGAAGCGCAGCAGGCGGTGTTCCCCGGGAGTCACGCACCCGTCCTGCACGTCGCGGGAGGACTCGGAGAAGACCGCCATCTCGACCCGGAACTTCCGGACGGCCGGCTCCAGGTTGACGCCGCTCAGTGCCTGCCGGTCCGCCTCCGGATCCTCCCCTTCAACCTGCTGGAGGGGCAAGAAGATCCCCAGTCTATCCCTGAAGTGAGGCTGGCCGGCGATCAGCCAGAGTGGGTGTGAATAGAATGGAGACGCCTGCGCCTGCCCCGCCGTCCAGAAAGCCAGGAGGAGGGCAGGGATGATGTTTAAGGAGAGTCTCAACCGACGCGATAAGGCCTTCACAGGTGCAACTATACCAGAGGGTGGTGTTGAGAGGATTTTGGATTAATAAAACCTAATCCTGCCCGTGGCTTGTTGTGGGATTGCAGAAAAACGTCCCGAATTTCGGTGACCACCCGAAAATACTGTAGCCTAGCCCCTCGTGGGCAAACTAAATATACAGATCGCGCCTGTTGTACACCAGATACGCCCCCGCCAGGGAGAAGACAATGACCGCCAGCGAAAGAAGCAGGTAAACACCGTCCATCCTGCCGTTGCGGAAGAGTTCGGCTGCGTCAAAATACCTGAACGGCGTGAAGTATTTGAGGAAGTCCAGTTCCTCTTGCATGGTGGAAAGGACCGTTATGAAGTATGTCGCCAGGATAATGGCGACCGCAGTCGAACCGGCGCGTTTGTTCTGCTGTAAAGCGCAGCCCAACAGCAGACCGATGGCGAGGAAGATCAGTTCGATCGTGAACATCGCCCACATTTCGAGCCCGAGGAAGCCATAGAAGGTCCGGTCGGGATTGTACGGCCGCACCGCAACAAGCGACACTGTCCAGGTGATCAGCACGAAGGCGATGCAATTGACCAGGGCAGCCAGGATCTTGGCTGTTACGACTCTACTGCGGGATACCGGCAGCACAAGCAGGAACTCGACCGTCTTGTCACGCTCTTCTTTTGAAATGATATCGCTGCCCCACATGGCGGCTGCGACTGCCCCCATCAATCCAAAGTAGAGGAACATGATCCCATATAGACCGCTCACCGTAGTCAGATTGAAGGAGCGCATGTTTAAGGCGTCCAGTACGGCGGGGGGCATGGAATCGAGCATGGCAAGCATCTCGGGATTACCGGCGTAGGCGGAAAATTTGGCGACCGCGATCATGATCAGCAGCGTCATAATGATGGTCCAGATCACCAGAGATTTGAGGTTGGCTTTCAATTCTCGTATGAAGATGTTCACAACCCACCTTCCTATGAAACCGAGGGGATATCGCGATGAATGTACAGCCAGTAACTCGCTGCAACTGAGAGCAGGGTGACTGCCACGTTGAGCAGCACCAGCGGCGTGTCGTATGCGCCATTCTGCACGATTTGGGCAGCATCGAAGTGTTTAAAAGGCGTCACCAGCTCCAGTTTGACATCACCAAGCATGCCGCTGAAGGCGCTCAAAACGTACGCACCAAAGCCCAGGCCGAGGGCATACGGCGTCACGCTGCGCACACGCCTGACCAGCAGCGAAACGACCAGCCCGACGCTCAGGAAAAAGATTTGAAAGATCACCGAGCTGAGCAACAACAGGAGGATGACGCCCGGCTCGTAATCGCGTCCGGCGCGGAAGAGCGCGATAGCTGCAAAACTGCTCGCACCCAGGACCAGATCTGTGATGATCAGGCTGGTCAATGCAGCCAGCAGTTTGCTGCTCAGCACCTCCCAGCGGCTGACCGGTTTGCTCAGGAGGAAGTCGGCGGTCAATTCGCTCTCTTCGATCGAGACCAGCCCGAAGCCGTAGTTGCTGGCCTGAATAGCCAGGCAGATTTGGACGAACAAGAAAATTAAACTGTAATACCCCAACACAGTGGACAGGTCCGCCTTGTCCATCCCAAATGCGGACCGCAGTTGTTGGGGGAAATTTTCCAGCATTTCGTTCAACAACGCCGCCTGGTCGGCGAACACCGAAAAAAAGTAGAAATAAATCACCACGATCGCCGTCACAGCCAGCGACCAGTTGACCACCGATCTCAGCCGGGTGCGGAACTCGTGTCTGTAGATATTCGCCTTCATGATCCCCGCCTATTCGTAGTAGTGCATGAAGATTTCTTCCAGCGTCGGCTCTTCGATGGTCACGTCGGCGACCTGGATGGCGTTGATTTTTTGCAGCACCAGGTTGATATCACCCTTGAAGAAGAAATGCACCGTAGCGTTGTCCGTATGTAGATTGGTCACACCTGGCAGATCGAAATAGGCCGGGTTCAAGCCGTCAGCCGTCACGCCCACCTTCTTGTAGTTGTTCTGCTGCAGGGTGCGGATGTTGGAGATCTCTACGATGCGCCCCTCGCGGATGATGCCCACCCGGGTGCACAGGCGCTGGACTTCGCCCAAAATGTGGGAGGAGAAGAAAACGGTCACGCCGCGGGTGTTCTCTTCGCGGATCAGGTTGAAGAACTTGCGCTGCATCAGGGGATCGAGGCCGGCGGTCGGCTCATCCAGGAAGAGCAGCCTGGGGCTATGCAGCAGGCCCTGCACGATGCCGACCTTCTTCCTGTTGCCGTAGGAAAGGTCGCTGATGCGGCGGTTTAATTCCAGCTCCATGATTTCGGAGAGTTCGTGCATCCGTTGCGTGCAGTCGCGATCGTAAAAGCTGGCGGAGTACTTGAGCAGGTCGATGACTTTCATGCCTTCGTAGTAATAGACTTCCGAAGGCAGGTAGCCGATGTCGCGCCGGATCTCCGGGCCGTGGGCGACCACATCCTTTCCGAAAACCTTGGCGCTCCCGCTGGTTGGACGGATCAGCGAAAGGAGCAGGCGAATCGTGGTGGATTTCCCGGCGCCGTTTGGCCCGATAAAACCAAAGATTTCGCCTTCTTCCACGCTGAATGAGACCTCCACGATCCCCCGCGCTCTCCCGTAATACTTGGTCAGATTGGAAACTTCGATAATGCTCATCGTGTCAATCCTTTGCACATCACTGTGATGAGGGATGCTGTTGGTGCAATAGGACGAAATGGAACGTCACCGTGGGCCTGGAATGTCCATGGGGAATTCCACCGTGCTCGTTGCATCTGGATGTAAAGTGTATTCCTGGAGATGATTCTTGTCAATCATCCCACCGGGAGCCCTTGGTAAAAAAGCCCGCTCTTACAGCGGGCTCAGACCATAGGTGTGAATAATCCGCTTCCATATTCAGCGCCCCCGGAGCGATCCGAACGCTCAACCGCCTGATCCGAAGGCGTAACTGGGACTGGTCTGCATAGACTATCCCGTATAGGTGGAGGATGCGAGCGGCATTGGGGAGCAGATCAGGGTGGTCCAAGTCCATTTTGTGCTTTTTGTCTGGCATGTCTGCGCGAATTGCACCCCAATTGCACTCGAAGCAATGTCATTCTGAACGAGTGCAACGAGTGAAGAATCTAGAATTTACATGATTTTGGAGCGGTTACCGGCGAGTCCAATCCAGAAACGAACTGATGGAGGCGCTCCTGACTGGTGTATTGCCCCTCTTAGGCTGGTCCGATCCCCTGGTTCAAGCCCCTGATCGCCTGGTCCAAACCCATGGTGTGAAGGGGTGTGCACCAGGTGCAAACCGGGGTTACGGCTTAAGGGGGGTATATACCAGGGTGTGTTGGTGTGAACCCTGTGAAGGAAATGCCTGTACTTATATGAGCCAGTCTTCCAGCACTAACCCGGCCAGGTGGGTCAGTCGGGCAAAATGCTTTTGATTGTGCGTTACAAGTGCGACATTTTGATCCAATACAATGCTGGCGATTTGCAAGTCCAGGTCGCTGATAATTTCACCGGTCTGCTCGAGCTGGGTTTTGAGTTGCCCAAAACGCCGGGCAGCCCATTCGTCGAAGGGTAGGATGGTCAAAGCCGCCAGCAGCACTTCAAGCCGCGCCAGGTTATCCGCAGATCGTTGCGACTTGGTCGCCCCATGCACCAACTCTCCAACGCTGATAGCGGTGATCCCCAACTCTTCGTCTGGAGCGACGCGTCCGGTTAAGTCCAATTGGGCGCGTAAAACTGCAACGCAGTGGTCGCTATCCAGGATTTTCATAATTCTAAATCAGGGCGGGTGTTTGGCTTTAGACGTTCAGCAGCGATCTCCTGCGCCAGGGCTTCCAGGTCGGCTTCATCCCGCCACAGGCCGTAGGCAGACATCGCCGGGTGCAACTCGCGCCGCTCGATTTTCTCCAGGATGACTTCGCCTTGCCCGAGCGCAAGAGCCAATCTGCGCGCCGCGCGAGAGGTGCGCTCCAGGCGTTCCAGTTCCATCGCCCCGATTAACGCCGCTACCGGACGCTCGCGGCGTTGGATGATGAAACGCTCGCCGGTTGCCGCCCGGCTGATCAATTCTGAGAACCGGCTTTTTGCTTCGGCCACATTGATTGTTTCCATAGGGATGCCCTGCGAGTTGGTCATAATGACCAACTCGCAATATTATACCACGATCTTAGCTGAGGAGGGAAAGGGCACACTGGTTGTTTCGCTTGTTGCGCTAACAGAACGACGATCTCGGCAAAAATCTGTTAAAGGCTGGGCTGGTCGGCAGGAGCAAGCCGATCTGTCTGAAATATATATACTTTGTGCTAAACTTAAAATCGGTGATCTTGAACGTTCGTTGTGAGAATATCAGTGAATAGAGCATCGGCTACTCAATCGAAAAACAAATCCGCCAATGGCGCCAACCTGGGCTTTGAGCAAACCCTCTGGCAGGCGGCTGATAAACTGCGCGGGCATCTCGATGCTGCCGAATATAAGAATGTGGTTCTCGGCTTGATCTTCCTGAAATACATCTCTGACGCTTTTGAGAAAGTCTACGCCCAATTGGAGTTGCAGAGAGACCAGGGAGCAGACCCCGAGGACCGCGACGAATACATCGCCGAGCGCGTGTTCTGGGTGCCCAAAGAGGCGCGCTGGTCAGTCCTGCAGTCCAACGCCAAGCAACCGACCATCGGCAACCTGATCGACCAGGCGATGCAGGCAATCGAGCGCGATAATCCCTCCTTACGCGGCGTCTTGCCGGGAAACTACGGGCGCGCCACGCTGGATAAGCAGCGCCTGGGGGGGCTGGTGGACCTGATCAGCAGCATCAATTTTGTGGACGAGGAGTCGCGTAAGCAGGATATCCTCGGGCGGGTGTATGAATATTTTCTCTCGCAGTTCGCCAGCCAGGAGGGCAAGAAGGGCGGCGAGTTTTATACCCCGCGCTCAGTGGTGCGGGTGCTGGTGGAGATGCTGGCGCCGTACAAAGGGCGCGTGTTCGACCCGTGCTGCGGTTCGGGCGGGATGTTCGTGCAAAGCGAGAAATTCGTCGAGGCGCACGGAGGGCGGATCGGCGACCTGAGCATTTACGGGCAGGAATCCAACCCGAACACCTGGCGGCTGGCGAAGATGAATCTGGCGATCCGCGGCATCGAGGGCGACCTGGGCAAAGAGCCGGCTGACTCTTTCACCCGCGACCTGCACCCGGATTTGAAGGCGGATTTCATCCTGGCGAACCCGCCGTTCAACATGAGCGATTGGGGCGGCGAGAACCTGCGCGAAGACAAACGCTGGAAATACGGCGCGCCGCCGGTGGGCAACGCCAACTTTGCCTGGGTGCAACATTTTATCTATCACCTGGCGCCGAACGGCGCGGCGGGCTTTGTGCTGGCGAACGGGAGTATGTCCAGCAACACCTCAGGAGAAGGGGAGATCCGCAAGGCGATCATCGAAGACGACCTGGTGGACTGCATGGTGGCGCTGCCGGGACAGTTATTTTACAGTACTCAGATCCCTGTCTGCCTGTGGTTCCTGACGCGCAACAAGCGCGGCGGGGGCGGGGCGCGCAACCGCCAGGGGGAAACCCTGTTCATCGACGCCCGCAAGCTGGGAACGATGATTGACCGCGTCCACCGAGACCTGAGCGACGAGGATATCGCCAAAATCGCCGGGACTTACCACGCCTGGAAGCAGAGCGCTGGTTACGCCGACATGCCCGGCTTTTGCAAAGCCGCCAGGCTGGAGGAGATCCGGGCGCAGGGGTATGTGCTCACGCCGGGGCGCTATGTGGGCGCAGCAGAGGAGGAGGAAGATGAGGAGCCGTTCGAGGAGAAGATGAAGCGGCTGACAGCGGAATGGCGCGCTCTGCAGACAGAAGCCCGCCGCCTCGATGAGGCTATAGAAGCCAATTTACGGAAGTTGGGGTATGGCGGCTAAAATCAATATGTTATTAAGCGATTTGGCGGTTTCGTTTAATAACGGTCGAGCTTATTTACTGATTTGTGAATAAGGAGCAATGCACGATGCGTCGTGGTCTGACAGGGCGCTATGAAACAACCGATGTTGCGGGGGAAACGATTCGCGCTTTCATTCCGAACCCTCTCCCGCCGCAACCGCCGCTGGAATTTACCGCTCAACGCCAGCAGTTGCTGGAACGCGCTACCCTGGCGTTGGGTCGGCTAGATAGCGTGACCCTGCTCTTGCCAGATCCTGACCTGTTTCTCTACGCCTATGTGCGCCGCGAAGCAGTTCTCTCTTCGCAAATCGAGGGCACGCAGTCTTCCCTGGCGCAATTGCTGCTCTTTGAACTGGAAGAAGCGCCTGGGGCGCCGGTTGACGATGTGGTAGAAGTTTCTAACTATGCGGCAGCGCTCACTCATGGGCTCAAGCGATTGCAGGAAGGCTTTCCGCTTTCCAACCGTTTGATTCGGGAGATGCATGCTATATTGCTCTCTCGTGGCCGTGGGAGCGAGAAGTCCCCGGGAGAGTTCCGTCGAACGCAAAACTGGATTGGAGGCACCCGGCCTGGCAATGCACACTTTGTTCCGCCTCCACCCCTTTATGTCCAGGATTGTATGGCTGCGTTGGAACGCTTCCTCCACGGCGCAGGTAATCCCTATCCGTCCCTTGTCAAAGCCGCGCTGGCGCATGTTCAATTCGAGACCGTCCATCCTTTCCTGGACGGCAACGGGCGGATTGGGCGATTGTTGATAGCATTTATTCTCCATCATGACCGGCTGTTGTCTCAACCGCTCCTGTATCTCAGCCTGTATTTCAAGCAGCATCGCGCCGAATACTACCGCCTGCTCGACCTGGTGCGCACCGATGGCGACTGGGAGGCATGGCTGGATTTCTTTCTGGAGGGCGTCGAGCATACCGCCGCCAATGCCGTCGAAACGGCGAAACGATTGCTCTTGCTATTCCAGAAGGACGAACAAACCATTCAACAGACTCAACGTATTGCCTCTACCACGTTGCGGGTATTTCGAGTGCTGTGTGAGCGCCCGCTGGTCAACTTGAATCAGGTATGCGGGCGCACAGGGCTTTCTTTTCCGGCTGCAGCGCGGGCGATGCAAACGCTTGAAGGTTTGAACATCGTTCGGGAGGTTACTGGTCAGCGCCGCAACCGCGTCTTCGCTTACCAGGACTATCTAAACATCCTGAGCGAAGGGACAGAAGCATTGTGAAAGAAACGTTGATGATGAGGGATAACCTGCGTCTTTCCCTCATAAAGGGACAGCCCGCCTTTTCAGGCGGGCGTCGGCCCGGAGATGCTATCTCCGGGGGGGCTAGTCTCATTATGGTCAATTTTAGCTTTTTTTCAACTGTCAACATCATCCATTCCTCAGAAATGGGACGGGAGGCGGGTCATGGCGGGTGAGTGGAGACTACTACGGGTCGAAGAGTTTGCTAATGTTATTGGTGGAGGCACACCATCAACAAAAGATGAAACTAATTTCAATGGTGAGATACCCTGGATTACCCCTAAAGACCTTTCAGGTTATCCTTACCGTTATATTTCTCATGGCGATCGAAACATCACTCACAAGGGCATGGCAGACAGCAATGCTCGACTTTTACCCCCTGGTTCAATCTTGCTGACAACGCGTGCTCCGGTAGGATATCTGGCGATTGCCGCCAACCCACTTACGACAAATCAAGGCTTTCACAGTCTTGTCCTACGCGATGGTTTCTCTAGCGAATTCATTTACTATCTTCTAAAAGCCAATACAGATTATCTCAAAGCAAATGCTTCTGGAACTACCTTTGGTGAACTTTCTGGACAAGTCTTGAAGCGATTAACCTTTCGCATTCCATCCCTGCCAAAACAACGCGCCATCGCCCACATCCTCGGCGCGCTGGACGACAAAATCGAGCTCAACAGGCGCATGAACCGCACGCTGGAGGCGATCGCCCAGGCGGTGTTTCGGAGTTGGTTTGTGGAGAATGAGGACGGAATAAGTTGGAAGGTTGAAAAGTTAGGAGATGTGGTGATAAATTTTGATTCAAAACGCATTCCACTCTCGAGTCGCGAACGCGCACAGCGACGAGGAAAATATCCTTATTATGGCGCAGCATCCGTTATGGATTTTATTGATGATTATTTATTTGATGGAATATACGTCTTAATAGCAGAAGATGGTTCAGTAATCGGTGAAGACAACCATCCAGTAATTCAATATGTCTGGGGTAAGTTCTGGGTAAACAACCATGCCCACGTTTTGCAAGGCGCAGATGGTATTTCTAATGAGTATTTATACCTCTTCCTGAAAGGAGTTAACATTCTTCCTTACATAACGGGTGCTGTTCAACCAAAATTGAACCAAGCTAACATGAATTTAATACCTTTTCCCATGCCGCCAATGGAGTTGTGTAAGGAATTCGAGGATTTTATTTCGCCATTATTTGCACAAATTAGAGCGAATGAGGAACAATCCCGCACATTGGTGAGTCTTCGCGATACCCTTTTACCAAAGCTGATGCGGGGAGAGGTGAGGGCGAAATGAAAGAGACCCTGGTAAGAGACCCTAAAGGTCTTAACCGCCATCAAGGCTTGCCAGCCAGGGAGGCTGACAAAGTTTGTCGCACTGCAAATTTTGCCAAGAGACCTTTAGGGTCTGTACCGTACACGCTGGCGGCGCTGCGCGAGGCGCTGCTGCCCAAGTTGATGCGCGGGGAGGTGAGGGTGAAATGAAAGAGACCCTGATAAGAGGCCCTAAAGGTCTCTCCAGACCTTTAGGGTCTGTAGAGGACTGAATATGACAAGCCCCTCTCCCCTCCTCTACGACGCCTATTACCACATCTACAACCGCGGCAATAACGGCGAGAACATCTTCGTCCAGGAACGCAATTACGAATATTTCATGAACCTGTATTTCAAGTACATTGACACCGTCGCCGAGACCTTCGCGTACTGCTTGTTGCGAAATCATTTCCATGTGTCGTTGCGCACCAAATCGAAGGAAGAGATATTCCCCGCGCTGGCGAAGACCCTAAAGGTTTCCCTCGCAGACTTGCAATCTGCCGAGCAAGGGAATCCCGTCATCCAGGTTCCTGGTCGGGGAAAGAAACCTTTAGGGTCTTTTATAGAACAATACCTTTCTCAACAGTTTTCCAACTTCTTCAATGCCTACAGTAAAGCCATCAACAAAGCATATGACAGAAAGGGAAGCCTGTTCCAGCATCCTTTCGGGCGCGTGCCTATCACCACCGACCGCCAATTCTGGAATGTCATTGCCTACATCCACCAGAACCCGCAGAAGCACGGGTTCGTGAAGGACTTCCGCGATTGGAAATGGTCATCGTATGGGATCATTCTTGCCGATAAGCCGACGAAATTAAAGCGCGATGTCGTCCTTGATCGGTTTGGAGGAAAAGAGAACTATTTGGAATTGCATAAGCAATGGGTCTCAGACGCAGACGCCAAGTGGTTTGCGGAGAACGATTACAATTGATGGCAAGGAGACCCTAAAGGTTTTCAAAACCTTTAGGGTCCGGTCTATAATCAAGAAAAAATGACTTTCACCGAATCCACCCTCGAACAGGCAGCATTGGATTGGCTGGATGACCTGAAATACCAGGTGGCTTTCGGGCCTGACCTGGCATTCGATGGCTCCAGACCAGAACGAAAGAATTACCAGGATGTTGTCCTTACCGGGCGCTTGCAGGATGCGCTGCGCCGCATCAATCCCACCCTGCCGGAGGAGGCGCTCCAGGAAGCCTTCCGCCAGCTCACCTGCCCCGACCAGCCCTCGCTGCTGCGCAACAACCACGCCTTCCACCGCCTGCTGGTAGAGGGCATCGCCGTGGATTACAAAGACGCGGATGAACGCCTGATCAGCGGGCGCGCCTGGGCGATAGATTGGGAAGAGGTGGACAACAACGACTGGCTGGCGGTGAACCAATACACCGTCGAGGCGACACACCAGAACAACAAGATCAACCGCCGCCCAGACGTGGTGATTTTCGTCAACGGTCTGCCGCTGGCGGTGATCGAGCTGAAAAATCCCGCCGATGAAAACGCCACCATCTGGACCGCCTTCAACCAGTTGCAGACCTACAAAGAACAAATCCCGGCGTTGTTCGTCTATAATGAGGTCTTGGTGATTTCTGATGGCTTGAACGCCCGCATCGGTTCATTGACGGCTGGGAAAGAGTGGTTCTTGCCCTGGAAGACGATCGAGGGGGATACCACCGCCCCGCCGTCAGTGACCCAGCTTGAAGTGCTCTTACGCGGGGTGTTCGAAAAGCGCCGCTTCTTGGATCTGATGCGCTATTTCATTGTATTCGAGCAGGATCGCGGCGCGCCGACGGTGAAGAAGATCGCCGGTTATCACCAGTTCCACGCCGTCAACGTGGCGGTGGAGGAGACCATCCGGGCAGCGCAAGCTGAACGCGCTCTGCGAGATTTAAAAGGGCGATATACCGCCGGCAAGCTGCCCAGCGGCGAACCTGGCGACCGGCGCATTGGGGTCATCTGGCACACGCAGGGGGCAGGCAAGAGCCTGACGATGGCCTTCTATGCCGGGCGGCTGGCGGTGCATCCCGCGATGGAGAATCCGACCATCGTGATGATCACCGACCGCAACGACCTGGACGGGCAGTTATTTGGCACTTTTTCGCGCTGCTGCGAAATTTTGCGCCAGGCGCCCGAGCAGGCAGAGACCCGGGAAGACCTGGTCGCCCGCCTGCGCGGGCGGGCTGCGGGCGGGGTGATCTTCACCACGATTCAGAAGTTCCTGGCAGGCGGAGAAATGCTATCCGATCGGCGGAATATCGTGGTCATCGCCGATGAAGCTCACCGCAGCCAGTATGATTTTATTGATGGCTACGCCCGCCGCATGCGCGACGCCCTGCCCAACGCTTCTTTCATTGGCTTTACCGGCACGCCGCTCGAATTGAGCGATAAAAACACCCGCGCCGTGTTTGGCGATTACATCAGTATCTACGACATCCAGCAGGCAGTAGAGGACGGGGCGACGGTCAAGATTTACTACGAGAGCCGCCTTGCCAGGCTGGAATTGGACGAGAAAGAGCGCCCGCACATTGACCAGGAGTTTGAAGAGGTCACCGAGGGCGAGGAAGTTGAGCAAAAAGAGAAACTGAAAAGCAAGTGGGCGGCGTTGGAAGCCATTGTGGGCGCAGACAAGCGGGTGCGCTTGATCGCCCAGGATATTGTCAACCACTTCGAGGGACGCCTGGAAGCCATGGATGGCAAGGCGATGATCGTGTGTATGAGCCGCCGCATCTGCGTTGACCTTTACAATGAGATCGCAGCCTTACGCCCGCGCTGGCGCTCAGATGACGATAAGCAGGGGGCGATCAAGATCGTCATGACCGGCTCAGCCAGCGATCCCCCGGAATGGCAGCAGCATATCCGCAACAAGCAACGCCGCGACGAACTGGCGCTGCGCTTCAAAAATCCGGATGACCCCTTCAAGATAGCCATCGTGCGCGATATGTGGCTGACCGGATTTGATGCGCCGCCGCTGCACACGATGTACATCGATAAACCAATGCAGGGGCACGGGCTGATGCAGGCAATTGCGCGGGTCAACCGCGTTTACAAGGATAAACCCGGCGGTTTGATCGTGGATTATCTTGGGCTGGCTTATCATCTGCAAAAAGCGCTGGCTGCCTACACCGAGAGCGGACATCCGGCTGAGACCGCCATTAATCAGGAAGAAGCCGTTGCAAAGATGCTCGAATGTTATGAGGTCTGCCTGGGCTTGTTCCACGGCTTTGAGTGGACGAAATTCAAGACCGGCGCACCTCAGGAAAGGCTGGGCGTGCTGCCGCTGGCGCTAGAGTTCATCCTGGCGCAGGAGAATGGCAAGGCTCGCCTGTTGAAAGCTGTCAAAGACTTATCCCTGGCTTTTGCTTTATCCGTGCCCGATCCACACGCCCTGGCGATCCGGGATGACCTGGCTTTCTTCCAGGCAGTGCGGGCAGCGCTGCTCAAATCAACTGTAGTAGAAGGAGAGCGAACCGCCGAAGAGGTGGATCATGCCATCCGCCAAATCCTGTCACGGGCGGTGGTTACCGATGAGGTGATTGACGTTTTTGCCGCAGCAGGGCTAAGAAAGCCCGAGATATCGATCCTCTCGGATGCATTCCTGGCGGAAGTGCGGGACATGCCGCAAAAGAACCTGGCGATTGAACTGCTGCGCAAATTGCTCAATGACGAGCTCAAAGTGCGCATGCGGAAAAACCTGGTGCAATCGCGCTCTTTTGCTGAGATGCTGGAGCGGACGATACGCGCCTATCAAAACCGCACCCTGGAATCAGCTGAAGTGATTGCTGAGTTGATCAAGCTGGCAGAAGAAATGCGCCAGGCGCATAAGCGCGGAGATAAGCTCGGTCTTACGGAGGATGAAGTTGCTTTTTACGACGCGTTGGAAGTCAACGACAGCGCGGTCAAGGTGCTTGGCGATGATACGTTGAAGGGGATTGCCCGAGAACTGGTCGAAATGGTGCGCAATAACATAACGATCGACTGGACGGTGAAAGAATCGGTGCGCGCCAGGCTGAGGGTGATGGTAAAGCGCATCTTGCGAAAATACGGCTACCCGCCAGATAAGCAAGAAAAAGCCACGCAAACTGTGTTGGAGCAGGCTGAATTAATTGCGGCGGATTGGGCTGTATAGAAGAAGTTTAAAATCTCGTCAGAATTTATCATTATCGTCATCTGAATATGCTGAACGAGACCTTGGAAGCCTGGCGCAATCGCCCGTCGGGCGACGGGCGCCAACAGGGAACGGATGCAGGCTGAATTCTCGGGATTTCAGGACAATCCAGGGAAAGGGTTCCAGGCTGGCGTTTTCAAACGCTTCCAGATAATCACTCCACCATCGTGTTGCTGTTGGGCAGGTCGATCTTTTCGCTGGCCAGCGTCGTGCGCACCTGCCCCTGTTCCCGGATGCGCACCAGCTCGACCTCGAAGCGCGAGCGGTCGCCGCGGTGGACGGCGTGGTAATACTCGATCGGCGTGCCATCCTCCAGGTAACTGACGCTGTTGAGCAAGATCAGCGGCGCGCCGCGCTCGACCTGGAGGAGATGAGCCTCCGCTTCGTTGGCAGCGACGGCCTCGATCGACCGCCGACCATAGGCGATGCGGATGCCGCACTGGTTTTCCAGGTAGGCGTACAGAGACTGGTTGGTCAAATCCACATTGACTAAATCTGGACAGAGATCATAAGGCAGATAGCTGGTCACCAGGACAATGGGTTCATCCTTGACAAAGCGCAATCGCCGGATGTGGATCACCGGCCTGCTGGGGTCGATCCCCAGGTATTCTGCCACCTTTTTGTTGGGCGGCTCCACCGCCTGATGCAGGACCTGGGTAACGGGATGGTGGCCGCGTTCGACCATATCCTGATAGAAGCCGGTCAATTTTTGGGCCAGGCTCTCGATGATCTTGGGTTCGGCCACGAACGTGCCTTTGCCCTTCCTCCTGACAACCAGACCCTCCAGCTCCATCTCCCGCAGCGCCTGACGCACGACGGTCCTGCTCACGCCATAAGTTTCACACAGGTCCGATTCGCTGGGAAACTGATCCCCCGGCTTCATCTCTCCAGTGCCGATTTGTTGCTTCAACGCTTCGAGTAACTGAATGTAGTAAGGGATGTGGCTGCCAAAATCGATGGCTGCTTTTCCAAAAGTCATTCTAAAACCCCGGCAGATTTAGATCGATAGACGTTTTCCGGCCGGACTCCCGCCACAAGACCAGGTGGATGCACATCGGCCAGGCGACGCCCAGCAGTGTTGATTTCATCCATCTCAGTATTTAGCGAAACCAGGGATGGTTGCGCGTCCATAATCTTGCTATTTTAACACCCCGCGCATGAACATCAGCGCTTTCCGCGCCTCTTCATCCAGGTCCATGCCGGAGCTCAATTCTCGGTACACATGGATGTCCCTGCCCACCTCCCCGCCAGGAGTCAGAAACGGTTCCATGACAACGGCGCCAGAATAACTGATCTTGCGCAGAGCGGCAGACACTTCCGTCCAGGGGATGTGTCCATAACCCGGGGGCATGCGGTTGTTTTCGCCGACGTGGAGGTGTTTCAGGCGCTTTCCGGCTTGGAGGATAGCCGCGCCGATGAAATCCTCCTCGATGTTCATGTGAAAGGTGTCGAGCAGGATGCCGATGTTCGGGCTGCCCACCGCTTCGATATATGCGATGGCTTCGGCGCAGGTGTTGAGCAGGTACTGCTCGAAGCGGTTGACCACTTCCACGTTGAAGATAACATTGTTGTCCTCGGCGGCCTTGACCGCTGTGCGCATCCCAGCCAGGCTGCGCTCGACGAACGGGCGCTTATCCGTCTGATCAGCTGGCATGGCTGCCGGCCAGGCGCCGTAGATGATCCCGCCCAGCTGCCCGCCGCCCATCTCCCCGATGGCTTTCGCCAGGTTCTGCAAAAAGACGATGCCCTTCTTGTGAGCCGCCACATCCGGCGAAGCGAGATCGTATTGGGGCGGCAGTCCGATGCAGTAGCTCAATGCCAGGTTCTTATCTTCAGCGTGCGCTTTCAGGCTGCGGCGTTCGGCGCTGCTCAGCGCCGCCGCCGCGCCGGCGTTGATCTCCAGTAGGTCAAAACCCAGGGCGGCGGCTTTATCGATGAACGGATGGAAATCCACATCCCAATCGTGCACCCAGTAGGCGTAATATATCCCAATTTTATTCATCGATGTCACCGATCCTTGCTTCCCTGTTCTCCGAACTCATCCGCCAGGACCCGCTGCCAGCGGACGTACCGCGCCACAAGAGGGAGGTACGCCTGATAAGCTTCCGGATTAGGCTGGAAGGGTTTCCCTTCCGGCCGGGCATGCTCATCGGCGACAGCGACAAGGTCGTTAAAAACTCCAGCAGCTTTTCCGGCGATCATGGCGCTGCCCCAGGCTCCGAATTCGCTCCCCTTGAGTGGCCGATAAGGGACGCCGAGCACATCGGCTTTGATCTGGTTCCAAACAGAGCTGCGCCCACCGCCACCGACCACCCGCGCTTCGAACAGGTCAAGATGCGGGATGAGATCGCGCAAGATTCCTAAATAATAGGCATATTCGAAAGCGACGCTCTCCAGCAGCGAGCGGGCGAAATGAGCCTGGGTATGCCCCCATGAAAAGCCGAGCCAAGCGCCGCGCATCTCGGGCGTTGCGGGACAGACGCGCCCGCCCAGATGGGGGGAGAAAAACAATCCATCGGCTCCGATCGGCGCCCTGGCTGCCATGGCGGTCAGTTCACCGTAGAGGTCAGCGGACGGCTCCTGCGGCTGGCCGCGCAGGGTGTTGAAAAACTGATCCCGGAACCAGCGCAAGGCAATCCCCCCACCGGCGATGTAAGCCAGGGGATTCCACAGCCCAGGGATGACAGAGCGCATGGTCAGAAGAGCCCGGTTTTTCACATCGGCAACAAATTCTGCGGTGCAGCCGGCCAGGACGGAAGCTGTTCCGGCCACGTCGAAGAGCATGCCGGCCCGCACGATGCCTCCGCCCAGCGCCCCGGCGGCCGTGTCGCCGCATCCGGCCGC
>Ga0073934_10001018_pt1 | contig 72042 bp, 63 predicted proteins | sample LarsenN4metaG_FD_76834 | JGI IMG/M metagenome (GOLD analysis project Ga0073934, IMG submission 76834) | Hot spring sediment bacterial and archeal communities from British Columbia, Canada, to study Microbial Dark Matter (Phase II) - Larsen... ...
CCATACTTGGCCGACAACACCGTCGTGATCGCCGCCGTCAACGTGGTCTTGCCATGATCCACGTGCCCAATCGTCCCTACATTCACGTGCGGCTTCGTCCGCTCAAATTTGCCTTTGGCCATTCGTCAACTCCTGACTGCCCTTTTTCGTCTTCGACCCGCCGTCGCCGGACGAGGTCGGCCTTGCTTTCGTGATCCTGGTGCCCATGACGCGGATCGAACGCGTGACCTCTCCCTTACCAAGGGAGTGCTCTACCACTGAGCCACATGGGCCTAAGCGTGTCGCCGCACGCCGATTGCGTATTCCTTTGGAGCGGGTGAAGGGAATCGAACCCTCGTCATAAGCTTGGAAGGCTTCTGCTCTACCATTGAGCTACACCCGCCCGAACCGATCGTCAGATCCTTCCGAGGCGCCAAGGCGCAATCGCCTCTCGCCCGCTACTCCTCACTTGTTTCCCTACCGGGCGCAATCGATTTCATGACCGAACCCATGGTGGAGGGGGTTGGATTCGAACCAACGTAGGCGTAAGCCAACAGATTTACAGTCTGCCCCCTTTAGCCGCTCGGGCACCCCTCCGCAGGGAACCGCAAATTATGGTTGTGCAACAGCACCTTGTCAAACCACGGCCCCTCTACTTGTTGGGGTCGCCGGCGCACGCGGGCGAATGCGGTTGAGCACGGGAGCCGTCGCTCCCATCGACTTGCCGGCCGTACGCTCGCGACGTCGTCGGCATGCGCTCACACCCCGAATGGGTCAAACTACAAGCGGTCGAACGGTCAGATACTTGAAGCGGAGTGAGCATCCGAATGAGCAAGCAATTCGCGTCTCGAGGTGATTTAGCGCCTCGCAAGATCTCCTTTACCCGGCTGTCCGACCGGGCGTACGCGTACACGGCCGAAGGCGACCCCAATTCGGGCGTGATCATCGGCGACGACGGCGTCATGGTGGTCGATGCGACAGCCACGCCCGTGATGGCGCGGGAACTCGTCGGCCACATCCGCTCGGTCACCGACAAGCCGATCAAGTATGTCGTGCTCTCGCACTATCACGCCGTGCGCGTACTCGGCGCGTCGGCGTTCGGTGCGCAGGAGATCATCGCGAGCCGCGGGACGCTGGAGCTGATCCGCGAGCGCGGGGCCCAAGACATGAAGTCCGAAATCGAGCGGTTTCCGCGCCTTTTCCAGGCGGTCGAGTCGATCCCCGGTCTGACCTGGCCGACGATGGTCATGGACCGTGAACTCACGCTGTTCATGGGTTCGCTCGAGGTGCAGATCAAGCACCTCGGACCGGGACACACCAAGGGCGACACGGTCGTGTGGTTGCCGCAGGACCGGGTGCTGTTTTCCGGAGACCTCGTCGAATACGGCGCAGCCGCCTACGCGGGCGACGCGCAACTCGAGGAGTGGCCGGCGACACTGGAAGCGCTGCGCGCGCTGCGGCCCGATCGGCTGGTTCCCGGACGCGGTCCGGCGCTGCTCACCAACGCGGATGCCAACGAGGCGATCGACTACACACGGTCGTTCGTGACAACGCTGTATGAAGCGGCGCGAGAAAGCGTCGCAGCCAAGCGCGATCTGAAGGCGACGTTCGACTACACACGGGCAAAGATGGATCCGCTTTTCGGACACGTCTTCATCTACGAGCACTGCCTGCCCTTTGATGTGGCGCGCGCGTACGACGAAGCGAGCGGCATCAAGCATCCGCGTATCTGGACCGCGGAAAGAGACCGGGAAATGTGGCGCGCTCTGCAGGGCTGAGGCACGCTGCCGCTCGGCGTCGAACGCATGGCTGCCGGTGCCGCACCGGCAGCGGGGTCACATCTGCTTGAACAGGTGGGTGAAGCTGCGGCTCACCTCGAGCTTTTCCGGGAAATTCTTCAGCTGAACCAACTGGCGGCCACGGAAGTCCCGAGTCACGCCGGCGATCGCCTTCGCGTTGACGATCGTCGAGCGATGGATCTGCCAGAACTGCTCGGGGTCGAGTTCCTCGATGAGCTCCTTGATCGGCTTTCGGATGAGCGCTTCGTATGACTCGGTCTGCACTCGGGTGTACTTTTCATCCGACATGAAGAAAAGCACGTCGGCGACCGGAATCATCCGCAGTTGCTGGCCCATCGACGCCTGGATCCATTGCAGATAGGGCTTGGCAGCCGGCGCCTGCCCATCGACGGCGGCGCCGTCCAGCTTGGCCGCCAGCTTGGCGAGTAGCTCGCTCAGATCCGACGGCTTGCTCCCGAGACGCTTCTTCAGGCGCGCGACCGTCAACTCGAGCCGATTGCGCTCGGCGGGTTTGAGCACATAGTCGACCGCCCCGTGCTCGAACGCCTCGACTGCGTACTCGCTGTACGCCGTGATGAACACCACGTGGCACGCATCGCCGATGGCGCGCGCCGCCTCGACGCCAGTCATACCGGGCATACGGATATCGAGGAAGGCGAGATCGGGCCGATGCGTCCGCACGGCGTCGACCGCCTCCTCCCCGTTCTTGGCTTCCGCGACAATCTGCAGCTCCGGCCACACTTCCATGAGCCGCGCGCGCAACTGTTCGCGCATCAGGCGTTCGTCGTCGGCGATGATCGCGGTCGTCATCCGGCCGCGATTCTAGTGGCTCAGGCGACCTGGGCCGACAGCGAGGCTTCGGGCGAGCCGTTCGCTTCGGGATCGATCGTATACGGCACTTCGATCGTCACGATCGTCCCGCTCGGACTGTTTGCTTCGATCGAGAGGCTCGCGCGGCCGCCGTAGAGCGCCGCCAACCGCTCGCGGACGTTTGCCAGGCCCACGCCGGTGCCCGGCCGCCCGGCCGCCGCGAATCCGAGGCCCGTATCGGCAACCGTGACGCGCAGGTTGCCGTTCGCGATATCCGCGGTGATGGTCAGCGAACCGCCTTCGGCCTTCGGCTCGAGCCCGTGCTTGATCGCGTTCTCCACAAGCGACTGCAGCATCATCGGCGGGAACTTGGCAGTCGCGAGCCCCTGCGGCACGGTGATCGCATACTGCAGCCTGTCCTCCATCCGCACCTTCAGGATTTCGAGGTAGGCACGGCACAGGGCGATCTCCTTGCCGAGCGTGGTCGAACCTTGGCGCATCTGCGGCAGCGCTGCGCGCAGATACTGAATCAGGTTCTTCTGCATCTTCGACGCGCGTGCCGGATCGGTTTCGATCAGGTAGTCGACCGACGCCAGCGTATTGAACAGAAAGTGCGGCTCGACCTGCGCCTGCATCATCTTGAGCTGCGCTTCGGCGAGCTGGCGTTTCAGCCCCTCTTCCGCCGCGGTCGCAGTGGCCGCGCGGGCACGCGACTCGGCCTTCTTCTTGGATCCCAGCACCACCTTCACGATGATCATCGCGACGATCAGGACCAGCAGGAAACTCACGAACCACTCGCCCGACTCTTCGCGGTACACCCGGGTGCGTCGCGCGACCTGTCGCGACACCTGCTCGCTGACGATGTTCTCGATCTTCTTGCGCGCCGCCTCCACCGCCTCGGCCACTTTCGCCGGATCGGCCGCCACATCGGGCGGAATCACGACGGTTTCGCCCTCCGTGCCGATGTCGGCCGCGGCCGCATCCTCGACGCGCACGCCTTTCTCGTCGATCGTGATCGCAACGCGCTTTCCCTCCTTGTTCGAGAAGATCCGCACGCCCTTTTCGTCGACCTTGACCCCCGCGCGGCCGTCGACCGGGGCGGCTTTCCCCGCCCCGGTCGGCTCGGATGCGCCGGGCGTCTTGGGGGGGGTCGGAGGCGCTGGCGCCGCGGGCGGAGCGATTCGAATGCCTTCCGGCGAGACCGAGCCGACGACGTTGACGCGGTCCTTGGGATCCGCCTGATCGACGATCACGGTCGGACCGCGCTCGAAGAGCACGGAACTCAGGATTCCGCCAAAAGCCAGCAACAGGATTGCCAGCAGGAAGAACTTGCCCCAGCCGATGCCGGCAAGCCAGTCCCCGAAGCGAGCGCCGAACTGGCGGATGACCGGCGCGGAAACGCGAGCGCCGGCGGCGATGTCCTCGCGGATACGCTGCCAGCGACTCATCATCGGCGGCCCGCCTGCGGGGCCGCCGGGCGTCGCGCTGGCGCTGGGGTCGGTCGAGGAGTCTCGTACGTCCATCCGTTGACAGTGAGTGTCAGTGCAAGCGGGGCGCGCCATTATCGCGGCCGGCCGCAGGGTGTCCGGGCGAGCCGGACCGACGACGCGACTGTAGGGGCCCGGCCTGCGCTGTCGCGAGCCGAGCGCGACGAACTGCAGGAATGGCGGGCCGATCTGCGCGATGGCGCCGCGAGCCGCGCGTCGGCGCTCAGTCGACGCCGATCGCTCGCAGAACCAGCGAAGCTGCGAGCAGCGTCCAACCGGCCAAGCCAAGCCGCTCGCCCCAGGGGTTCGCCTCCTTCAGCCGCCGGACTTCGCGCAGCAGGTCGTCGCGCGGCTTCTCCTCCTTACTCGCCGCAACGATCGCCCGCAGGAAGGGGAATTGCGTCATCAGCGACAGCATCAGGCTTGCAATGCCGGCGTTGCCCAAGCCGTGCGCGAAGCGACCCGCTTCCAGATCGACGAGCGCGAACGCCGCCATCAGCGCGCTGAGGTAGAAAAACGCGTTGCGCCAGAGACTTTCGCCCTGGCTCACGGAAGGTGCGGAACGCTGTGGCATCTTCGTTGACATCGTTGTCGGCATCGATGTCGGTGCTGTGTTCGCCGATTCAAGGTCCGCGCCGCTAAGGCAGCCGCGCGGCCACCGGAACCCCGTCACCGATCGGGCTCGTTCGGACCCGATCGGAGCGCGGGTCTCAGTTGGACACCGCCGGCCCGCCACCGGGCGGGCGCGGCATCCCGGATTGCTCGACGCCCGCTGCCGGCACGTCTTGCGGGGGCATCGGCGGTGTCGCCGTCGGCGCGGGCACTGACGCGCCGGGCTGGGTCGGCGCCGACAGCGTATTTCCCGATAGACGGTAGGCAGGCGGCGGCGGTGCGCCGCTGAAACTCGCCACTTGCCGCGGAGGAACCTTCAGCTCCTGCCGGCCGCCAGCGCCTTCGAGCGTCACGCCATCGGCCCGCACCTCGACAAGCCGAGTGCCCGGGGCGACCTCCTGGCCGAGCAGAAACGCGCGCGCCGGCTTACCGTCGACGATCAGCACCGCGGAAGAATCGGCGCCGGCCGCGAAGACCCCTGCGACCTGCACGTTGGCGAGAACCGTCGTCGGCGCCACTTGGACCAGCCCGAACATGCGAGCCGCAAGCACCGGATCCGGATCGCGCGGCGGCGGTGCCGCGAGCGGCGGTGGGGCTGCGGCCGGCTGCGGTGTCACGATGCGGATCGCCCAATACGCCGCGATCACGCAGACGACCGCGAGCATCACGACGTGCACGAGCGCCGCAGCGAGCTTCTTCATTCCGGGTCCGACGGTCGCAACGAATCCAATGATGACGGGTCAGACGACTTGCCGCACGGGATGGCTTTCATCCTGACGCATGAACAGCGCCGCCAAATCACGCCAGCGCGGGGCATCGGCGACGGGCCGGGTTCATAATATCCGCGCAACCCCTCAAGCGCCATCGCAAAACGCCGTTCTTTCAAGGCCTTCGGCGCGCATCTTCAACGACAGTCGAAACTGGACGCCTCGACGATGGACCCGGCTTCCCTCCGCAACAAGCAGCGTCGCGATCGCGGCTTCACGCTGATCGAGATCATGGTCGTCATCACGATCCTCGGCATTCTTGCCGCGCTCATCGTGCCGCGCGTGGTCGGACGCACCGACGACGCACGAATCGCCGCAGCCAAACAGGACATCGCTTCGATCATGCAGGCGCTGAAGCTTTACCGGCTCGACAATGGCCGCTATCCGACGACCGAGCAGGGCCTGAAGGCATTGATCGAGCGGCCGACCACCGAGCCCGTGCCGACCAATTGGAAGCAGGGCGGATATCTGGAGCGAAGCTCGGTGCCCAAGGACCCCTGGGGCAGGGAGTACCAGTATCTGAATCCGGGGCTGCGCGGCGAGATCGATGTGTTCAGCTTCGGCCGCGACGGCCAATCGGGCGGCGAGGGGCCGGACGCCGACATCGGCTCCTGGATGCTGTAGGCGTCCGGGCGGCCTTCTGTCTGCCGCGACGCGGATCGGCCCAGCCATGAAAGCGCGCGGATTTACGCTGCTGGAGATGCTGATCGTGATCGTGCTCGCCGGCATCCTGCTGTCGATCGTGACGATCAGCGTAGCGCCCGATGACCGTCAGGCGCTCGCGCGCGAGGCGCAGCGCATTGGCCAGTTGATGGCGATCGCTGCTGACGAAGCGCGAATCCGCCAACAGCCGATCGTCTGGGAGGCCGATCTTCGCGGCTACCGCTTCGTCACCGAAGAGGCGGGCGAGCGCCGTCTGCTGACCGGCGACGATCTGCTGCGCGAACGCACGTGGGAACGCGAGCTGACGCGCCTCGCGGTCATCGACCGCAGCAGCGCCAAACCGGCGCAGGTGTTGCTCGGCCCGAGCGCACCGCCCGTGCGCGTGCCAATCGCGCGAGAGTGGGTGCAGCCGCGCCTGCGGCTCGAGCTGACCAACGACGTCGCCCGAGTCGCCGTGGAAATCGACGAAGACGGCCGCAGCCATGTCGCGCTCCAGTAGCCGAACGAAGCGCGGCTTCACGCTGCTCGAAGTGCTGGTCGCGCTGGTGATCATCGGCGTGGCGCTGGCCGCGGCGATGCGCGGCGCGCTGTCGCTGACCGGCACCGCGGAGGAGACTCGCTACAAGCTGCTCGCCACGCTGACCGCCGAGAACCGCCTTTACGAACTGCGGTTGGCGCGCCAACGGCTCGAAATCGGCCAGAACACGACCGATTGCGAGCAGGGGGGCATCACCTTCGTCTGCGAACAGATCGTCAAGAGCACGCCCAACCCGTTTTTCCGCCGCATCGAACTGCGCGTGTACCGCACGCGCGACGACCAGCGCCGGCAGTACGCCGAGATGCTGACGGTGCTGCCGACCAACCAATGACCCGCCGGGCGCCGCTGCGCGGCTTCACGTTGCTCGAGTTGCTGATCGCGATCAGCGTGCTGTCGCTGGTGTCGATCATCGCGTGGCGCGGACTGGACACGCTCGTAGCGACCCGCGAGCGCCTGGCGCCCGAAGGCGACGACGTCCGGTCACTGCTCACCGCGTTCGGCCAGCTCGAGCGTGACCTTGCCCACGTCGCGAACCCGACGCTGTTTGCCCTCGCGTCGGATCCGGTTCAGGTTCGGCTCGCCACCGCCGGGCCCGTGCTCGAGATCCTGCGCATCGCGCCGCCCGACGACAGCGGCGCGCTCGCGGTCCAGCAGGTCTTCTATCGAGTCGAGGACGGCGCGCTGTTGCGGCAGGCCACGCCAGCGACGCGCGCGCTCAGGCCGTTCGAGGCGACCGAACTCAGCAATACGCGGCTGCTGGGTAACGTGAAATCGATGCGCGTGCGGTGGTGGATTCCGGGATCGGGCTGGCTCGGACCCGGCCAGACTTGGCCCCGACCACCCAGCCGGGAAGCTGCGCTGCCGCAGGGCATCGAAGTCAGCATCGACCGCGCCGACGGCAAGACGTATCGGCGCGTGCTGCTGGTGGGATGAGGCCGTGATGTCCGAGACATCCCCTGCGCCTTCGCTTGACGTCACCGCGATGAGTCCGGCGCCCGCCACGAGATTCGAGGCCGGCGCTGCGCGCCAGCGTGGCGCGGCCGTGCTGATGGCCCTGTTCGTCGCGGCACTGGCCACGCTGATCGTCACAGGGCTGTTCTGGAACCAGTTCGTGCTGCTGCGGACCATCGAGAACCAGCAGCTCGTGTCGCAGAGCCGACTGCTGCTGCGCGGCGCGCTCGACTGGGCGCGCGCGATCCTGCGCGAGGACGCCGCGCGCTCGAACTACGATGCGCGCACCGAACCGTGGGCGACTCCGCTCGCGCCGACGCGGCTCGATCAGCTCGGCGAAACGTCGGCGCTCGCGTCGCAAGCGACGATCGAAGGCGACATCGATGACGCGCAGGCGCGGCTGAACCTGCGCAACCTCGTCGGCGGCGATGGCCAGATCGTCGAGCGCGAGCTGGCCGCGCTGCGCCGCCTGTGCGCGCTGCTGTCCGTGCCCGAGGCGACGGCCGACCTCATCGCGCAGCGAATGGCCGATGCCTTTGCGCCCCCGCCGCCTTCGGGTGGCGAACAGCCCAAGCCGCGACCGATCCCGCTCGTGCTGCCGCGCGATCTTTTCGCGGTCGAAGGCATCGACCCCGACGCAGCGGCCAAACTCGCGCCGCACATCGTCGTGCTCGACGAGCCGACACCCGTGAACGTCAATACCGCGGCCAGCGAAGTGATCGCGGCGCGAATCGCCGGGCTGACCTGGATGGACGCGAACCGCATCGTCGAGCAGCGCACGCAGCTCGGCTATTTCCGCGACGTGGCCGATCTGCGCAACCGGCTCGGCGACAAGGCGACCGGGCTGATGCCGCAGGACGTATCGACCTCGTCGCGGTACTTCTTCGTTCGCGGCCGCGTCCGGCTTGACCGCGCCAGCACCGGCATGGAAGCTCTGGTCAAGCGCGGACTGCCGGGTGCGCCGGCGCCGATCACCGTTTTGTGGCAACGCGAGTTATGAAAGATAGATCCGCCCAGCGTCTGTTCGTCTTCGTTCCCCCGCACCGTGCGCTCGGCGGCCGCGGCAAGCTCGCGTCGTCGACCGTCGTCAGTTACGTCGCGGTCGGCGCCAGGGGCGCGGAAAGCGGCGAGACGCCGATCGCGCTGCTGCCCAAGGCGTCCTCGGTCGACCTCGTGTTCGACACGTCGGACGTGTTCGTCGCCGCCGTCGACGCGCCGCGGATGCCGGAAGCGAAGCTGCGTCTGGCGCTGCCCAACCTGCTCGAAGAGCGCCTGCTGTCGGATCCGGCCGACTGCCACTTCGCGTTCACGCCGCAAGCACGTTCCGGGACGGTCACGACGATCGCCTCCGCGCCCAAGCTGCCGGTCGCGGTGATCAACCGCGCGCTGCTGACGAGCGCGCTCGACGCGCTGTCGGAAGCCGGCTACCGGCCGCGCGCCGCGTACTCGGAGATCTACGTCGTTCCCGCGCCCGCCGCCGGAGTGCTGAGCGTGCGACTCGACCGCGGCCGCGGCATCGCGCGCAGCGGCAAACACGACGGCTTCGCGTTCGAGTTCGACGGCAGCGGGCTGCCGGCGCCGCTGCTGCTCGCGGTGCGGCAGCTCGGCATCAAGCGCGTTCAGGCGTACGGCCGCGACGCGGGCAAGCTCGTGCAGTTCGCCGAGCAGCTCGGCGTAGCGGTCGACGCCTCGCAGCGCGAAATCGACGTGGCCGCGACCGAAAGCGCGGTAAATCTGCTGCAGGGCGCGTTCGCGCCGGGCGGTCTGCTCGGCAGCCTGACGCTGCCGAAGTTGACCACGGCCAAGCTGAAGGTGCCGCTGATCTGGACCGCGGTCGCGGCAGCGACCTTCCTCGTCGGCATGAACGCGTATTGGCTGAAGCTCGAGGCGGAGGCCAAGGCGATCCGTTCGCAAATGGAAACGGCGTTTCGCAGCGCGTTTCCCGAAGCGACCGCGGTCGTCGATCCGGTCCTTCAGACGCAGCGCCAGTTGGGTGCTCTGCGCTCGCGCGCCGGCATCGCCTCGCCCGACGATTTCTCGGTGCTCAACGCGCAGGTCGCGCAGTTGCTGTCGCTCGCGCCGATCGGCAGCGTCGCGGGCATCGAGTACCGCGAAGGCGCGCTGCGCGTGAAGTTCAAGCCGGGCACCGCCGACAACCCGGCCCTGCAGAACACGCTGCGCGCGCAGGCGATCCAGATCGGGCTCGCCCTTCGCTTCGAGGCCGACGGGTCGGCGCGGCTCGTGCCGAGCGGGAGCTGACGATGAACGCGCTTGCACAGTTCTGGTCCGAGCGCGCGCCGCGCGAGAAGGCCGTCCTCGCCGCCGCTGCAGCGATCCTGCTGATCGCGCTGCTGTATCTGGTCGCGGTCGAGCCGGCGGTGACCGGGATCGCGCGGCTGGAGCGCGGGCTGCCCCAGGCGCGCGCACAGGCCGCGAAGCTCGACGCGCTGCTCGGCGAGGTCAAGAACCTGAAGTCGCGCGCGCAAGTCGCGACCGTCTCTGCGCAGGAAGCGCGCGGCGCGCTCGAAAAGTCGCTCGCCGCTGCCGGGCTGAAGGCCGCCCGAATCGTGCCGCTCGCCGACGGCGATCTGCAGCTGACGTTCACTAACGTCCCGTACGCGACCTGGGCCGCCTGGCTCGCGCGAACCGAGCGCGAGCTCGGCGCGCGCGCGACCAGCGTGAGCGCGACCGCGACGGCCACGCCCGGCAACGTCGACGTCGAACTCGCGCTGCGGCTGGCGCGGCGCGCGGGGTGAGGTCGCGCCGTGCTTCGCTGGATCGGCTACGGGATCGTCGCGCTGATCGCGGTCGTCGCGACGGTCGGCGCGCTCGCGCCGGCGCAATGGCTCGCGGCGGGCGTCGCGCAGGCCACCCGCGGTCACGTCGAACTCGCCGAAGCCAAGGGCACGCTGTGGAAAGGCGAGGCGACGCTGGTGCTCGCTTCGGGCGCGGGCCCGGCTTCCGTGCGGGCGAGCCTTCCGGAGCGCCTGTCGTGGCGGCTGTCACCGTGGCAGCTTCTGACCGGAACGCTCGACTTGACGCTGCAGCATCCGTCGGCGCTGTCGCAGCCGCTTGTGATCCGTGCTTGGCCGAACGGTCGCGCCACGTTCGGCGCTGCGACCGTTCGGTTGCCCGCGTCGTTGCTGGTCGGCTTGGGCGCACCGTGGAATACGGTTCGGCCAGGCGGGGTGATCACCCTGAGCTGGGATCGACTGCAGATCGAACCCGGGCGCTGGCAGGGCAACCTCTCGGCCGAGTGGCAGTACGCATCGAGCGCGCTGACACCCGTATCGCCGATGGGGCACTACCGCCTGCAGACCAACGGCGTGTTCCCGGGAACTCAACTGAATTTGTTAACCCTTTCCGGTCCCCTCGAGCTGACCGGCAGTGGCACAATCGCAGAGGGTGGGCGCTTACGCTTTCAAGGTGTGGCGCGGGCAGTGCCCAACGCCGACCCCGGGGTGAAGACGCAACTGACCGGGTTGATTTCACTGCTCGGACGGCGCGACGGCGAGTCGGCCATTCTGAACATCGGAAGCTGAGATGACCAAATTGCGCGCGCAAAGAAGCGCAAGGGGCCCGGTCCCGCTCGCGACCCGCCGGATTGCCTGGGCGGTGATCTGCGCGCTCATGCTGCCGGCCGCGCCGCTCACCGCGCAGCAAAGCGGTGCGCGTGCCCAGAAGGCACAGGCCGCGGCCAAAGAAGACACGGTGATGCTGAACTTCGTGCAGGCCGATCTGGAGGCGGTGGTGCGCGCGATCGGTCAGTTCACCGGACGGCAGTTCGTCATCGATCCGCGCGTCAAGGGCACGATCAACCTCGTGACCGAACGGCCGGTCACCAAGCAGCAGGCCTACGAGCAACTGCTGTCGGCGCTGCGGCTGCAGGGCTTCACGATTGTCGAGTCGCCGCAACCGGGCGGCATTTCGCGGATCCTGCCCGAGGCCGACGCCAAGCTGCAGGGCGGGCGCGTCGTCCCGCCATCGACGACCGCGCCGCGCGGCGATCAGATCGTCACACAGGTGTTCCAGCTTTCGTACGAATCGGCGACCAACATGGTGCCGATCTTGCGGCCGCTGATTGCGCCGAACAACACGATCTCGGCCTACGGCCCGAACAACACGCTGGTCATCACGGATTACGCCGACAACCTGCGCCGGATCGCGCAGATCATCGCGGCGATCGACCAGCCTGGCGCGGCCGACGCGGAGATCATTCAGCTGAAGCACGGGCTTGCGGTCGAGATCGCGACCATCGCCACGCGCGTGCTCGACGAGGGCGCGCGCGCCGCCGGCCAGGCGGTCGACGGCGGTCAGCGCGTGCAGGTACTGGCCGAGCCTCGGACGAACTCGCTGATCGTTCGCACCGCGAGCCGCGCGCGCCTGTACCTGGCCAAGCAGTTCATCGAAAAGCTCGACCAGCCGAACGTCACGCCGGGCAACATCAACGTCGTCTACCTGCGCAACGCCGAGGCGACCAAGCTCGCGCCGCTTTTGCGCGCGATCGTCGCTGCCGATCCGTCGTTCGTCCCGCAGACCGGCGGTGGCGGGCTGACGCCGACGACGACGGCACCGGGCCAGCCGGGCCAGCCCGGACAGCCGGTCATCCAGCCGCAGCCGGCACCTTCGATCGGCGCGGCCGGCGGCGGCGCGGGCGGCGGGCTCGCGGGAATGATCCAGCCCGACGCAGCGACCAACTCGCTGATCATCACCGCGCCCGAGCCGCTGTACCGCAACCTGCGCGCGACGATCGAGAAGCTCGACGTACGCCGCGCGCAGGTCGTCATCGAGTCGCTGATCGTCGAGGTCAGCGCGGACAAGGCCGCCGAGTTCGGCGTGCAGTTCCAGGCGCTCGGCGGGTTGCGCGACGCCAACAGCAACGACACGAGCGTGATCGGCGGCACCAACTTCGGCGCGCGCGGCAGCGGAACCAACATCATCGACGCCGCACAGAACCTGGGCTCGCTCGGTTCGGGGCTGAACATCGGCGTGATTCGCGGCCGCGTGACGATCCCGGGCATCGGCGAGGTGACCAACCTCGGCTTCCTCGCGCGCGCGCTCGAGACGAAGGCCAATGCCAACGTGCTGTCGCGGCCGAACATCCAGACGCTCGACAACGAGGAAGCGAAGTTCCTCGTCGGCCAGAACGTGCCTTTCCAGACCGGGTCGTTCACGCAGGGCGCCACCGGCGCGACCAACCCGTTCCAGACCTTCGAGCGGCGCGACATCGGCACGCAGCTCCGCGTGCGGCCGCAGATCTCCGAGGGCGGCGCGGTGCGGCTGTCGATCTATCTCGAGGTCTCGTCGATCGCGCCGACCACCGTGCAGGGACAGATCGTCACCAACAAGCGCAGCTTCGAGTCGGCGGTGATCGTCGACGACGGCAATTTCGTCGTGCTGTCGGGGCTGATCGAGGATCGCTCCAACGACAGCGAAAGCAAGGTGCCGCTGCTCGGCGACCTGCCGTTGATCGGCAACCTGTTCCGCTACGACAACCGCTCGCGCACGAAGACCAACACGATGATCTTCCTGCGCCCGTACGTGATCCGCGACGAGCGGGCGTCGTCGACGCTCGCGGCGGACCGCTACGAGTACATGCGCGCGCAGATGGCCGACAGCCAGCGGCCCGACTCGTTGCTGTTCCGCGGCTACCAGACGGACCTGCCGCCGCCCGCGCCCGCGCGCCCGCCGGAGATCTCGCCCGCCGTGCCCCCCGCGACGGGCGCGCCGCCGGCGACGACCACCCCGGTCGCGCCGCCCGCCCCCGAACCCGCGCCTGCGCCGATGCCCGCACCGGCGCCGCAGTCGGCCGCGCCGCAGCCCGACGCGACGGCATCGGCGCCGCCGCCGGCAAGAACCGAAACCGCATCGCCCGCGGCGCCCGTGACGGGCGCGTTCGCCGCCGCGCCGGGCACGGCCGCACCGGCGACGGGCACGCAACTGATCCAGGTCGCCGCGATCAGCGACATCGCGAAAGCGCGCGAGCTGCAGAAGCAGCTTCGCGCGGCGGGCTTCGACGCGTACTGGGAGAGCGTTCGCCGGCCCAACGGCAAGGGCGAGATCGTCCGCGTGCGCGTCGCCGTCGATCGCGCGAGGCAGAGCGTCGCCGAGACGATGGCCGAGCTGAGAAAGCGCGGCTTCGAGCCGACGCTGGTCAATCCGTGAGGGACGCGAACCGATGAGCAGCGCGCAGGCCTTCGTTCCGTACGCGTTCGCGCGCGACAACGCGATCCTGCTGAAACCCACCGGCGAGCGCGACGCCGAAGTGTGGATCAGCGAGTCGACGCCGCTGGCGGCGCTCAACGAGGTGATGCGCGTCTTTCCGGGACGCGTGAAGCCGATCGTCGTCGCCTCCGACAAGCTGTCGGAGGCGATCGCGCAGACCTACTCGCAGTCCGAAGGCAGCGCGCAGCAGATCGTCGGCGACATCGAAGGCGAGTTCGACATCACGCGGATGATGCAGGAGGTTCCCGACATCGAGGATCTGCTCGAGGCCGAGGACGACGCGCCGATCATCCGGATGATCAACGCGCTGCTGACGCAGGCCGCGCGCGACGGCGCGAGCGACATCCACATCGAGGCGTTCGAGACGTATTCGCTGGTGCGCTTCCGCGTCGACGGCACGCTGCGCGACGTCGTCCGGCCCAAGCGCGCGCTGCACGCGGCGCTGGTTTCGCGCATCAAGATCATGGCGCAGCTCGACATCGCCGAGAAACGCCTGCCGCAGGACGGCCGGATCACGCTGCGCGTCGGCGGCCGCGCGATCGACGTTCGCGTCTCGACGCTGCCGACCGGGCACGGCGAGCGCGTCGTGCTGCGTCTGCTCGAGAAGGATCTGTCGAAGCTCACGCTCGAGAACCTGGGCATGAGCGACCGCACGCTGCGCCGGTTCGACGAGCTGATCCACCAGCCGCACGGGATCGTGCTGGTCACCGGACCGACCGGCTCGGGCAAGACGACGACGCTGTACGCGGCGATCCGCCGGCTCGATCACGCGACGACCAACATCATGACGGTCGAGGATCCGATCGAGTACGACCTCGAGGGCATCGGCCAGACGCAGGTCAATCCGAAGATCGAGATGGACTTCGCGCGCGCGCTGCGAGCGATCCTGCGGCAGGACCCCGACGTCGTGATGATCGGCGAGATCCGCGACCTCGAGACCGCGCAGATCGCCGTGCAGGCCTCGCTGACCGGCCACCTCGTGCTCGCCACGCTGCACACCAACGATGCCGCCAGCGCGGTCACGCGGCTGATCGACATGGGCATCGAGCCGTTCCTGCTGTCGTCGTCGCTGCTCGGCGTGCTCGCGCAGCGGCTCGTGCGCAAGCTGTGCCCGCACTGCAAGCAGCCGGTCGAGTCGGTCGGCGGCAGCGGCCAGACCTTCCGCGCGGTCGGCTGCGTGCAGTGCGGCCACACGGGCTACCTGGGCCGCACCGGCATCTACGAGCTGCTGACCGTCGACGACGAGATGCGGCTGCTCGTGCACAACGGCGCCAACGACACCGACATCCGCCGCACCGCCGAGCGCGCCGGCATGCTCCCGCTGCGCGCCGACGCGATGCGCTGGGTCGCCGCCGGAATCACGTCGCAGGAAGAAGTGCTGCGCGTCACGCGCGAGTGACCGCCCGTGGCGGCGTTCATCTCGTTTCACCACCGAGACACCGGGATCGCAGAGAGAACCGCGCATGCCTTTGTCGGTGTTCTCCGTGCCTCGGTGTTGAGTCGGTCTTTGCTTGACGATGGCCGCCTACCGTTACGCCGCCGCTGACGCCTCCGGCAAGGAGCTGACGGGCGTCCTCGAGGCCGACAGCGCGCGCGCCGCGCGGCAGCTTCTGCGCGGACGCGGGCTCGTGCCGCTGACCGTCGAGCCGGTCGTCTCCGAAGCGCAGAAGCAGGCGCTGTCGCTCGCGCTCGGACGCAGGCTGTCGCAGACCGAACTGGCGGTGATCACGCGGCAGCTCGCCAGCCTGCTCGGCGCTGCGCTGCCGGTCGCCGACGCGCTGACCGTGATGGTCGAGCAGAGCGAGAAGCAGTCGGTGCGCGAGCTGATGGCCGCGATCCGAACCGACGTGCTGGGCGGCTCGTCGCTGTCGAAGGCGCTCGCGCGGCATCCGCGCCAGTTCCCCGACATCTACCGTGCGCTGATCGCCGCCGGCGAGGAGTCGGGCAAGCTGGGCTCGGTGCTGGCCAGCCTCGCCGACTACATCGAAGAGCGCGCCAGGCTGCAGCAGAAGATCACGCTCGCGTTCGTCTATCCCGCGATCGTCACCTTCGTCGCGCTGGCGGTCGTCATCGGCCTGCTGACCTACGTCGTGCCGCAGGTCGTCCAGGTGTTCGCCAACACCAAGCAGGCGCTGCCGCTGCTGACGCGCGCGCTGATCGCGACCTCGGACTTCGTGCGCGGCTACGGCTGGATCGTCGCCGCGCTCATCGCGGTCGGTGCGTTCCTCGTCAACCGCGCGCTGCGCGTCGACGCGGTGCGAATGCGCTGGCACCAGCGCATCCTGCGGCTTCCGGTCGCCGGCGTGCTCGCCCGCTCGATCAACACCGCGCGCTTCGCCAGCACGCTCGCGATCCTGGTCGGCTCGGGCGTGCCGATGCTGCGCGCGCTGCAGGCCGCGGGCGAGACGCTGACCAACCTGGCGATGCGCGCCCGCGTCGCCGAGGCGACGCAGCGCGTTCGCGAGGGTTTTTCGCTCGCCCGGGCGCTGCGCGCCGACGCCGAGGAAGAGCGCCGCGCCGGGCACGTGAAGCTCTTCCCGCCGGTGTTGATCCACCTGATCGCCTCGGGCGAAGCGACCGGCAAGCTGCCCGAGATGCTCGCACGCGCCGCCGACATCCACGCGCGCGAGGCCGAGCGCCGCGCGCTGTTCTTCACCTCGCTGCTCGAGCCCGCGCTGATCCTGACGATGGGCGTGGTCGTCATGCTGATCGTGCTCGCGGTGCTGCTGCCGATCATCGAGATCAATCAGCTCGCTCGCTGAGTTCGGATTGCGGACCAAGGATTGCGCGTCGGCAGCGAACGCGCCGCGCGATAATCGCGCCATGCTGCGCACTTCACTCGACTCCCTGCCCGCCTCGCGCATCCGCGAAGTGGCCAACGCGGCGCTCGGCCGCGACGACATCGTCAAGTTCTGGTTCGGCGAAGGCGACCTGCCCACGCCCGAGTTCATCCGCGCCGCGGCCAAGGCCGCGCTCGACGCGGGCGAGACCTTCTACAACCACAACCTCGGCATCGCCGAACTGCGGCAGGCGATCGCCGACTACGCGGCGAAGCTGCACGGCGTCCGCATCGAAGCCGCTCGTGTCGCGGTCACGAGCGCCGGCGTCAACGCGCTGTCGCTGATCGCGCAGGCGCTGCTCGATCCGGGCGACCGTGTGGCGATCGTCACGCCGGTGTGGCCGAACCTCACGTCGATCCCGCGCATCATGGGCGCCGAGGTGATCCGCGTCCCGCTCGACTGCCGCGCCGGCGTGTGGTCGCTCGACCTGCAGAAGCTCGTCGACGCCGCCGCGCCCGGCACGCGCGCCGTCATCGTCAATTCGCCGAACAATCCGACCGGCTGGACGATGCCGCAGGCGGACTGGAACGCGCTGCTCGCGCATTGCCGGAAGCACGGCATCTGGTTGATTTCAGACGATGCGTACGAGCGGCTCGTCTACACGGGCGAACCACATGCGCCCGGCGTGCTCGCGCAGATCGACGACGGCGATCGCTTCATCAGCGCCAACACGTTTTCGAAGTCGTGGACGATGACCGGCTGGCGGCTCGGCTGGCTGATCGCGCCGAGCCGCTTCGTCGCCGACTTCGGCAAGCTCGTCGAATTCAACACGTCGTGCGCGCCGCCGTTCGTGCAGCGCGCCGGAATCGCCGCGATCCGCGACGGCGATACGCTGGTCCGCGAAACGGTGGCCCGGCTCAAGCGCGCGCGCGACCTGCTCGTGCAGCGGCTGCGCGCCTTGCCGGGCGTGGAAGCCGCCGCGCCGCCGGGCGCGATGTATCTGTTCTTCCGCATCCCCGGCCGCAGCGACGACAGCCTTGCGTTCGCCAAGGAGCTGGTGACGCGCTCGGGACTGGGGCTCGCGCCGGGGATCGCTTTCGGCGCCGAAGGCGAAGGCTATCTGCGCTGGTGCTTCGCCGCGACCGAAGCACTGATCGAGCAAGGCGTCGAGCGCCTCGCGCGGCATCTGCGGTGAGGGCAAAGGCTCATTTCACCACCGAGACACCGAGAACACCGAGAAGTGCAGTTCTCTGTGTTCTCTGTGTCCTCTGTGGTGGTTTCGTCTGCACTCGAAGGACGTGATCCCACCACAGAGAGGACAGAGAACACGGACCGAGGCCGTTCCGCTTTTCTCGGTGTTCTCGGTGTCTCGGTGTTGAAACGACATGGCCCTCACTTCGGGGCGGCCACGCTAACGCAGGCGCTCGACCGCGGCGTCGAAGACGTAACCGGCGCCGCGCTCGGTGCGGATGTAGCGCGGCTGCGCTGGATCGGGCTCGATCTTGCGGCGCAGCCGCAGGATCTGCACGTCGATCGAGCGGTCGTAGACCTCGGCGTTATGCAGCCGCGATAGGTCGAGCAACTGGTCGCGCGTCAGCGCGCGTTGCGGCGCGGACAGGAACGCCGTCAGCAGGCTGAACTCGCCGTTCGTGAGTTCGACCGTGCGACCGTCGATCGACTTGAGCTTGCGCAGTCCGACGTTCAGCTCCCACGCGCCGAACCGGTACGCGCGCACGCGCGCGAGCTCGTCGGCCACCGTCGCCTGCGCCCGCGCTCGCCGCAGCAGCGCGCGGATGCGCGCCAGCAGCTCGCGCGGTGAAAACGGCTTGGTCAGGTAATCGTCGGCGCCGAGCTCGAGGCCCATCACGCGGTCGGCCTCCTCGGCGCGGCCGGTCAGCATCAGGATCGGGATCGCCGACTGCTCGCGCAACCTGCGCGCGATCTGCATGCCGTCCTCGCCGGGAAGCTTCAGGTCGAGCACGACCAGATCGACCGTCTCGCGCGCGATGATCTGCTCGAGTTCGCGCCCGCTCGCCACGGTCGTGACGCGCAGCTCGTTCTGGGCGAGATAGTCCGACACGAGCGAGCGCACGGCCGGGTCGTCGTCCACGGCGACAATGTGCGACTGAAGCTGCGTGACGGCTTGCATGGCAGCGTCCGAGCGTCGATGCAGTGCGTTCAGCATAGTCCAGCCGGGCGCGGCGCCGCGCAGCATGCCAGCGCCTGCGCAAAGTCCGCGTTTCCGCTCCGTCCTGTCATAACCCGCCCCCGGGCCAGCGTGCGGCCGGGTGCAAATTTCGCACAGGAGCGCGCCGGTCGAACAGGGGGCACGGACGCGCAGCGAATTACAGATGTAATTTCCCGCTGCTTGTCCAACATGCCACGGGAACGTTAGGGTTGTTGAGTGCGTCTGGCCCGCAGCGTCATGCAGCGATCGGCATTACGCTGCCCGCCGAACGACCGAGTGAAGACGATGACCGCGACCATCCCGACTCCGTGCGCAACCGCGCGACGCCATCGATGAAGCAGCACGGCCCTGCGGCGGGTGCGGCGCCGCGCATCCTGGTGGTCGACGCGGACCGGTTGACGCTCGGATTACTCGAAGAGTGGTTGCGTGCGACCGGCTACGAAGTCGTCAACGGGCAGGCCGACGGCGACGCGCCCGAGGGCGTCGCGCTCGCGATCATCGACGTCCCGTTCGCGCGCAGCGCGGTCGAGCGGCTTCGGCGCTTCGCCGCCCGCCACGCCGGCATGCCGATCCTCGCGCTGTCGCCGACGTTCTTCTCGAACGTCAAATGCACCGGTGATTGCGCCCGCTCGCTCGGCGTGGCGGGCGTCCTGCCCAAACCCGTCGCGCGCGACGCGCTGATCGACGCGGTCGAAGGGCTGCTGCGCGACAGGCGATGAACGTCGCGACCGCGATCGCCACGGTCGGTTCGCGGCAGTGGACCCGCCGCGGCGTGCCGTGGATCGGAGCGCTGTTCATCGGCGCGATCGTGGCGATGGCCGCGTCCGACATCCTGCGCGGCCATCGGACGACGGTCGACGACACCGGCCGCGAGCTCGAGACGCAGGCGCGCATCATCGCCGAGCAGACCGCGCGCAGCGTACAGGCCGTCGACATCGTGCTGCGGCACATCGCGTCCGAGTTCAAACGCGGCCGGCTCGCGCGGCTGCGCCCGGAGGCGTTGCACGCGTACCTGAACGAGCAGGCGGTCGGGCTCGTGCAGATCGACGGCCTCGCGATGCACGACGCCAACGGCGACGCGCTCGCGATCTCGTGGCTGCCGCCCGGAACGGCCGTCAACATCGCGAACATGGCCGCCTTCCGTTCGCTGCGCGACGATCCGACGGTCGGGTTCGTGGCGAGCCCCGCCACGCGCAGCCCGAGCGATCGGCAGTGGGTCTTTCCGCTCGGCCGCCGGCTGGAGACGGCGACGGGTGAGTTCGCAGGCGCGATCGGCGCGCGCGGCCGCATCGACTACTTCCAGCACTTTTATCGCGACATCCGGCTCGACAGCGGAACCAGGGTCACGCTGATGCACCGCGACGGCACGCTGCTCGCGCGCCATCCGCCCGTGCCGGCCGCGCTCGGCCAGCGCTTCCCGCTCCTCGACAAACTGATCGCCGCGCGCGAGTCGGGAGCGCCGTGGCCGGCGCGCATCGTCAGTCCGGTCGACGGCGTGGAGCGCTTCGGCGCGGTCCACCCGGTGCCCGACTATCCGCTCGAGGTCATCGTCACGCGCGACACCCGCGTCGCACTCGCGCAGTGGCGCGAACAGGCCTGGGGAACGGCGGCGCGCACGCTCGCGCTGGCGGCGCTGGCCGTGCTGCTGCTCGCGTTGCTGATGCGGCAGCTTGCGCGATTGGCGGCCGTGCGCGACAAGCTCGACGCGTCGCGCGAGCGCTTCGCTCTCGCCGTCGCGGGCTCCGACGACGGCATTTGGGACTGGGACCAGCGGTCCGACTCGGTTTTCGCGTCGGCACGCGCGCGCGAACTGCTCGGGCTACCGCCGGGCCCCGAAACGCAGCCGCGCGAGCAGTGGTTCGCTGCGCTGCAGTTCCATCCCGAGGACGCACCGCGCCGGCTCGAAGCGATGGAAGCGCACATGGCCGGCAAGACGCCGCTGTACGAGGGCGAGTACCGCGTGCGGCACCTCGACGGCAGCTACCGCTGGGTGCGGATCCGCGGGCTGTGCGTGCGCGATGCGAGCGGCGCGCCGCTGCGCATGGCCGGTTCCGTCAGCGACATCGACGCGCGCAAACGCGCAGAGGAGGCGTTGCGCCAGTCCGAGCAGCGCTACGCGATCGCGATGACCGGCTCGAACGAGGCGCACTGGGTGTGGGACGTGAAGACCGACGAAGTCTTCGTCTCGCCGATGACTTACGAGGTGCTCGGGCTGCCGGCCGACATGTCGCTGCGCACGCGCGCCGAGTTCTTCGCGCACGTTCCGATCCATCCCGACGACCGCGACCGGCTGGCGCACGCGCTCGACGAGCACCTCGCCGGACGCACCCTGCGGTTCGACGTCGAGTACCGCGTCGTCAACGCCGCCAGCGGCGAAGTGCGCTGGATCCACACGCGGGGCCAATGCTTCCGCGACGCCGAGGGCCGGCCGCAGCGGCTCGCCGGCTCGACCGTCGAGATCACCCAGCGCAAGCAGGCCGAAGAAGCGCTGCGCGCGAGCGAAGAGCGGCTGCGCCGGTCCGAGCAGCGCTATCAGCTCGCGGTCGCGGGCGCCAACCAGGGCTTGTGGGACTGGGATCTGGCGAGCGACACGGTCTTCATGTCGGCGCGGGCACAGCAGCTCTTCGGGCTCGAACCCGGGGAACCGCTGCGGCCGCGGCGCGAATGGATCGCGAAGTGGACCTACCACCCCGACGACCGGCCGCGCGTGCGCGATGCGCTGTCGGCGTATCTGCGCGGCGGAACGCGCAACTTCGAGATCGAGTACCGGATGCGAATGCCGTCGGGCGACTGGCGGTGGTTCTACGACCGCGGCGTGGCGCTGCGCGACGACGCCGGCCGGCCGTACCGGATGGCCGGCTCGATCGAGGACATCACCGAGCGGAAAAACGCCCAGGCCGAGCGCGACCGCCTCGAAGCGCAGCTTCGGCAGGCGCAGAAGCTCGAGGCGATGGGAACGCTCGCCGGCGGCGTGGCGCACGACTTCAACAACATCCTCGCGGCGATCCTCGGCTACGGCGAGATGGCGCAGAAGGACGCGCCCGAGGGAACGCCGCTGCGCCGGCACATCGACGCGGCGATGAGCGCGGGCATGCGCGCCAAGGCGCTCGTCGAGCGCATTCTCGCGTTCTCGCGCAGCGGCATGGGCGAGCGCGTTCCGGTGCACGTGCAGTCGGTCGTCGCCGAGGTGCTCGACGCGGTCGCCGGTTCGCTGCCGCCGGGCGTGCGGCTCGAGCGCAACCTCGCCGCCGGCGACGCAGCCGTGCTCGGCGACCCGACGCAGATCCATCAGGTCGTGATGAACCTGTGCACGAACGCCGCACAGGCGATCCGCGCCGAAGGCACGCTGACGGTGTCGATCGACACGACCGCATTCGCCGAGCCGCGCCGCGTGACGACCTGCGAGCTCGCGCCGGGCAGTTACGTTCGGCTGCGCGTCGCCGATACCGGCAGCGGCATCGAGCCCAAGCTGATCGAGCGCATCTTCGATCCGTTCTTCACGACGAAGGAAGTAGGCGTCGGGACGGGACTCGGGCTGTCGCTGGCGCACGGCATCGTCGCCGATCTGGGCGGCGGAATCGACGTCGAAAGCCGCGTCGGGGCAGGTTCGACCTTCACCGTTTACGTGCCGTGGCAAAGCTGCGTGGCGGCGCCGCAGAAGGTCGACGAACCGGTCGCCAACGGATCGGGCGAAACGATCCTGCTGGTCGACGACGAAACGGCGCTGGTGCGGCTCGGCGAAGAGATGATGGCCGAGTTGGGCTACGAGCCGGTCGGCTTCGCCTCCGGCAAAGCCGCACTGGAGTCTTTCCGCGCCGCGCCCGATCGCTTCGACGCGGTGATCTCCGACGAAGCGATGCCGGGCATGACGGGCTCCGAACTCGCGGTCGAGCTCCGCAAGATCCGCCCCGACATCCCGATCGTGCTGATGAGCGGCTACGTGACGCCGCAGCTCGCCGCGCGCGCGCGCGAAGCGGGCGTCGTCGAAGTGCTCGCCAAGCCGCTCGTCTCGCGCGAGATCGCGCGCAGCCTCGCCAACGCGCTTCGGCGCTGAGCGTCACCCCGTTTTCTTTCTCGCTCGTCGAGAAGCGCTGCGGCTTCGCGACGCACCGAAGGCGCGCCCATTCTCGTCGCCCTTTCCAAAAAGGGACCGGAGAGGGGTTTCACAGCGCCCGCGCACGGCTTGCCGGGATTCGCCCCGCGCGTCGATCGACAGGCGCTTCTCGCGCTGCCGTTGCAAGTGAAATCGCCGCGCGCCGCCGTGCAACGGTCGTGCAACGCGCCCTCGGGAAGATGCGTTCGCAATCAAAGCAAACGCATGGAGAAGCGAATGAAGCAACAGCATGTACCACAGCGCTTCGCGCTGGCGACGCTCGCCACGCTCGCCTCGGCGAGCTGGCTCGTACTGACGGTCGTGATGCCGGCCGCCTGAACACGCAACGCGCGGCGACCGCGCACGGAAAGGAATCGCCATGAACCCCATCGACTTCGGCCCGACCCGACTGCGCCGGGGCGCGACCCTGCGCATCCACGACGGCGAAGGACGCAGCGTCGCGGTGTTCAACGGTCTCGTCTGGATCACGCAGGAAGGCGACCCGCGCGACGTATTCATCGCGAGCGGCCAGAGCTTCACGATCGACCGGCCGGGGCTGGTCCTCGTCGACGCGATGAACGACACCGACCTGATCGTGCTTGCGCCGGGCGCGCCCGCCGCGACGGACGGACGCGCCGCCCGCGCGGATGCATCCGGACTGCGCCTGGCCGCGTAAGTCGCCTTCGTAACGGAAGGAGCCCGACATGGACGCGCGCGTAAACGGAACGACCCTGGAAATCGGCGCAGAACATCCGCCGCGCGACACCGCGCCGGTGTTCCTGCGGCACGTGCGTCCGGGCGACGGTGCGCTGCTCGACGGCCTGGTGCGTGCGCTGTCGGATGCATCCCGCTACCGCCGCTTCCACGCGGTCGTCAAGGAGCTGTCTGAGCCCTGGCGCGCGCGGCTGACGCACGTGGCGCCCGACGCGGCGGCGCTGCTCGCGATCGTGCGCGACGACGAGCGCGAGATCGCGGTCGGCGAGGCGCGCTACGCGACGGCGGAGGATGCCGCCGCCGACGAGCGCGAGTTCGCACTGGTCGTCGCCGACGACTGGCAGCGCCTCGGCATCGGCGCGCGGCTGATGCGCGGGCTCATTCGCTGCGCCGAGCGCGCGGACGTGCGCGCGCTGTACGGCGACGTGTTCGCCGACAACACCGCGCTGCTCGCGTTCGCGCAGCGGCTCGGCTTCAGCCAGCGCCGCCATCCGACCGACGCGCGCCTCGCCCGCGTCGTCAAGGTGCTGCGGCCCGCAGCCGGAGCGGCTGCGCAGACCGGTCGCGCGCCCGCCACGGCGGTCGAGTCGTCGTTGAACGCTTGCGCGATCGAAGGGCCGGCATGAAGGCGCAGATCGGATGGCCTGCGCCGGCCACCGCGGTCGGCACCGCGCTGCGGCGCATCGCCGCGACCATCGACGTATGGGCACAACGCGCGCGCGACCGTCGCGATCTCGCCGGACTCGACGAACGGCAGCGGCGCGACATGGGTCTCGACGCCGAGGCGATCCGCCGCGCGACGGGCAAGCCGTTCTGGCGTGCATGAACCAGGCAACGGAGGTCACACATGGAAGACGACTTCAACCCGGCCGGCGGCGATGCCGCCGGCAGCGCGGACCGCGAAGCGCCAGCAGCGGCGCTCGAATACGCCGACGAGTACGCGCTGAACGACATCGGCATCGTGCTGCGGCTGCGCGCGCTCGACGCGGCCGGCTGAGCGATCCGACGGCCCGGCTGCGCGGTGCCTCCTCGGTTCAGCGACGCGCCTTCAGGATGATCTCGAGGACCTCGTTCACGATCGCGCTCGCCTCGTTCGCGCTGATGCGCGCGCTGCGGGAACCGCGCCGGCTCAACCGCGCGCATCGGTCGCGCCGTGCGCCGCTGACGCGCGCTGCGCGAGTTGGCGCGCAGCGAGGTAGCTCGCCGCGATCAGCACGATCACTGCGGCGCCGAAGGCCAGATCCTTGCCGTCGCTCCAAGCGTCGATGGCCGGAGCGGCGAGCTTGAGCGCGCCGAAGCCGGCGACCAGCAGGCTGACCGCCGACACCGCGAGGCTCATCACGCGCGAGGCGATCACCGCGATCTGATCGGCGCGCGCAATGAGCCGCGAAATCCACAGCCCGTTGACGCCGTCGGTGACGACCATGCCGAGCACGAACAGCAGCGCCAGGCCGATCGCATGGCCGACGCCGCCGAACTGCGCGGCCGCCAGCCCGAACAGCGCGCTCTGCGAGACGGTGTCGAACGACAGCGCGAACAGCGCGCCGACCAGCGCGACCGCGGCGGGCCGGCTCGCCTCGTTCAGCCTGCCGAGGAAGCGGCCTTTCAGTCCGATCGGCGCGACGACTTCGTTCGGCGCGGCGGTCAGCACCGCGCGCAGGTTGACGAGTCCGATCAGCGTCAGAAAGCCGATCGAGACCCACGCGCCTCCCGCCTCGAGCCACGCCGGTGCGTCCCACCTACCGGCTGCGACGCCGACCGCCGCGGCGATCGCGACGACGATCATGCCGTGGCCGAGCGAGAACAGCGCACCACAGTAGCGTGCGAACGGCCGCCGGTGGCGCGCGTTGTACCGCGTCAGCCCATCGATCGTCGCGAGGTGATCCGCATCGAATCCGTGCTTCAATCCGAGCAGGAAAACCAGCGCGGCGAGCGCGGTCCATTCGCTGGGCAGATCGTGCATTGCCTTCCCCGGTGCCGCGCAGCTTCGCGGCGCCCGTAAAGTGTTGCCCTGCCCTCCGACACGCGTGTTGTTCCAGATCAGACCGCGCCGACTCCGGCGCCCGGGACCCATCGAATGAGCGGCCGCACGATCGCCTATACGCTGCGCGAGGACGAGGTCGATTTCGAGGCCATTCGCGCGCAGGGCGCCGGCGGGCAGAACGTCAACAAGGTGTCGAACGCCGCGCAGCTTCGCTTCGACATTCGCGCGTCGTCGCTGCCCGAGGCGCTGAAAGCGCGGCTGCTCGCGCTGCGCGACCGGCGCATCGGCGCCGACGGCGTCGTGACCATCAAGGCGCAGCGCTACCGCAGCCTGGAGATGAACCGCGCCGACGCGCTCGACCGGCTGCGCGCGCTGATCGACGCAGCCGCCCGCCTGCCGCGCGAACGCCGCGCGACCCAGCCCACGCGCGCGTCGCAACGCGAGCGCGTCGAGCGCAAGGTGCAACGCGGCCGGATCAAGGCGCTGCGCGGACGCGTACGCGGCGAGTCGTAACGCCCCGCTCCGCCATCACGCGGCTGCCACCTTCCACTGCGGGCGGCCGTCGCGATGGATCGCCAGATGGCGCGGTGTCCAGGACGGCGGCGTGTTGCGCACGAAGTACGAGCGCGCGACGTGGTAGCTGGGGTCGAAGCCGTAGAAGTTGCGGCGCATCTGCGCGAGTTCTTCCTCGCGGTACTTCGCGAGCGGCTTTTCGGCTTCGTCGCGCGCGCGGCGCGCGCGCTTGGCGTCGATGCGCGCGGCGAAGGACCGGCTGCGCGCGACGCCGTTCGCGCGCAGCCGCACTTCGTCGAGAAAGCCCGCGCGATCGGCTTCGATCACCGCATCGACCAGCCCGACCGACAGCGCCTCGCATGCCGAGACCGGCAGCCGGTGGTTCATCACCGCGCGCGGATCGCCGCGCTTGACACGGCGCGGCAGCGTGTAGGTCCAGTACTCGGAGCCGTACAGGTTGCCCATGTTCCTGTAATGCGGGTTCAGGATCACGCCGGCGCGCGCCCACACTTCGTCGCACGTCATGGCGAGAAACGCGCCGCCCGCGCCGGCGTTGCCCTGCAGCGCCGCGATCGTCACGCGGTCGGTCGTCGTGAGGATCGCTTCGCAGACGTCGTCGATCGCATTGATGTTGCGCCAGGATTCGTCGGCGGGGCTCGGCGCGGCCTCGATGACGTTCAGGTGGATGCCGTTGCTGAAGAAGTCCGGCCCGCCCGCGAGCACGAGCACGCGCGTGGGCCGCGCGAGGGCAGCGCGATACGCGGCGAGCAGCCTCTCGCACTGCGCCGTCGACATCGCGCCGTTGTAGAAGGCGAAGTGCAGGATGCCGACCGCGCCGTCCTCCTCGTAGCGGACCTCGTCGAGGCCACCGCTCGCGGATGCGAGCGCGGCGACCTGTTCGGGGAACGCGACGGCCGCAGGCAGCTTGAACGCACCTTCGATATCGGCGCGCTTGACGTGGCCGATCCAGACCGCGCCGTCGGTCGTCGCGCGGAGGATCGCGTGGTGATGACGGGCGAGAATCCGGCCCGGTTCGACCGCGCCGGCCCGTTCGCGCGCGTTCGGATCCGGATGCGCGTCGTACAGATGGCAAGGCACGCCGAACAGCGCATCGAGCACGCCCGGCGTGCCGTCCGACGCGCGGATCTTGCGCAGCACGTCGGCGGTCGTATCGCGCGACCAGTCGACGCGGCGGTCGTCCTGCTTCATCGGCGGCCGCGTGCGCCCGCGAACGCCGGGCGCCCCGGGCTCGACCCGCTGCGGCGCGCGGCGCCCCGACGCGTAACGCTCGATCGCTTCGAGCACCGCCGCGGTCGCCGCCTCGGTCACTTCGTTCCGGTACAGGCTCGACTTGGTCGCTTCGCGCATCGCGAAAGTGCGACTCGCCCACACCGGGCCCGCGTCCATCTCGGCCTCGGCCTGCAGCACCGTGACGCCCCATTCGGTCTCGCCTTCGGCGATCGCCCAGTCGAGCGCGGACGGCCCGCGGTCGCCGACGATGCCGGGATGAACGACGAGGCACGGGTAGTGCCGCCAGACGCTCTGCGGAATCGCGCGCCTCATGAAGGGCGCGATCACGAGATCCGGATCGAACAGCGCGGCGGCTTCCTCGGTGACACTGTCGGCGATGTCGTATTCGACCGAGACTTCGTGCCCGCGCTCGCGCAGTTCGACGTGCAGCCGCTGCGTCAGGCTGTTGTAGCTGCGGGTGACGAGAAGGATCTTCACGGCCGCTCTACCTCGCGCGCGGCCCGACAAGCCATGGCGCCAGCACCATCACCGCCAGGCCGAGCGCCATGAAGCCGCCGCGCGACGGATCGAAGTCCTGCGCGATGCGCGACCACGAGTAGCCGATGTAGTAACGCCCGAACACGACGTCGAAGCTCGCCATCAGCGCCGCCCAAAACACGCCGACGGCGATCTGCCGGCCGGCGCCTTCGGCGCGCAAAAAGCGCCGCGTCAGAAAGGCGATCACCAGGACGATCGCCGAACCGCTGACGATCGCGACCTGGCGCGCGCGCAGGTCGCCGAGCAGCGGCCGCAGAAACTGCATGCGCAGGATGCCGTGCACGACCTCGGCCGCCGCGATCAGCAGCCAGACCGTCAATGCACGAACGGCGAGCGCCACGCCATCCCTCTCGCTCAGCAGATCCGCGGAAGCTGATCGCCGGTCAGCCAGTCGACGATGCGGCGGCCGCCGAACTTCGTCTGCATTTGCACGAAGCGGTTCGAATCTTCGATCACTTCGCCGATCGCGCACGCGTCTTGCCCGAGCGGATGCGCGCGCATCGCGGCGAGCACCGCATCCGCATCCTCGGCCGCGACGATTGCGACGAGTTTGCCTTCGTTGGCGACGTACAGCGGGTCGAGGCCGAGGAACTCGCACGCGGCCTGCACCTGCGGGCGCACCGGGATCGCCGCCTCGTCGAGCAGCATCCCGACGCCCGACTGCGCGGCGATCTCGTTCAGCGTCGTCGCCAGCCCGCCGCGCGTCGGGTCGCGCAGCGCGCGCAGGCCGCGGTTCGCATCGCGCCGCATCGGTTCGCGTACCGCATCGACCATCCGCGCGACGAGCCCGTGCAGCGCCGCGGTGTCCGAGACGATTTCGGTGGCGAACGCGAGCGATTCGCGCAGCGACATGATCGCCATCCCGTGGTCGCCGAGGTGGCCCGAGACGAGGATACGGTCGCCGGGCCGCGCACGGTCGCCGGCGATCGCGAGACCTTCTTCGACGACGCCGACACCGGTCGTCGTGATGAACACGCCGTCGCCCTTGCCCTGCTCGACGACCTTGGTGTCGCCGGTGACGATCGCCACGTCGGCGTCGCGCGCGGCGCGCGCCATCGACTCGACGATGCGTTTCAGATCGGCGAGCGGGAAGCCTTCCTCGAGGATGAAGCTCGCGGCGAGATAGATCGGCCGCGCGCCCGCCATCGCGACGTCGTTGACCGTGCCGTGCACCGACAGGCAGCCGATGTCGCCGCCGGGAAAGAACAGCGGCGAAACGACATGGCTGTCGGTCGCCATCACGACGCGCCCCGGCGGCAGCGCGAAGGTTGCCATGTCGTTCTTCTGCGCGAGGATCTCGTTGCCGAAGGCTTCGTGGAAGAGCTGCTCGATCAACTGCGCCATCGCGCGCCCGCCGCTGCCGTGCGTCAGATCGACACGGCCGTGCTTCAGATCGAGCGGGCGAACATAGCCCGACTTGACCGGCTTGTTCATGCGTCCGTCGTGCATACGGCTTCATTCACCACAGAGACACGGAGCGCACCGAGAAAAGCCAAAGGACTTTGCCTCTCTCGGTGTTCTCGGTGTCTCGGTGTTGACCCACGGTCCCGCCACGCCCACTCGCGCACCGCTCCGCCTCGCTCATCCATCCGTCGTGCATACGGCTTCATTCACCACCGAGACACAGAGAACACCGAGAAAAACCAAGGGACTTTGTCCTTCTCGGTGCTCTCGGTGTCTCGGTGTTGACCCACGGTCCCGCGCACTCACTCCCGTACATCGCCCTACCGTGCCCTTTCCATCCGTCGTCCGCACGGCTTCATTCACCACTGAGACACCGAGAACACCGAGGGAAACCGAAGGACTTTGTCCTTCTCGGTGTTCTCGGTGTCTCGGTGGTGAGTCGGTCCTTTTCCTCGCTGTTGAGCCCATCCTTTCGTTTCGCACGCTATGCCACGGCCTTGATCGGGACTTCCTTGTAGCGCCCGTACGAGTAATGCGCGGCGCAGGCGCCTTCGCTCGACACCATGCACGATCCCACCGGGTTTTCCGGCGTGCAGACGGTTCCGAAGAGCTTGCACTCGCGCGGATGCTTGACGCCGCGCAGGATCGCGCCGCATTCGCAGGCCTTGTTGTCGGCGACCTTCCTCGTTTCGAGCGCGAACTTCCTCTCGGCGTCGAACGCGGCGTACTCGCCGCGGATCGCGAGCGCCGAGTAAGGCACCTCGCCCAATCCGCGCCATTCGAACGAGCGGCGCAGCTCGAAGACCTCGGCAACGAGCGCCTGCGCCTTGACGTTACCTTCGCGCGTGACCGCGCGCGTGAACTCGTTCTCGACTTCGCTGCGGCCCTCGTTGACCTGCCGCACGAGCATCAGGATCGCCTGCATCACGTCGAGCGGCTCGAAGCCGGCGATCACGACCGGCTTGCGGTATTCCTCGGCGAAGTACTCGTATGGCCGGCTGCCGATCACCGTCGACACGTGCGCCGGGCCGATGAAGCCGTCGAGCGGCACCGTGCCGAGCTTGCGCACCTCGGGCGACTCGAGGATGTTGCCGATCGCCGCCGGCGTGAGCACGTGGTTGCACACGACCGAGAAGTTCGCGAGACCCTCGGCCGCGGCCTGTTTGATCGCGAGCGCGGTCGGCGGCGTGGTGGTCTCGAAGCCGATCGCGAAGAAGACGACTTCGCGCGCCGGGTTCTTCCGCGCCAGCTCGAGCGCATCGGCCGCCGAGTAGATCATCCGGACGTCGCCGCCCCGAGCTTTGGCCTTGAGCAGCGACAGGCCGTTGGAGGCCGGTACGCGCAGCACATCGCCGTAGGTCGCGAGCGTGACCCGGTGTTCCAGCGCGAGCGCGATCGCCAGATCGACTCGGCCGATCGGCAGCACGCAGACCGGGCAGCCCGGCCCGTGGATCATCCTCACCGCGTCGGGCAGCAGGTCGGTGACGCCGTAACGCGAGATCGCGTGGGTGTGCCCGCCGCAGAACTCCATGAAGTGATAGCGCCGGTCGGGTCGCACTTCGGCCGCGATCTGCGCCGCGATCTTCCGCGCGAGCGCGCCGTCCCTGAATTCGTCGATGTACTTCATCGAAAGACCTTTTTCACCACCGAGACTCCGAGATCACGGAGAAGATCCAAATTCGGTTGCCTTTCCCGGTGCTCTCCGTGTCTCGGCGGTTCAACCCAGCTCTCCCGCCGGTGCCGCAGCTTCCACCCCCGCGGCGCGGAACAACTCGATCGTGCGCTCGGCTTCGGCCGCGTCGAGCTTGGCGAGCGCGTAGCCGACGTGCAGGATCACGTAGTCGCCGACCGCCACACCGTCGACGAGCGCGAGCGAAACCTCCTTGCGGATGCCGCCCAGATCGACGATCGCGGCGTCGCCCTCTTTCAGCTCGACGACCCGAACCGGCAGCGCCAGACACATCTCACGTTCCTTCCATCCGTTGCAATGCGACCCAGGCCTGGCCGAGCGCGATGCCGCCGTCGTTCGGCGGCGCCTGCCGCGCGTGCAGCACGCGGTAGCCGCGCGCGGCGAGTAACCGTTCGAGCTGCGCCGACAGGATCGCGTTCAGGAAGCAGCCGCCGCCGAGCGCGATCGTCGTGATTCCGGTCGTTCGCGCAGCGCGCGCGACCCACGCGGCGAGCGCCGCGGCCAGGGTCGAGTGAAACAGCGCCGCGCCGAACGCCGCGTCGCGTTCGTCCGCCAGCCGGATCGCCAGCGGCAGCAGGTCGAGCGTGTTGTCGGCGTCGAGCGCGTATAGCCGCGCGTCGGGCGCGACCGTGCCATGCTTCGCCGCGAGCCCTTCGAGAAGCATCGCGGCCTGCCCTTCGTAGTTCATCGCATCGCGCACGCCGAGCAGTCCGGCCGCCGCGTCGAACCAGCGGCCCGCGCTCGTCGTCGGCGGGCAGCGCACCGCGCGCGCCAGCATGTCCGCGACCGCGGCAGCGGCCGGCTGATGCGCGAAGCGGCGGACGATTTCGTCGCCGCGTCCCGCCAGATGCAGCACCGCGGCGGCCATCCGCCACGGCTCGCGCGCGGCGCGATCGCCGCCCGCAAGCGGCAGCGCGCGCAGATGGCCGAGCCGCTCGAACCCGTTCGCGTCGACGCGCAGCAGCTCGCCGCCCCAGGCTTCGCCGTCGCTGCCGTGGCCCACGCCGTCGAGCGCGACGCCGAGCACGGGCTCGGTCACGCCGTGCTCCGCGGCGACCGCGGCGATGTGCGCGTGGTGATGCTGGACGCCTATCGCCGGCACGCCGAACTCCTCGGCGAGTTGCACCGCGAGCCGTGTGCTGAAGAAGTCCGGATGCAGGTCGTGCGCGACCGCCGCGGGCTCGATTTCGAGCACGCGCTGCAGATGGTCGACGGCCTCCTCGAGCGCGACGCAGCTCGCCGCGCTGTCGAGATCGCCGATGTGCTGCGAAAGGAACGCCTGCGCGCCGCGCGTCAGACACGCCGCGTTCTTCAGAAAGCTGCCGGCGGCGAGGATCGAAGGGCCCGAGCGCGCGAGTTTGATCGGCGCGGGCGTGTAACCGCGCGCGCGTCGGATGAAAGTGAAAGCGGGCGTTTCGTGTCGCGCGGGCGTCGGAGAAATCCCCCCTGGCCCCTTTCCAAAGGGAGAGACAACTCCTGCGGGCTCGCTGCGCTCCCCCCTTTCGTCGAGCGGGGCAGGGGGGATTTTCTGCTGGGAGGCACAGGACGACTTCTGCATCCGCACCACCGAGTCGTCGCAGCGCACGAGGATGTCGCGGTCGTGTATCACGAACGCATCGGCGATTGCGCCGAGACGCGTCACCGCTTCGCGGTTGTCGATCACCAGCGGCTCGCCGCCGGGATTGGCGCTGGTCATCACCAGCGCGAGCGGCAGCGGCTCGGCGAGCCACGCCGTCCCGCTGGGCCGTCCCGCCGCTTCGTGAAAGAGCAGGAACTGCACCGGCGTGTAAGGCAGCATGCAGCCGAGCGAAGCGAGCCCCGGCGCGATGCCCGGCAAGGCGTCGTCGGCGCCGGCGCGCTTGTCGAGCAGAACGATCGGCCGCTCGCGCGACTCGAGCAGCGCGCGCGATGCGCTGTCGATCTTCGCGAACGGCTCGATCGACGCCGCGTTGGCGAACATCAGCGCGAACGGCTTTTCGTCGCGGTTCTTTCTCGCGCGCAGTCGGGCGACCGCCGCGGCGTTGCGCGCATCGCAGACGAGATGGAAGCCGCCGAGCCCCTTGACCGCGACGATCTCGCCCGCCGCGATCCGCGCGAGCGCCTCGGCGACGACGTCTTCGCAGTCGATCGGCGCGCCGCGCGAGTCCGCCAGCGCGAGCCGCGGCCCGCACGCCGGGCACGCGTTCGGCTGCGCGTGGAAGCGGCGGTCGAGCGGATCGTCGTACTCGGCCGCGCATGCGGCGCACATCGCGAAGCGCGCCATGCTCGTGTTCGGCCGGTCGTACGGAAGCCGCGCGGTGATCGTGAAGCGCGGGCCGCAATGCGTGCAGTTGGTGAACGCGTAGCGCCAGCGGCGGTTCGACGGATCGAAGATCTCGGCGAGGCACGCGTCGCAGGTCGCGGCGTCGGGGGTGATGCCGGTCGTCACCGCGCCGCGCCGGCTCGACTCGATGCGGAAACCGGATTCGACCGGATCGTTGGCGGCTTCGATCGGTTCGATCGAGTCGATCCGCGCCAGCCGCGGCGCCTCGCGCATCAATCGCTCGTGAAAGCGCGCGATGTCGGCGGGTGCGCCACGCACGACGACCTCGACGCCTTCGCCGTCGTTGCGCACCCAGCCGTCGAGGGCGAGCTCGTGCGCGAGCCGATAGACGAACGGGCGGAAGCCCACGCCCTGCACCGCGCCGCGGATGCGCAGGCGCTGTTGGACCTCATTGGCGGCGAGCAGCGCGTTCATCGGTCGGATCACCGCGTCGGTGCGATACCCCTCGCCGCAGCCCTCTCCCCCTTTCGTGGGCGAGGGAGGCCCGAACGCCCTATGCCCGACATCGGGGAGAGGGTTGCGTCGAGGGACTTCACCGGATACACGGTCGCTCCCGCTCAGCGCGGCAACCGCGCTTCGAGCTCGACCACACGCCGCTTCAGCGCGGCGACATCGTTCTCGCGCGCCGCGCGCGCTGCCGCCGCGCCGCGGCGGATCCAGTCGAGCCAGGCGTCGAATCCGGCGCCGGTCGTCGCGGAAAGGTGCAGCACCTCGATCTTCGGGTTGACGCGGCGCGCGTAGTCCACCGCGCGCGCGGCATCGAAGCACACGTAAGGCAGCAGGTCGATCTTGTTCAGCAGCATCAGATCCGACGCCGCGAACATGTCGGGGTACTTCAGCGGCTTGTCCTCGCCCTCGGTCACCGACAGCACGACGACCTTGTGCGCCTCGCCGAGATCGAACGCTGAAGGGCACACGAGATTGCCGACGTTCTCGATGAACAGCACCGCGTCGTCGGCAGGTGCCAGCCGGCCGAGCGCGCGCTCGACCATCGCTGCGTCGAGATGGCAGCCCTTGCCGGTGTTGACCTGGATCGCGCGAACGCCCGTGGCGCGGATGCGGTCGGCGTCGTGCGCGGTCTGCTGGTCGCCTTCGATCACGTGGATCGCGAGTTCGGGCGCGAGCCGCTTGATCGTCTCGACGAGCAGCGTCGTCTTCCCCGAGCCGGGGCTCGAGACGAGGTTCAGCGCGAAGATGCCGCGCTCGGCCAGATAACGGCGATTGGCGCGCGCGTAATCGTCGTTCTTCGCGAGGATGTCGCGCTCGATCTGCACCATCCTCGCCTGCGACAGGCCCGGCGCGTGCGCGTGCGCGGGGCCGAGCCCGAAGTGCAGCGCATCGCCATCGCGGTCGTGCGCGTGGCCGTGGTCGTGCGCGTGGCTGTGCACGGTGCCGTCCGCATGGACATGCATGTGGTCGTGCCCATGGTGATGCGCATGGCGGTGCACCGTGCCGTCGGCGTGCACGTGCTCGTGTTCGTGCATCGCATCGCCTTCGATCTTCGCCTCGCCTTCACCGCAGCCGCAGGTCGTACACATGGCCGACTCCTTCTCAGACGACTTCGAGTTCCTTGACGCGCAGTTCTTCGCCGCCGCTCACCTGAAGCTGATGGCTGCCGCAGCGCGGACACGCGTCGCCGCGCGCGGCGAGCGGCACGGTGTCGCAGCAGCGCATGCACCACGCCGCACCCGGCACTTCGACGATGTCGAGCCGCGCGCCGTCGGCGATCCCGCCGCGCTTGACGACGTCGAACGCGAAGCGCAGCGCGTCGAGCTCGACCGCCGTGAGCCGGCCGATCTCCAGCCGCACCGCCCTGACGGCGGCGAAGCGCTGCGCGCGCGCCGCCTCTTCGATCGCGGCGAGCACGCTCTCGGCGAGGCTCATCTCATGCATCGGCGATCTCCACGCGGTACGCGACGCACGGATCGAGCGACTGCGCGAGCCAGTGCGCGCGGCGGCGCACGTCGATCTCGCTCGCCGCGTACGCGCCGGCGAGCCCCGCGGCGAACGCGCCGCGCGGATGGAAGTTCCATTCGGTCGGCGCGACGATCCGGTAGCGCTTGACGAGGTCGCCGTCGAGCTCGACCGTGTGAACCAGCAGACCGCGCGCGGTCTCGACCCAGCCGAGCCCGCGACCGCGGCCGAGGGTCGCGCGGCCGTACAGCGGCAGCGGCGCGGGCCGCCCGCTCGCCAGCCGTGCCAGCTCGGCGAGCCGCGCGACGAAGCGAACGAGGATCGAGCGTCCGTACGCGGCCGTGAGCGCCGCCACCAGCGGTACCGACTGCATCCGCGCGACCGCGCCGGTTTCCGCGGGGCGACCGTCGAGCTGCGGCGTGCGCTCGAAAGCGGCATCGGCGTCGAGTGCGGCGGCGATTCGGGCGGCATGGGCCGCATTCATCGTCGGCAACAGCGGAATGTCGCTGGCACCGTGGCGCGGCCCGTCGCGCTGCACTTGCGCCGCGAACTGCGCCGCCGCGGTCGGCGCGCGCGCGATCCACATCTCGAAGGCCGGAACGTGGCTCGCGAGCCAGTCGTCCGCGTCGCCGCCGAGGACCCGCGTTTCGATCGCTTCGCGCACCGCGCGGGAGGAAGGCGCCGCGTCGGCCGCGAGCGCGGCGCGCACGGCGGCGAGCGCTTCGGCGTCGGGCTCGCGATCGACCGCCTGCGGCCAGTCGATCAGCGCGCGCCACAGGTACTCCTGCGCGATCTCCGCTTCAATCGCGCGCGTGCGATCGGCGGCGGTCGGCCCTCCGTCCACACCGCGCGCGGCTTCGGCGGCAAGCTGCGCCGCAATGCCCTGCGCGCGCCCGCAGATCGAAAACAGCCTCGGCGCGAGCGCGACGGCTTCGTCGACCGGCTTGCCGGCGAGCAGCCGGTCCGCCACGTGCGGGCGCGTCGAGTCGATCGCGACTTCGCGCACGTGCGCGCCGTCGAAGCGCAGCCGGATCGCGAGTTCGCCTTCGAAGCTCATGGGTCATGCACGCTCAACCGAGCGACCACGCGGAAGCGCCGACGACGGCAGCGCCGGTCGCCGCGCTGCGCGCCTTGGAGCCGCACACCACTCCGCGTTGGCTCATCTCCGCTCCTCGCGGTCGGCAACCCGCCCGAGCAGGAAGTCGCGCTTCGAGACCGTCACGGCACCACGCGCGCGATCGGGCGCTTCGAACAGCGCGGCGAGCGCGGCTTCGGCGGCGAGCCGGGCGGTCGCCTGGTCGGCGAACTCGAACATCGGCGAAAACAGCGAGCACGACTGGAACTCGCCGATCGCTTCCTCGTGCGCGCCGATGAACTCGAAAACGCCGGCCGGAAACGCGTACGCGGCGGAAGCGCCCTGCCTGAGCGACTGCCAGCGCGCGCCGGGCGCGTCGTCCGGCAACAGCACGAGGTTCATGAACCACGGCGTGATCAGCACGCCGAGCCAGCGCCCGTTCCATTCGCGAAAACCGACCGCTTCGACCGCCAGCCGTTCGTTGACGAAAGGCAGCCCGCGCATGCGCGTGGCGTGGATCGCGCGAAACGCGGCGGCGAGCCGCTCGGGCGGCGCTGGATGCGCGTCATTCATCGTCGAGCACCAGGAACTTGTCGCGCTCGGCGGCGCAGTTCGGGCAGCTCCAGTGTTCGGGCAGCGCATCGAACGGCGTTCCCGGCTCGATCTGCCAGACCGGGTCGCCGACGGCCGGGTCGTAGACATACCAGCAGATCCGGCATTCCATCCGCGCGGCGCGCTGCACGCCGCTGCCCGTCGTCGCGGTCATGCGGTCGCTTCGCTCATCCAGTCGATCAGCTCGACGAGCCGCTCGCGGCTGTCGGCGAGGTCCTCGGCGGCGGCGAGCGCGACCTCGGGCACGGTGACGATTTCGATCGTGTTCAGGATCAGCGTCTGCATGCTGTTGAAGTACTGCACGCGCCAGACGTTGGCGAGCCGCGTCGAGCTGACGCGGCAGTTGCCGAAGCCGCGCGACAGGATCGCCACCGGCCCCGGCACGATCGCGCGTTCGAGCACGCGATGGTCGTCGGGTGTCAGCGGCAGCAGCGTCAGGTTGATCACGTGAGCGGCGCGGCGCGGGCGAAAGCGGCGCACCTGATCGCGGATCTCCGCGAGCAGCGCCGGCGCGTTCATCGCGCCGGGCGGCATCTCGATCGCCGGCAGCGCGATCGACGCGGTGCGCTGCGCGGCGTCGACCGCGATCTGCGGGATCCCGCAAGCCTGCAGGTAGTCGTGCGAGATCCGGCCGTCGCCATCGACATGGCGCTCGCGCCAGACGCCGGCGAACACGGTCTCCTGGATGCGCACTTCGGCCGCGCCGTCGCCGTTGAGCGCGGCAGCATCGGCGATGCGGATCGCGACCTCGCCTTCGCCGAGCGTCTCGTTCAGCACCTCGAGCCCGCCGGCGTGAAAGCCCGCGAGGTCGATCTTCGGCGTTCCGCTCGCCATTCCGTCGACGAAGCGCGCGAGCAGGTCGCGCGCCGCGCGCATGTGCGCGGCTTCGGCCTTATCGGGCAGCCGCGGCATCGAGAAGGTCGGCACGTCGCGCAGGAACGGCACGCAGTCGAGCGGCGCGTCGTCCTGCGGTTGCGAGCCGGGGCCGGCCGGCCGGACGGGGATCGGAAAGTCCTTCATCGTGCGCTCTCTCGGTGACTGGGCGAGCAGGCGGGCGCCGGCCCGGTGCCTACGCTCACATCGGGTTCGCCGCTTGAGCCGACGGCGCGGACGGCGATGCCGACGGTGGGCGGTCGCGTCGGCTCGGCTTCGAGCAGGCGCGCGATTTCGTCGAGGTAGTCGCGCCAGTCGCGCAGGCCGTCGATCGCGCCGACGTATCGGCCGTCCTTCAGCATCACCAGCGCCGGCCAGCGCCGGAAGCCGTAGCGCGGCGCGAGCGCGCGCGCCGGCGCCTGCAGCAGTACGCCGACGCGGAAGCGACCGGCAAACGCCCGCGCGAGCTCGGGAACGATCACCGCGAGGTCGAGCGTTTCGCGGTACAGGACCGGGTCTTCGGTGAATGCGACGAGCGCATGGCCGGGTCGTGCGGCCCAGGCGTCGAAGTCGCCCGCTTCGAGCGCGGGCGCATCGAGCGTCGCCATCATCCGCGCGAGCAGCGGATGCGGCGGTTGCGTCACTGCGGCTGCGGTCATCGGTTCGTCCTTACCGAACTTGCGGAAAACGGTCGCCGACCGTCTCCGGCGCGAAACTCCCCTCTCCCCCGGCGAGAGAGGGGCGGGAGTGAGGGGGCTGAGCGTCCGAACGATCATCCGGGTTCCGAACGCTCAGCAGGTGGTCCGGAAGCTGCGGCTCGCGGTCGACGAGATCGGCGAACAGCGCGTCGATCGCGTCGCGACCCGCGTCGCGCGCCTGCAGCGCGATGCCCAGCGCGTCGAGCGCGTCGATCGTCTGCTGCGCTTCGGTTTCGGTCAGCACGCGGCGCGCCGCGCCGTGGAAGACGAGCACCCAGGTGCCCGGCGGCTGCGCGCCGACGATCAGCATGTCGACGCGCTCGCGCGCACCGCGCGCTTCGCAGACCGCCGCCATGCCGTCGCCTTCGACGACCCGCATCGGAACGCCGATGCACATCAGCGGCCCTCCCTCGTCAGCACCGCGTGGCGGATATTCAGGAACCGCGCATCGCCGACGCGCCATGCCACGTCTTCGGCGGGGCGGCCCGCCTCGTACGCCTCGAGCTCGAGCGCGGCGGCGTTCAACCGCTCGGCGGGCGGTGCGCTGCGCACGCGCGGCGCGTACCCCCACGCGACGAGTTCCTCGACCGCGAGCGAAACCGCCGGGGCGAGCTGCGCGCGCACGCAATCGCTCAGGCTGCCGCCGAAGTCGGCGAGCCGCTCGGGCTGCACGCCGATCAGCGTCAGCAGCGACGGGAAACGCCCCTGCAGGTCGGCGATCGCGAGCAGCTCCTGGAAGCTCTGCTGGTGCAGGCTCATCTTCGAGCCGGCCCATGCCGGCACTTCGCGATCGCGCAGCACGCGCAGTGCGCCGGGCGCGAGCCCGAAGTCGATCGCGTCGAACACCAGCACGCGCCGCGCGGTGATGACCGGCTCGAGCAGATTGAGGCCCTGCGTGCCGCCGTCGAGCAGCAGCACGCCCGGCGGCACTTCGTAGGCGTCGTACAGCGCTTCGACCGCGCGCACGCCGAAGCCCTCGTCGGCCCACAGCACGTTGCCGATGCCCAGCACCAGAACGTCGGCCGCGTCGCCCATCGATGATCCGCCCGGAAAAGTGCAGCGCTGTTACGTGGGGCGTAACAGCGTTACGTGCGGGCACATTAAGACGTGTGCCGCCGTGCGCGTTGACTCACGTCAACGGCAAAGCGGCGAGCAACCGAGCGTCGTCAGGGGGAATGCGAAAGCGATCAGAGCTTCAGCTTCTTGGCCGCTTCGTGCAGATCCCAGTCGGTCTGAAGCTGCATCCAGAACGAGGCTTCGTTGCCGAAGAACAGCGCGAGCCGCACGGCGGTATCGGCGGTGATGCCGCGGCGCCCGCGGATCAGCTCGTTGACGCGGCGGCGCGAGATGCCGAGCGCGTCGGCGAGCGCCTGCTGCGTGATCCCGAGCGGCTTCAGATAGCGCGTCTCGAGAAAATAGCCCGGGTGCATCGGGTTGCGCGGCGCGACCGGGCGTCGCGCGGTGCGCCGCGCCAGCGCCGCGACGGCGCCGGCGCGCCCGGGTGCCGCTTTGCGGCGGCTTGCAGTCGCCATCATCACGGCTTCGGCACGCGCCAGCCGTTGACCATCGTGCTGATGACGGTTTCCTTCGAGAAGATGTCCTCGCGGATCACCATGTACATGTGCGCGATCGCGAAGACGATCAGGTACCACATCCCGAGCCGGTGATACGTGTGCAGTTGCTGGCTGTCGCCCACCAGCGGCTGCAGCCACGACGTGAAGAAGCGGAATTGCCAGCTTCCCATGCCGGCGCCTTCGCCGTATAGCGCGAAGCCGGACAGAATCATCCACACCGCGCCGAGCAGGTACATGAAGAACATCGCCGCCGCCGCGAGCGGGTTGTGACCCAGGTAGCCGCGGCTTTCGCGATGGACGAACAGGTAGTACAGCGCCTGGTGCACGAGCCCGCTCCACCAGCTCGCGTTCAGCATCTGCGCGGGCACCGTGAAGATCTCGCGCGCGTACCGGTTGCCGACGAGCGCCCAGTACACGCGCAGCGCGAAGAACACCGCGAAGACGTAGCCCGCCGCGAAGTGCAGGAACCGGATGTAGCCGAACCAGAACGTGTCATAGGCCTCGCCGCCGACCGCGGGCGGCGGCACGCCGATCAGGAAGCCCGTGCCGATCAGCACGAACATCGCGAGCATCATCACCCAGTGCCACAGGCGGACCGGCGCCTCCCAAACGTACACGGGCTTGCCGCTATGGACTGCTGCCATGGCGTTCTCCTTGTCCAGGCCCGCGCTAACGCACCGTCACCCGCGTGATTTCGTCGCCTTCTGGCGAGATCACGTGCGTGGCGCACGCCAGGCACGGGTCGAAGCTGTGGATCGTGCGCAGGATCTCGAGCGGCTGGTCGGGCTTCGCCATCTTGGTGTTCAGCAGCGCAGCCTCGTACGCGCCGATCTGGTTCTTGTGGTCGCGCGGACCCGCGTTCCACGTCGTCGGCACGATGCACTGGTAGTTGTCGATCTTGGTATTGCGGATCCGGATCCAGTGCCCGAGCGCGCCGCGCGGCGCCTCGCAGTAACCCGCGCCCTTCGCTTCGGCGGGCCAGGTCTTCGGCTCCCACAGCTCGATGTTGGCGGTGGCGAGGTTGCCGGCCTTGACGTTGGCCATCAGCTTGTCGAAGAAGTAGCGCATCTTGTGCGCGGCCCACGAGCACTCGAGCCCGCGCGCGGCCGTTCGGCCGAGCGTCGAGAACAGCGCGGTGACCGGCACGTCGAGCTTCTTCAGCACCATGTCGACCGGCTCCTTGAACTCCGGCTTGCCCATCGCATAGGCGACGACATAGCGCGCGAGCGGACCGACTTCCATCGGCTGGCCCTTGAAGCGCGGCGACTTGATCCACGAGTACTTCGCGCTCTCGTCGACCGCCTTGATCTCGGTCTTGCTGCCCTTGGTTTCCTTGCCGAGGACGAAGTTGGGCTCGGTGACGCCGTCGAACGGGTGCAGCCCTTTCGTCTCGTCCTGGTACTTGTACCAACTGTGCGTCACGTACTCCTGGATCAGCGCCGGATCCTTCAGGTCGACCGGATGGATCTCCTTCAAGTTGCCGTTGAGGATCGCGCCGCGCGGCATCAGCAGGCTCTTGTTGCTGTCGTCGTTGGCGATGTCGGGGAACTCGCCATACGCGAGCAGATTCTGGCTCGCGATGCCGCCGCCGATCGCGCCCCAGTCCTTGTAGAAGGAGGCGATCGCGAGCAGGTCGGGAAGATAGACCTGGTCGATGAACGCGATGGTGTCGTCGATGATCTTCGACACCATGTTCAGCCGCTCCATGTTGATCGCGCCGACGGCGCCCACGCCGTCGACGTTGATCGAGCACGGTACGCCGCCGACCAGCCAGTTCGGGTGCGGGTTCTTGCCGCCGAAGATCGTCTGGATCTTGACGATCTCCTTCTGGAAGTCGAGCGCCTCCAGATAGTGGCCGACCGCCATCAGGTTCGCCTCGGGCGGCAGCTTGTACGCGGGGTGGCCCCAGTAGCCGTTGCGGAACGGGCCGAGCTGGCCGCTTTCGACGAACTTCTTGAGCCTGAACTGCAGGTCGCGGTAGTACCCCGGCGACGACATCGGCCAGTTGCTGATCGACTGCGCGAGTTCCGAGGTCTTCTTCGGGTCGGCCTTCAGCGCGCTGACCACGTCGACCCAGTCGAGCGCGTGCAGGTGGTAGAAGTGGACCAGGTGGTCCTGCGCGTACAGCGTCGCGTGCATCAGGTTGCGGATGATGTTCGCGTTGTCCGGGATCTTGATGCCGAGTGCGTCTTCGACCGCGCGCACCGACGCGAGCGCGTGCACGCCCGTGCACACCCCGCAGATCCGCTCGGTGAAAGCCCACGCGTCACGCGGGTCGCGCCCCTTGAGGATCACCTCGAGCCCGCGCCACATCGTTCCCGTCGACACGGCGTTGCGGATCACGTTGTCGCGGTCGAGGTTGACCTCGACGCGCAGGTGCCCCTCGATGCGGCAGATCGGATCGACGACGACCCGCGTGCCGCTGTTGTCGAGCTTGAAGCCTTGGGTTTCGATGACTGGCATGGCTTACTCCCCCGCCTTCGCTGACTCGGACGACTTGGAGCGACCCGCCGCGCGCGCCAGCGCGCTGACCGCCGCGTGCGCGACGACCGCAGCGCCGACCACGCCGGCGGCGACCGCACCGACCTTGTCGGCATTCGCTTCGACGCCGAAGTCCTTGATGTTGGTGAGCCGGTCGTAGAACGAGCCCTTGTCCCAGAAGCCGTCCTCGGAGCAGCCGATGCAGCCGTGCCCCGAGCCGATCGGGAAGCTCACGCCTTCGTTCCAGCGCGTCGTCGAGCACGCGTTGTACGTCGTCGGGCCCTTGCAGCCGAGCTTGTACAGGCAGTAGCCCTTGCGCGCGCCCTCGTCGTCCCACGACTCCGCGAACTGCCCCGCGTCGAAGTGCGGGCGGCGGTAGCACTTGTCGTGCACGCGCTGGCTGTAGAACATCTTCGGCCGGCCCTGCCGGTCGAGCTCCGGGATCCGGTCGAACGCGGCGACGTAGGTCACGACCGCGCTCATCACCTCGGCGATCGGCGGGCAGCCCGGCACCTTGATGATCGGCTTGTCGAGGATCACCTTGTCGATCGGCGTGGCGCGCGTCGGATTGGGCTTGGCCGCCTGCACGCAGCCCCACGACGCGCACGAGCCCCACGCGATCACGGCCTTGGCGTTCTTCGCGTACTCCTTGAGCACGTCGACGAAGGGGCGGCCGTAGTAGATGCAGTACATCCCGTCCTCGCCGAGCGGTGGATTGCCCTCGACGGCGAGGATGTACTTGCCCTTGTACTTCTCGATGATCTCGTGCGCGTTGGCGCGGAGCTGCTCGCCCGCCGCTGCCGACAACGTCATGTGATAGTCGAGCGAGATCGTCGACAGCACGACGTCCTTGGCAAGCGGGTGCGCCGAGCGGATGAACGACTCGCTGCAGCACGTGCACTCCAGGCCCTCGATCCAGATCACCGGCAGGCGTGGCTGCGTCTCGAGTTTTTTCGCGATCTCCTGCGCCTGCGCGGGGCTCAACCCGAGCGAAGCCGCGGTCAGGCTGCAGAACTTCAGGAAGCTGCGCCGCGTGATGCCCTGCTGGCGCATCACGTCGTAAAGGGTCTCGACCATTGCCGTCTCCCGTGAGCGAATCCGGCCCGCGCGAATGCGCCGGATCGTTGCCGCACAGCCTGCGCCAACCGCGCGCGGCGTCCGTTGACGGTCATCAAACCGCGGGCTGCGGTCGCGCTCGGTGTAACGGCGACCGTTACGCCGCGCGATGCCAGGGGATGGCGCCGGCGCTTGGCCGGGGACAGACGCTCAGGCGAACAGCGCCAGGATGCCGAGGAGCACGAACAGCGCCGCCGCGATCCAGCGCATCACGCCCATGTTGACGCGGTGCGCCAGCGCTTCGCCGAGCCATACCGCGGGGACGTTGGCGATCATCATGCCGAGCGTGGTGCCGACGACGACCGCGACCAGCGCGTCGTAACGCGCGGCGAGCGCGACCGTCGCGAGCTGCGTCTTGTCGCCCATCTCGACCAGGAAAAAGGCGACCAGCGTGGTCAGGAACACGCTGCGGCTCGAGTAGTCGCGTCCCTCCTCCAGCGTGTCGGGCTTCAGCGCCCAGGCCGCGAACGCGAAGAAGGACGCCGCGACGATCCACCGCAGCGTCGCCGGCGAAACCAGCGTCGCCAGCCACGCGCCGACCCACCCCGCGAGGAAGTGATTCGCCAGCGTGGCCAGCAGGATGCCGGCCGCGATCGGCACTTTGCGCTTGAGCTTGGCCGCCAGCACGAACGAAAGGAGCTGGGTCTTGTCGCCCATTTCGGCGAGCGCGACGAGCGTGGTGGAGACGAACAGGGCTTCCAAGGCGGGGCTCGGACGATGGGCTGCGAGAAACGGGGCGTGAGCATAACCGCGTCGACCCGCGCTTCGCTGTGCCGCAAAGCGCGCGGCCTTCGGTGAGGTCGATCACATTCGGCGCGGTCCTGTTCGCGCGCCGATCACTGAAACGGCGATCGGCGGGCAATATCGCCGCTGCGCCCGTCGCAAAGCGCGCCGCCCCGCGGCGGGCGTGCATCGCGATCCGTCGCGGTTCGATCAACCCGCCGCACGAGCAGACCATGGGAGGTGCCATGCCGCGTTCCTTTGCACACCGGTTCGTTTCCATCGTTCTGGCGCTCGCCGCGACGAGCGCCTTCGCCGACGAGGCGCAACTGCTCGCCGAAGCGCGCAGCGTCGCCTCGAGCGTCCCGCCGAAGCTGCTCGCGGTGCTGCAGGAGGAGATCGCCAAGGGCGGACCCGAAGGCGCGATCGACGTGTGCCGGCTCAAGGCGCCGCAGATGGCGAAGGAAGCGTCGGAGAAGACCGGCTGGAGCATCCGGCGCGTCAGCCTGCGAAACCGCAATCCCAAGGCGGTTCCCGACGCGTGGGAGCGCGCCGCGCTCGAGGAATTCGACCGCCGCGCCGCCGCCGGCGAGAACCCCGCCGCGCTCGAGAAAGGCGAAGTCGTCGTCGACAACGGCGTCAAGTCGTACCGCTACATGAAGGCGCTGCCGACCCAGCAACTGTGCGTCGCGTGTCACGGCCCGGTGGATCAGCTCAGCCCCGCGGTCAAGGCCAAGCTCGCGCAGCACTATCCGGACGACCGGGCCACGGGCTTCTCGCCCGGACAGATCCGCGGCGCGATGACGATCCGGCGCGCGCTCTGAGCGGCGCGACCGCAGCAGCGAACGCGCCGCGCACGCGCCGTCCGCGCGCCCGGTCCGCGGGCGGCTGACTCGCAACGGACAAGCCAACCCAGGACGCTCGCGACGCGCGCCGGGCCGCTACATCTTCGGCGGCCACGTGTGCGTTTCGCCCTGCCCCTGCCGGCACCACGCGTACAGCGCGTCGTACATCACGAGCCCGTGCGCGAGCAGCGCGTGGTCGTCGGCGAAGACGTGCGACAGCCCGAGCGAGATCGCGTACAGCCCCGCGCACTGCGGCGCGAGATCGAGCCGCGCGGTGTCGGCGCCGCGCACGATCGTCGCCAGTTGCTGCAGCGCCGGCTCGTCGAGCTTGTACTTCGCGAGAAACGCGTCGAAGCTGCAGCGCTCGCCGACGTGCGACAGCTCCACGCCGGGAATGTCATAGGGGATCGCCCCCGTCGCGTGCGCGACCTTCAGAACGTCCGCAGGCGCAACGAACAGGAACTCCGCCGCCGGATCGATGAAGCGCACGACCAGCCAAGGGCACGCGATTCGGTCGATCTTCGGTCGCTCGCGCGTGACCCATTTCATCGCAACGCTCCTTCGGTCTGTCCGATCGGCACGACCGGCCGGCCGGAATCGCGCCACGCGGCAAAGCCGTCGACGAGGAACCGCGCGTCGAGCCCCATCGCGCGAAGCGTCGCGGCCGCGCCCTGGCTCAGCTCGTGACCGTGCGCGCAGACGATGACCGCGGGGCGGTCGCGCGGCACCTCGTCCTTCCACGCGAAAAGCTCCTCCGGGCGCAGCCAGCGCGCACCGGGAATGTCGGCGCCGTCGGCGGCGCGGACGCGTTCGCGGCGCACGTCGAGCAGCGTGAAGCTGCGGCCGGCGCGTTGCCATTCGTCGAGTTCGCAGAGCGTGATGCGGTCCATGATCCTTCCTCCTAAGACAGCGAACGCAGCGCAAGCCCGGCGACCGCGCACGCGGCGATGACCGGGATGACGCCGACCTTGAAACGCCACAGCGCGACGAAGGCCGCGGCGCAGATCAGCGCGGACGCGAAATCGAAGCGTCCGGCGAAGCCCTGCGGCCAGAAGACGTGCGCGGCGAAGAACACCGCCAGGTTGACGATGACGCCGACGACGGCGGCGGTGATGCCGGCGAGCGGCGCGGTGAAGCGCAGTTGGCCGTGCGTCGTTTCGATGAACGGCGCGCCGACGAGGATGAACAGGAACGACGGCAGGAACGTGAAGAAGGTCACGAGCGCCGCGGCGGCGAGCCCGCCGGCGAACAGCAGGTCGGGGCCGAGGACTTCCTTGCCCCAGCCGCCGACGAATCCGACGAAGGCCACCACCATGATCAGCGGCCCGGGCGTGGTCTCGCCGAGCGCGAGCCCGTCGATCATCTGCGCGGTCGTCAGCCACTGGTAGTGCTCGACCGCGCCCTGGAACACGTAAGGCAGCACCGCGTACGCGCCGCCGAAGGTCAGCAGCGCGGCCTTCGTGAAGAACCAGCCCATCTGCGTCAGCGTGCCGTGCCAGCCCTGCCATGCGGCGAGCGCGCCGATCGCCGCGAGCCAGATCGCGGTGAAAACGGCGAGCACGCGCAGCGCGTGCGCCGGCGACCAGCGCGCGTGCGCCGGCGTCGGCGTGTCCTCGTCGATCAGCGCCGGCCCGAAGGACTGGCCCGCGCCGCCGTGGCCCGCGCTGCCGCCGAAGGCCGACGGCGCGAAGCGCGCGCCGATCGCGCCCGCGATCGCCGCACCCGCGACGATCGCCGGAAACGGCACGTCGAACGCGAAGATCGCGACGAACGCGGCGACGGCGATCGCCACCAGCAGCGGATGCTTCAACGCCCGTGTGCCGATTCGCCATGCGGCGGCGAGCACGATCGCGGTCACCGCGGGCTTGATCCCGTACAGCACGCCGGCCACCGCGGGCACCTGGCCGAAGCGCAGGTAGATCCACGACAGCAGCACGAGCACGGCGAGCGAAGGCAGCACGAACAGCGCACCCGCGACGACGCCGCCGGCGGTCCGGTGCATCAGCCAGCCGATGTAGGTCGCGAGCTGCTGCGCCTCCGGTCCGGGCAGCACCATGCAGTAGTTCAGCGCGTGCAGGAACCGCTTCTCCGAGATCCAGCGGCGGCGTTCGACGAGATCGTGATGCATGATCGCGATCTGCCCCGCCGGCCCGCCGAAGCTGACGAAACCGAGCCGCAGCCAGTAGAGCAGGGCTGCGCCGAAGGAGACGGCAGCGGGCCGTTCGTTCACGTTGCGCCTTTCGCGCCGGCGTACAGCGCATCGAACACCGCGCCGGCCGCGCGGACGAGCTTGTCGTCGTCCGGCTCGGCGTCGCGCAGACCGCCGAGCACGGCTTCCACACCTGCCGCCTCGGGCACGGGAATTCCGCCGACGTCGAGAAAGTGGACGATCTGGCCGATGCGGCGCAGCGCCGCGTCGCCGTCGAGCCCGAAAGCGGCCGTCATCACCTCGAAGGTCACGCGTTCGCCGACGTGGCTGAAGGTCGCGCCGTCGTAATCGAAGCCGATCGCGCCGCGCGGCGTCCTGGGCGACTTGGTCGACGCGTCGAGCCACACGAACTTCGCGCGCGGATCGACGAAACGCCGGATCAGCCACGCGCACGCGAGCCGGTCGACCCACGGCCGCGCGCGCGTGGCCCAGCGGCGGCCGCGGTAGCCGGCCGGGTCGGCGCGCTTCGCGCGGCCCGCGCGCATGTGCGGTTCGCCCGGCGAGAAGCGCGCGTCGACCGCGGCGCGCAGCTCGTCGGCCTCGTCCTTCGCCTGCGCGGCGGCCGCGCCCGCGAAGAAGTCGATCCGCGCGATCGCGGCGAGCGACTCGTCGAGCGCGCGCAGCCGGCGCCGCGCCTCGGCTTCGTCGAGCCTGCGCAGCGCGCTGCGCAGCTCGCGCGCCGATTCGCGCCACTGCGCGTACGCCTCTCCGCGGTCGAACAACGAACGGAAGGACTGCTCCTGCGCAGCGTCGCGCGGGCGGACGTCGAGCAGGCTCGCGCTCCCGCCGTTGGCCTCGACGTCAGCGACCACGCCGGCGAGTTCGCCCGCCTGCGGCGCATCCGCCGGCAGCAGATACGCGCCGTCGCGCAGCGCCGCGCAGCCGAGCGACTTCAGCGCGCGCCACACGCGCACGCGAACCGCGTTCGGCTGCGAAGGCAGCGTCAGGATCAGCAGGGTCCAAGGCGTCATGTAGCGGACGCTACATCCATGTAGCAGTCATTTCAACAGCGCGGCGCTCAGGGGCTTTGCGCTGGACCCGAACGCGCGTTCGGCGCGAGGTGCCCATCGCAGCCAAGGCGCACGTTCGGCCGCCCGGATCGGCGGCGCCGTCCACGAATCGATTGGGGAAAGCCGGGACAAACGCCACCCGCCGGTCACAAGTGGTCGAACAAGACCGGGCAACTCGGCCGATCCCTGGCCGTCGGATGGTCTACATTTGCGCGGTCCCGGATTTCGCGCGGGCGGTCTTCGGGGGAAGGAGCGTCCCGTCCGCTTCGCATGTCCGCAACGCAACGGACGGAGGCCGCCATGGAGCAGCCATCGATCGACCCTGAGCGTCGCGCCCGGGCGGCGCACGCTGCGGGGCATGCGTGTTGCCGATGCCATCGGTCCGATCGAAGCGTATGACCCGGTCCAGCCGTCTCGCCCTCGTTCGCGTCGTCGCACCGTACGCGGCGCTCGCGACGCTGTGGATCCTGGCGTCGGATTTCGCACTGATGCAGTTCGTGCCAGACGCCGCCGCCCTTGCACGGTGGTCGATGTACAAGGGCGTCGCGTTCGTCGTCATCACCGCGGCGCTGCTCGCCTATCTGGTGCGCCGCGAACTTCTCGTCCACGAGCGCGACCGCGCCACGCTGACCGACAGCGAGTCACGGTATCGCCAGCTTTTCGAAGCGAACCCGCATCCGATGTGGGTCTACGATGCGGAAACCACTCGCTTCCTGGCGGTCAACGACGCGGCGATCGCCCAGTACGGTTGGTCGCGCGAGGAGTTCCTGCGGATGTCGATCGCCGACATCCGTCCGCCCGAAGACGTACCGCGCCTGCGAGAACGCCTGGCCGAGCTGGCGAGCGGCATGCCGTACGCGCGCTCCGGTGTCTGGCGTCATCGCCGGAAAGACGGCGCGTTGATCGACGTGGAGATCATCTCGCACGCGCTCGAGTTCGATGGCCGGCCGGCGCGTCTGGTCGTCGCACTCGACGTCACGGCGCGCGTGCAGGCAGAACGCGCGGTGCGCGAGAGCGAGGCCCGCCACCGGGCGATCTTCGAGAACCCGCACGCGCCGATGCTGGTCATCGACCCGGAAGACGGCCGCATCGTCGACGCCAACGCCGCTGCAGCGCGCTTCTACGGACTGTCGCGCGAGCAGTTGCTCGAGCGCAGCGGTGCCGATCTGAACACGCTGACCGAAGCCGAGCACCGCGCCGCGCTCGCGGCGGCGGCGAGCCAGCGGCAGAGCGTCTTTCACTTCCGCCATCGCGTCGCGGGCGGCGAAGTGCGGGACGTCGACGTCTACAGCGGACCGATCGAGCGCGACGGCCGCACGCTGCTGCTTTCGGTCGTTCACGACGAGACGGCGCGGCACCGCGCCGAGCGCGCGCTGCAGCGCATGAACCGCCTGTACGCGATGCTTTCGCAGACCAACCAGCTCGTCGTGCGCGCGACGGACCGGACGGCCCTGCTCGAAGGCGTCTGCCGCATCGCGGTCGATCACGGCGGCTTCAAGCTGGCGTGGGTCGGCGTCGTCCGTGCCGACGGCGCGATCGAACCGGTCGCGCGCGCCGGTGCGGACGACGGTTACGTCGACGCGGTGCGCGCGGTGGTCGACCCAACACACGAGCGCGGTCGCGGTGCCGCTGCGCGAGCCATCGCTTCCGGCAAGCGCGTCGTCATCGCGGACGTTCTGGCCGATCCAAACATGCGCCCCTGGCACGCCGCCGCGTCGCGTGCCGGCATCGCCGCCAAGGTTTCGCTGCCGCTGCGCGAATCCGGCGAGGTGATCGGCGCGCTCAACCTGTATGCCGCGGAACGCGATGCCTTCGGCGAGCCGGAACTCCGCACGCTCGACGAGATGGCGTCCGACATTTCTTTCGGGCTCGACAATCTGCGCCGCATCGAGGCGCTGCACGCCGCGCTGCACGTGATCGAGGCAAGCCCGGTCGTGCTGTTCCGCTGGCGCCCCGAGCCGGATTGCCCGGTCGAGTTCGTATCGAACAACGTCGCGCGCTGGGGATATCCGGCGGAGTCTTTCGTCAAAGGCGGGCGTGCGTACAAGAGCATCGTCCATCCCGACGACCGCGCGCGTATCCAGGCGGAGATCGAGCAGCATCTCGCCGCAGGCCGCGACCAGTACGTCCAGATCTATCGGATCGTCACCGCCGCCGGCGAGATCCGCTGGGTCGAGGACACGACCTCGGTCGAACGCGCCCCTTCAGGCGAACCGGTCCACCTCGAGGGCGCGGTCGCCGACATCACCGAGCGGCGCATGGCCGAGGCGGCGCTGCGCACGAGCGAGCGGCGGCTGCGCGAAGCGCAGCGCCAGGCCCGCATCGGAAGCTGGCGCTTCGTTCCGCCGGACACGCTCGACTGGTCCGACCAGATGTACGAGCTGTTCCAGTTGCCGCGCGACGTCCCGCTGACGTACGACGCGGTCGTCGCGAGGCTGCATCCGGACGATCGCGAAGCCACGCATCGCACCTTCCAGGAGGCGATGGCGTCCGGCGCGACGGACCACGACGCCCAGTACCGGGTCGTTTGGCCCGACGGACAGATCCGCGTGCACCACGCGATCGGCAAGTTCGTGCGCGACGCGCAGGGGCAGGTAATCGAAGTCGTCGGCACGGAGCAGGACATCACCGAGCGCAAGCGCGCCGAACAGGCGCTCGCCGACAGCGAGCGCAGGTTCCGCGCGACGTTCGAGCAGGCCGCGGTCGGCATGGCGCACGTCGCGCCCGACGGGCGCTGGCTGCTCGTCAACGACCGGCTGTGCGAGATCGTCGGCTACACGCGCGCGGAACTGCTGGCGCGGACGTTCCAGGACATCACGCACCCGGACGATCTCGGGCGCGACCTCGACCAGGTGCGGCGGCTGCTCGCCGGCGAGATCGGCTCGTACACGCTCGAGAAGCGCTACCTGCGCAAGGACGGATCGGTCGTCTGGATCAACCTCACCGTCGCGCTCGTTCGCCGCGGCGACGGCAGCCCCGACTACTTCGTTTCGGTCATCGAGGACATCTCCGAGCGCAAGCGCGCCGAGATCCTGCTGCGCGACACCGAAGAGCGCTTCCGCCAGCTCGCCGACAACGTCAACGAGGTGTTCTGGGTCAGCAATCCCGAGAAGACCGCGATGCTGTACGTGAGCTCCGCCTACGAATCGATCTGGGGCCGCTCGCGCGACCGGCTGTACGAGTCGCCGCACGACTGGTTCGAGGCGGTGCATCCGGACGACCGCGACCGTCTGTACACGGCGTTCACGACCAAACAGGCGGTCGGCGAGTACGACGAGATCTACCGCATCGTGCGGCCCGACGGCGCGGTGCGCTGGATCCACGATCGGGCGTATCCGGTGCGCGACGCGCACGGCAGCGTGTACCGGATCGTCGGCACGGCCTCCGACATCACCGACCGCAAGCGGATCGAGGACGAGCTGCGGATGCTGTCGCTCGCGATCGAGCAGAGCGCTGAGAGCATCGTCATCACCGACCTGCAGGGGCGGATCGAGTACGTCAACGCGGCGTTCACGCGCGTGTCGGGTTATACGCGCGAGGAAGTGATCGGCCGCAATCCTCGCCTGCTGAAGTCGGGCCGAACGCCGCGGGCGACCTACGAGGAGCTCTGGCGCACGCTGCTGAGCGGCGACGTGTGGCGGGGCGAATTCATCAACCGGCGCAAGGACGGCGCGGAGTACTTCGAAGACGCCGTCATCAGCCCGATCCGCCAGGCCGACGGCCGCATCGTCAAGTACCTCGCGGTCAAGGAGGATGTGACCGACAAACGCCGGGTCGCCGTCGAACTCGAACAGTACCGCCACCGGCTCGAGGAGCTCGTCGCCGAGCGCACGCGCCAGCTCGAAGACGCGCGGCTGCAGGCCGACGCGGCCAACCAGGCCAAGAGCGCGTTCCTGGCGACGATGAGCCACGAGATCCGAACGCCGATGAACGGCGTGCTGGGCATGCTCGAGGTGCTCGCGCGCAGCCGCCTGTCCGAGCAGCAGCTCGACATGGTGCGCACCGCGGAGGAGTCGGGCCGCACGCTGCTCGGCATCATCGACGACATCCTCGACTTCTCGAAGATCGAAGCCGGCCGGCTCGAGATCGAGCGCGCGCCGGTATCGATCGCCGAGATCGTCGAGAATCTGTGCGACTCGATGGTGCCGCTCGCCAACCGCCGCGACGTGACGCTCACCGCGTACGTCGCGCCGGACATCCCCGACCCCGTGCTGGCCGATCCGCTGCGCTTGCGGCAGATCCTGTTCAACCTGATCGGCAACGCGATCAAGTTCTCCGTCGGACGCCCCGACCGGCGCGGCCGCGTCGCCGTGCGCGTCACGCTGGCGAGCCGCGCGCCGCTGCAGCTTGCGTTCGAGGTCGCCGACAACGGTATCGGCATGACGCCCGAAGCGGTGTCGCGGCTGTTCGTGCCATTCAGCCAGGCCGAGGTATCGACGACTCGACGCTTCGGCGGAACCGGGCTGGGCCTGACCATCTGCAAGCGGCTCGCGGAGCTGATGCACGGCGGAATCGCAGTGGCGAGCCGCCCCGGCGAAGGGTCGACCTTCACGCTGACGGTGCCGGTCGAACCCGCGGAGCGCGTCGGGTCGGCACCGCGCCACCTTCCCGACTTGAACGGCGTCGACTGTCTCGTCGTCGCGAGCGACGAGTTCGACGGCGACGGCGTCAGCAGCTACCTCGCGCATGCGGGCGCCCGCGTGCAGCGCGTCGCGAGCGATGCGGACGCCGCCCGCGCGGCGGCCCAATTGCCGGCGCCCGTGGTCGTGATCCATAGCGCGGGTGGCCCGGCCGCTCCGCGCGCCGCGCCGGGGTTCCGCGCGCTGGCGCACGTGCGCCACGTGTGGATCACGCGCGGACGACGGCGGCGCGCGCGGATGGAATCCGCCGACGCCGTCACGCTCGATGGCCCCGCGTTGCGCCGGCATGCGCTGCTGCGCGCGGTGGCGATCGCGGCGGGGCGCGCGTCGCCGGAGACGACACACGAGGACGACGCGCACGCGGTCGCGGCGCTGCCGCCGCCTTCGGTGGCGGAGGCGCGCGATCGCGGCGAGCTGATCCTCGCGGCCGAAGACGACGAGGTGAGCGCCACCGTGCTGCAGAAACAGCTCGCACTGCTCGGCCGAACGGCGGAGTTCGCGAAGGACGGCGCCGAGGCGCTGCAGCGCTGGCGACAGGGCCGCTACGCACTGCTGCTGACGGACCTGCACATGCCTGTGATGGACGGCTACGAACTCGCTGCGGCGATCCGCGCCGAAGAAGCGGCGACCGGAAGGCCGCGCCGCTTGCCGATCGTCGCGCTGACCGCCAACGCGCTGCGCGGCGAGGCCGAAAACGCCCGGGCGGCCGGAATGGACGATTACCTCACCAAGCCGCTGCAACTCGAACAGTTGCGCAAGGCGCTGGACCAGTGGCTGCGCACGCCCGCTGTGGCGAACGCGGTGACCGACGCGGCGCCGGCGGACGCGGCCGTCGCGCTCTTCGACATCGCCGTGCTGAAGGCCTATGTGGGCGACGATCCGGCGACGCTTCGCATCGTGCTGACCGAGTTCCTGCGCGTCGCCCCGCAGCAGATGGCCGAGATCGAGGGGGCGACGCCGGGCGATCCCGCACGCGCCGGCGCCGCCGCGCACAAGCTGAAGTCCTCAGCCCGCGCGGTCGGCGCGCTCGCACTCGGCGAGCGCTGCGCCGAGCTCGAGCGCACCGCCAAAGCGGGCGACACCGATGAGCTCGCGCGATCGGTGCGCGCGGTATTGTTGGCATGGGGACCGACCCGGCGCGCGATCGAGGCCGCGCTCGCTGCCGGCTGAGGCGGCGCGGTCGTCGTCTCGGAACGCCGCCCGGCAGCGCGTCCCTCGGAGGGGGAAAGCGCCCGGGGGCGGCGGCTTTTCTGCGGATCGTCGCCTCGTCGATCGGGCACGCTCCGCGCGAAGAAGGATCGGCGAGCCTGCTTTCGCCGGCCCTCGCAATCTGCCCGCTCGGTCATCCAGAGGCAACCATGCCAACTGCCGCAAGACGCCGTCGCCGTTCCGCGTTCACCGGACGCTGCGTGACCATTCGCACGGAGCACTGCGTTTGTGGCGCACCGGAGACCAACGCCATCGCGCACTGCCCGTGGCCGGCGCTGAGAGCCCGCAAGTGACCGGCGCGCCGCGTTTCAGCATTCCTAGTCGGTGGTCGCCTTGGCTGTTCGCGCCCGTCGCCGCGGCGCTCCTGGCGGCCGGCACGTTCGCCTATCGCGAGCAGGTGGCCGAAGCGCAGACAGCCCGCGAGACGGAGCTGGTGGCCATCAGCGGACTGAAGGTCAGCCAGGCGGTCGCATGGCGCCAGGAGCGTCTGGCCGCGGCGCGAATCCGCGCGACCGCGCCGGACCGCGTCAACACCGTTGCACAGTGGCTGCAGCGTCCGCACGATCCGGCACTGCGCGCCCGGGTGATCGAGATGCTGGAGCACGCGCGCGCCTCGCACGCCTACCGGTCGGTCTGGCTTGCGACCGCCGCCGGAACGCCGCTGATTGCAGTCGGTGCGCCGGTCACGAACGGCGCATCGTCACCCGCCGACGTGGTCGCGCGTGCCGTCGCCGCGCGCGACGCCGTGATGGGCCAGCTCACGATCGAGGCGGGCACCGAGAAGGTCCTGGTCGACGTGGCCGCGCCGATGATCGACCGCGCGGGCCGCCTGCTCGCCGTGCTCGTCGTACGCGATGTGCCCGAGGACGACCCGGCCGCGGCGCACTCTTTTCCGCTGCTGCAGTCGTGGCCAACGCCGAGCCGGACCGCCGAGACGCTGGTCGTTCGCCGCGACGGCGACTCGGTGCTTTACATGAACCGGCTGCGGCACTGGCCCGCGCCACCGCTGACGCTGCGCAAGCCACTTTCGGCCACCGACCTCGTCGCGGTCCAGGCGGTTCGAGGCGCCACCGGCATCGTGCATGGTCGCGACTATCGCGGCGTACCCGTGCTCGCGGTCGTTGGCCCGGTGCCGGAGTCGGACTGGATCCTGATCTCCAAGGTCGACGAAGAAGAGTTTTACGCCGACGCGCGCTGGCGCGGCTACACGATCGCCGGTGCCACGGTCGGCGGTGTCGCGCTCGCGACATTGCTCGCGATGGCGATCGGAGGGCGGCGACGCCGGCAGGAGTTGCTGGCACGCTTGCATGCGGAGCGCGCGCGGCGCGAAGCGCTCGAAGGAAGCCGCGCCACGCTGCGTAGCATCGGCGACGCGGTGATCTCGACCGACACGCAGGGACGCGTACGTCAGATGAACCCGGTCGCCGAGCGGCTGACCGGCTGGAGCGAAGCCGAAGCCGTGGGCCGGCCGCTGGGCGAGGTGCTGCGCGTCGTCGATGAGCGCACCCGCGCACCGGTCGACTGCCCGGTGAAGCGAGTTCTGCGGAGCGGCGACGCCGTCGATCTGACACGCGGCGCGTTGCTGCTGGCGCGCGACGGCACCGAACGGCCGATCGCGGACAGCGGCGCCCCGGTGCGCAACGAAGACGGCGACCCGATCGGCGTCGTGATCGTCTTCCGCGATCAGACCGCCGAGCGCGCCGCGCAGGAGAAACTCGCGGCCAGCGAAGCGAGGCTACGGCTGGTGCTCGACACCGAGCCCGAGTGCGTGAAACTTGCCGCCCCCGACGGGCGGCTGCTCGACATCAACGCCGCCGGCCTGCGCATGATCGAAGCCGATTCGCGCGAGCAGGTGCTCGGCCGGCCGATCGATGCGTTGATCCACCCCGCCGACCGGGGCGACTACGCCGATCTGCACCGGCGCGCGCTCGCGGGCGAGGCGGGCACGCTGAGCTTCCGCATCACCGGGCTGAAAGGCACTGAACGGTGCCTCGAAATTCACAGCGCGCCGTTCCGCGAGGCCGGCGGCGCCGTGACGGCCGTGCTCAGCGTCACGCGCGACGTGAGCGAACTGCGGCACCGGCAGCGCACGGCCGCCCTCGAAGCGAGCCTGCTCGAAGCGGTGTCGACGGGACTTCCTCTGGCGGCGGTGCTGCGCAAAACGTGCCTCGGCGTGGAGGCGATGTTTCCGGGCGCGCTGGCCTCGGTGCTGCTGGTCGATCGCGAGAGCGGCCGTCTGACGCATGGAGCCGCACCGAGTCTGCCGGACGACTACCTGCGCTCGATCGACGGCATTCGTCCCGGCCCGAACGCCGGCTCGTGCGGCACGGCGGTGCATCGGCGCGAAGCGGTGATCGTCGAGGACATCGCCTGCGACCCGTTGTGGAAAGGACACGAGAAGGTGGCGCTCGCGCACGGCCTGCGCGCCTGCTGGTCGATGCCGGTGCTCGACGGCGCGGGCGAAGCGGCGGCCACCTTCGCCGTGTACTACCGGCAGCCGCGTCGACCGAGCGCCGAACAGCTCGACGCGATCGGCCGCGTCGCACGCATCGTCGGCATCGCGATCGAGCGCCACCGGCACGACGAGGCGCTGCGCGAAAGCGAAGTGCGCTTCCGCCAGATCGCCGAGAACATCCGCGACGTGTTCTCGATCGGCGACGCGGCGACCGGACGCATCTTCTACGTCAGTCCAGCCTACCAGTCGATCTGGGGCCGCAAAGCCGCCGTTCTGTATGAATCGCCGCGCGACTGGCTCGAAGCGGTGCACCCCGAAGACCGCGAGCGGATGCGGCGCGCTTCGGACTCGGTCGCCCAAGGGGCCGAGTACGACGAAACGTACCGAATCGTGCGGCCCGACGGCGAGTTGCGCTGGATCCACGGGCGCGGTTACCCGGTTCGCGACGCGCGCGGGAAGGTCCATCGCAAGGTCGGCATTGCGACCGACATCACCGCGCGCAGGCAGGCAGAGGCGCAGTTGCACAAGCTGTCGCAGGCGATGGAACAGAGTTCCGAAAGCATCGTCATCACCGACACGCGTGGCCGGATCGAGTACGTCAACGAAGCCTTCGCGAGAAATTCGGGCTACTCGCGTGAGGAAGTCCTCGGCCGCAGTCCGCGCCTGTTGCAGTCGGGCAAGACGCCGCGCGCGACCTACGAGTCGCTGTGGGCGACGCTCAGGCGGGGCGAGGTGTGGCGCGGCGAGTTCATCAACCGCCGCAAGGACGGCAGCGAGTACATCGAGGCGGCGCTGATTTCGCCGATCAAGGGGCCCGACGGCACGGTGACGCACTATCTGGCGACCAAGGAAGACATCACGGCGCGTCGTGGCGCGGAGCGCGAGCTGGAGCGGTACCGGCAGCATCTCGAGGAACTGGTCGCCGAGCGCACGCGCGAGCTGGAGGCCGCGCGCGAACAGGCGGAGGCCGCCAATCGGTCCAAGAGCGCTTTCCTGGCCAACATGAGCCACGAGATCCGCACGCCGATGAACGGCGTGCTCGGCATGCTCGACGTGCTCGAGCATGGCCGACTCACCGAGCAGCAACGCGAGATGGTGCGCACCGCGCGCGATTCGGGTCGCACGCTGCTGGCGATCATCGACGACATCCTGGACTTCTCCAAGATCGAAGCCGGGCAGATGCACGTCGAGCGCGCGCCGGTGGCGGTGGCCGACGTCGTGGAGTCGCTGGCCGAATCGCTGCTGCCGCTGGCGTTGCGCAAGGACGTGGAACTGTCGGTGTACGTCGATCCGTGGCTGCCGCGAGCGGTAGCCGGCGACGCGCTGCGGCTGCGCCAGATCCTGTTCAACCTGGCGGGCAACGCGATCAAGTTTTCGGCCGGCCGCGCCGAGCGGCGCGGGCGCGTGGCGGTGCGTGTGACAGCCGCGCAGCGCGCGCCGTTCGCGCTGTCCGTGGCGGTGATCGACAACGGCATCGGCATGAGCGAAGAAACCCTCGCGCGGCTGTTCACGCCGTTCACGCAAGCGGAGGCGTCGACCACGCGCCGCTATGGCGGCACAGGCCTGGGACTGACGATCTGCAAGCGGCTGGCCGACCTGCTCGGCGGCCGCATCGACGTTGCAAGCCGCCTCGGCGAAGGCTCGACGTTCACGCTGATCCTGCCGTGCGAGGTGCTCGAAGCCGCGCCCGCGCCGGCGCCCTTCGACCTGAGCGGCGTGCGATGCCTGGTTCTGCAGGCGCCCGGCACGGACACCGAAGCGCTGGCCGCGTACCTGCAGCACGCCGGCGCGCGGGTGCAGACGGCCGCAAACGCCGAGCAGGCTGCGGCCATGGCGGCAAAGCTGCCGGCACCAGTCGTTGCGATCCGCGATGCCGGCGCTGCGCAGCCCTCGTGCGAACCGGCTCTGCAGGCCGTGCCGCATCTGCGCCACGTGGTGCTGACGCGCGGCCGGCGGCGGCGTGCGCGTCTCGGCGCCAACGGCGTGATCACGCTCGACTCGACGGCGCTGCGCCGCGCCGCGCTGCTGCGCGCGGTCGTGGCGGCCGCAGGCGGCGCTTCGCTTGACGCGCCGACCGAGGACGCGACGACCGCGCCGCCTGCGGCGCCGGCACCGAGCGGCCCGACCGCGGCGAGAATCCTGGTCGCCGAGGACGACGAGATCAACCGCCTGGTGATCCGCCAGCAACTCGAGGTGCTTGGTCATACGGCCGATTTCGCGGTCGACGGCACCGATGCGCTGCACCGGTGGCAGCATGGCGACTACGCGCTGCTGTTGACCGACGTGCACATGCCGGGCGTGGACGGCTACGCGCTGACCCGCACGATCCGTGCGCAAGAAGCGCAGCGAGGCGCGCGGCGGCTGCCGATCGTCGCGCTCACCGCGAACGCGATGCGCGGCGAGGCCGAACGCGCGAAGGCCGCCGGCATGGACGACTATCTGACCAAGCCGCTGCGCATCGACGTGTTGCGTGAAGCCCTGCAGCGCTGGCTCGCGCCCTCGCTGGGCGAAGCCGCGCCGATCGAGGCGGCAGGCGAGCCGACCTTCGACGCGAACGCGCTGGCGCGAACCGTCGGCGGCGACGCAGCGGCGATGCGTGAGCTGCTCGTACATTGGCGCGCGGCGGCCGCCCTGATGCTCGCCGAAATGCGCGACGCGGCGGGGCACGACGACCGGGCGCGTGTCGCCACGCTCGCGCACCGGCTGAAGTCGTCGTCGCGCGCGGTCGGCGCCGCGGCGCTCGGCGGGCTGTGCGAGCGATTGGAAAACGCTGTGCGAACGGGCGACAATGCCGCGATCGGTGCGCTACTGGAGCGTGTGGTCGAAGAGCACGCCGCGGCCGAGGCGTTGCTCATCCGGTCCGATGGCCGCGCCCCGGCCGCGGCGGAGGTCAACTGATGCGACTGCTGGCGATCGACGACGATGCTTTCGCGATTGCGCTGCTGAGAAAGCAGCTCGCGCAGCTCGGCTTCGACGACGTCGAGTCGTGCGGCGACGGCGCCGCGGCGATGGCCTTGCTCGACGCGCCGATGGCCTTCGACGTGGTGCTGTGCGACCTGAACATGCCAGGAATGGACGGCGTGGAATTCCTGCGCCATCTGGCGCAGCGGCGGTTCCGCGGCGCGCTGGTGCTCGTCAGCGGCGAGAACGAGCGCGTCGTGCAGTCGGTGGCCAAGCTCGCTCAGGCACATCGGCTGCGGCTGCTCGGAGCGCTGCGCAAACCGGTGCCGCTGGAGCGCCTGCGAGAAATGCTCGCCAAGGTGGGGCAGATCGCCGGCAACTCGATCCTGCGGCCGGTGCGCAGAACCTACGATGCCGGGGAGCTCAGGCAGGCGATCTTCGACGGACGGCTGCTCAACCACTACCAGCCGCAGGTCGAGTTCGCCAGCGGCGAGGTCGCCGGTGTGGAGGCGTTGGTGCGCTGGCAGCATCCGACCGACGGGCTCGTCTATCCGGACCAGTTCATGGCCGACGCCGAAGCGTTCGGCCTGATCGACGCGCTGACGCAGGCGGTGTTCGCGGCCGCGCTCGCCGATGCGCGCCGCTGGCGCGACGAAGGGCTGGCCCTGGCGCTGTCGGTCAACGTGTCGATCGACAGCCTGAGGTCGCTCGACTTCCCGGATCGCGTCGAGCGCGCAGCCCAGTCCGCAGGGCATCCGCGCGACTCGATCGTGCTCGAGATCACCGAAAGCCAGGCGATGCGCGATCCGGTGGCGCTTCTGGACATCGCCGCCCGGCTGCGGCTGAAGGGCATCGGGCTGTCGATCGACGACTTCGGCACCGGCTATTCGTCGCTCGCGCAGCTTCGCGACATTCCGTTCGACGAACTGAAGCTCGACCGCAGCTTCGTTCACGGCGCGGCGCAGGATGCCTCGCTGCGCGCGATCCTGGAAGCCAACCTCGGGATGGCCAAGCAGCTCGGGCTGCGGACGGTGGCCGAGGGCGTCGAGGACCGCGCCGACTGGGAGTGCCTGCGCGCGCTGGGCTGCGACGTCGCGCAGGGCTGGTTCGTCGCGCGGCCGATGCCCGGGAACGACGTTCCCAACTGGATCCGCGCATGGCGGCTGCGGCGCGACGAACTGCGGAGGTCGGCGTGACGAGTGCCCGCGGTGCGCGCATCCTGGTCGCGACGGACTCGCTGTCCGACGCCGACCTCGTGCGAAAGCTGCTGTCGGAGGAATTCGACAACGTGTCGATCTCGACCGACCCCGACCGCAGCGTCGAGGACTTCGAGCGGCGCAAGCCCGAGGTGCTGGTGCTCGCGTTCAACGCGCTGGAAAAGGCCGAGCGCTACTACCTGGGGCTGTACCGGCGCGGCACCGCCGTGCACGCGCTGCCGCACCGGACCGTGATCCTGTGCAACAAGGACGACGTGCGGCGCGTCTACGAGCTGTGCAAGAAGGAGTACTTCGACGACTACATCCTGTTCTGGCCGATGACGCACGACGCGCCGCGGCTGCCGATGGCCGTGCACCACGCGCTGCGGCAGATGGCGGCGAGCCGCGCGGCGCCGGCCAACACCGCGGAGCTGGCCGCGCAGGCGCGGCGCATCGCCGAGCTGGAGGCGCAGCTCGAGCAGTACGCGGCGCGCGGCCAGGCGCGCGTCGAGGAGGCGAGCCGCTCGCTGCGCGCGGCCGGGCAGCACATCGGCGCGGCGCTCGACCACTTCGGCCGGCGGCTGACCGAAGGCGAGCTGCGCAATGTCGTCGAACTCAAGGACCGCAGCGGGTTCGAGACCGAGCTGGGGCGGCTCAAGGCGCAGCAGATCGAGCCGCAGCTTCGCGCCGCGGTCGATGCGGTGGCGCCGGTGCGCCAGTGGGCGGACGGATTCAGGGAGGCGTTCGCGCCGCAGATCGAGTCCGCGCGCTCGATGAAGGCACTCGCCGATCAGCTTCGCCCGCTCGTGCTGACCGTCGACGACGACGAGTTCCAGCACCGGCTGCTGACCCAGATGCTCGCCGACGCCGGGCTCGACCTGTCGTTCGCGACGAGCGGCGCCGAGGCGCTCGGCGCCCTGCGCAAGCGCCGGCCCGACCTGGTGCTGAGGCGACGCCACGCGGCCTATCGCGGCTGCAATGAGTTCCAATGAGCACCGTTCGGCGATGATTCTACGCTGATCACCATCCCTTGGCTCTCCCCTGTCGCGTCCGGCCGTCTTTTGCGGACGCCGGTTCAATCCCCGAACACGGAATCGAACTCGACTCCTGAGACGTAGCTACGCTCGTGTTGTTGTAGTCCAAGTTGTGGCGCATAATGTCATCAGTTTGATGATGTGAACTGCCTGGCAATGGACAAACATAAAACCAATCTCAGTCTTTCGGTCGTCCGTCTTGGATGAGGAGCCTTCGGTGACTCAACCCCAGCGCGTCGAGAGCTTGAGCCACGCCCAGCGCGAGCGGCTGGCCTACATCGACTTCCGGCTCTACTTCTTCGGTGAGATCGGTCGCCCAGATCTGATTGAGCGCTTCGGCGTGGCGCCGGCAGGGGCGACGCGCGACTTGGCGCTGTACCGGGAAATCGCGCCGCAGAACATCACCTTTGACGGTAGCCACAAGATCTACCGGATCGGGCAGGCGTTCTCCCCGCTGTTCAACCACGCCCCGCAGCGCGTGCTGTCGGCGCTGGCGCTGGGCTTCGGCGATGGTGTGAACGGCCCGAATCAGTCCTTGCAGCCGCTGCTGCCGTGCGAGTCGCCCACCGCCCTGAGCAACCCCAGGATGGATGTGCTGGCTCCGGTCTGCCGGGCGATCCACGCCAAGCGCCCCGTCGCCATTCGCTACCACTCGATGAGCAGCGGTGAATCCGAGCGCGTCATCGTTCCGTTCGCACTGGTTGATACCGGCCTGCGCTGGCACGTCCGGGCCTTTGATCGCAAGAGCGGAGAGTTTCGGGACTTCGTCGTCACCCGTATCGAAGCGCCGACGCTGCTCGACGAGGAGCCACAGGCCTTTGAGCGACCGGAAAACGACATCCAGTGGACGCGCATCGTCGAGCTGGAGTTGGTGCCGCACCCGCGCCTTGAACACCCCGAGATCATCAGGATGGACTACGGGATGACCGACGGCTCGATCCGGATGCGCGTTCGCGCCGCCGTCGCGGGCTACATGCTGCTGCGCTGGAGCGTGGACTGCTCGCCCGACCACCGCCTCAAGGAAGAACAGTACCGCCTATGGCTCAGCGATCCGCTGGCGCTGTACGGCGTTGAGAACGCAAAGCTCGCGCCGGGGTATCAAGCTCCGAGCAGCCCCAAGAAACGATAGGAAAGAACAAGCGCAATGGCCAAGACACTTGAAGCCCACGACAAGCTGATCCGGGAGATCTTCGAAGGCAGCTACCAGTTCGAGATTCCGGACTACCAGCGCCCCTACGCCTGGACAACCGAGCAAGCGGGAGAGTTGTTTGATGATCTGGTCTCCGCTATGCAGGATGCCCGAGCCAACGGGGCCACAAGCCAATACTTCTTGGGCAGCATCGTTCTTATCAAGAACGACCGCGACCCCAAGGCGATGGTCGTTGATGGCCAGCAGCGACTGACCACGCTCACGATCCTGTTTGCGGCCCTGCGCGCAGCGTGGGAGGCGGCCAACTACCCACCAGGCGTCAAAAGCGTGACCCCTTTCCTCTACGAAGAGGGGGACGAGATGCTGGGCAAGGCCACCGGCTACCGATTCACCGCCCGCGAGGAAGATGCGACGTTCTTCCGTCAGTACATCCAGGAGCCGGGTGGCATCGCACAGTTGGTCGCCAGTACGGACAAGCTGAAAGACAGCCGTCTGCGTTACCGCGAAAACGCCACGCTGCTGCTCGAAAAGGCCAAGGCCCTGTCGCCTGACGACTTGAATGCCCTGTGGAAATTCCTCGCGAACGACTGCTCCCTGGTCGTCATTTCCACACCCGACCTCGAAGCGGCCTACCGCATCTTCTCGGTACTGAACAATCGTGGGCTCGATCTGGCACCCATCGACATCATTAAGGCGGAAGTGCTCGGTTCGATCCGTCGCATCGGCGGGGAGGACAAGGACAAGGCGCGCGCTTATTCGAAGAAGTGGAGCGCGATCGAAAGCCAGTTGGGGCGCGATGCCTTCGGCGAGTTATTTGGCCACATCCGCACGATCTACGCAAAGCAAAAGCAGCGAGCAACACTCGTCAAAGAATTTCAGGAGTACGTCACCGAGTACAAAACCCCGGCTGACCTTATTGACAATGTGATCCAGCCCTACGCCGAGGTGTGGGACTTCGTGCGCGATGCCGACTTTGAAGCCACCGAGCACGCCGAGACCATCAATGACTACCTGTCTTGGCTCAACCGCGTGGACTTCAAGGACTGGGTGCCCCCGGCACTGGTCTATTTCAAGCGCTTCCGGCAGCAGCCCAAATTGCTCGCCGAGTTTTTCAAGTCACTGGAACGCCTGACCTATTTCCTGCTGGTCACCAAGGTGGGTATCAACGAGCGCATCGAAACCTACGCTGCGCTGACCAAGGAAATCGAGCCAGAGACCTTCAAGGGGGATCTGGCCGCGCTCACCACGCTGACACTGACTGACGCGCAAAAGCGCAAGTTCGTCGCGGCACTCGATGGCGACGTTTACGACGATCTGCCCAAGGCACGGATGGCGCTGGTCTTGCGCCTTGAATCCTTGGTGCGCGCCCCCGGCGTGCAGCTCCAAGATGCCGTGTCTCTGGAGCACGTTCTGCCGCAAACCCCGCCCGACGGTTCGGACTGGATCAAGTGGTTCCCGGATGAAGACGAGCGCAATGGCTGGACGCACCGTTTGGCCAATCTGGTTCCGCTGGATAGGAAGAAGAACTCGTCTGCCAGCAACTACGACTTTGCCAAGAAGAAAGACGCCTACTTCAGAGGTAAGGGCACTGCATCACCATTCGTGCTGACACAGGAAGTCAGATCGGAAAAAGAATGGACGCCCACGCTCCTGGCCGAGCGCCAGAAACGCCTTGTAGGCGTCCTCAAAGACCATTGGAATCTCGCCGTCTCCACAGGCACGGCGGCGAGCTGAGGAACGTATCGATGCAGAAGAAGCAACAACAAGACCAAAGCCAGATCAAGTGGATCTCCGACTTCATCTGGAACATCGCGGACAACCGACTGCGCGATGTCTATGTGCGCGGCAAGTACCGCGACGTCATCCTGCCTTTTACCGTGCTTCGGCGTCTTGACGCCGTGCTGGAGGAGACCAAGCAGAAGGTGCTGGAGCGCAAGCGCTTCCTCGACAAGAACAACGTCGCTGAACAGGATGGTGCCTTGCGGATGGCTGCAGGGCAGGCGTTCTACAACGTCTCCGAGTTCACGCTCGCCAAGCTCAAGGCCAGCAGTCAGGGCCAGCGCCTGCGCGAGGACTTCATCGCCTACCTCGATGGCTTCTCGCCGAACGTCCAGGAGATCCTCACCAAGTTCAAGTTCCGCGACCAGATTCAGACGCTGGTGGATGCGCATGTTCTGGGCTACTTGATCGAAGACTTTCTCGACCCCGAGATCAACCTGTCGCCGATGCCGGTCAAGGACGCCGACGGTCGGATCAAGCTGCCTGCGCTGGACAACCACGGCATGGGCACCGTGTTCGAGGAGTTGATCCGTCGCTTCAACGAAGAAAACAACGAAGAGGCGGGCGAGCACTTCACGCCGCGTGATGTCGTCAAACTGATGGCCAAGCTGATGTTCTTGCCGGTGGCCGACCAGATCCAGTCCGGCACCTACCTGCTCTACGACGGCGCCTGCGGCACGGGGGGCATGTTGACCGTTGCCGAGGAGACCTTGCGCGAGCTGGCCGAGGAACACGGCAAGGAGGTCTCCATCCACCTGTTCGGCCAGGAGATCAACCCCGAGACCTACGCCATCTGCAAGGCCGACCTGCTGCTCAAGGGCGAAGGCGACGAGGCCGAGCACATCGTCGGCGGTGCGGACAAATCGACCCTATCGGCCGATCAGTTCCGTTCCCGCGAGTTCGACTTCATGATCTCCAACCCGCCCTACGGCAAGAGCTGGAAGACCGATTTCGAGCGCATGGGCGGCAAGCAAGGTTTCAACGACCCGCGCTTCATCGTCAGCCACGGCGGCGATCCGGAGTTCAAGCTCATCACCCGCACGAGCGACGGGCAGCTCATGTTCCTGGTGAACAAGCTGCAAAAGATGAAGCGGCACTCGCCGCTGGGCAGCCGCATCGCCATCGTTCACAACGGCTCGGCCCTGTTCACGGGCGATGCCGGCCAGGGTGAGAGCAACATCCGGCGCTGGATACTGGAAAACGACTGGCTGGAAGCCATCATCGCGCTGCCGCTCAACATCTTCTACAACACCGGCATCGCCACCTACGTCTGGGTGCTTGCCAATCGCAAGCCCGAGCACCGCAAGGGCAAGGTGCAGTTGATCGACGCAAGTGGCTGGTTCCAACCGCTGCGGCGTAACCTCGGCAAGAAGAACTGCGAATTGTCCGAGGCCGACATCCAGCGCATCGTCGATCTCTACCTCGGGCCACCGCAGGACACGCCGCAGTGCAAATGGTTCGACACCACCGACTTTGGCTACTGGAAGATCACCGTCGAACGCCCGTTGCGGCTCAAAAGCCAGCTCAAGCGCAGCGCCATCGAGAGCCTGCGCTTCGCCAGCGGCGACGAGGCCCTGCGCGCCGAGATCTGGGCCAAGTACGGCGACAGGCTCTACGCCGAGTTCCCCAAGCTCAAGCCCGAGATCGAGGCGTGGCTGAAGGGCGATACCGGGGAAGAGAATTACGATGCGCAGGGCGATGAGGACGAGGATGCGCCCGCGAAGAAGGCGGTGCCCGAGAAGCGCCGCAAGAAACTGCTCGATTTCGCCACCTGGCAACGCGACAAGACCCTCATCGATCTGGCACTGATCGCGCAGCAGGAACTCGGCGACGGCGTGTTCGACGACCACAACGAGTTCCGCGCCCGCTTCGAGGCGGTCATGGCCAAGCACGGCAAGAAGCTCGCCGCCGCCGAAAAGAAGGCCATCTTCAAGGCCGTGAGCTGGCGTGACGAAACGGCACCACCGGTGATTGCCAAGCGCACCAAGCTGAAAAAGGACGAGCCCTTCGAGCCTGGGCTCGACGGCGTGTACCTCGAGGTGGCGGGCAAAGACCGGTTCTTGGTCCAGTACGAGCCCGACACCGACTTGCGCGATACCGAGCAGGTGCCGCTGAAAGAGCCCGGCGGCATCGATGCCTTCTTCCGGCGTGAGGTGCTGCCCCACGCGCCGGACGCCTGGGTTGCGCGCGAGGCCACCAAGATCGGCTACGAGATCTCCTTTGCCCGCTACTTCTACAAGCCCGCGCCCTTGCGCTCGCTGGAGGAGATTCGCGCAGACATCCTCGCGCTGGAGCGGCAGACCGAAGGTTTGCTGAGCAAGATTGTGGGAGGGGCGTGATGCAGCATTTTCCTCGGTACATGCAATACAAAGATTCAGGGCTGCCATGGGTTGGCGAGATTCCCGCACATTGGCAGACGCGCCGAAATCGCTTCTTATTTCGGGAGGTTGATCGTCGTTCGGCGCAAGGCAAGGAAACGCACCTATCCATGAGCCAGGTTTACGGTCTTGTGCCCAGCGAGAAAGTGAGCCGCAAGAGTCTCCAGTCCGAGAATTACGCGGGAGGCAAGCTCGTTGCACAAGACGATCTGGTGCTCAACCGCTTAAAAGCACACCTCGGAGTTTTCGCGAGAGCCAAGGAATCAGGCGTTGTCAGCCCAGATTACACAGTGCTTCGGCCAATCGGCGATATATCCGTTAAATATTGCGAATCCCTGTTCAAGGCGCCGATTTACGTTGGAGAGTTTCGGCGGCGAACAAAAGGCATCGTCGAGGGATTCTGGCGGCTCTACACAGATGATTTCTACAACGTGACGGCACTATTGCCACCACGGGAGGAGCAAGACCAGATCGTCGCCTACCTGCGCGCGCAGGACGCGCACATCGCCCGCTTCATCAAGGCCAAGCGCGAGCTCATCAAACTGCTGACCGAACAGAAGCTGCGCATCATCGACCACGCCGTCACGCGCGGGCTTGACCCCAACGTCCGCCTCAAACCTTCCGGCATCGAATGGCTGGGTGAGGTGCCGGAGCATTGGGAAGTAAAGCCACTGAAGCGCTGGGTGCGGATCAATGCCCGCACGCTGAGCGAAAAGACCGATCCGGATTTTGAGTTTCGCTACGTGGACATCGGCTCGGTAAAGACCGGCCGTCTGGTGAAGGAACTTGAGCACATCCGTTTCGAGGCCGCACCGTCGCGAGCGCGTCGAGTTCTACGCCGGGGGGACACCATCATCTCGACGGTACGGACATACCTGAGGGCCATCTGGTATGTCGATGAAGACGCAGATGACCTGATCGCTTCCACCGGCTTCGCAGTGCTCACGCCCGGTAAAGGCGTGGAGCCGGAGTACCTCGGTTATGTCATCCAGAGCAGCAGCTTTGTGAACCGGGTGACGGCGAACTCCATCGGCATCGCGTATCCAGCCATCGCAGAAACGGTGCTGGGACGCTTCCTTGTGGCGTTGCCATCGACCGTGGATGAGCAGCAATCCATCGTTGCGCACATCAAGAGTGAGAGTACACCGCTGGACGACGCCATCACCCGCGCCGAAGAGGAAATCAAGCTGATCCGCGAGTACCGCGACCGCCTGATTGCCGATGTGGTTACCGGCCAGATCGACGTGCGCGGCTGGCGGCCCGGCCCGGACGATGTGGCGAGCGATGAGGAACTGGCCGTGCTCGGCGACGACGAGACCGAGCTGCGTGAGGATGAGCTTGGCGATGGAGGTGAGTGAGCGGGGTTCAGCGGCGCGCTGGCCTTGGCTGAGCGGCCGGCCAGAGGCTGGTCGGGAGAGAGCTTTACCAATTTGGTAAAGACTGTGCTAAGATGGAGGACCGCGTTGGAGATCCGCTTCCGGGACAAGAAGGTGCGCTTGCTGTGCGAAAGCCGGGATGCCGCTGTGAAAAAGCTGGGCGATGCCTGCGCCCGCAAGTTGCGGGCCCGTTTGGATGACCTGGAGCACGCCGCAAATGTGTACGAGCTGCCGGCGGGCAACCCCCATCCCCTGACGGGCGACCGGGCCGGAGAGTACGCGGTCAATCTGGCGGGTGGCCGGCGGTTGACGTTTTCGCCCGCCAATGACCCGGTGCCACGCCATGCCGACGGCGGCATCAACTGGCGGGCCGTGACCATTGTCTGTATCGAATTCATCGGGGACTACCATGACTGATCTGGATGCACCGTTCGCGCCGGACTGGGTTTCCCCGCCCGGCGACACCATCGCCGATGTGCTGGAGGAGCGCGGCTGGACCCAAGCCGAGTTTGCCCGGCGGCTTGGGTACACCGAAAAGCATGTGAGCCAGCTCATCAACGGCAAGGCGGCCATCACCGAAGACACGGCCTCGCGGCTGGAGCGCGTCTTGGGCAGCCCGGCGGGCTTCTGGTTGCGCAAGGAAGCGACTTATCGCGAGCGACTGGAACGCCAGCAGTTCGCCCAGCGCTGCGCGGGGTGGGTGGACTGGCTGGATAGGCTGCCCATCAAGGAGCTGATGGCGCAAGGTGTTGTCTCCAAAGCGCGGCTGGTGGAGAAGAACAAGCCGGCGCTGGTCGAGGCCTGTTTGCGCTTTTTCGGTGTGGCCTCTCCCGACGAGTGGGAGGGCGTTTACGTGGCCGACTTGAAGGCACAGTACCGCCGCAGCCGCGCCGAGCAAAGCGACTTGGCTGCGATTGCAACCTGGCTGCGCCTGGGTGAAAAGCAGGCCGAAGGCTGGGATGCCCCTAAGTTCGACCGCGCGCGTTTCGAAGAGGCCCTGGGGGAGATTCGCCTACTGACGACGCAGCCGCCGCAGGTGTTCGAACCGCAAATGAAGCGGCTGCTGCGCGATGCGGGGGTGACGCTGGCCTTGGTCCCGGCCATACCCCGGGCGCACGTCTCGGGAGTGGCGCGGTGGTTGTCGCCGTCGCGACCGCTGATCCAGTTGTCCCTCTACGGCAAAACCAACGACCGCTTCTGGTTCACGTTTTTCCACGAGGCGGCGCACATCCTCTTGCACGGAACGTCGGCGCAAGAGCGCAAGGCCGTGTTTCTTGACGATCCCGACGGCGGGGCGAACACGGATGATTGCGAGCGCGAAGCTAACCAGTGGGCGGCAGATTTTTTGATCCCTTCGCAGTATCGGCAGCGCTTGGCCACCCTGGGTAGCCATGCCGCAGCGATTCGTGGCTTCGCCAATGAACTCTCGATTCACCCGGGGATCGTGGTGGGGCGCCTACAGCATGAAGGGGCCGTTCCATATGCATCACCCCTCAATGCATTAAAAGAAAGCTTCCGCTGGGCAATCCCCAAGGCGGACGCGAAGGGGAAGCCCCATGAGCGTGACTGACACCAGCGAAAAAGGCCTCGAAGCCCTGATCGTGCGCGACCTGGTCGCCAGCGGCTACGTGCAGGGCCATGCCGCGGACTACAACCGCGACCTGGCGCTGGACGTGGTCCAGTTGCTCGCCTTTCTGCGGGCGACCCAGCCGAAGGTGGTCGAGACGCTGAACCTGGACGCCGAAGGCATTCAGCGCACCCAGTTCCTGCACCGACTCCAAGGCGAGATCACCAAGCGCGGCGTGGTGGACGTGCTGCGCAAAGGGGTTAGCCATGGGCCGGTCCACGTGGACCTCTACAAGCTGTTGCCCACCCCGGGCAACGCCGCAGCAGCCGAGGCCTTCGGCAAGAATATTTTCAGCGTCACCCGGCAGGTGCGCTACAGCAACGACGAGTCCCAGCGCGCGCTGGACATGGTGATCTTCATTAACGGCCTGCCGGTGCTCACCTTCGAGCTGAAGAACTCGCTGACCAAGCAGACGGTCTCGGACGCTGTGGTGCAGTACCAGACCGACCGCAACCCGGGTGAGCTGCTGTTTCAGCTTGGCCGCTGCATTGCCCACATGGCGGTGGACGATGCCGAGGTGCGCTTCTGCACGCATCTCACCGGCAAGACCTCGTGGTTCCTGCCGTTCAACCAGGGTTGGAACAGCGGGGCCGGTAACCCGCCGAATCCTCATGGCCTGAAGACCGACTACCTGTGGAAGCAGGTGCTGGCGAAGGAGTCGCTGGCCAACATCATCGAGAACTTCGCTCAGGTGGTGGAGGAGGAAGATCAAGACGCCAGCGGCCGCAAGCGCAAGACGCGCAAACAGATCTTCCCCCGATACCACCAACTGCGCACGGTGCGCGCCTTGCTGCGCCGCAGCCGTGCGGATGGTGTCGGCAAGCGCTACCTGATTCAGCACTCAGCCGGCAGCGGCAAGAGCAACACAATTGCCTGGCTGGCGCACCAGTTGGTCGAGCTGAAAACGGATGCGGGGCAGGCGCAGTTCGACTCCGTCATCGTCATCACCGATCGGCGAGCGCTGGACACGCAGATCGCCCGCACGATCAAGTCCTACGATCACGTGGCTTCGATCTACGGTCACTCGGAAAGCGCCGAGGAGCTGCGCACCTTCCTGCGCCGCGGCAAGAAAATCATCGTCACCACGGTGCAGAAGTTTCCCTTCATCCTGGATGAGCTGGAGGACCTCGGCGACAAGAAGTTCGCGCTGCTGATCGACGAGGCCCACTCCAGCCAGGGCGGCAAGACGACGGCCAAGATGCATCTGGCGCTGTCCGGACACAATGCTGAGGGCGGCGAGGAGGAAGAGGAGGAATCGGTCGAGGACAAGGTCAACGCCTTGATCGAGTCTCGCAAGATGCTGGCCAATGCCAGCTACTACGCCTTCACGGCCACGCCCAAGACCAAGACCCTGGAGCTGTTCGGCGAGCGCCAAGTGGTTGGCGACACGGTGCAGTTCCGTTCGCCCGAAGAGCTGACGTACACCACCAAGCAGGCGATTCAGGAGGGTTTCATCCTCGACGTGATCGCCAACTACACCCCGGTGGCGAGCTTTTATCACGTCGCCAAGATCGTCGAGCACGACCCGGAGGTGGACAAGGCCAAGGCGCTGAAGAAGATCCGGCGCTACGTGGAGTCCCACGACAAGGCGATTCGCCGCAAGGCGGAGATCATGGTCGATCATTTTGTCGAGCAGGTGATCGGCGCCAAGAAGATCGGCGGGAAAGCGCGGGCGATGATCGTCTGCAATGGCATCGCCCGGGCCATCGACTACTTCCGCGAGGTTTCAGACTACCTCACCGAGATCAAAAGCCCGTACAAGGCCATCGTGGCGTACTCCGGCGAGTTTGAGATCGGCGGGTCGAAGAAGACCGAGGCCGATCTCAACGGATTCCCGAGCAAGGACATTCCGGCCAAGCTCA
>Ga0073934_10001019_pt1 | contig 71953 bp, 75 predicted proteins | sample LarsenN4metaG_FD_76834 | JGI IMG/M metagenome (GOLD analysis project Ga0073934, IMG submission 76834) | Hot spring sediment bacterial and archeal communities from British Columbia, Canada, to study Microbial Dark Matter (Phase II) - Larsen... ...
GAAAGCCCCGATGCATTCGATGCTGTCCGGCTTGAGCAAGCTCGACAGGGAAAGCCTGGCGCTGTTTTTCGCGTCCCAGACCCCCGTTCAACGCGCCGCGCCGGCTTTTGGCGATCCGGTGGCGGGCGAGCCGCTCACCGCCGTGTGTGGCGGTTGCCATGGCTCCCGCGGCGTGATGGCGGGCAAGTGATCGCGGGCGGGCCGGCCGGAAAACGCGAGGGCTCGACCATCAGGGCGGAACTCCGCGTTTAGCGGAGTTCCGTGTCGATCACGATGCTGATGCGCTCGGCGCCGACCCTGACGGGAGCGGTCAGGCCTTGCAGGTCGCCGGGCTGGGGGTTGGCGCTGGCGTTCCTGGAAACCCGCGCGCCCACGACGACGCGCGCCTGGTCGGAGAGCTTCGTCGCCGGGCTCATCGCCGTCGTATCGTCGAGCGTGAACTCGAGCGGCAGATCGCGCGCCTGCCGGCGCAGGATCGCGAGCGGCATGCGCGGGCCCTCGGCGGCGCGCGCGAAGATGAAGACGGTGTCCTCGGGCCTCACCTTTGCGGCGAGCTCCGGCGCGAGCCTCACCACGCCGCTCACCCGGCTCGCTCCGGCGGCGACCGGCGCCTTCTTGGCGGCGGGCGCGGCGCCGCTGCGCTCCTGCGCCTCGGCGATGCTCGCGCGGATGGATTGTGCGAGCTCCGAGTCCTGCGGAACAAGGGGCACGATCCGTCCCCAATAGTCTGTGGCCTTGGCGTAGTCCTGGTTGTCGAAGGCGGCGGTGCCGGCGAGCGCGAGCGCCTTGACGTTCCCCGGGTCGGCGGCGAGCGCGCGCGCGATGATTCTCTCGGGCTCGCCCTTGAGGCTGCGGCCCTGCGCCATGCCGAGCGCGTCCGCGTAGTCCGCGAGGAGCTGCGCGTCCTTCGGCATGCGCGCCGTGGCGTTGGCGTACGCCTCGGCCGCCTCCTTGAAGCGGCCGAGCGCCATGTGCGAGCGGCCGAGCATGACCCAGCCCTCGGCGTCCTCGGGATTGTCCCTCATCCGCGCCGCGAGCCGCTCGACGAGCCCGATCACCTGCTGTTCGGTGAGGCCGTGCGCGCGGGGGCCGTCGGCCTCCGGGGCGAGCGCCTGCGGATTGCCGACGAAAAGGTACACGGCGAGCGCGCACACCGGTATCGCGATGCCGAGCGCGATCGCCGCGGCGCGCGACCGGGGTCTCGCCGGCGCCGCCGCATCGCCGCCGCTCACGTCCTGGAGCAGCCGGGCCTCGATTTCGCGGCGCGCGCGGTCGTACTGGTCCCGCGCAAGCGTGCCTGCGTTGAGATCCCCTTCCAGCTCGCGCAGCTGGTCGCGGTACACGGCGACGTTGGTCGCATCGCGCGACACGCCGCCGCCCGTGCCGCGCCTGATGAGCGGCGGCACGACGAAAACGAGCGCCGCGATGACGAGCAACCCGGCGATGACGAGGAATGCGATCACCGCCGCTCCGGATCGTCTGCCGCGCGGAGCAGCTCCGCCGCGCGCGCCCGCTCAGCCTCGGTCAACTCGGCCTCGGCCGGCGCGCGCCGGCGCGAGAGGCGGTAGAAGAGGGCGGCGATTCCCGCCACGAGCAGGATGAGCGGCCCGAACCACAGCAGCATCGTGGCGAGCTTGAACGGCGGACGGAAGAGCACGAAATCGCCGTAGCGCGCCACCATGAACTCCACGATCTCGGCCTCGCTCATGCCCTGCCGCATCTTCTCGCGGACCTGGTTGCGGAGGTCGACCGCAAGGGGGGCATTGGAGTCGGCGAGCGACTGGTTCTGGCACACCAGGCAGCGCAGCTCCGCGGCGAGCGCCATCACGCGGCTCTCGAGCACCGGGTCCTCGGCCGCCGGCGCCGCTTCCTTCGCCCACGCGTTTTGCGCACCGGCGAGCGCGACGACCAAGAGCATGAACCGCCAAGGCCGCCAAGCACGCCAAGGAAGAACGATTACGGGAAAGCCGTTCAACCAGTCACGAGTCACGAGTCACCAGTCACGCATCATCCGCGGTTGAGCTCTTCAACGAGCGGCAGGACCTTCGTCTTCAGGATCTCGGGCGTCAGCGGCCCGATGCGTTTGTAGCGGATCACGCCGCGCTTGTCGATCACGTAGGTCTCCGGCACCCCGTAGACGCCGTAGTCGATGGAGATCGTGCCCGTCAGGTCGGACGCCGACAGGTGGAAGGGGTTGCCGTTGCGCTGCAGCCATGCTCGCGCGTCGTCGGGCCGGTCCTTGTAGTTGAGCCCGATCACGGGGGCGACTTTCATGCCGGCCAGCTCCGTTATGACCGGATGCTCCAGCAAGCACGGGGGGCACCACGAGGCCCACACGTTGAGCACCCACACCTTGCCGGACATTTCCGCCGGTGAAAACGCCTTTTCCGGCGCCTGCAGCTGCGGCAGCGAGAACTGCGGCGCGGGCTTGCCGATGAGAGGAGAGGGCACTTCGCGCGGGTTGAGCGTGAGCCCGACGCCGAGCAGCGCCACCAGCGCGAGAAATATTCCCAAGATAACGGCGAAGCGCATCAGCGCGCCGGGGCCGCGGCGTAGGCCTGCTCGCGCGCGCGGGAGGAGGCGACGCGGTAGCGGCGGTCGGACGCGGCCACGAGTCCCCCGATCGCCATCAGCAGGCAGCCGCCCCAGATCCAGTCGACGAACGGCTTGTGCTGCGCGCGCACGATCCACGTCCCCGGGCCGACCTGGTCGCCGAGCGACACGTAGAGATCGCGGCTGAAGCCGGGATCGATCGCGGCTTCGGTCATCGGCATGTTCTGCACCGTGTAGATCCGTTTCTCCGGGTGCAGCCGGGCGACCGTGTTGCCGTTGCGGGTGACATCGATCGTCGCGCGGGCCGCGACGTAATTCGGGCCCCGCACCTCGCGCACGCCCTCGAAGCGGAACACGTGGCCGCCGAGCTCCACGGTGTCGCCCGGCTCCATGCGCACGTCCTTCTCGGATTCGTAGCCTTTCACGAGCGTGACACCCACGACGAACACCGCGACGCCGAGGTGCGCGAGCAGCATGCCGTAGTACGCGCGCGGCGTGGTGCGCAGCCGCGCCCACACGCCCGCGCCGGCCGCGGCGTTCTTCACGCGCTCGCGCAGCTGCACGATGCCGCTCGCCGCGATCCACAGCGCGAGCGCGAGCCCGAAGGCGACGAGCGCGCTCCAGCGCCCCAGCGCGAACGGCAGCAGGAGCGCGGCGGCGAGGCTCACGCCGAACGCCCAGCGCAGGCGCGTCGCGAGATCGGGCAGGCTCGCCTTCTTCCAGCGCGCGAGCGGGCCGACGCCCATCAGGAACAGCGCCGGCGCCATGACCGGCACGAACACCGTCTCGAAGTAAGGCGGTCCGACCGAGATCTTTCCGAGGCCCAGCGCATCGAGCGCCAGGGGATAGAGCGTGCCGAGCAGCACCGTGCCCATGGCGGCCACCAGCAGCACGTTGTTGGTGAGCAGCATCGATTCGCGCGAGACCGGGTCGAAGCCGCCGCCGAGACCGATGCGCGGCACGCGCCACACGTAAAGCAGCAGCGAGCCCCCGATCACCACGGCGAGCAGCGCGAGGATGAAGACGCCGCGCGCGGGATCGGTGGCGAACGCATGTACCGAGGTGAGGACCCCCGAGCGCACCAGGAACGTGCCGAGCAGGCTCAGGGCGAACGCCAGGATCGCGAGCAGGACCGTCCAGCTGCGGAAGCTGCCGCGTTTCTCCGTCACCGCGAGCGAGTGGATGAGCGCCGTTCCCACGAGCCACGGCATGAAGGAGGCGTTTTCCACCGGGTCCCAGAACCACCAGCCGCCCCAGCCGAGCTCGTAGTACGCCCAGGCGCTGCCGATCGCGATGCCGAGCGTGAGAAACATCCACGCCACCGTCGTCCACGGGCGCGACCAGCGCGCCCAGGTCGCGTCGAGCCGGCCCGAGAGCAGCGCGGCGATCGCGAACGCGAACGCGACCGAGAAGCCGACGTAGCCCATGTAGAGCATCGGCGGATGGATCACCATGCCCGGGTCCTGCAGCAGGGGATTGAGGTCGCGTCCGTCGGCGGGCGCCGGGAAGAGCCGCAGGAACGGGTTCGACGTGAACAGCATGAAGGCGAGGAAGCCCGCGCTCACCAGCCCCATCACGCCCAGCACGCGCGCCACCATCTCGTCGGGCAGGTGGCGGCTGAACAGCGTCACCGCCACCATCCACACGCCGAGCATCAGCATCCACAGCAGGAGCGAGCCCTCGTGCCCGCCCCAGACGCCGGCCACGCGGTAGGCGAGCGGCAGCGCGGAATTGGAATTGGACGCGACGTAGGCAACCGTGAAATCGTTGATGACGAAGGCGTAGGTGAGACAGCCGAAGGCGATCGCGATGAACGCGAGCTGCCCCTGCGCTGCCGGCCGCGCCGCGCCCATCCAGGCGGCGTCGCCGCGCGCAGCGCCGGCGAGCCCCACGAAGGCCTGCGCCGCCGCGAGGCAGAGCGCGAGCGCCAGCGCGAACTGACCGATCTCGGGGATCATCGGCTCGCTCCTTGTGGAACGACCAGGGTTTGCGCCGCCTTCCTGCCCGCCGCGTCGGCCTGTTTCAGCGCTTCGGCCGCCTCCGGAGGCATGTAATTCTCGTCGTGCTTGGCGAGCACCTCGGCGGCTTGAAACACGCCGTCGGGGCCGAGCCGTCCCTGCGTGACAACGCCTTTGCCCTCGCGGAAGAGATCGGGCAGGATGCCGCGATAGATGACCGGGATGTCCTTGGCGGTGTCGGTCACCACGAAGCGCACGGTGACGCCGTCCGCCTGGCGCTTGACGCTGCCCGGCGCGACCAGCCCGCCGATGCGGAAAGTCCGGCCTTGCGGCGCTTCGTTCGCCGCGACCTGGGAGGGGGTGAAGAAGAACACCAGGTTCTTCTCGAACGCGGAGAGCACGAGCGCCGCCGCCACGGCGAGCGCGGCGAGCCCTCCCGCGATCATCGCCATCCGCTTGTGCCGCGGTTTCATGACCTGTCCCCTCCGTGGATCCGCATCAGCCGCTCGAGGATGCCGCGCCGGCGCAGCACGAGCAGCGCCATTTCCATCAGCATGAGACCAAGCGTCACGGCGTACGATCCCCAGACGTAGGGCGCGTAGCCGCCCATCGCGAAAAAATCGCTCCAGCTTCCCCAGCTCATTTCAGCGTCCTCACGTGCTTCGCCACCCAGTCGGCCCCGCGCTCGCGCTCGAGGATGATGCAACGCACCCGCATCAGCGAGGCCGCGATGCTGTAGAACCAGAAAGCGAACGCCATCACGATCATGCCCGCCAGCATCGTCGCGGCCATGGTCGGCGCGCCGGTGAGGCTGACCGAGGCGCCCTGGTGCAGCGTGTTCCACCATTGCACGGAAAAGTAGATGATCGGGACGTTCACCACGCCCACCAGCGCGAGCACGGCGCCGGCGCGGTCGGCGCGCCGCGGATCGTCGATCGCGGCCTGCAGCGCCATGAAGCCGAAGTAGAGGAAGAGCAGGATCAACTCCGAGGTGAGGCGCGCATCCCATACCCACCACGTTCCCCACGTGGGCTTGCCCCAGAGCGAACCGGTCCATAAAGCGAGGAACGTGAAGAGCGCGCCGGTCGGGGCGAGCGCGCTCGCCATCATGCCCGAGAGCCGCGTCCCGAACGCGAGGCCCGCGCCGGCCCAGAACGCCATCACGAGATAGAGGAACATGGACATCCAGGCGGCGGGCACGTGGATGAAGATGATGCGGTAGGCCTCGCCCTGCTGGTGGTCGGTCGGCGCGATGAAGAAGCCGATGTAGAGGCCCGCGAGGACAAAGACGACTGCGGCTGCGCCGAACCACGCGGCGAGCGTGCGCGCCACGGGGAAGAACGTCTGCGGCGACGAGTACTTGAACCAGTTGATGTTTCCCATCATGTCGTTTCCATCCCGCAAACGCCGCTCCACGCGGACGCGAGGGCGCGGGCAAATCACCTTCACACGGCGCGCAACGGCCGGGCTACTCGACCGAAATGCGCAATGCCACCGCCACCACCCAGGGGGCAAATGCCGCCGCGGTCACGAGAAACGCCGTGAGCAGCAGGAGGTGCGCCTGGGCGCCGAGGCCCGAGGCCACGGCATCCACCGCACCGGCTCCGATGATGAGCACCGGCACATTGAGCGGCAGGACCAGCAGCGCGAGCAGCGCGCCACCCCCACGCAGGCCCAGCGTCAACGCCGCCCCGATCGCTCCAATCAGGCTGAGGACGGGCGTCCCGAGCAGCAACGATAGCACCAGCACCCCGAAATGCGCTTGAGGCAGATCAAATTGTAACGCCAAAACCGGCGCCATCAGGACGAGCGGCAGGCCCGTGACCAGCCAGTGGGCGAGGGCCTTCGCCGCCACGATCATGCCGAGGGGCGTCGCGCTGAGCAGCATCTGCTCGAGGGTGCCGTCGGCGTGGTCCGCGGCGAACAAGCGGCTCAACGCGAGCATCGAGGCGAGCAGCGCGGCGACCCAGATCACGCCGGGCGCGATGGTGCGCAAGAGGCCCGGCTCCGGCCCCACGCCAAGCGGGAAGAGGCTCACCACGATCACGAAGAACAGCAATACGGTGACGAAATCGGAGCGCCGCCGCATCGCGAGCGTGAGGTCGCGCCAGATCACGCAGCGCAGTGCGGCCAGCATTCTAGGACCCGTGAACGGTGCCGAGATCGATGCGCAATGCCACGGCCGCGGCGATCCGCGCCTCGTGGTGGGTGGTGTAGACCACCGCGCCGCCGCGCGCGAGATGCCGCGCGATGAGCTCCTGCACGCATTCCACGGCGGCGGCGTCGAGCGCGGTGAACGGCTCGTCGAGCACCCACAGCGGCACGGCTTCGCTCAACGCGAGCCGGGCGAGCGCCACGCGCCGGCGCTGCCCCTGCGACAGGACGCGCGCCGGCAGGGCCTCGCACCCGCCGAGCCCGAGCAGCCCCAATGCCGCGCGGGCCCGCCCCCCGTCCGCCTTGACGCCGGCGAGCGCGCATGCCGTCGCCAGGTTCTCGGCGGCGGTGAGATCGTCCTTGATGGCGTTGGCGTGGCCGACGTAGAGCAGATCCCTCCAGAATTCCTCGCGCAGGCTGCGGATGTCCTCGCTGCGCCAGCGGACGACCCCCGCGGTCGGCACGAGCAGCCCGCACGCAATGCGCAGCAGGCTCGTCTTGCCGCTGCCGTTCGCTCCCCCGATGCGCAGCAGCTCGCCGGCGCCCAGCCGGAAGCCGAGGCCGCTGAACAGCGTGCGGCCGCCGCGCACGCATTGGAGATCGACCGCCTCGAGCATCCGTCAACAGGCTTTCCAAAAAAAACGCGCCGCGCAGGCGGCGCGCCCTCTCATTTCCGCCACGGCAGGCGGACCCGCGGCCGCATGCTCCGGCCTTTTCTCTCCCGTGGCGCGATCGGCTATTCTATACCTCCCGGCAACCCGCCGGACCGTGTGATCCGACGGGCTGACGGCAGCCAAACCGCCTCACGACCTGCACCAGACATGAAACACTTGACCGCGCGCGTGCTGCGGCTCCTCGCCGACGGTGACTTCCATTCCGGCGAAGTGCTCGCGCGCGCGCTCGAGGTCTCGCGCGGCAGCGTCTGGAACGCGGTCCGCGAGCTCGAGGCGATGGGGCTCGACGTCTACAAGGTCCACGGACGGGGTTACCGCGCGGCGCAGCCCGTCTCGCTGCTCGAGCCCGCGGCGATCGAGCGCCACCTCGGCGCGCAGGCGGCGCGCTTCGCGCTGGAGGTTCGCGATGCCGTGGATTCGACCAACACGCTGCTGCTCGAACGCGCCGCCGCCGGCGCGCCGGCAGGCGCCGTCCTCGCCGCGGAATGGCAGGCCGCGGGGCGCGGCCGGCTGGGGCGCGCGTGGCAGGCCAGCGTGGGTGGCGCGCTCACGTTCTCGCTGTTGTGGCGCTTCGCGCAGGGCGCGGGCGCGCTCTCGGGCCTGTCCCTGGCGGTCGGCGTGGCGCTCGCCCGCGCGCTGGAGACGGCGGGCGCCCGCGGCGTTGCGTTGAAGTGGCCGAACGACGTGCTGTGGCGCGGGGCGAAGCTCGCCGGCATCCTGACCGAGCTGCAGGGCGATGCGCTCGGTCCGACCGCCGCGGTGATCGGAATCGGGTTGAACGTGCGCCTGTCGGAGGCGATGCGGCGCCGCATCGGGCAGGCGGCAACCGACCTGGAGAGCGCCTGCGGCGCGCCGCCCGACCGCAATCAGCTCCTCGCGCGCCTGCTCGCCGAGTTGCACGGCGTGCTCGAAGCGTTCGCGGTGCGCGGGTTTGCGCCGCTGCGCGCCGAATGGCAGCGCTACCACGCGCACCAGGGGCGGCAAGTGACGCTCTCGCTTCCGGGCGGCGCAGCCGAGCGCGGGCGCGCGCGCGGCGTCGCGGAGGACGGCGCCTTCGTGCTCGAGACGCGCGCGGGAACGAAGCGCTACCGGAGCGGCGAGGTCAGCCTGCGGCCCGCAAATCGGTGACGCAGTGACGAGGTGACGGAGTGACGAGAATCCTGTTCAATGTTCCGGGTTCAAAGTTCAATGTTGCACCACGACCCCTGAACCCCGATCGTTGGCTCTTGAACCTTGAACCTTGAACTTTGAACAGGCAGCGCCGGCATGAGAATCCTGGCGGTTGACGCCGGCAACACCCGCATCAAGTGGGGCGTGCACGACGGCGAAGGCTGGCAGGTGCAGGGATCGGTCGCCACCACACAGGCATCGCGGCTCGCGCGGGCGTGGGCGCGGCTCGCGCCCCCCGACGTGGTCATCGCCGCCAACGTGGCGGGCAAGAGTGTCGCGCGCGCGCTCGGGGCCGCTGCGCGCCGGCTCGGCCGCCGCGTGCGCTTCGTCCGCAGCGCCGCGGCCCAGTGCGGGGTGCGCAGCTCCTACGACCGCCCCGCGCAACTCGGCGCCGACCGCTGGGCGGCGCTGATCGGGGCGTGGCACCTGCGCCGCCGCCCGTGCGTGGTGGTGAGCGCCGGCACGACCATGACGGTGGATGCGCTCAGCGCAGACGGGGTGTTCCTCGGCGGCATGATCGTCCCGGGCGCCGATCTCATGCGCCGGGCGCTGGCGCGACACACTGCGGGGCTCAGGCTGCAGAAAGGCAGGTTTGCGTTCTTTCCCGCCCGCACGGCGGACGCCATCGCGAGCGGCGCGGTCAACGCGCTCGCCGGCGCGATCGAGCGCATGCAGCGTTTCATGCGCGAGAGCGGCGAAGGGGAGCCGCTGGTGGTGCTCTCGGGCGGCGCGGCCGCCGCGATCGAGCCCGCGCTTAACGGGCGGGTCGAGGTCGTGGATAATCTCGTGCTCGAGGGAATCGTTCGCATTGCTCGCGATTCCTTTAGGTGAAAGCTAAGGATTCAGGATCCGGGATTCAGCAAAACCCTCACCGGTCACGCTCCACCAGTCACCAGTCACGAGTCACGCCTTAAATGAGAGCTCTCTTCCTGCTCCTCGTGCTGGCGAACCTGGTGTTCTTCGTGTATGCGCACGTGGCGCGCGAAGGCGCCGGCGCGGAGAGCCAGCTTGCCACGCTGCAGGTGAGCCCTGAAAAGATCAAGGTCATGAAGGCGGCTGGCGGGACCGAGGAGAAGCCGCGCCCCGCGGGCAAGGCGATTCCGCCGGCGCCGCCCAAGGCCGCTACCGCGGCGCCGGCCGCGTGTCTCGAGTGGGGAACCTTCGCCGGGCCCAATGTGGCGCGCGCGGAGACGGCGCTCGCGCGGCTCGAGCTCCCGCAGGACAGAATCGAGCGCGTGGTGGCCGACGCCGGCGGCTACTGGGTCTACATGCCGCCGCTCAAGACGAAGGCAGATGTGGACCGCAAGATCGGGGAGCTGAAGGCGCTCGGCGTCACCGAGTTTTTCGTGGTGCAGGAAGCGACGCAATGGCGCAACGCGATCTCGCTCGGCATCTTCCGCACCGAGGAGGCGGCGAAGGTCTTTCTCGCGGGGCTGCGCGAGCGCGGCGTGCGCTCCGCGGTCGCCGAGCGCCGCGACAACTTCCTGAAGCAGATCGCGTTCCTCGTGCGCGAGCCGAGCGAGGCGGCGGTCGCGAAGCTCGCCGAGATCCAGCAGGAATTCCGGGGGAGCGAGCTGAAGGCGGTGCCGTGCCCGCCGGCCAAAGGCTGAGAGGCGTGACTCGTGATTGGTGATTCGTGATTCGACAAGAACGGATCGCGAAACCCCGGTTCACGATTCACGAATCACGACTCACGCTTCGTTCTTTGAGCGGATGCGGTCGATCAGCGCCGACGTGCTGCGCTGATGCTCGATCGGTATCGAGCGCACCGCGCCGCCCCAGCGTTTCACTTCCGTCGCCCCGACGATCGCCTCGGGCTTCCAGTCCCCGCCCTTGGCGAGCACGTCCGGCTTTACCGCGAGGATCAGGGCGAGCGGAGTCTCCTCGTCGAACCAGGTGACGAGGTCCACCGCGCCAAGCGCGGCCACGACCGCGACGCGGTCTTCGAGGGGATTGACGGGGCGGTCCGCGCCCTTGCCGAGTTGTCTCGCGGAGCGATCGGAATTGACGGCGACGAGCAGGCTCGCGCCCAGCGCCCGCGCCCGCGCGAGGTAGGTCACGTGGCCCCGGTGCAGGAGGTCGAACACGCCGTTGGTGAATACCAGCGGCCGCTTGAGGCCGGCAACGCGCGCAGCCAGCTCCTCGGGCTTGCAGATCTTCGCTTCGAACGCGATGCCGGAGACGGCGTGAGTCGTGAGTCGTGAATCGTGGGTCGGCCGGGCTTTATTCCTCATCCCTGGTCTCCGACCCCGGCCCGCCGCGCTGCATCGCGTCGGGCGTTCGCCGGCTCGAACGTGCGCAGGCAGGTTCTTCGAATTCCCGGCTCACCCTCCGCCCTCATCCCTCAGTCGAGATACTCGAAGACCCTGACGACCTTCTGCACGCCGCTCGTCGTGCGCGCGATCTCGGTGGCGTCGCTCGCTTCTTGCTTCTTGACCAGCCCGAGGAGGTAAACCACGCCGTTCTCGGTGACGACCTTGACGTGCAAGGCATTGAACTTCCCCCCGTCCACGAAGCGCGCCTTCACCTTGGAGGTGATGATGGAGTCGTTGGTGCGGGAAGCGAGGGAGGTCACTCCCGCCACGGCGAGCTCGTTGTAGACATCACGCACGTTTTCCACCCCGCGCGCGATGCGCTCGATGTCGGCTCTGGCCTTGGCGTCCGGCACCTCGCCCGTCAGCAGCACCATGCGGTTGTAGCTCGTCACGTTGATGTGCACCCCGTCCCTGAAGCGCTCGCCGATGCGGCTCGAGGCCTTGAACTCGATGCCCTGGTCCTCGGTGATGGTGCCGACGGTGCGCCGGTCCTCCGCCATGATGACCCCGGTCGCGGCGGCCCCGCCCAGCAACACCGCCTCGCAGCCCTGCAACAGGGGAAGGATCGCCAGCAGCCCGAAAATCGCGTATCGCATCATTCAACCCCCAGTAAGAGACAGTCGATCGCGTCGCACAGGCAGTGCAGCGTCAGCAGATGCACCTCCTGGATGCGCGCCGTGCTTTGCGCCGGCACGCAGATGTGGATATCGGCGGGCCGCAGGACCTCGGCGAGCTTGCCCCCGTTGCGACCGGTCAGCGCCACGACCCCCATCTGGCATTCGTGGGCCGCGTGCGCTGCCGCCAGGACGTTGCGCGAGTTGCCGCTGGTCGAGATCGCGAGCAGCAGATCGCCGGCGTGCCCGAGCGCGCGCACCTGCTTCGAGAAGACCTGGTCGTAATCGTAGTCGTTGGCGATCGAGGTGAGCGTGGAGGTGTCGGTCGTGAGCGCCATCGCCGCGAGACCGGGCCGCTCCATCTCGAAGCGGTTCAGCATCTCCGCCGCGAAATGCTGCGCGTCGGCGGCGGAGCCGCCGTTGCCGCAGGAGAGGATTTTTCCATCCTGCTTCAGGCACTGCACCATGCGCTCGGCCGCGGCCGCGATCGGCGCGGCGAGCGCATCCATCGCCTGCAGCTTGAGATGCGCGCTTTCGGAAAAGTTCTCGCTGATGCGCGTGATGAGATCCACTGAACGGATCCGGTCAGGATGAGCCGCTATTCTACCGGCGGGCGCGTTCTTCGCCAAACGCATCCGCGATCCACTCGATCTCGGGCGGCTCGCCGGTGAGCAGCACCACGTCGAAGCGCGAGGGGCGATCGCGACGCCCCGCGGCGAGATAGTGCCGGGCTGCGGCGACAAGGCGCCGGCGCTTGGCCGCGGTGATGCTCTCCGCCGGCCCGCCGAAGTCCCCCGACTTGCGCGCGCGCACCTCGACGAACACGAGCGCGGCGCCGGCTTCCGCGACGAGGTCGATCTCCCCGAAACGGCAGCGGTAGTTGCGCGCCACGATCCGCAACCCGCGGCGCTGGAGGAACTCGGCGGCAAGCGCTTCGGCGGCATCGCCGCGCCGGCTCACTGGGGACCTCTCCCGGTGACGGTCACCAGCTTGCCCTGGTCGAAGCGGGCGGCGGTCAGGCCGCGCGCGAAGTGCTGATCGTGGCCGAGCGTGATCCGGCCGGTGACGCCGTCGAGGGCGACGTCGGTCTTGCCGGAGGCGAGATCCTGCGCGATGCGGAAGGCGTCGATCCCGAGCGCGTAGAAGCGCTCGAGGTCGATCGCCTCGCGGTAGCCGGAGCGCGGATAGACCATGACCGCGGGGTGATCGGGCTGCAGCAGCCACGGCATGTCGAGAAAGCGCACGCCCGTGAGGTCGAAGCCGGCGAGCGGCCCGGCGCTGCCGGGGTACACCTGTGAAGTGGCGTAGAGCGCGAGCGGGTCGAGATAGGGCCGGACGAGACGCGCGCGCGCGAAATCGAGCGCGAGGAACGCCATGTCGGCCACCCCCAGGGCCGCGGCCTGCCTGAGGCGCGCGAGCGCCGCCGGATCGCCGCTGAAGGCGTATTCCGCGACGTGCGCGCCCCCGAGGCGCGAGAATTCCTCGACGAAGGCGAGGTGGATGCGCCGCATGAGCGGGGTGTCGGCCTTGACCGTGATCGCCTTGCGCCGGCCCTCCTCGTAGGCGAAGCGGGCGAGCTGCCGCGCCTCGGCCTCGACGTGGAGGCTCAGCATGTAGAGATTGACGGGCGGCCTCGCGCCCGGCTCGGGCACGTTGAGCGCGAGGGTGGGCACCGGGACCGGACCGTCGGCGATCGTGGTGACACCGTCGCGCGTGAGCGGCCCGACCACGGCGCGCGCGCCGGCGGCGAGCGCCCGGCGGTACGACTCCGCGATGTGGCGCGGGTCGTCGCCCACGGAGTAGACGCGCAGCGGCAAAGCGGTGCGCCCCTGGGCCTTTGCCGCGGCGAGGAACCCGTTTCTCACCGCTTCGGCGTGCCGCCCGAAGGTCGCCGAGCGAAGCGGGAGCAGCAGCGCGATGTGCGGCGCCTCGGCCGCCTCGGGCTCAGGAAGCGCGGCCTTCTGCGGCGGCTTCGGCGCGGGCGGCACCCACGGCCCCGGCGCGCCGGGCGGCAGCGGCAGCGGAGCGCCGAGCGCGGGCGGCGGCGGCGCGGGCGAAGTGGTGACCGCTTCGCTGGCCATTGCGGGGACGCCCCCGTATAGTACCGCCGCGGCGAGCAGCCCGGCGGGCTTCAGCATCCGGCAGGCTGCCAAGAGCAAGACCGCCTGAGGATTTCGGATGAAGCTGCGGATCATCACCAATCCAGGCCTGCCATGAGGCACGCCGCAGCGCATGGGAGGGCCGATGCAGAACCGAGAGCGACATTATATGTAGTGGCCACCCCGATTGGGAACCTGCGCGATATCAGCTTGCGCGCGCTCGATGTGCTGAAGAGCGTGGACGCGGTCGCGGCGGAAGACACGCGGGTTACCGGGCGTCTGCTCTCCCATTACGGGATCGCGAAGCGCCTGATCGCGGTTCACGAACACAACGAAAAGCGCGCCGTGAGGCAGGTGCTCGCGCTGCTCGGCGCCGGCAAATCGCTTGCGCTCGCGTGCGATGCGGGAACACCCGCCATCTCCGATCCCGGGGCGTTGCTCGTTGCCGCGGTGCGCGAGGCCGGGCACACGGTCACCTCCGTGCCCGGCGCGAACGCGGCGATCGCCGCGCTCGCGGTGGCCGGCCTCGACGCGCCGCATTTTCTCTTCTACGGGTTTCTGCCGGCCAAGGCGGGCGAGCGGCGGCGTGCGCTCGCCGCGCTCGCCGCGCTGCCTTACGCGCTGGTGTTCTACGAGGCGCCGCATCGCGTGGCCGAATGCCTGGCGGACCTGAAGGACGTGCTCGGGGGAACGCGCCGCGTCGTCATCGCGCGCGAGCTCACCAAGCTGTTTGAAACGATCCACGTCTGCCCGCTCGCCGAAGCCGCCGGGTGGGTGGCGGAGCACGCGGACCGCCGGCGCGGCGAGTTCGTGCTGATCCTCGAGGCGGCGCCGGCGCGCGCTCCCGCTCCGGAAGCCGCGCGGCGCACCCTTGAGGCGCTGCTCGCCGAACTGCCTCTCAAGCAGGCGGTCTCTCTCGCGGCGAGACTGACTGGAGGGAAAAGGAACGAGCTCTACAGCCTCGCGCTTGCGCTGAAAGGAAGGAGCGGAAATGGGGAATAGGAAAACGGGAAATGGGTGAACGCGGCGAGCGTAAGCCGATGCGAACGGGCAGACCGGTTTGACGGTTTCCGATTTCCCATTCCCCATTTACCATTCGCGCAGCGATGAGAACCGTCACCATCAAGCGGCCGGATGACTGGCACCTGCACCTGCGCGACGGCGAGGAGTTGCGCTCGGTGCTGCCGGACACGGCGCGGCGCTTTGCGCGCGCCATCGTCATGCCCAATCTCAAGCCGCCGGTCGCGACCACCGAGCTCGCGCTCGAGTACCGCGGCCGCATCCTCGCCGCGCTGCCCGCGGGCGCGAGGTTCGAGCCGCTCATGACGCTCTACCTTACCGACAACACGCGGCCGGAGGAGATCGGCAAAGCGCGCGCGAGCGGGCTGGTGCACGCGGTCAAGTACTACCCGGCGGGGGCGACGACGCATGCCGATGCCGGCGTAACGGACCTCGCCAGGTGCTACCGCGTGCTGGAGGCGATGGAAGAGAGCGGCATGCCCCTGCTTGTGCACGGGGAGGTCACCGATCCCTCCGTGGACGCATTCGACAAGGAACGCGTGTTCGTCGAGCGCGTGGCTGCGCCTTTGGTCGAGCGCTTTGCCGGCCTGCGGGTGGTGATGGAGCACGTCACGACGCGCGAGGCGGTGGAGTTCGTGGCACAGGCGCCCGCGCGGGTCGCGGCGACCATCACGGCGCACCACCTGCTGCTCAACCGCAACGCTCTCTTCGCCGGGGGCATCCGCCCGCACCACTACTGCCTGCCGGTGCTGAAGCGCGAAACCCATCGCGCGGCGCTCGTGAGGGCCGCCGCGAGCGGCAACCCGAAGTTTTTCCTCGGCACCGACAGCGCGCCGCACGCGCGCCACGCAAAGGAAGCGGACTGCGGCTGCGCCGGCATCTATACGGCGCACGCCGGCATCGAGCTCTATGCCGAGGCCTTCGCGGCGGCCGGGGCGCTTGAAAAGCTGGAGAGCTTCGCCAGCCGTTACGGCGCGGAGTTCTACGGGCTGCCATTGAACCGCGACACGGTCACGCTGGTGGAGGAGGCATGGCCGGTCGCGGCGCAGATGCCTTTCGGCAGCGAGGAGCTGGTGCCGTTCCGCGCTGGCGCGCACGTGGGATGGAAGCTCGTGTAATCCGGGACCGCGCCTCGCACGTTACAGGTCGCATGAACGACGCCGCTCACGACCGGCTGCCCCGCGATCCCGCACGCGAGGTGCACCCCGCGCTTCCCGCGGGAGATCTCTGGATCTTCGGCTATGGGTCGCTGATGTGGGACCCGGGCTTTACTTATCTCAAGTCCTCGGCCGCCCTGGTCCGCGGCTACCACCGCGCGTTTTGCATCTATTCGCGCCGCTGGCGCGGCACGCCGGAGCGCCCCGGACTCGTGCTGGGGCTCGACCGGGGCGGCACATGCCACGGCATGGCCTTCCTGGTGGCCGCCGACAGGATTTCCTCGACGCTGGTTGGCCTATGGGAGCGCGAAATGACGAGCCGGGTCTACATCCCGAGGCTCGTCAAGGCGCGGCTGCCGCACGCGACGGTCGAAGCGCTCGCATTCGTGGCCGACCGCGCCCACCATAACTACGCAGGAAGGCTCACGCTGGAGGAAGTCGCTCACCACCTGGTGACCTGCGGCGGCCAGCGCGGACCGAACCTCGATTACCTCACCCGCACCATCCAGCACCTCGCCTCGTTTGGCGTCGAGGACCGGCGCCTGCTGCGCCTGCTCGCCGCCGCGCACACCTTGCGCGCGAAGCTTTCGGCCTGATTACGGAAACGCGGGTATCGTTGGCTCGAAGCCGCCGGGGACCGCCTCGGGGTGGCGCTTCGCGACGAGGGCGGAGATCTCCTGCACGCGCCGCATCGGCACGTCCACCATCAGGAGCACCTTGCCGCGCTCGATGTCGGCGTGAAACGGCTTCAGCCTGGAATTGGGCACGGCGGTCGCCGCCATGCTCGAGGCCCAGGCGCCGAACAGCGCCCCGAGCAGCGCGGCGATCAGCACCGTGATGAGCTGCAGCGACACGTCTCCCGGTGGAAACAGGACCACCAGCAGTCCGCCCAGGGTGCCGGCGATGCCGCCGATCACCATGCCGAGCTGCGCCCCGTGCACGACGTCGGTCTTCTGCAGCAAATTTGCCTCCGGCAAATCGTCGGGCAGCGTGCCGCGCCGGGCGAGGAAGTGAATGTGCTTGATTTCGAGGCGGGCGAGCAGCATCTCGTTCAGCATGCCGCGGGCGCTCTCGATGTCAGGCAGCATGAAATAGAGTCGGCGTCGCATCAACATAGAGTCCTCCTTCGGCAGTCCGTCGGATTCCGGCCCGACCAAATCCCCGGCCGAGGCCGCCACCGCCGGCGGCGGTGGGAGCCTTCATACTACTCCTCGGCGTTCCTCCCTGTCGCCGGGCGGAACTCCGCGGGGAAACCGGCTGTCCCTCTTCCGGAGTTTGTCGCATAAAGGCCGGCAAACTTCCCGAACGAGTACAATTGGCATTGGAAGCCGGTCGGGCAGCCGCTGCGTGCGGAGGAAGCGAGCCCGAAAGCGATGGTTCGTGCCGCGCGCAGAGGAAAGTCCGGGCTCCACAGGGTAGGGTGGCGGGTAATCCCCGCCCGCCGTGAGGCGAGGAACAGGGCCACAGAGACGAAACCGCCGATGGCCGTTCCCGGGACTTCGCCGCCGTAAGGCGGCAAAGTCTCGTAAAAATGGGTAGGGCGCCGCAACGCTCCCTGCGCCAGGGAACGGATCAGGCAAGGGTGAAACGGTGCGGTAAGAGCGCACCGCGTCCGCCGTGAGGCGGATGGCGAGGCAACCTCCACCCGGAGCAACACCAAATAGGCAAGCGATGACGCGACCCGCCGAGCTTGCGGGTAGGTGGCTTGAGCCGTGGAGCAATCCATGGCCTAGAGGAATGGCTGTCGGGGGCCGGAAGGCCCTTACAGAACCCGGCTTACAGGCTGGCTTCCAATTTTTTTTCTCCGGATCTTTTCAATTCTGCTGTTGCTCTCCCGCAACAAGCCCCGATCGTCGCGGCAGGTAACTGCCGTCCGCCCAGAAGTTAAAGTGTTACCTTCGGTTCTAGCTCTAGCCCCATGTTTCATTTGGTTAACATATCCTCCGAACGGCTGCCCGGATTGAGTGGGAATTATACCGCATAAGTCATTGTCCTGAAAAAAGAAACGAGCTCGCTCTCCCTTGACCACCCCCAAGCTTTTCAATATAGTGGGAATAAGTGGAGAAAAGTGGGATAGATTGCGTCCGCACCTCGCAAGGGGAGGGGACGTTCATCCCAGGGGAAAAGGGGGCACGTGTTTCGCGGCGTCGCGCAGCTCAATCTGGACAGCAAAGGCAGATTGGCGGTACCCGCCAGATACCGCGATGCTTTGCTCACGCGCTGCAGTGGCCACCTGGTTCTCACCGCGGATTCCGACCGCTGCGTGCTGATCTTCCCGCTTCCCGACTGGGAGCCCATCGAGCAGAGGCTGATGGCGCTCTCGAGCTTCAACGCGCAGATCCGCGAGCTGCAGCGGCGGCTCGTGGGCTACGCCGAGGACGTCCAGATGGACGCGACGGGCCGCGTTCTGGTTTCACCCGCCCTGCGTGCCTACGCGCGCCTGGAGAAGAACGTGGTGCTTGTCGGGCAGGGCGCCAAGTTCGAGCTCTGGAACAAGGACAACTGGGAACAACTGATGGACAGGGCCGGCGGTGTCGGCACGGGCGGGTTGCCGCCTGAGCTGGAGGGTTTCTCCTTGTGAGCGAAGGCTCACATGCCGCGGTCCTGCTGGAGGAAGCAGTAGACGGTCTGAACGTGCGCGCCGACGGCATCTATGTCGACTGCACGTTCGGGCGCGGTGGACACAGCCGCCTGATCCTGGCGCGGCTGGGAAGGCGCGGCCGGCTGATCGCTCTCGATCGCGATCCGCAGGCCGTGGCGGCGGCGGGAGAGATTGCTGACGCGCGTTTTCGCATGCTGCATGGCCGGTTCAGCCGGCTTGCCGAGCTCGCCGCGGGCGCGGGAGTCGCGCAGGCGGACGGCATCCTGCTCGATCTCGGCGTGTCCTCGCCCCAGCTCGATGACGCAGGGCGGGGCTTCAGCTTCCGCGTCGACGCGCCCCTCGACATGCGCATGGATCCGGGCACCGGCCCCACGGCCGCCGACTGGCTCGCGACCGCGCCCGAGCGGGAAATCCGGGAGGTCATAAGAAACTATGGCGAAGAACGGTTTGCTAAACAGATTGCAGCAGCGGTTGTTGCGGCTCGAGCGCGGAGACCTGTTGGCACCACACGAGAACTTGCCGCGCTCGTGGCAAAAGCCGTTCCCACGCGCGAGCCACGGCAGGATCCGGCGACGCGCACGTTTCAAGCTGTACGGATTCACATCAATCAGGAGCTTGAAGAGTTGTCGCTAGTGCTGCCCCAGTGCCTGGAACTCCTGCGGCCGGCGGGGCGTCTGGTCGTGGTGAGCTTCCACTCGCTCGAGGACCGGATCGTGAAACGCTTCCTGCGCAGCCACGCCGTGGCCGACCGGCTGCCGCCGCGGTTGCCGGTGCGCGCGCGCGAGCTGCCCCGGCCGCGCTTGCGCCTGATCGGCCGGGCGGTGAAGCCGTCCGCCGCCGAGATCGCCGCCAATCCCCGCGCGCGCAGCGCCGTGATGCGCGTCGCCGAGAAACTGGAGGCCGCAAGCTGACATGGTGCGCCTCAACCTCATCCTGCTTGCGATCCTGATCGCCTGCGCGCTCGCGCTCGTGACCTCCCAGCATCAGGCGCGCCGGCTCTATGTCGAGCTGCAAAGAAGCCAGGAAGCCGCGAAACAGCTCGAGGTCGAATGGGGACAGCTGCAACTCGAGCAGGGCACCTGGGCCACGCACGCGCGCATCGAGAGGATCGCCGCCCGGTCGCTCGGCATGCGGGTGCCGCCGCCTTCCCGCATCCAGGTCGTGCCGCCGGCCGGGGGAGGGGCGACGCCGTGAATGCCGCCATCCATTCGTCGCTTGCGCTGCGGCTGCCCCTCTGGCGCTCGCGGCTCATGCTCGCGGCTCTCGCCGCCTGTTTCGTCGCGCTTTCGGCGCGCGCGCTCTACCTCCAGGGCCTGCACAACGACTTCCTGCGGCAGAAAGGCGAATCGCGCTACTCGCGCGTGATCGAGCTCTCCGCCACGCGCGGCAAGATCGTGGACCGCGGCAACGAGCCGCTTGCGATATCGACCCCCGTGGAATCGGTCGTGGCGAGCCCGGCGGACGCCGAGGTCACCCCCGAGCAGCTCGCGCGCCTCGCCCGGCTGCTCGGCATGGACGCGGCGGAGCTCCAGCGCCGGCTCGGGGAGACGCGGCGCGAGTTCGTCTACCTCAAGCGGCAGCTGCCCCCGGAGGAGGCGGCGAGAGTCGTCGCGCTGGGCATCCCGGGCATCTTCCTGCAACGCGAGTACCGCCGCTATTACCCGGCCGGCGAGGTGACCGCCCATCTCATCGGCTTCACCGACGTCGATGACAGGGGGCAGGAAGGGCTCGAGCTCGCGTTCGAGCACATGCTCGCGGGCCAGCCGGGCAGCCGGCGCGTGATCAAGGACCGGCTCGGACAGATCGTCGAGGATGTCGAAAGCATCCGCAGCCCTCAGAACGGCCAGACGGTCACGCTCTCGATCGACAATCGCATCCAGTACCTCGCCTACCGGGAATTGAAAGCCGCGGTAGCGGCGCAGCGGGCGCGCGCCGGCGGGATCGTCGTGCTCGACGTGGCGAGCGGGGAAGTGCTCGCGATGGCGAACGTCCCCTCCTACAACCCCAACAACCGCGGCAAGCTCGATCCGCGGCGCACGCGCAACCGCGCGGTGACCGACCTCTTCGAACCGGGATCGACGCTGAAACCGTTCACGGTGGCGGCGGCGCTGGAGGCCGGGGTGGTGAAGCCGGAGAGTGTGATCCAGACCGCGCCCGGCGAGCTCACCCTGGGCGACCGCACGATCCACGACGCGCGCCCCCTGGGCGCGCTGACGGTCGCGCAGGTGATCCAGAAGTCCTCCAACATCGGCGCCGCGAAGATGGCGCTCGGGCTGAGGGCCGAGACGCTGTGGAACCTGTTCCACCAGGTCGGCTTCGGAACACCGCCGCGCTCGGGCTTTCCCGGCGAGGTGTCGGGCAAGCTCCGCTCCCACGCCAGCTGGCGGCCGATCGAGCAGGCGACCATGTCCTACGGCCACGGCATCTCGGTGTCGCTGCTGCAGCTCGCGCGCGCCTACCTGATATTCGCGAACGACGGGGAACTGAAGCCGGTGACGCTGGTCAAGCGCGGGACGCCGCCCGAAAGCGTGCGGGCGATATCGGCGGCGAGCGCGCGCGAGGTGCGCACGATGCTGGAGGCGGTGGTGCGGCCGGGCGGCACCGCCCTGCGTGCCCAGATCGCGGGTTATCGCGTCGCCGGCAAAACCGGCACCGCGAACAAGCTCGAGGGCGGCAGCTACGCGCGCGACAGATATGTCGCCTCGTTCGTCGGCTTCGCGCCGGCGTCCGCGCCGCGGTTGATCGTCGCCGTCATGGTTGACGAGCCCTCGGCCGGCCAGTATTACGGGGGCGCGGTGGCGGCGCCGGTGTTTGCGCAAGTCGCCGCCGGCGCGCTGCGGCTGCTCGCCGTGCCGTACGATGCGCCGATCGACAACGTGGCGCTGCCGCCGCCGGACGCCCCCGAAATAAGGGAAGGCATAGGAGCGCGGGATGCGGGGCTGAGGATTGAGGGCTGAGGATTGGGAAAAAGGGACAAGGCGGCGCGCATTGACTGGAGGGCGATAGACGCGCTCGGCATCGCGCGCCTCACCTGCGACAGCCGCGCGGTCAGGCCAGGCGACACGTTCGTCGCCTATCCGGGCACCGCGCGCGACGGGCGCGACTACATCGCGCGGGCGATCGCGAGCGGCGCGTCCTCGGTGCTGTGGGAGCGCGCCGGTTTCTCGTGGGATCCGCGCTGGAGGGTGCCCAACTTCGCGGTGGCGGAGCTGCGTCGGCACGCCGGGGAAATCGCGAGCCGCCTCCACGGTCGGCCGAGCGGCAGGCTGTGGATGGTCGGCGTCACCGGCACCAATGGCAAGACCACGTGCAGCCAGTGGATCGCCCAGGCGCTGAACGGTGTCGGCCGCCGGTGCGCGGTGATCGGCACCCTGGGCTACGGGATGCGCCACCCCCTGAAGCCGATGCTCAATACGACGCCGGACCCGATATGGCTGCATGCGCAGCTCGCCGAGTTCGCGCGCCGCGGCGCGCAGGCGGTCAGCATGGAAGTGTCCTCGATCGGGCTCGACCAGCACCGCGTGTCGGGCGTCGAGTTCGACGTCGCGCTTTTCACCAACCTCTCGCGCGAGCACCTGGAGTACCACCGCACGATGCGGCGCTACCGGGAGGCGAAGGCGCGGCTCTTCGCGTGGGAGTCGCTCAGGCACGCGATCGTCAACCTGGACGACGGCTTCGGCCGCGAGCTTGCGCGCCGCATCCGGCGCCCGGGGCTCGATGTCATCGGCTACGGCCTGGGCGGTCCGCGCGGCACCCGCGCCGCGTTCGTGGCGGGGAGCGACGTCATTGCGGATGCGCGCGGCGTGAGCCTCAGGGTGAGCACGCCCTGGGGATCGGCGCGCGTGTCGAGCCGCGCGCTGGGCCGGTTCAACGCCTCGAACCTGCTCGGCACGCTCGCAGTGTTGCTCGCCAGCGGCGTGACGCTCAGGCGAGCGGTGGCGGCCCTCGCGCGCCTGCAGCCCGTCCCGGGCCGCATGCATCGGCTGGGCGGCGGGGCAAAGCCCCTGGTGGTCGTGGATTACGCGCACACCCCCGACGCGCTGGAGCAGGTGCTGCTCGCCCTGCGCGAGTTTCTGCCCGGTTCCGAGTTCAAGGTTCAAGGTTCAAGGTTGCCAGCGAGAAGTCGTGTTGCTGCGAACTCGGAACCCGGAACGCGGAACCCGGAACTGATATGCGTTTTCGGCTGCGGCGGGGAGCGCGACCGCGGCAAGCGCCCGCTGATGGGGCGCATCGCGGCAAGGCTCGCTGACCGCGTGATCGTCACCTCCGACAACCCGCGCGGCGAGGACCCGGACGCGATCATCGCCGACATCCTCGAGGGGGCGCGCAGCGCCAGGCGGGAGCTCCTCGTCAATCCCGACCGGCGCGGCGCGATCCGCCACGCGATCGCGACCGCGCGCCGCGGCGACATCGTGCTCGTGGCGGGCAAGGGACACGAGGACTACCAGGAAGTGCGCGGCGCGCGGCGCCCGTTTTCGGATGCCGCGGTGACGAGGGAGGCTTTGCGCGGCCGATGACCATGATGCTGCTCTCCGAGGCCGCCCGCGCGATCTCCGCCGAATTGCGCGGAGCGGACCGCCCGTTTGAGGCCGTGGGGAGCGACACGCGCGCGCTCACCCCGGGCGCGCTGTTCGTGGCGCTGAAGGGCGAGCGCTTCGACGGCCATGACTTTCTCGCGCAGGCGGCCGAAAGGAAGGCCGCGGGCGCACTCGTCCAGGATTCGGGATCGAGAATCCGGGGTTCAGAACTCGCGCTGCCGCTGCTCGTGGTCAGGAACACGCGGCTTGCCCTCGGCACGCTCGCAGCCTACTGGCGCAGCAAGTTCGGCATGCCGCTGGTCGCCCTGACGGGCAGCAACGGCAAGACGACGGTGAAGGAAATGCTGGCGGCGATCCTGCGGGAGGCCGCGAGCGCTGAATCCCGGATCCCGGATCCCGGATCCCGCGTTTTGGCGACGCGCGGCAATCTCAACAACGACATCGGCGTGCCGTTGACGCTGCTCGAGCTCAGGCCCGCGCACCGCTACGCGGTCGTGGAGATGGGAATGAACCACGCGGGCGAAATCCGGTATCTCACGCGGCTCGCGGCGCCGGATGTCGCGCTCGTCAACAACGTGGGCCCGGCCCACATCGAGTTCTTCGGCTCGCTCGAGCTCGTCGCGCGCGCGAAGGGCGAGATCTTCGAGGGGCTCAAGCCCGGCGGCACGGCGGTGATCAACGCCGACGACCAGGAGGCGCCGCTCCTGCGCGAGCTCGCCGCGGGCCGCGACCGCATCGAGTTCGGCCTGGAGCACGAGGCGGCGGTGACCGCAGCCTATCGGCTGCGCTTCCTCGAGAGCGAGATCGTGCTGAAGACCCCGCTCGGGGAGGCGGCGACCGTGCTCAAGGCACCGGGGGTGCACAACGTGAGGAACGCGCTCGCGGCGAGCGCGGCGGCGGTCGCGCTCAAGGTGCCGGCGGCGACGATTGCGGCAGGCCTCGCGCGCTTCAGCGGCGTCAGGGGCCGGCTGCAGGCGAAGCCGGGCGTGAACGGCGCCACCCTGATCGATGACACCTACAACGCGAACCCCGAGTCCGTGCGGGCCGCAATCGAGGTGCTCGCGCGCGCGCCCGGGGAAAAGCTGCTCGTGCTGGGAGACATGGGCGAGCTCGGCGCGGATGCCCGCGAGCTGCACGCGGAGATCGGGCGCGCCGCGCGCTCGCTCGGGGTGGACCGGCTCTACACCCTGGGCGAGCTCTCGGCGCATGCCGCGGGCGCGTTCGGCGCGGGCGCCCGCCACTTCGCCCGGCTCGAAGAGCTGCTGGCGGAGGTGGAGAAGCGGCTCGCGCCGGGCGTCACGGCGCTGATCAAGGGCTCGCGCTTCATGCAAATGGAAAGAGTGGTTCAAAGTTTCGAGTTCAAGGTTCCAGGTTCAGAGCAGGAGAGCAGACATGCCTGAACCCGCAACCCGGAACCTGGAACCCGGAACCCGGGACCCGCAACTTGCGACCGGAGGGCGCGAATGCTGCTAGAGCTCGCCCAGTGGCTCGCGAAGGACATCCGCGCCTTCAACGTGTTCGGCTACATCACGCTGCGCGCGGTGCTGGCGTGCCTCACCGCGCTCGTCATCTCCTTCGTCATCGGCCCGGCGATGATCCGGAAGCTGACCGCATACAAGATCGGGCAGGCGGTGCGCGACGACGGGCCGCAGACCCACTTTTCGAAGGCCGGCACGCCGACCATGGGCGGGGCGCTGATCCTGGTGGCGATCACCATCACCGTGCTGCTGTGGGCGGACCTGGAGAACCGGCTGGTGTGGATCGTGCTGTGGGTCATGCTCGCCTTCGGCGCGATCGGCTGGGTGGACGACTACCGCAAGGTGGTCCAGCGCAATCCGAAGGGGCTGCCGGCGAGGGCGAAGCTCTTCTGGCAGTCGGTCGTCGGGATCGCCGCGGCCGGCTACATCGCGTTCTACAGCAATCTCCCGGCGCAGACCGAATTCATCGTCCCGTTCTTCAAGCAGGTGGCCTACCCCCTGGGGGCGCTCGGCTTCATCGTGATGACCTATTTCGTGATCGTGGGCACGAGCAACGCGGTCAACCTGACCGACGGGCTCGACGGGCTCGCCATCATGCCGACCGTGATGATCGGCGGCGCGCTCGGCGTCTTCGCCTACGTCGCCGGCAACGCGGTGTTCTCCAAGTACCTGGGCTTTCCGTTCATCCCGGGCGCGGGCGAGCTCGCGGTATTCTGCGGCGCGATCGCCGGCGCGGGGCTCGCCTTCCTCTGGTTCAACGCGTATCCGGCGGAAGTGTTCATGGGCGACGTGGGCGCGCTCTCGCTCGGCGCCGCGCTCGGCACGATCGCGGTGATCGTGAGACAGGAGATCGTGCTCCTCATCATGGGCGGCGTGTTCGCGGTGGAGACGCTGTCGGTGATGCTGCAGGTGGCCTCGTTCAAGCTGACGGGCAAGCGCGTCTTCCGCATGGCGCCGCTGCACCACCACTACGAACTGAAGGGCTGGAAAGAGAACCAGGTCGTGGTCCGGTTCTGGATCATCACCATGATGCTGGTGCTGGTGGGGCTGTCGACGCTGAAACTGCGCTGATCCGGAACCGCCGATGGAACATGAACAGTGGATTTGAAAGGCAGAAAGGTCCTCGTGCTGGGGCTCGGTGACACGGGGCTGTCGATGACGCGCTGGCTGACGCGGCGCGGGGCGCAGGTGCGGGTTGCCGACAGCCGGGCCGAGCCTCCGCACGCCGCGACGCTCGCCCGCGAGCTGCCGCAGGTGCGACTCGCGACCGGCGCTTTCACGCGCGAGACGCTCTCCGGCGCGGACCTCATCGCTGTGAGCCCCGGCATCGACCGCCGCGAGCGCGTCCTCGCCGAGGCGGTGAGCCGCGGCGTGCCGCTCGTGGGCGACGTGGAGCTGTTCGCGCAGGCGATCGCCGCGGACGCCCGGTTCGGGGGCTCAAAGGTGATCGCAGTCACCGGTTCCAATGGCAAGAGCACGGTGACCGCCATGGCGGGCGCGATGTGCCGCGCCGCGGGGCGCGCGACGGTGGTGGCCGGCAACATCGGCGTGCCGGTGCTCGAGGCGCTTGCGGGGATCGAGGCGCCCGCCGCGGTCCCCGACATGTTCGTGCTCGAGCTCTCCAGCTTCCAGCTCGAGAGCACCGGAAGCCTCCGCCCTGACGCGGCGACGGTCCTCAACCTGACCGAAGACCACCTCGACCGCTACGACAGCATGACCGATTACGCGGCCGCGAAGGCGCACGTGTTCGCTGGCAGCGGCGTGCAGGTCCTCAACCGGGACGACCGCTGGAGCACGGGCATGGCGCGCGCCGGCCGCACCACTTTCACCTTCGGGCGAAGCGCCCCGCGCGCCGGGTCGGAATGGGGGATTGCGCCGGACCGCGGCGCAGGCACGCTCGCGCGCGGCGCACACCCGCTGATGCCGGTGGACGAGCTGCCGCTTGCCGGGCTGCACAACGCGCTGAACGCGCTCGCCGCCCATGCGCTCGTCCACGCGGTGGGGTTGCCCGACTCGGCGATGGACGCGCTGCGCGGCTTCCAGGGCCTGCCCCACCGCGTCCAGAAAGTGGCGGAGATCGGCGGTATCGCGTTCTACGACGATTCCAAGGGCACCAACGTCGGCGCGACGGTGGCGGCGCTGACGGGGATGGGCCGGTCCGTCGTGCTGATCGCCGGCGGCGAGGGCAAGGGACAGGACTTCGCGCCGCTCGCGCCGGCGGTGAACCGGCACGCGCGGGCCGTGATGCTGATCGGCCGCGACGCGCCCCTGATCGAGCGCGCGCTCGCCGCCAGTGGCGCGCGGCTCGAGCGCGCCCGCGACATGCAGGAGGCGGTCGACGCGGCGTTTCGCGCCGCGCGGCCGGGCGACGCGGTGCTGCTCTCGCCGGCGTGCGCGAGCTTCGACATGTTTCGCGACTACCGGCACCGCGGCGAGGCGTTCGTCGCCGCCGTGCGGCGCCTGGGACAGGGCGGAGGCTGAGGATGTTCTACGCCGACGTGAAGCCGCGCGCGCCCGTGGCCGAATACGACCGGAGCCTGGTGTGGACGACGGTGCTTCTCCTCGCGCTCGGCCTGGTGATGGTGTATTCCGCCTCGATCGCGATCGCCGAAGGCAGCCGGGCGACGGGGTACCAGCCCGCCTACTACCTTGCGCGGCACGCGCTGTTCGTGGCCGCCGGGCTCGCCGCCGCGCTCGTCGTCTTCCAGGTTCCGCTGCGGCTGTGGCAGCGGGCGGCGCCCTGGCTCGCGCTCGCCGGGGCCGTGCTGCTGCTCCTCGTCCTCGTTCCGGGCGCGGGCCGCGAGGTGAACGGAGCGAAGCGCTGGGTCTCGCTTTACTTCGTCACCTTTCAGCCGTCGGAGCTCATGAAGTTGTTCGTGGCGCTCTACGCGGCCGATTACACGGTGAGGAAGGCGGCGCACATGGCGAGCTTCCGCAAGGGCTTCCTGCCGATGCTCACCGTGATGCTGCTGGTGGGCGGATTGCTGCTCACCCAGCCGGATTTCGGCGCATTCGTGGTGATCACGGTGATCGCCATGGGCATTCTCTTCCTGGGCGGCATGAACTGGAAGCTGTTCGCGGGGCTGGGCGGGCTGCTGCTCATCGGTTTCGTCGGGCTGATCCTCGTTTCCCCCTACCGGCTGCAGCGCGTGACCGGGTTCATGGACCCGTGGGCCGACCCCTTCGGCAAGGGCTACCAGCTCTCGCACGCGCTGATCGCGTTCGGGCGCGGGGAGTGGCTCGGCGTCGGGCTGGGCGCCAGCGTGGAGAAGCTCTTCTATCTGCCCGAGGCGCACACCGATTTCCTGCTCGCGGTGATCGCGGAAGAGCTGGGCTTCGCCGGTGTCGCCGCGATCCTCGCCGCGTTCGTGTGGATCGTGGCGCGCGCGTTCGCGATCGGGCGGCGCGCGTGCGCGCTTGAGCGCTATTTCCCCGCGCTCGTCGCCCAGGGCATCGGGCTGTGGATCGGCGTGCAGGCGGTGATCAACATCGGCGTCAACATGGGGATGCTGCCGACCAAGGGCTTGACGCTGCCGCTCATCTCCTTCGGCGGCAGCGCGATCGTGGTGACCTGCTGCGCGATCGCCGTGCTGCTCAGGGTCGACTGGGAGAACCGCCAGCTGATGCGGGGCTTCACCGTATGAGCCGGACCATCATGATCATGGCGGGAGGCACGGGCGGCCACATCTTTCCCGCGCTGGCGGTCGCCGACTACCTGCGCGCGCAGGGCTGGAACGTGGTGTGGCTCGGCAGCCGCCGCGGCATGGAAGCGAAGGTGATACCGGGGCGCGGCTATACCATGGCGTGGATCCGCTTCTCCGGCGTTCGCGGGCGGGGCATCGTGGCGGCCGCGCTGCTTCCGCTGCAGCTGCTCGTCGCGTTCTGGCAGAGCGCGCGGGCGATCTTCGCGCACCGCCCCGACGTCGTGCTCGGGATGGGAGGCTATGTCTCCTTTCCCGGCGGCATGATGGCCTCCTTCCTCAACCGGCCGCTCGCCATCCACGAGCAGAACTCGGTGGCGGGGCTCGCGAACCGCGTGCTCGCGAGGCTCGCCGACCGCGTGCTGGCGGCCTTTCCCGGGGCGTTCGGGACGGCGACTGCGGTGATCGTCACGGGCAACCCGGTGCGAGAGGACATCACGCGGCTCGCGCCGCCGGAGTCACGCTACCCGGGGCGCGCCGCGCGGTTGAGCCTGCTGGTGCTGGGCGGCAGCCAGGGCGCGCAGGTGCTCAACAAGACGGTGCCCGAGGCGCTCGCTTTGCTGCCGGGGAGTGCGCGCCCGGAGGTGACGCACCAGGCGGGCGCGGCGCACCACGACGCGGTGCGAAACCGCTACCGCGAGCGCGGCATCGCCGCGGAGGTGACCGCGTTCATCGACGATGTGGCGGGCCGCTACGCGCAGGCCGACCTCATCATCTGCCGCGCCGGCGCCTCCACGATCGCCGAGCTCGCGGCGGCCGGCGTCGCCTCGGTGCTGGTGCCCTACCCGCACGCCGTGGACGATCACCAGACGGCGAACGCGCGCTTCCTTTCCGAGCGCGGCGCGGCGCTGCTCATACCGCAGCGGGAGCTCACTCCGCAGCGGCTCGCCGAAGTGCTGGCCGGCCTGACACGCGAGCGGCTGCTCGCCATGGCGCGGGCGGCGCGCGCCGCGGGAAAGCCCGAAGCGACGCGCGCCGTGGCCGAAGTGTGCATGGAGCTCGCCATACAGCAGTGATGAGCGATGAATGATGAATGAAGACGGGTGACGGCGAAACATGAGGCATAAAGTCAAGCATGTGCATTTCGTGGGGATAGGCGGCGCGGGGATGAGCGGCATCGCCGAGGTGCTGCTCAACCTCGGCTACACGGTGAGCGGCTCGGATCTCGCGGACAACGCGGTGACGCGCCGCCTGCGCGAGCTCGGCGCGCAGGTCCGCCAGGGACATGACGCGCAGCATGTCGCCGGGGCGGACGCGGTGGTGGTTTCCAGCGCGGTGAGGGACGACAACGCGGAGGTCGCCGCGGCGCGCGCGGCAAAGGTGCCGGTGGTACCGCGCGCGCTGATGCTCGCCGAGCTGATGCGGCTCAAGCAGGGCATCGCGGTCGCGGGCACGCACGGCAAGACCACCGCCACGAGCCTCGTCGCGAGCGTGCTCGCGGAGGGCGGGCTCGACCCGACGTTCGTGATCGGCGGCAGGCTCGAGGCCGCCGGCTCGAACGCGAAGCTCGGGGCGGGCGAGTTCATCGTGGTGGAGGCCGACGAGTCCGACGCCTCGTTCCTCTATCTGCAGCCGGTGGTGGCGGTCGTCACCAACATCGATGCCGACCACATGGAGACCTACGGCCACTCGATGGACAGGCTCCGGCAATCGTTCGCGGACTTCCTGCAGCGGCTGCCGTTCTACGGGGTAGCGGTGCTGTGCGCCGACGATCCCAACGTGCGCGCGATCATGCCCCAGCTCACCAAGCCGGTCACGAGCTACGGGCTCACGCCGGACGCGCACGTGCGGGCGCTCGAGGTGACGGCGAGCGGCGGGCAGATGCGCTTCCGCGTGAGCCGCGCGGGGAATGGCCAGGGCGCCGGCGGCGAGCTCCCGATCACGCTCAATCTCCCCGGGGTGCACAACGTGCGCAACGCGCTCGCCGCGATCGCGGTCGGCATGGAGCTCGGCGTGGGGGACGCGGAGATCGTGAAGGCGCTCGCCGAATTCAGGGGCGTGGGCCGGCGCTTCGAGAGTCACGGCAAGGTGCGGCTGCCGGGCGGGGGTTCGTTCACCCTGATCGACGATTACGGACACCACCCGGCGGAGATGGCCGCGACGCTCGCCGCCGCGCGCGGCGCCTTCCCGAAGCGCCGGTTGCTGCTCGCTTTCCAGCCGCACCGTTACACGCGCACCCGCGACTGCTTCGAGGATTTCGTGACGGTGCTCTCGAGCGCGGACGCCCTGGTGCTGACCGAGGTCTACCCCGCGGGCGAGACGCCGATCGTGGCGGCGGACGGGCGCGCGCTCGCGCGCGCGGTGAGGGTGCAGGGCAAGGTCGAGCCGATTTTCGTGGAGAGGCTCGCCGACATGCCGGCGGCGATCCTCGCTGCCGCGCGCGACGGGGACGTGGTGCTCACCATGGGCGCGGGCTCCATCGGCAACGTGCCGGCGACGCTGAAGGCGAGCACGCTGCGAAGCGTGAACGGCGCAGCGTGATCAGGGCTTGGGGATGAGGGATGAGAGCCAGCGCTGCAAGCGAAAGCCAAACGTTCACGGGTCATCCCTCCGCCCTCCGCCCTCATCCCTTGCGGGCGACAGCGGGAGCGATTGAGTGCGGGAAGGTGCATGGGAAGGCGATGCGGGGCGATTTGAGATGGAATGAGCCGATGGCGGCACACACGAGCTGGCGCGCGGGCGGCGTCGCCGACCGCGCCTATGCGCCCGCGGACCTCGCCGATCTCGCCGCGTTCCTGCGCGCGCTGCCGGGCGGGGAGCCGGTGCAGATGGTGGGGTTGGGGAGCAACCTGCTGGTGCGCGACGGGGGCCTGCGCGGCACCGTGATCTTCACCCATTGGGCGCTGAGGGAGATCCGGGTCGGGCGCGCCGAGGACGGGCACGGCGAAATCTACGCCGAGGCCGGCGTGGCGAGCCCCAAGGTCGCCCGCTTCGCGGCGATGCACGGCTTCGCCGGCGCGGAATTTCTCGCCGGCATCCCGGGCACCGTGGGCGGCGCGCTCGCGATGAATGCCGGCTGCTTCGGTGCCGAGACCTGGGAGATCGTAGCGCGCGTGCACACCCTGGATCGCACCGGCACCCTGCGTGTGCGCGCGCCGGAGGATTACGAAATCGATTATCGGCACGTGCGCCTGAAGGAAGCAGGCGGAAGGAAGAAGGAGGAGGGAGATCATCCCTCGTCCCTCATCCCTCACCCCTCGGAAGAGTGGTTCGTCGCGGCGAGCTTCCGGCTCGCCCGCGGCGACCGTGAAACCTCGCGCCGCAAGATCCGCGAGCTGCTCCAACGCCGCCTCGCGACGCAACCGCTCAGCGAGCCCAATGCGGGCTCGGTGTTCCGCAACCCGCACGGCGATTTCGCCGCGCGCATGATCGAGGCCTGCGGCCTGAAGGGCCACCGGATCGGGGCCGCGATGATCTCGGACAAGCACGCCAATTTCATCGTCAACCTCGGGGGGGCGCGCGCGGCGGATATCGAGCGGCTGATCGAGCTCGCCGAGAAGCGTATCAGGGAAAAGTTCGGGATCGCGCTGGAGCGGGAAGTGCGCATCGTGGGAGAGGCGTGACGAGTGACGAAGAGATTCGGGAAAGTGGCGGTGCTGACGGGCGGGGGCGCCGGAGGGCGGAGCAGGGGCCCCGCGTCTTTCTCGTGGGGATGCGACCCCGGAGGCGCACGTGCGGCCGCCCAAGAGGTGGCTTTCGCCGGAGCGAGATGAGTGAGCAAATTCGGGAAAGTGGCGGTGCTGATGGGCGGCCGATCGGCGGAGAGGGAGATCTCGCTCAAGAGCGGGGCCATGGTGCTCGCCGCCCTCAAAAAAAAGGGCGTGGACGCGCACGCCTTCGATCCGCGCGAACGGCGGCTCGAGGAGCTCGCCGCGCAGGGGTTCGACCGCGTGTTCATCGCGCTGCACGGCCGCTTCGGCGAGGACGGCACGGTGCAGGGCGCGCTCGAGTACCTCGGCATCCCTTACACGGGCAGCGGAGTCATGGCGAGCGCGCTGGCGATGGACAAGTGGCGCGCGAAGCTGCTGTGGATCGCCGCCGGGCTGCCCACGCCGGGTTACGAGCTCATGACCGGGACGACGGACTGCGCGAAGCTCGTGGCGCGCCTCGGCCTGCCGCTCATGGTGAAGCCGGCCAGCGAGGGATCCTCCATCGGCATGAGCAAGGTGACCTCGGTCGAGAAGCTGGCGGCGGCGTACGAGCTCGCCGCGGGCTACGACCGGGTCGTGATCGCCGAGCGCTTCATCGAGGGCGTGGAGGTGACGGCCGCCATCCTGGAGGACGAGGTGCTGCCGCTCATCCGGCTCGAGACCCCGCGCGTGTTCTACGACTACGAGGCCAAGTACTTCGCCGCGGACACCCGTTACGTCTGCCCGTGCGGGCTGCCCGAGGGACAGGAGCGGCGCGCGCAGGAGGTGGCGCTCGCCGCCTTCCGGCTGATCGGCTGCAGCGGCTGGGGCCGGGTCGACCTGATGCTCGACCGCGCGGGCAGCCCCTATCTGCTCGAGGTCAACACGATTCCCGGCATGACCGACCACAGCCTCGTGCCCATGGCGGCGCGCGCCCGCGGCATCCCGTTCGAGGATTTGTGCGTGCGGATATTGGAGTCAGCGCATGTGGGATAGGCCGGACATCCTGAATGCCGCCGCCAGCGCGCTCTACGGGCTCGCCGCGGTGCTCGCGCTCTACCTCGCGGTGATGGCGGTCGTCAGCCTGCCGGCGTTTCCGCTGCGCGAAATCCGGGTCGCGGGCGCGCTGGCGCATGTCACGCGGGGGGAGATCGAGGCGATCGCGCGGCGCGAGGTGAAGGGCACCTTCTTCACGCTCGACCTCGCTGCCACGCGCGCGGCGTTCGAGAAGCTGCCGTGGGTGCGGCGCGTCAACGTGCGGCGCCACTGGCCCGACCGCCTGGAACTCGCATTCGAGGAGCATGTGCCGCTCGCGCGCTGGGACCGCGCGGCGCTCGTCAACACGCACGGGGAGCTGTTCACGGCGCCCTACGAGGGCGCGCTGCCCGTGTTCGTCGGCCCGCCGGGCACGGCCAAGGAGATCGCGATCCAGTACGAGTACTTCCGCCGCAGCCTCGCGCCGATCGGACAGAGGCCGGGCGAGGTGCGAGTCTCCCCGCGCCGCGCCTGGCAGCTGAAGCTCGAGAGCGGGCTCATGCTCGAGCTCGGGCGCGAGCAGATCGAAGCGAGGCTCACCCGCTTCGTTGCGGCGTACGGGCGCACGCTCGCGCGCCTGGAGCGCCGGCTCGATTACGTCGATTTGCGCTACGCCAACGGCTTCGCGGTGCGCATCCCGGAGTTGCGGGACGAAAAAGCGGGGCCCGGGGGCGGGCGGCGGACCGGACAGGGGCGGGCGGGGCACGCATGAGCAAGGCGAGGGACAACAAGAAGCTGATCGTGGGGCTCGACATCGGCACTTCGAAGATCGCCGCCATCGTCGCCGAGGCGGGGCCCGAGGGCGGCTTCGAGATCGTGGGCATGGGCAGCCACCCCTCGCGCGGGCTCAAGAAGGGCGTCGTGGTCAACATCGAGACCACGGTGAACGCGATCCAGCGCGCGCTCGAGGAGGCGGAACTGATGGCCGACTGCAAGATCCACGAGGTCTACACCGGGATCGCCGGCAGCCACGTGCGCAGCTTCAACTCGCAGGGCATGGTGGCGGTGAAGGACAAGGAAGTGGCGCAGGCCGACATCGAGCGCGTGATCGACACCGCGCGCGCGGTGCAGATCCCCAACGACCAGCAGATCCTGCACGTGCTCAACCAGGAATTCATCATCGACGGACAGGAGGACGTGCGCGAGCCGCTCGGCATGAGCGGGGTGCGGCTCGAGGTCAAGGTGCACATCGTGACCGGGGCGGTCTCGGCCGCGCAGAACATCGTCAAGTGCGTGCGCCGCTGCGGCCTGGAGGTGCGCGATCTCATCCTCCAGCCGCTCGCTTCGGCGATGGCGGCCGTCTCCGACGACGAGAAGGACCTGGGAGTCGCGCTGGTCGACGTGGGCGGGGGCACGACCGACCTCGTCGTGTTCACGCACGGGGCGATCCGCCACACCGCCGTGATCCCGATCGCGGGCGACCAGATCACCAACGACATCGCGATGGCGTTGAGGACCCCCACCAAGGACGCCGAAGAGATCAAGGAGCGCTACGGCTGCGCGCTCTCGCAGCTCGCCGACCCGCAGGACATGGTCGAGGTGCCGGGCCTGGGCGACCGCGACCCGCGCCAGCTCTCGCGCAAGACGCTGGCGGAGGTGATCGAGCCGCGCGTCGAGGAGCTCTATTCGCTGGTGCAGTCGGAACTGCGCCGCAGCGGCTACGAGGAGCTGCTTTCGTCCGGGCTGGTGCTCACCGGCGGCTCCTCGGTGATGCAGGGGATGGTCGAGCTCGGCGAGGAAATCTTCCACATGCCGATGCGGGTCGGTTACCCCGCCTACACGGGCGCGCTCGCGGAGTATGTGCGCCATCCGCGCTTCTCGACCGGAGTGGGGCTCCTCCTCGCGGGCATGCAGCAGCACCGCCAGAAGGAGCTCGCGCGCATGAACGTGAATTCGTTCCAGCAGGTGATGGAAAGGATGAAGTCGTGGTTCACCGGAAATTTCTAGCAAAAGGAGGCATGCATGTTTGAAATCGTGGATGCGCAGGCGCAGGAAGCGGTCATCAAGGTGATCGGCGTGGGCGGCTGCGGCGGCAACGCGGTCGACCACATGATCGCGCAGGGCGTGAAAGGGGTGGAGTTCATCTCCGCCAATACCGACGTGCAGGCTTTGAAACGGAGCCAGGCGAAGCTGCAGCTGCAGCTCGGGGCGAGCATTACGAAGGGGCTCGGCGCGGGCGCCGATCCGGAGGTGGGCCGCCAGGCGGCGCTGGAAGACCGCGAGCGTGTCGCCGAGACCATCGCCGGCGCCGACATGCTGTTCGTGACCGCCGGCATGGGCGGGGGCACCGGCACGGGCGCCGCGCCCGTGGTCGCCGGGATCGCCAAGGAGTTGGGCGTGCTCACGGTCGCGGTGGTGACGAAGCCCTTCGGCTTCGAGGGCAAGCGCCAGAGAATCGCGCAGGAAGGGCTCGATGCGCTTGCGCAGTACGTGGACTCGCTCATCATCATTCCCAACGACAAGCTGATGCAGGTGCTCGGCAACAAGGTGACGCTGCACGAGGCGTTCCGCGCCGCGAACGACGTCTTGCACGGGGCGGTCGCCGGCATCGCCGAGATCATCAGCTGCCCGGGCATGATCAACGTGGACTTCGCCGACGTGCGCACGGTGATGGCCGAGATGGGCATGGCGATGATGGGCTCGTCGAAAGCGGCCGGCTCCGACCGCGCGCGGCTCGCCGCGGAACAGGCGGTCGCGTGCCCGCTGCTCGAGGACATCAACATCGCGGACGCCCGCGGCGTGCTGGTCAACATCTCCGCGAGCCAGGCCACCTTCCAGCTGCAGGAGCTCTATGACGTCATGGAGACGATCGGATCGTTCGCGGCCGACGGCGCGCACAAGATCGTCGGCACGGTGTACGACGAGGCGTTGGACGACCATCTCCGCGTCACGATCGTCGCGACCGGCCTGGGCAAGCCCGCGGTTCGCCAGCAGCCGAAGCCCCTGACCGTGGTGACGGCGAAGACCGGCACCGACAATCAGCCGCTGGAAGTGGATTACGGCGCGCTCGAGATGCCGGCAGTGATGCGCTCCAGGCGCAACCGCGATGCCACCGTCGAGGCAATGCGGCAGTCCGGGGTCGAGATGCTCGACATCCCGGCGTTCCTGCGCAAACAAGCCGACTAAGATATCGGCGTTGCGCAGCGGGTCGTCGCCGGCTGCCGTGTCAGCGGTGCACGGGAAACGTGCTATTCCGTCGGCTTGTTTATCGCGGCGAGGGATAACGTTTCGTTACAAAGATTTTGCACGGCAGCATGCCAGCGTGCTAAGATTTGCTCGTTAACGACATGAAAAATCGAAGAGTTTTCCCGTGATCCGGCAGCGGACACTGAAGAACATCATCCGCGCGACCGGCGTGGGCCTGCATACCGGGGCGAAGGTTCATCTGACGCTGCGCCCGGCGGCGGCCGACACCGGCATTGTCTTCCGCCGCATCGATCTCGCGCAGCCGGTGGACATCAAGGCCGAGCCCTACGCGGTCGGCGACACGCGGCTGTCCTCCTGCCTGGAGCGCGACGGCGTGCGCGTTTCAACCGTCGAGCACCTCATGTCGGCGTTCGCCGGCCTCGGCGTGGACAACGCGTACGTGGACGTGGCCGGCCCCGAGGTGCCGATCATGGACGGCAGCGCCGGTCCGTTCGTGTTCCTGCTGCAATCGGCGGGCATCGAGGAGCAGAACGCGCCGAAGACCTTCATCCGCATCCTGAGGGCGGTCGAGGTCGAAGACGGCGACAAGTGGGTACGCTTCGAGCCGCACAACGGCTTCAAGCTCACCCTGAGCATCGATTTCGATCACCCGGTGATCGAGAAGGTGCGCCAGTCGGTCACCGTGGACTTCTCGGACACCTCCTACGTGCGGGAAGTCGCCCGCGCGCGCACCTTCGGCTTCATGCAGGACGTCGAGACCATGCGCGCGCAGGGGCTCGCGTTGGGGGGCAGCCTCGACAACGCGATCGTGATGGACGAGTACCGCGTGTTGAACACCGACGGGCTGCGCTACGAGGACGAGTTCGTCAAGCACAAGGTGCTCGACGCGATCGGCGACCTCTACCTGCTGGGACACCCCTTGATCGGCGCCTTTGCGGGCCACAAGTCCGGACATGCGCTCAACAACCAGCTGCTGCGCTGCCTGCTCGAGGAGCGGCAGGCCTGGGAATTCGTGAGCTTCGAGCGTGCCGAGGACGCGCCCGTCTTCCTCGCCTGGCAGCCGCAGCCCGCCTAGATCGCCTGCCTTCGCCTTCTTGGTTCAAGGTTCAAAGTTCGAGGTTCCCGGTTCAAGGCAAAACCCGGAACGTTGAACTTGAACTTGGAACCCGGAACGCGCAATGCTGGTACTGAGGCTCGCCGGGCTCCTCGTCCTGATCGCCATCCTGGGCGCGCTTGCGCTCTATCTCTTCACCCGCAACCGGCGCTATCTCACCGTCGCGTGGCGCGTGTTCCAGTTCGCGGTCGTCTTCCTGCTCGTGTTTCTCGCGCTCTATGTGCTCGAGCGCCTGGTGCTCGTAATCTAGCAGGCTGTCGGACTTATTTCACGCTCACTTTGCGGCGTTGCACCAAGCGGGACACCGCCGCCTTCAGCGGGGAGTCTTTCAGGGACTTCGCCAAGGCTCGAAAATCGTCAACCGCATCAACGGGAATCGGGCGCTTGCGTGAACGAGTTGGCAGCTCGGTTTGGCGCACCGCAACTTGCACTTCCACGCGGATTCCGCTAACCTCAATCGCCCGCTTCCGAAGATGGTCAAAAAAACGCGGCGCGAGCTGCCGCAGCTTGGCGGCGACCGCCGCATTATCCGCCAGCAGGATGAGCGTTCCCGCCCGGCAGCTTTTCACCCGGGTCGCACTGGCGAGCAGGGGAGGGACGGCTTCGAAGAGCACCTGTTGCAGTTCGGCCAGGCGCTGCGCCTGGCGGGACAGCGCCTGGAGCTCATGCGAGGCCGAAAGCAGATCGCCGATCTTGTGCGCAGGCACGCGTGCACTCGGGGGAGACGATGAATATTATTCTAGTTTCCGAAAGGCTGGCGAAAGCGCGAACCATAACGCTCGGCATGCCGCACCTGATGGTGCTCGGCATGGGGATGGCGGTGGCACTGGTGGCGCTCGCCGCGGGGCTGCACTACATGACGCTGCGCTTCGCGGCCGAGCTCAATCTTCCCTACGTCCGCCCGCTGCTCCTGTCCGCCCAGGAGCAGCAGCACGAAAAGGCCCAATCCTATCTCCGCGAGAACCTGAACGCCATGGCCGTCAGGCTGGGCGAGATGCAGGCGCAGCTCGTGCGGCTCGACACGCTGGGCGAGCGGCTCGCCAAGCTCGCCGGGTTCAAGCCCCAGGACCTGATGTTCGGGGAGCTGCCGGGGCGCGGCGGCGCGGTATCGACGCTGCCCTCGCAGGACCTTTCGCTCGGTGATTTCACCCGCCAGCTCGATTCCCTGACGCGGCAGGTGGACGACCGCGGCGACAGGCTGGGAATACTCGAATCGCTCTTCACGGTCGACAGCGCGAAGAAGAAGTTGATCCCGACCATGCTGCCGGTGGAGGGCGGCTGGTATTCGTCCAACTACGGCTGGCGCATCGATCCGTTCAGCGGCCAGCGGGCATTTCACGAAGGCATCGACGTGATGGCGGAAGTGGGCACGACGATCCGCGCCGCCGCCGGCGGCGTGGTCGTCTACTCCGAGTTTCACCCGCAATATGGTAATATGCTCGAAATCGACCACGGCAACGATCTGATCTCGCGCTACGCGCACGCATCGAAGCGGCTGGTGAGGGTGGGCGAGGTCGTGCTGCGCGGGGCCAAGATCGCCGAGGTCGGGAAGACGGGCCGCGCGACCGGCACGCACCTGCACTTCGAGGTGCGAAGCCGAGGGGCCCCGGTGAATCCGGTTCAGTTCCTGCGATTGCCCGGCTGAAGTTTGAGCGACAGAATTGGCGAAGGGGGGGTGGGGCGAGCGTCCCCACCCCTTTTTCTTTAACGAGACATGATCCAGACGCTGCTCACGAAGATTTTCGGCAGCCGCAACGAGCGGCTGCTGCGGCAGTACCTGCGGCAGGTGCGCGCGGTGAACGCGCTCGAGCCGCAGATGCAGAAGCTCTCCGACGCGGAACTGCGGGCGAAAACCGAGGAATTCCGGGCCCGCGTGCGCGAGCGGGTGGCGGCGGTCCCCGACCGGGCCGACGCGGATCCCGAGCGGACGCGCAGCCTCGAGCCCGAGCGGGCCGCTGCGCGCCGCGCGGCGCTCGAGGAGCTGCTGCCCGAGGCCTTTGCGGTGGTGCGCGAAGCGGCCCGGCGCACGCTCAACATGCGCCACTTCGACGTGCAGTTAATGGGCGGCATCGCGCTGCATAACGGCAAGATCGCCGAGATGCGCACCGGCGAGGGCAAGACGCTGGTGGCGACGCTGCCCGCCTACCTCAACTCGCTCGGCGGCGAGGGCGTGCACATCGTGACGGTCAATGATTATCTCGCGAGCCGCGACGCCGAGTGGATGGGCAAGGTCTACCGCTTCCTCGGGCTCACCGTCGGCGTCAACCTCTCGCAGATGGAGCACCCGCTCAAGCAGCAGGCCTACGCCGCCGACGTCACCTACGGCACCAACAACGAGTTCGGCTTCGACTACCTGCGCGACAACATGGTGTTTCACCTCTCCGAGAAGGTGCAGCGCGGCCTGCACTACGCGATCGTGGACGAGGTGGACTCGATCCTGATCGACGAGGCGCGCACGCCGCTCATCATCTCCGGGCAGGCCGAGGACACGACCGACCTCTACGTCAGGATGCAGCGGGTCGTGCCCGAGCTCGTGCGCCAGAAAGAGGAGAACGGCCCGGGCGACTACTGGGTGGACGAGAAGGGGCACCAGGTGATCCTCTCCGAGCAGGGGCACGAGCACGCCGAGGAACTGATGGCGAAAGCGGGGCTGCTCGCGCCCGGCTCGAGCCTGTACGACCCGGCCAACATCATCCTCATGCATCACCTCAACGCGGCGCTGCGGGCGAACACGCTCTTTCACCGCGACCAGCAGTACGTGGTGCAGAACGGGGAAATCGTGATCGTGGACGAGTTCACCGGGCGGCTCATGCCGGGCCGGCGCTGGTCGGAGGGCCTGCACCAGGCGGTCGAGGCGAAGGAGGGCGTCGAGATCCAGAAGGAGAACCAGACGCTCGCGACCATCACCTTCCAGAACTACTTCCGCATGTACCGCAAGCTCGCCGGCATGACCGGCACGGCGGACACCGAGGCCTACGAGTTCCAGCAGATCTACGGGCTGGAAACCGTGGTCATCCCCACCCACATGCGGATGATCCGCGAAGACCGCATGGACCAGGTCTATCGCACGGCGCGCGAGAAGTACCAGGCCATCATCAACGACATCAAGGACTGCTACGCGCGCGGCCAGCCGGCGCTCGTGGGCACCACCTCGATCGAGAATTCCGAGCTCCTCTCCGGGATGCTGCACAAGGAAAAACTGCCGCACAACGTGTTGAACGCCAAGCAGCACGCGCGCGAGGCGGAGATCGTCGCGCAGGCCGGGCGTCCCAGGATGATCACGATCGCGACCAACATGGCCGGCCGCGGCACGGACATTGTGCTCGGCGGCAATCCGGATCCCGAGGTGAACAAGGTGCTGGCGGACCCGGGCCTCGACGAGGCGGCGAAGAAGAAGCGAGTCGAGGAGATCCGCTTCGAGTGGCAGAAGCTGCACAACGAGGTGGTGGCGGCGGGAGGGCTGCACATCGTCGGCACCGAGCGGCACGAGTCCCGCCGCGTCGATAACCAGCTGCGCGGGCGTTCCGGGCGCCAGGGCGACCCGGGCTCGAGCCGGTTCTACCTCTCGCTCGAGGACCCGCTGCTCAGGATCTTCGCCTCGGACCGGGTCGCGGCCATCATGGAGCGGCTCAAGATGCCCGAAGGCGAGGCGATCGAGCACCCGTGGGTGACGCGCTCGATCGAGAACGCCCAGCGCAAGGTCGAGTCGCGCAACTTCGACATGCGCAAGCACCTGCTCGAATACGACGACGTCGCCAACGACCAGCGCAAGGTCATCTACCATCAGCGCAACGAGCTGCTCGAATCGACCGACATCTCCGAGACCCTCACCGCGATGCGGGCCGACGTGGTGGCGGACTATTTCGCCCAGCACATCGCCCCCGGGAGCCTGGAGGAGCAGTGGGACATCGCGGGCCTGGAGAAGACGCTGGAGGCGGAGCTGCAGTTGAAGCTCCCGATCCAGCAATGGCTCAGGAACGAGCCCGAGCTCGACGAGGAGGAGCTGCGCGCGCGCATCGTCGCGGCCGCTCACCGGCAGTACCGCGACAAGGTCGCGCACGTCGACCCCGAGGCGATGCACCATTACGAGCGCGCGATCATGCTGCAGAGCCTCGATACGCACTGGCGCGAGCATCTCGCGGCGCTCGATCACCTGCGGCAGGGCATCCATCTGCGCGGCTACGCGCAGAAGAACCCGCAGCAGGAATACAAGCGCGAGGCGTTCGAGCTGTTCTCGATGATGCTCGGGCTGATCAAGGCCGAGGTCACCCGGGTCCTCATGACCGTCCAGGTCCGGAGCGCGGAGGAGCTCGCCGCGGTGGAGGAGCCCGAGGCGCCGCGGAACGTCCAGTACCAGCACGCCGAATTCGGGCCGGGCGCCGCCGCCGCGGTCGAGACGGAGCCCGAGGGCGAGGTGGCGGTGCTGGAGAAGCCGCAGCCCTTCGTGCGCGGCCAGAAGGTCGGGCGCAACGACCCCTGCCCGTGCGGCTCGGGCAGGAAGTACAAGCACTGCCACGGAAAACTCGCCTGAGGGCGAGTTTTCCGCATCGATTCCGGATCGGAGCTCGAGCCGCCGCGCACGCCCGGGACGACGGGAGTTTATTCCGGTTTTCGGGGCACCGCGCTCGCCCTCGGTCGCTACAGCATCGCGTGCCTCGATATAATCGCTGCGGGGCGAACCTGATGTGCCCCGAAAACCATGCCGGTCAATCTGAAGCCACCCGATCCGAAGAGCCTCCTGCGCGTGGCCGGCGTGAAGCTCGGCGTGGCGGAGGCCGGGATACGCAAGCCCGGCCGCAAGGACTTGCTGGTCATCGGGCTCGAGGACGGCGCGCGGGTCGCGGGCGTGTTCACCGCGAACCGCTTCTGCGCCGCGCCCGTGGTGGTCGCGCGCCAGCATCTCACGATGCTCGATCCGGACGCCTCGATCCGCGCGCTGGTGGTGAACACCGGCTGCGCGAATGCGGGCACGGGCAAGGAGGGCGTGGCGGCGGCGCGCCAGACCTGCGCCGACCTCGCGGCGCTCCTCGGATGCTCGGCGGCGCAGGTGCTGCCTTTTTCCACCGGCGTCATCATGGAGCCGCTGCCCGTGGAGAAAATCGCGGCCGGGCTGCCGGCGTGCCTCGCCGACCTGCGGCAAGACAACTGGCTTCCCGCGGCGCAGGCGATCATGACCACCGACACCGTGCCGAAGGGCGCCTCGCGCCGCGTCCGAATCGGCGGCGGCGAGGTGACGGTGACCGGCATTGCCAAGGGCGCGGGCATGATCCGCCCCAACATGGCGACCATGCTCGCTTTCATCGCGACCGATGCGCGCCTCGCGCTCCCGCTCGCGCGCGCGGCGGTCGGCCAGGCCGCGCAGCGCTCGTTCAACTGCGTCACGGTGGACGGGGACACCTCCACCAACGACGCGTTCATGCTGATCGCGACCGGGCGCGCGGCTACGCCGGAGATCGGCGATGCGACGAGCGCGGACTACGCGCTCCTCATGGAAGGCATCACCACGGTGGCGGCGGAGCTCGCGCAGGCCATCATCCGCGATGGCGAGGGCGCGACCAAGTTCATCACCATTCGCGTCGAGCGCGGCCGCAAGGAGGACGAATGCCGCCGCGTCGCGTACGCGATCGCGCATTCGCCGCTGGTCAAGACGGCCTTCTTCGCTTCCGATCCCAACCTGGGGCGGATCCTCGCCGCGGTGGGCAACGCGGGCATTCCCGACCTCGCCGTTGACAAGGTCGATCTCTATCTGGACGAGGTTCTCGTCGCCAGGGGCGGCGCCCGCCATGCCGGCTACCGCGAGGCCGACGGGGCGCGCGTGATGGCGAGGCCCGAGATCACCGTGCGGGTGGTGCTGAACCGCGGCGCCGCCGCCGCGACGGTCTGGACCTGCGATCTCTCGCACGACTATGTCACCATCAACGCGGAGTACCGCACCTGAAAAGCTGAACCGCCGAGGACGCCAAGGACGCCAAGGAAACCAGTACAATTCAAAACATGACTCCGCTCTGCGTCCTTAGCGTCCTTTGCGGCAAAGCTTCTTACTGTTTATGGCGGACGCCACGAAACTCATCAAGCAGGCCGAAGGGCTGATCACCCGCCTCGAGCGCCTGCTGCCGGGGGAAGCGCCGCCCATCGACTGGGCGGCCTCGATCGCGTTCCGCTGGCGCAAGAGGAACGGCAGGGGCGCGATCGAGCCGGTCCGGCACGTCCACCGCATCGCGCTGCGCGACCTGCAGGGCATCGATGCGCAGAAGGAGCTCGTGGAAAGGAACACCCGCCAGTTCGTCGCGGGCCATCCCGCCAACAACGTGCTTCTGACCGGAGCGCGCGGCACCGGCAAGTCCTCGCTCATCAAGGCGCTGCTCAACAAGTACGCGCCGCGGGGGCTGCGCCTGATCGAGGTGGAAAAACACGATCTCGTGGATCTTCCCGACATCGTGGACCGCATCTTCCAGCGCCCCGAGCGCTTCGTCCTGTATTGCGATGACCTCTCGTTCGAGGCCGACGAGCCGGGGTTCAAGGCGTTGAAGGTCGTGCTCGACGGCTCGGTTGCCGCGGCGTCGGAGAACTGTGTCGTCTACGCCACCTCCAACCGGCGGCATCTCATGCCGGAGTTCATGCAGGAGAACCTCGAGTACAAGCACGTGGGCGAAGAGATCCATCCGAGCGAGACCTCGGAGGAGAAGATCTCGCTCTCCGAGCGCTTCGGCCTGTGGGTGTCGTTCTATCCGTTCGACCAGGACGATTACCTCAAGATCGTGGCGGTATGGCTCGAGCACTTCAAGGCACCCGGCGCCCGCTCCGAAGCGGTGCAGCGGGCCGCGCTCCAATGGGCGCTTGCGCGCGGTTCCCGCAGCGGGCGCGTCGCGTGGCAGTTCGCGCGCGACTGGGCGGGCAAGGAAAGGATGAGGGCAGAAGGCGGACGGCGGAAGGAAGAATGAAGGCGGAAGGCAAGAGCCAGAAGTGAGTTCGAAACTTCATCCTTCATCCTTCATCCTTCATCCTTCCACGAGAGTCGAGGTCGTTGCGGCCGTCATCCTGCGCCCCGACGGCAAATTCCTGCTCGGCCAGCGGCCGGCGGAGAAGGTCTATGCGGGCTACTGGGAGTTCCCCGGCGGCAAGATCGAGCCCGGTGAGCCGGCGCTCGCCGCGCTCACGCGCGAGCTGCACGAGGAGCTCGGCATCGACGTCGAGTGCGCCTACCCCTGGATTACCCGCGATTACGATTACGAACATGCCGCCGTGCGCCTGCGGTTCTTCCGGGTCGTGAAGTGGTCGGGCGCGCTGCACGGACTGGAGAACCAGCGCTTCGCATGGCAGTCACCGGCCGCGATCGATGTCAGGCCGCTGCTTCCGGCCAACGCGCCGATCCTGCGCGCGCTCCAGCTTCCGCCCGTTTACGGAATCACCAACGCGGCCGCGCTCGGCCGGGAGGAGTTCCTCGCGCGGCTCGAGCAGGCGCTCGCCTCGGGGTTGCGGCTCGTGCAGGTGCGCGAGAAGGCCCTGCCCGAGGACGCGCTCGCCCGCTTCGCCGGCGAGGTGGTCGAGCGCGCGCACGCGCATGGGGCGCGGGTGCTGGTGAACGGCAGCGTCGAGCTCGCGCAAAGAAGCGGTGCCGACGGCGTGCATCTCACCTCGGCGCAGCTCGCGCGGCTCGAGGCGCGCCCCCCGCTCGAGCTGGTCGGCGCCTCGTGCCACGACGCCGCCGAGCTTGCGCGTGCGGCGGAGCTCGCGGCGGATTTCGTGGTGCTGGGACCGGTGCTGCCCACCCCGAGCCACCCGGCCGCGGCGGCCATGGGCTGGGAAAAGTTCGCCAAGCTGCTCGCGGACTATACCGTGCCCGTGTACGCGCTCGGGGGGCTACGCGCGTCCGACCTGGAGACGGCGTGGCACCGCGGCGCCCATGGGATCAGCATGATGCGCGGAGCGTGGCCGGCCTGACGGCCCGGGTTCGGCGTTCAAAGTTCAGCGTTCAAAGTTCAAAGGTCAACGTTGAACCTGGAATTCGGAACCGGGAAGTTGGAATGCCTCGTGACCGGCGCGTCCTCCGAGAAGGGTATCGGCAACGCGATTGCGAAGCGCTACGCGAAGGAGGGGTCTCCTGGTCAACAATGCCGGGATGCGGGCCGGTGGCGTACGAGCTCGGGCGCGACGGGATCGTGGTGAACGCCATCAGCCCCGGGCCGGTGAAAACGCAGTTCGTTCACATCGGGCAGCTTCAAGATGCTGGCCATCTCGCTGTGCAGTTTCGCGACGATGGGCCTGGGCGTGCCGGCGGGCGCGAGCACTCCAAACCAGAGCACCACGTCGTAGCCGGGCACCCCGGCTTCCGCCACCGTCGGGACTTCCGGCATCGCGCTCGCGCGCTGCGCGGCGCCGACCGCCAGCAGCTCCTTGACCGATTTCACCGGCACGGACGGGTGCGCGACGAGGAACGTGTGTATCGACACCGCCTGCGTGATCTGAGCGAAGTCCTTCACCGGATGGTAGGCGAGCTTTGAGTAGAGACTCAGGGTTGCGGCATGTGACAACCCGACAACAATGATGGTATAGCCGTCGGCTGGCGCCCTGGCGGCAATTCCGGCGGCGATGTTGCCGCCCGCGCCGCCGCGGTTGTCGATCACGACCTGCTGTTTCCACGCCCCGGTCATCTTCTCGCCGAGGATGCGGGCAAGGGCGTCCGTGGCCCCGCCGGGCGGGAATGGCACGATGAACCGGACCGACTTCTGGGGCTAGTCCTGCGCGGGGGCCAGGGCGGGGCTCACCGCGGCGAGAGCGGCGGCAAGCCGGCAGGCCCGGATCAGCCATTTCCTGTTCATGGAGCCTTCTCCCCTCTCAAATCTGCTGCTTCACTTCGTGCTGTCCGGTGCCGGCGGCTCGCCGGGGGCCGCCTCTTCCGGCCGGTCCTTGTCTTCCACCACCGGAACCCGGTACTGCTCCGTGGCCCACGCGCCGAGGTCGATCAGCTTGCAGCGCTCGGAGCAGAATGGCCGCCACGCGTTGTCGGGCGTCCATAACACGCGCTTGCCACAAGTCGGGCAGGCAACGACACATGGCTGTGAATTCATGGCCTATGAAATAAGGAATTTGCCGGACCTCGGTCCGGCAAATTCCTAGAGGTTGCAGAAGGTGAGCTCGAACTCGACGTCGGTGTCGGCGGCCTTGGGGCGCTGCACGCCTTCCTGCGTGGTGAAACGGATGTTGAGCGCATACTTGTTGGCGCTGATCTCCGGCACGCAGTGGTAGTCGGGCTTCAGCCGTATGCGCACCATCTGCGCCACGCGCCCCGCCATCATCTGCTGGTAGACGCCCTGGTAGGCGACCTGGGAGGTGGTCTTGCCGCTCTCGCGCAGGATCCGCAGCACGATCGCGATCGCGTCGCGGATGGGCAGGAAGGGCGAGAGCCACAGCTGCAGGTCGTGGCGATGCTGCTCCGGGTTCTGCTGGAGCCAGTAGTGGTACGAGGGCAGGTCGAACTCGCAAACGCCGCCGGGAATGTTGGTGCGCTGGCGGATGCTCATCAGCCACTCGTTCTCGCGCAGCTCCTGGCCGATCTTGCCCGAGGCCTGGTAGAGCTTCGAGGAGGCCTGGTCGATCTGCCAGAGCACGTTGTCGAGGGCCGTTTCCGAGACCTCGGGGTTGTCGCGCAGGGCTTCGAGCGCCTGCTTCTGCCGCTCGAGCTCCTGCAGCAGGTCGGACTTGAGGTCCGCGCGCCCCGACACCTCCAGGATCTCGAAAATCGAGAGCAGCGCGACGTGGTGCTCGTGGTGGTCGTTCTTGTGCAGGAAGTAGTCGACGCGTTCGAACAGGTCCTCGAGCCGCAGCAACGTGCGCACGCGCTCGCTCAATGGGTACTCGTAACTGATCACAGCCTGTCGACCCGTCAAATGGGGGGCCTGGGGCCCCCGCGCTGCGGCTAAGTATTCATCAAAAAGCGAAAAAAATAAAGGCGTTAGGCTGCTAGGCTCGCGATCGCCGCGCCAGCTTCCGGTATTTGGCGTGCAACCGGGCAACCTGGCGGCGCAGATCCTCCAGGCTGCCGTCATTGGCGAGGACATCGTCGGCGCGCTTCACGCGCTCCGCGCGCGGCAGCTGCGCGGCCATGATCGCGCGCACCTCCTCCGCGGAAAGCTGGCTGCGTTGCGTGGCGCGCGCAACCTGCCGCTCTTCGCTGCAGTCCACGACCAGCACGCGCGCGATGAGATCGCGGTAGGCGCCCGTCTCGAGCAGCAGAGGCGCGACGACGATCACGTACGGTTGCCGGGCCGCGGCGATGCCGTCCCGCGAGCGCTCCCTGATGAGCGGGTGAAGGAGCGCCTCGAGTTTCGCTCTTGCGGCGGCGTCGCCGAATACCAGCCGGCGCATCTTCGCGCGGTCGAGGCCGCCGTCGGGCGCGATGTAATCGGGCCCGAACGCGTCGCGGATGGCCTGGACCGCCGCGCCGCCGGCGCGCGTGAGCTCGTGCGCGATCGCATCGGTGTCGACCACCGCCGCCCCGAGCTCTTCGAACATCCTCGCGGCGCTCGATTTGCCCGAGCCGATGCCGCCGGTGAGCCCCACGCAGTAAGGCATGGCTGGAAGGCAGCTAGCAGGCCGGATGAAACCGCAGATGAACCCAGAGCAATTCAGAACAGATCATTGAGTCGTTTTCAGCCTGTCCGCGTGTATCGGCGTTCATCGGCGGTTGCGCGGGGATCTTGGCTGTTTTCTTGAGGCAAACGCTAGAACAAGGCGAGATAGCGGCGCGTGATCGGCTCGCCGACGAAGAGGGCGATCAACGCGGCGGCCGCGAGATACGGGCCGAACGGGATCGGCACGTTGCGTCCACGGCGCGCAAAGATCATGAGCGCGATGCCCACGACGGCGCCCACGAACGAGGAGACCAGGATGACCAGCGGGAGCATCTTCCAGCCGAGCCAGGCGCCGATCGCGGCGAGCAGCTTGAAATCGCCGTAGCCCATGCCTTCCTTGCCCGTAGCAAGCTTGAAGCCCCAGAACACCAGCCAGAGGGCGAGATAGCCCGCTGCGGCGCCGATCACCGCCGACGCGAGGTCGGTGAAGGTTGCGCCGAGATTGAGGAGCAGCCCCGTCCACAGGAGCGGCAGCGTGACGTTGTCGGGGAGATAAAAGGTGTCAAGGTCGATGAAGGCGAGCGCGATCATCGTCCAGGCGAAGACGAGGGCGCCGAGCGCGGCGAGGGTGAGCCCGAAGCGCCAGGCGATGTAGCCGGCGAGCGCGCCGGCGAGCGCTTCGACCAGCGGGTAGCGGATGGAAATGGGCGCCCGGCACGCGGAGCATTTGCCGCCGAGCACGGCATAGCTCACCAGCGGGATGTTCTCGAGCGCCGTGATCCTGTGCCCGCACTTGGGGCAGCTCGAGCGCGGCACGGCGAGGTTGACGCTTTCCGCCGGGGCTGCGGGAGCGCCGGTCAGTTCGGCGCATTCCGCGCGCCACTGCCGCTCGAGCATCCCGGGCAGGCGGTGGATGACGACGTTGAGAAAGCTTCCGACCGCGAGCCCCATCAGCACCGCGGCGGTGACGAGCAGCGAGGGAGTGCTCTGAAATACTTCGACGATGGCCATCCCTCAGCTTCGAATCCTGCTCAAGAAGCGGGCCAAGACCCGAAACGCCGGATGGAGCTCAGGAAGGAAAAAGCGAGTACTTGGGCCCGGGGCGTGACGAAGTATCCGGGCCAAAGACGGAGCTTTCTCAGACCGCCTGGCCCATCTTGAAGATGGGGAGATACATGGCGATCACCAGGCCGCCGATGAGGGTCCCGAGCACCACCATGATCATCGGCTCCATCAGGCTCGAGAGCGCCTCGACCGCGTCGTCGACCTCCTGCTCGTAGAAGTCCGCGACCTTGGACAGCATCGCATCGAGCGAGCCGGCTTCCTCGCCGATCGCCACCATCTGGAGCACCATGTTCGGGAACACTTCGGTCCCCTGCATCGAGGACGTCAGGCTCGAGCCGGTCGCGACCTCGTTCTGGATTCTCTTGGTGGCGACGTAATACTCGTAGTTGCCGGCCGCACCCGCCACCGAATCGAGCGCCTCGACCAGCGGCACGCCCGCCGCGAACATGGTGGAAAGCGTCCGCGTCCAGCGCGCGATCGCCGACTTGCGCACGAGATTGCCGAAGACCGGCAACCGCAGCGTCAGGCGGTCCATGAAGATCTGCATCTTCTTCGAGCGCTTCCACGTGTAGAAAAAGAACCAGACCGCGAAACCGATGCCGCCGAAGATGGCGTACCAGTACGCCACGAAGAAGTCCGAGATCGCGATCACCAGCAGCGTCGGGGCGGGGAGATCCGCGCCGAAGCTCGTGAACACCTGCTTGAACGCCGGGATCACGAAAATCATGATGATCGCGGTGATCACGAAGGCAACGACGACGATCGCCATCGGATAGAACATCGCGGACTTGATCTTGCTCTTGATGGCGAGGATCTTCTCCTTGTAGGTCGCCAGGCGGTCGAGCAGGCTGTCGAGAATGCCGGCGGCCTCGCCCGCGCCGATCAGGTTGCAGAACAGCGCATCGAAGTAGAGCGGATGCTTCTCGAAGGCCTGCTTCAGGCTCGAGCCGGTTTCGACATCGGTCTTGATGTCGAGCAAGAGCTTCGCCACCGCCGCGTTGCTGTGGCCCTTGCCGACGATGTCGAAGGCCTGCAGCAGCGGGACGCCCGACTTCATCATGGTCGCGAGCTGGCGCGTGAAGATCGTGATGTCCTTCTCGCTGATCGAGCCGCCCCGGAGCCGCTGACGCTTGACCTCGACCACCCGGATGCCCTGGCGGCGCAGCGTCGCGTTGACCTGGGCCTCGCCGGTCGCGCGCATCTCCCCGCGCACGGTCTTGCCGCCCCGGTCCTGGCCCACCCAGGTGAAGTTGAATTCCTTGACGTCGGGCTTCCTTGCTGCCGCAGCGGCCGCGGTTGCCATCGCAAATCTCCCGATTGCCCTATTGAACCAAGACCTTAGGCGCGTTTGTTCACAAAATAATGCACCGCCGGCGCCGCTTTGTAAAGCCCATTATTACACGCGCCGCGCGCGCCGTTCCGCCGGCTCACGCGCTGGAGGGCGGGTGGACGCGTACCGCCTTCACCGCCCGGTCCTGGGTCTGGACGATTTCCAGGGCGTGGCCAGCGATCTTGACGCTGGTGTTGGGCTCGGGGATGTCCCGCAGGTACTCGACGATCAGCCCGTTCAGCGTTTTCGGCCCGTCGAGCGGGAAGTGGAAGCCGAGCTTGCGGTTCAGCTCGCGCAACAGGGTCGCGCCTTCCACCAGGAAGCTGCCATCGGCCTGCCTGGCGAAGCCGCCGGTCTGCAGCGGCGAGTGCGTGGTGAACTCGCCAATCATCTCCTCCAGGATGTCCTCGAGCGTGACGAGCCCCATCAGTTCCCCGTACTCGTCCACCACCAGGCTCAGGCGGTCCCCGTACTCCTGGAAATTCTGCAGCTGGGAGAAGAGCGGCGTCCCGACGGGCACGAAGCAGGGCTCGCGCACGATCTCGGCGAGCTTCTCCTTGGTGAGCTCCTCGTTCTGCACCAGGTTGAGCACGTCGCGCACCCGCAGCGTCCCCGACACCTCGTCGAGGTGGCCGCGGTAGACGAGCAGCCTGCGGTGATGGGCGGTGGCGATCTGCTGGCGGATTTCCGCGAGCGGGGCGTCAATGTCGATCGCCTCGATGTGGTTGCGCGGCACCATGACGTCGTTCACCGTGATCGCCTCGAGCTCGAAGAGGTTGAGCAGGATGCTGCGATGCTTCTGCGGCAGGTATCCGGTCTCCAGCACCAGCGAGCGCAGCTCTTCCACCGTGAGCTTGTGCTCGCCGTGGCCCGCGGCGGGCTTCAGCCACAGCAGACGGAGCAGCCCCTGCACGAAGAGATTGACGAACCACACCACCGGCCGCGAGATGCGCAGGAGGGGCGTGAGCAGATAGCTCGCCGGCAGCGCGATGCGCTCGGGATAAGCGGCGCCGACGATCTTCGGGGTGATCTCGCCGAACACCAGGATGACGAAGGCCGCGACCGTCGTCGCCACGAATAGCGCGAGCTCGCCCTGGCCGAGATAGCGTTCGGCGATGACCCCGACGAGCAGCGCGGAGGCGGCATTGAGCACGTTGTTGCCGAGCAGGACCACGCCGAGAAACTTGTCGGTCTTGGCGAGCAGATCGGAGACGAGCCGCGCGCCGCGATGCCCGCCCTGGATGAGGTGCTTCAACCGGTAGCGGTTGAGCGCCATCATGCTGGTTTCGGAGATCGAGAAGAACGCGGAGACGATGAGCAGGATGAACAGCGCCGCGTAGAGCGTCGCGAGGGGGATGTCGTCCACGGTAGTGTCGCGCGGTAGTGGAGGGAAATTCAGTATCAGAGGCGTTCCTGACGCTGTCAAGAACGCCTCAAGAACGAGAAAGCAGGATCGGGATAAGTAACTCTACGCTCTGCCCAGAATGACTTCGAGCACGAACCGGCTGCCGATATAGGCGAGAACCAGCATGAGAAAGCCCGCGAGCGTCCAGCGCACCGCGACGCGCCCGCGCCAGCCGTAGAGGTGGCGGCCGCCGAGGAGCGCGGCGAAGACGATCCACGAGAGCACGCCGAACACGGTCTTGTGGTTGAGCCTTGCCGCTTTCCCGAAGAGCTCCTCCGAGAAGATGACGCCCGTCGCGAGGGTGGCCGTGAGCAGGATGAATCCCGCCCAGATGATGCGGAAGAGGAGCCGCTCCATCGTGAGCAGCGGCGGCAGCCTGTCGAGCGCCCGCGGCAGTGTCCCGCCGTGCAGCCCGCGTTCGAGCAGCGCCATCAGCAGCACGTGAAGCGAGGCGATCGTGAACAGGCTGTAGGCAGCCATGGCGATGAGGAGGTGGACCTTGAACACCACAAACTCGGTGTTGGGCAAGGGCTTCGGCGACGGGAACACCGCCGGAGCGAGCGCCGCCACGGCCGCGATCGGCAGCACCAGCGACTGCAGCCCGTCGAGGCGGTGGAAGAAGTTGCCGAGCCAGTAGATGAGGACGGTGAGCCACAGGATCGCGGAGACGGCGTTGCCGAGGCCGAGATGCAGCCCGTCCTGCGCGAAGACCGCCTGCGCGAGGAGCCACGTGTGCAGTCCGAGCGGCGCGAGGACAGCGTAATGCTCGACCACGTTGAACGACCTCGCCGCGGCCGCGCCCTCGCCGGCGGGCGTCCAGAGCGCGCGCCAGAAGTAGAGCGCGAGCCCCGCGTAGAGCAGCGCATTGACGAGATACGGTAGAATTGCGCGCACGCCCGGAGTCTACACCAACCCGCCCTCGATGTTTGACCACCTGACCGGCCGCTTCTCGCGCGTCCTGAAGACGCTGCGCGGCGAGGCGCGCCTGACCGAATCCAATATCCAGGAGGCGCTGCGGGAGGTGCGCGTTGCGCTGCTCGAGGCCGACGTCGCGCTGCCCGTCGTGCGGGATTTCGTCGCCCGCGTGCGCGAGAAAGCGCTCGGGGAGGAGGTGATCGGCAGCCTCACGCCGGGGCAGGCCGCGGTCGGCGTGGTGTACCAGGAGCTCGTCCGCCTGATGGGCGAGAAGAACGCCGCGTTGAACCTCGCCACGCAGCCGCCGGCCGTGATTCTCCTCGCCGGGCTGCAGGGCTCGGGCAAGACCACCACCGCGGGCAAGCTTGCGCGCTGGCTCAGGACCGAGCTCAGGAAGAAGGTGCTGCTGGCGAGCTGCGACGTCTATCGCCCCGCGGCGATCGAGCAGCTCGCGACGGTGGCGGGCGAGGTCGAGGCCGGGTTCTTCCCGTCGGCGGCGGGGGAGAAGCCGCTCGACATCGCGCGGCGCGCGCTGGAGTTCGCGCGCACGCATTACGCGGATGTGCTGATCGTGGACAGCGCCGGACGCCTCGCGATCGACGAGCTCATGATGCGCGAGATCGCCGAGCTGCACGCGGCGCTGAAGCCGATCGAGACGCTGTTCATCGTGGACTCGATGCAGGGCCAGGACGCGGTCAACACGGCGAAGGCGTTCGGCGAGGCGCTGCCGTTGACGGGCGTCATCCTGACCAAGCTCGACGGCGACGCGCGCGGGGGCGCGGCGCTGTCGGTGCGGCAGGTGACCGGCAAGCCGATCAAGTTCGCCGGGGTGGGCGAGAAGCTCGACGCGCTGGAGCCGTTCTATCCCGACCGCATGGCCTCGCGCATCCTCGGCATGGGCGATGTGCTCACGCTGATCGAGGACGTGCGCAAGAGCGTCGACCGCGAGGAAGCGGAAAAGCTCGCGCAGAAGGTCAAGTCCGGCAAGGGCTTCGACCTCGAGGACTTCAAGCAGCAGGTCGCGCAGATGAAGAAGATGGGAGGCGTCGCGGGCCTGCTCGACAAGCTCCCGGGCGATCTCGCGCGCATGGCGCAGGGCGCGCCGCAGATGAACGATTCCGCGATCCGCAGGATCGAAGGCATCATCAACTCGATGACGCGCGAGGAGCGCGCGGAACCCGAAATCATCAAGGCTTCGCGCAAGCGCCGCATCGCCGCCGGCGCGGGGGTCACGGTGCAGGAGGTGAACCGCCTGCTCGCCCAGTTCGAGCAGACGCAGAAGATGATGAAGATGATGGCGAAGGGCGGGGTGGCGAAGATGATGCGGAACATGAAGGGCATGTTCCCGGGAATGCGCTGACCTGCGTCAGCGCATTCCTAATCGAGTGACGAGTCACCAGTCACGCCTCATCAGGTCACGCTTCATCATTTTAAAAGCGGGTGGCGCCACTGTTTGGCGAGGCTCGGCGGCAGCCCGATTTCGACCGTGGTGCCGGATACTTTCTTCGCCAGCTCGGCTGCCCACTCCGCCGGGGCCGCGAAGTTGAGGTTTTGCCCGGCGGAGAAGACGAACGAGGTGATCCCGATCAGCCGCCCGCGATCGTCGAAGAGCCCGCCGCCGCTCGAGCCTTCCGACATGGGCGCGGTCGTCTGAATATACTGGCCGGTGGCCGCTTCCCGCAGTCCGGAAACCAACCCTTCGCTGAGCGTGAGTTCGAAGCCTTCGGGGGCTCCGATCGCGTATACGCGCTGGCCGACCTGCACGGCTGAGGCGTCGCCGATCCGCGCCGGCGTCACGTCCAATCCCTGCGCATTCAGTACGCACAGATCCTTATCAGCGTCATACCCGACGAGACGGGCGCGCGAACGCTTTTGCCTGTGGCCCACCAGGAAGACTTTTCCGCGCCCGATGACATGGCAGTTGGTGACCAGAAGGTCCCTGCCCACGAAAACGCCGCTACCCCGGCCAACGATCTTCCCGGAGGTCTCGGCTGCGTAGACCATAACCACGCTGCGTGACGCCTGGCTGAATACTTGCTCCGGCGTAACGACGGGAACGCATGCCTGCGCAACCAACGCGCTGCCGCCAAGCAACATGGCCCGGATCAGCTTCATCGCAGCCATTAAGCGAAAGGCGCAACCAGCGGGATGACTTGCCGTCCGTTCTTGCGATAGATCGTGAAATCCGCGTCGAGCGTGAGCACCGCGGCCTCGTCGTAGAGCTCGGCCATCCTCACCAGGCAGGCATCCGCCAGCGACATGGGGCGGTCGCGGTAGCGTGTAACGAGCCGCCGCACGGAAACAAGTTCCGAGGCTAGAGCGAAGTCGATGGAAACGAGCCCCCGTTCAACCAGTTCCAGCAATGCCGGCTGTCCGCGGCGGGTCGAGCGTAACAAGTACCACGCTTCGGACAGCACCGCTTCGCAGGTGCGGGCGGGCGTGGCGGATCCGGCAAATACCTGCCTGGCCCACTCGTGATACCGGTCCCGCTCGCTTAACAGCGCGACCAGCGGACCGGCATCGACCAGCAGGGGTGCGGTCACCGGCCGTAGCCGTTCAGGTGTTTCGGGTTACTTGACAGGTCTGCCGGGGCGTCCTTCACGCAGCCGACGAGATCTCCCGCGAGGTCGAGGAACGACCCCTTGCGGATTTCGCGGCTCTCGTCCACGTACCGCTCGATCGCTTCCCGGACTACGGCGCTCTTCCGCATTCCTCGACGCTTGACCATTGCCGAAAGCTTGCGATCCAGTTGTTCCGGTACTTTTAGTGACAGAACCTTCACGACGGAATCCCCGGGTAATACCTTTGTGGCAATCATAGCTTACCGATGGTCCGCGGGCAATCGTGCTGCACCCATCCGCTATTTGAGGCTGAAGCCTGGCTGCGGATGAACGCGCCGAAGGCCGCGCGCTCCAGCACCGAGTACTGCCGCGCCTCGTCTCGGATCATGGCAGTTCCCCTCAAGCGACGCCGCAGTTTACCGTAACGCCCACGGCTACCCGTGGGCGTAATGAAGGAGAATCATCGGGTTGATGGCGCGTGGCCCGTGGAGCCATAGCTCTCCCGCGTGCGCGGCGGGCACGCGCCATTCGCCTTGCCTAAAGGCAAAAATGTGGCGTAAAATCACGCCCTTTCCGCTTTCCGGACCGGCACACATGGTGGTGATTCGTCTTGCCCGCGGCGGCGCCAAGAAGCGCCCGTTCTTCAACCTGGTCGTGGCCGACTCGCGCCGCGCCCGCGATGGCCGCTTCATCGAGCGCATCGGGTTCTACGATCCCAAGGCGCCCGAGGGGCGCGAGCGGCTGCGCATCGACGACGCGCGTCTTGCGCACTGGAAGGCCAAGGGCGCGCAGCTCTCCGGTACGGTGGCGCGGCTCGTCAAGCAGCTCGGTGAGAGCAAAGCCAAAGCGGCCTGAGAAGCTGGTGATGATGGGGCGGATTGCCGCCCCGTTCGGCGTCAAGGGCTGGGTCAGGATCCAGCCGTACACCGCGGCGGCGCGAAACCTGCTGGATTTCCGGACCTGGTGGGTGGAACAAGAAGGCGAGTGGCGCGAGTTCAGCCCGGCCGGCGGCAAGGTGCAAGGCCGGGCGCTCATCGCGAAGCTCGAGGGCTGTGACGATCGGGACGCCGCGGCGCGGTTGAGGGGCAGGACAGTGGCGGTGCCGCGCGCGGCGCTGCCGCAGACGCGGGCCGATGAATTCTACTGGGCCGACCTGATCGGCTTGAGGGTGGTGAACGCGGCGGCGCAGGATCTCGGCCGGGTGACGGGGATCATGCAGACCGGCGCGAACGACGTGCTGGTGGTGCAGGACGGGCGGGAGCGGCTGATCCCGTTCATCGCGCGGGTGATCCAGGAAGTGGACCGCGAAGCCGGCGTGATCCGGGTGGACTGGGACGCGGACTTCTGATGTTTCAGTTCGACGTCGTGACGCTCTTCCCGGAAATGTTCGGGGCCGTGACCGAGTGCGGCGTCTCGGGACGGGCGCGGGCGAGAAAGCTCTTCGAGCTGGTGCTGTGGAACCCGCGGGATTTCGCGGCGAACAGCTACCGCACCGTGGACGACCGCCCCTACGGCGGCGGCCCCGGCATGGTGATGATGGTGGAGCCGCTGGAGAAGGCGCTCGAGGCAGCGCGCCAGCGCCAGAAAAGCGCCGGCGTGAAGCGGACGAAGGTGGTGTACCTGTCGCCGCAGGGGCGGCTGCTGAATCATCAAATGGTGATGGCCTTCGCGGCGCTGCCGGGGCTGGTGCTGCTCGCCGGGCGCTACGAGGGCGTGGACGAGCGGCTGATCGCCCGGGCGGTCGATGAGGAGATCGCGATCGGCGACTACGTGCTCTCGGGCGGGGAACTTGCGGCGATGGTGGTGATCGACGCCATCGTGCGACAGCTTCCCGGGGCGCTCGGCGATGCGGATTCGGCGAGCCAGGACTCGTTCGTGAACGGCCTGCTCGATTACCCGCACTATACGCGCCCGGAGGTGCACGAAGGGGCGGCGGTGCCGCCGGTGCTGCTGTCGGGCAACCATGCCGAGATCGCCCGCTGGCGGTTGAAGCAGGCGTTGGGCAGAACGTGGCAGCGGCGGCCGGATTTGCTGGAGAAGCGCGCGCTGACTGACGCCGAGCGCGCGCTCCTGGAAGAATACAAGAGAGAGACCGGGAAAGGTGAAGTTTCGGCGGACGCTGAGCTCTAGGTAACGCCGTCGCCAAATGCAAGGAGCCTGAACATGGACATCATCAAGCAGCTCGAAGCCGAGGAGATCAAGCGTCTCGGCAGGGAAATACCGCAGTTCTCGACCGGGGACACGGTGGTCGTCAACGTGAACGTGGTGGAGGGCGACCGCAAGCGCGTGCAGGCCTACGAAGGCGTCGTGATCGCGAAGCGCAACCGCGGGCTCAATTCCTCCTTCATCGTGCGCAAGATCTCCTCGGGCGAGGGCGTCGAGCGCACCTTCCAGACCTACTCGCCCCTGATCGAGAGCATCGAGGTCAAGCGCCGCGGCGACGTGAGGCGCGCGAAGCTCTACCACCTGCGCGAGCGCACCGGCAAGGCGGCCCGCATCCGCGAGAAGATCGCGGCGAGCGAGGAGGGCGAGCTCGCCGAACCGCAAGAATAGGCGCGAGGCAATCTTGGGAAAGGCGGCCCCGCAGGCCGCCTTTTTTTATGGACGATTCGCAGCGTGAGGCGGCGGTCCCGGGATATAGAATGAACGAATGCGGATTCTGTCTGCACTGATCTGTCTGGCGGTTGCCGGCGCCGCCCCGGCGCTCGACACCGCGCGGGAGCTCGTGCAGAGCGGCGCGCCGCGGCTCGCGTTGAACCGCGTCGAGCAGCTGCAGCCGCGCGAGCCGAAAGACCCGCGCTGGGCCGAGTGGGAGACGCTGCGGCTCGAGCTGCTCTTCAGTCTCGGGCGCGACAGGGAAGTGCTCTCGCGCGTCGCGCAGCTGCCGCCCGCGATGCCCGAGCGCGGGCTGCGCGATGCGCTCATGCTGGCCGCCCGCGCCGCGATTGCGGCCGGCGAGGGCGCGCGCGTGCGCGCCCTCGCCGCGCGGGTCCTGTGGCAGCTCGGCGCCGCGCCCGGGGAGGCGCGCGCGCTGCGGCTTCTGGTGATCGAGAGCCACCTCGCGGATCGCGCGGGTGACGCCGCGTTCCGCGCGATGCTCCGGTTCTCGCAGGACTACCAGCCGCTCGAACGCGCGACGGCGGCGCGTTTCGTCGAGGCGCTGCTCGATCTCGACATGCCGCGCGAGGCGGCCAACTGGCTGGCGAGCCTCGAAGAAGCGAGCGCCGCGAAACAGAGACTGCTGCTCAGGACCGGTCTGCTCAGCCCCGAGGCGGCGATCCGGCAGGCGCGCGCGCAGCTCGCGCGAGGCGCGGGCCGCGGATACTGGCAGGTCATCGCGGAGGCCGCGGCGCGGGGCGGCGAGCGCTCGCTCGCCCTCGAGGCGATCGAGCAGCTCCTGCAGCTCGCCGACGGCGCCGCGCAGGCGGCGGCGCTTGCAACCGAGCTGTGGCAGGCCTACCTCTCCGGCGCCGAGGACGCCGCGAACCGGAACCAGCTGCTCACCGGAGATGACGGCGCCTGGTACGATCTTGCCTCACGGCGCCTCGGCGCCGATCCGCCGCTCGCCCGCGCGTTGTTTGCGCACGTTGCCGCGCGCGGCGGGATTGCCGCAACGCGCCACAGCGCCCAGCTGCAGCTCGTGTTCCTGCTCGAGCAGGGCAAGCTCGACCTCGCGGCATTGCGCCTGTTCGAGCACGCCCGCCTCGAGCCGGCGGCGCTCGACGCGCAGGCGCGCCACCGGCTCGGCGCAATCGCCGAGGCGCGCAACAGGCCGGCGCTTGCCGCGCGCTTCTGGGACGGACTCGATGTGCCCCCGAATGCCGCGCCCGATGACTGGCACATGCGGCTCGCGCTCGTCCACTGGCGCGCCGGCAACGCTGACGCTTCGGTGGCGGCGCTGCGCCGGGCGGTGGCCGAAAAAAAGGCGCTCTCAAAGGACGCGGCGCAGCGCGGGATGGCGCTGGGTGAGGACATGCTCGCGGCGGGGAGGCTCGATGTCGCGAACGCGGCGCTCGAAGCGCTCCTGCCGCTCGTGGAGACCGGGCAGCGGCGCCAGATCCTGTCCGCTCTCGGGCGCATCGCGGAAGCGAGCATGCGCTTCGCGGCTGCCGCGGACTACTACCTGCGCTCGGCGCTGTTCGCCCGCGCGCCGGATGCTTCCGCGCTCCAGGCGCGGCTCGCCGCGGCGCTCAACCTCGCGCGCGCCGGCTACAAGGAGGATGCCCGCGCGCAGTTCGAGTGGCTGCTCCGCAATTCCCGCGACGCCGCGCAGCTCGAGATCGCGCGGCGCGAGCTCGCCAATCTGGCGGGCGACCGCTGAAGGCCCGCTGCCGGCGCGCTATCGCGGCTCGCCCTTCCACAGGTCGCTCAGGTACTCGTGGCGCTCGGTGTTGACCCAGCTCACGCGATACTCGACCGGCGTATCGTCATAGGTATAGGCGACGCGCCGGATCACGAGCACCGGCGCGGCTGCCTTCAGCCCCAGCAGCTCCGCCGCCTGCGCGGGCGCATTGGCCGCCGAGAGCCGTTCGCTGATGCGGATCACATTGATGCCGTAACGCGCCTGGTAGAGGCCGTAGATCGTGCCTTCCCGCCCGGTGAAGGTCTCCTCGTCGAGGCCGGGAAAGAGCGCCGCCGGTACCGTGAGATCGTCCAGGACCACCGGCCGGCCCGAAAGCTTGAGCCGATTCCGGATGCGCAGCACTCTTGCGCCGCGCGCGAGCTTGAGTCGCGACTCGTGCTCCGTTTCCGCCCTGCCGCTCCTGAACGAGAGGAGCTCCGTGACGGGCAGTTCCTTGGCTCCGTCCTTCCCCACGATGTGGAAGAAATAGAAGAGCGTGCGGTCTTCGGTATGTCTCGCGACGAAAGTGCCGCGCCCCTGCTGCCGCAGCAGGATTCTCTCCGCGACCAGCTCGTCCACCGCCTTGCGGATGGTGCCGATCGAGACGTGGTAGAGCTCCGCCAGGCGCGACTCGCTCGGGATCGCCGCGCCCGGTTTCCATTCACCGGCGGCGAGCCCGCGCGTGATGCGCAGCTTGACTTCCTTGTAGAGCGGATTGAAAGTGAGGCTGCCCGCGGCGAGCGCGTTGCTCATGGACGCATCCCGTGTTCTCCCCGGAATCCGCAGCGATTCTATCACCGCCGCCCACGGATTCATATAGGTCATATAGTTGACTTGGGAATGGGTGGCGCGATAGGATGCGTGAAGAAGCCCAACAAGGCCCCCGTTTTTCCCCGACGGGATGCGGCCAGCTCCCCTCTTTCGCGGCAAGGAGACGACATGATTCACTTTCTGGTTCACGACAAGAAGGACACGGTCGGCGTCGTCGTCGTCGAGGGCGTCAAGGCCGGGCAGGAGCTCACCGGCTGGCTCATGGAGGACGACTCCACGATCAAGCTGAAGGCCGTGAACGACATTCCCATCGGGCACAAGCTCGCCACCCGGGAGATCAGGAAGGGCGACACCGTCATCAAGTACGGCTTCGACATCGGGCGGGCGGTGGCCGACATCAAGGTCGGCGAGCACGCGCACGTGCACAACCTCAAGACCAAGAGATGGTGAAACGCGCTCTCGCGCGTGTCACCATTCGGGAGAATCGCTTTTCAAAGGCTTATTGCGATGATCAACAGCAGAACCACTTTCCGGGGCTACCGCCGCGAGAACGGCCGCGTCGGCATCCGCAACCATGTCCTCATCCTGCCGGTCGACGACCTTTCGAACGCCGCGTGCGAGGCGGTCGCCGCGAACATCAAGGGCACGCTGGCGATTCCGCATCCCTACGGGCGGCTGCAGTTCGGCGCCGATCTGGATCTCCACTTCCGGACCTTGATCGGCGCGGGGTCGAACCCCAACGTTGCCGCTGTCGTTGTGATCTGCATCGAGGAGGAATGGGCCAAGCGCGTCGTCGACGGCATCGCCAAGACCGGCAAGCCGGTCACCGGCTTCGGCATCGAGCGCCACGGCGATCACGACACGATCATGCGCGCCTCGCGCGTCGCCAAGGAGTACCTGCAGTGGGCGACGGAATTGCGGCGCGAGGATTGCGCGGTGAACGAGCTCTGGGTCTCGACCAAGTGCGGCGAGTCCGACACGACCTCCGGCTGCGGCTCCAACCCGACGGTCGGCAACGCCTTCGACAAGCTCGAGCCGCTGGGCGTCACCCTGTGCTTCGGGGAGACGACCGAGATCACCGGCGGGGAGCAGATCGTCGCGGAACGCTGCGCCACGAAGGAGGTGCGCGACCGCTTCATGTTCATGTTCAACCGCTACCAGGAAGTGGTCGAACGCCACAAGACGAACGACCTGATGGACTCGCAGCCGACGAAGGGCAACATCGCAGGCGGGCTCACCACGATCGAGGAAAAGGCGCTCGGCAACATCCAGAAGATCGGCAAGAAATGCAAGGTGATTGGCGTGCTCGACAAGGCCGAGGCCCCGACCGCCCCGGGCCTGTGGTTCATGGATTCGTCGTCCGCGGCCGCCGAAATGGTGACCCTGTGCGCAGCCTCCGGCTTCGTCGTGCATTTTTTTCCGACCGGGCAGGGCAACGTGATCGGCAATCCGATCCTGCCGGTGATCAAGCTCACTGCCAACCCGCGCACGGCGCGCACCATGAGCGAGCACATCGACCTCGACGTCTCGGGCCTGCTGCAGCGGGAGAAGAACATGGACCGGTGCGGCGACGAGCTGCTGGAAGTAATGCTGCGCACCTGCAACGGGCGGCTCACCTGCGCGGAGGCGCTCGGTCACCGCGAGTTCGTTCTCACGCGCTTGTACGAGAGTGCTTGAACACAAGATCTGGCCACAGAGGTCACAGAGATCACAGAGAGATGAGATAGGGTCTTCTCGGTGTCCTCCGTGTCCTCTGTGTTCTCTGTGGCTAAATCGCTTTCCGGGTTTGCATGAGCACGCTGTCGGTCAGGGTGTGGCGCGGGCAGGCGTCGGGGCATTTCGAGGTCTTCGACGTGCCGCGGCTCGAGAGCCAGACCGTGCTCGACGTGGTGACCCACATCCAGCGCGCGCTCGATCCCACGCTCGCCTACCGCTTCGCGTGTCGCGTCGGCATGTGCGGCTCCTGCGCGATGACGGTCAACGGGCGGGCGCGCTGGACCTGCCGCACGCACGTCGCTCGGGTCGCCGCGGAGAACCGCATCGAAATCGCCCCGCTTGCGAATCTCCCCGTGGTGAGAGACCTGGTGACCGACATGACCCCGTTCTTCGACAAGTGGGCGAAGGCGCGCGGGCGCTTCCGGGGCGCCGCGACGCGCCGGGACGAGTTCGCGCGCGTGCCGCCGGAGTCCCGCGGGCGCCGCGTGGCGGACGCAGCGATCGAGTGCATCGGCTGCGGCGTGTGCTACGGTTCCTGCGATGTCGTGGCGTGGAACCCGGATTATCTGGGGCCCGCGGCGCTCAATCGCGCCTGGACGCTCCTGAACGACGTGCGCGACACCGACAACCGGGCGCGGCTCGCCGCGGTGGCGGGCGACGCCGGCTGCCACGCCTGCCACACGCAGATGAGCTGCACCGAGCGCTGCCCCAAACAGCTCGCCCCGACTGCCTCTATCGCCGGGCTCAAGCGCGCCGCCGCGCTCGCCGCGCTGCGCGGCGAGCTTTGAAGGAGGAAGGAGGAAGGAGGAAGGCAGAAGTGAAAAAGAAACCAGGCCATCCTTCCGCCTTCGGCCTTCCGCCTTGGGAGCACACCGCGTGAAGACGCGCTCGCAAGTTCTCCTCTGGACGGCGCAAAGGGTGAGCGCGGCGGTTCTGGCCGTGTGCGTGCTAGTGCACCTCGCGACCGTGATCTACGCGGTGCGCAACGGGCTTTCCGCCGCGGAAATCCTCGGCCGCACGCGCGGCAACGCCGGCTGGGCCGCTTTCTACACCGTGTTCGTGCTGGCCGCCGCGGTGCACGCCCCGATCGGCTTGCGCGGCGTGCTCGCCGAGACCCTCGACTGGCGCGGGACGGGGCTGGAGGTCACGGCGCTCGTGATCGGGCTCGCGCTCGCGCTGCTGGGACTTCGCGCGGTTTACGCAGTGTTTATCTGAAACCGCCGATGAAAAGCGACTTCCGCGCCCGCAACCATCCCGCCTATTGGGCGTTCATCGTGCACCGCGCCTCGGGCGTGCTGCTCTCCCTTTTTCTGCCGCTGCACTTCTGGGCGCTGGGCGAGGCCCTGCAGGGCGAGGCGGGGCTCGATGCTTTCCTGCGCTGGACCGAGCAGCCGCTAGTGAAGGCCGGGGAGACGGTGCTGGTGCTGCTGCTCGCCGCCCACCTCGCGGGGGGCGTGCGCCTGCTGATGCTTGAGTTTCTCGCGTGGCGCAACTGGCAGAAGAGCCTGCTTGCGGCCGCGGCCGGCGTCACGGTGGCGGCAGGGCTCGTGTTCCTGTTGATGCTGATCGCGGGCCCGGCGGGCGCGCAAACTTATCCGGCGAAGCCGGTGCGGGTGATCGTGCCCTTCCCGCCCGGCGGCGCCGCCGACATCGTGGCGCGCGCGATCACGCAGAAGATGAGCGAGACGTGGGGCATTCAGGTGATCGTGGATAACCGCGCCGGGGCGGGCGGGCTGATCGGCGCCGAGCTCGGCGCGCGCGCCGCGCCCGACGGCTACACGCTGCTCTTCGCCTCCTCGAGCCCGATGACGGTCAATCCGCACCTCACGGCGAGGCCGCCGTACCACCCGCTGCGGGATTTTGCGCCCATCATCCTGATCGGCTTCGCGCCGAACGTGCTGGCGGTGCACCCCTCGCTGCCCGCGAAGTCGGTGAAGGAGCTGATCGCGCTCGCGAAGGCGCGGCCGGGCGAGCTCAACTACGCCTCCAACGGCGTCGGCACGTTAAGCCATCTCGCCGCGGAGCTCTTCAAGCAGCAGGCGGGAGTGAACATGGTGCACGTGCCCTATAAGGGCGGGGCGCCAGCGGTCACCGATACCGTTGCCGGACATACCTCGGTATACATCGCCGCCTTTCCCACCGTGGCGGGGCAGATGCGCGCGGGGAGGTTGAGAGCGCTCGCCGTGACCAGCACGAGGCGCATTGCGGCGGCACCCGAGCTGCCCACGGTGGCGGAGGCGGCGCTGCCCGGTTTCGAAGCGATGCAGTGGTGGGGCGCGTACGGCCCGGTCGGCCTGCCGGCGGAGCTCGTGGCGAAGCTCAACGCGGACCTCGGCAAGGTGCTCGGAGCCGCCGAAGTGAAGCAGCGCCTCGCCGCGGACGCGGCCGAGGCGGGCGGCGGCTCGCCCGGCGATCTCGCGGCCTACCTCAAGGCCGACTACGAGCGCTGGGGGAAGGTGGTAAGAGCCTCCGGCATGCGTCCCGACTAGAGGCTAGTGACTGAGTAATTGAGTGATTGAGCGATTAAGCGACCAAGCGACCAAACCGCCGGCTGCGCCCTGGGGATATGGACCCGGAGCACTTCATCACTGGATCACTTGATCACTTAATCACTACCCAGAGAGACAGCGTGGCGAAGCGGCCCAATTTTCTCGTCATCCTGGTCGATGACCTTCGATTCGACGAGTTCGGCGCGGGCGGGCACCCGTACCTGAAGACGCCGAACGTGGACCGCATCGCGCACGAGGGCGCGCTCCTCGAACGCGCGTTCCACACGACGCCGATCTGCTCGCCCAACCGCGCCTCGATTCTCACCGGCCAGTACGCCAGCCGCCACGGGATCATCGACAACGTCGCGCGCGACGCGGCGAGCCACCGCCTGCCGAACTACCACCTCGAGCTGCAGCGCCTGGGCTACGAGACCGCGCACATCGGCAAGTGGCACATGGGCAACGACGGCAAGCCGCGCCCGGGCTATGACCTGTGGGTGAGCTTCGACGGACACGGCCGGCTCTACGATCCCAGGCTCAACGAGAACGGGAAATACGTGCAGCACGCGGGCTACATCACCGACATCATGAACGCGATGGCGGTGGACTTCGTCGGCAGAAAGCACGACCGGCCGTGGTCGCTCTTTTTCGCGCACAAGGCGGTGCACCCGGACGCGGAACAGGCGGCCGACGGCACGTTCAGCATTGAGGGCTATCGCGCCGCCGAGCGGCACAAGGACCTGTACAGGGGCTGCGTGTTTCCGAAGAAACCCAACATGATGACGCCGGCCGAGGTGGTGAAACAGAAGCCCGCCTGGGCGGAAGCATTCGACTTGAAGAAGACGGATCGCTCCCGGGCGCTGCTCAAGGCGATCCACGCCGGCGAGCAGGAGGAAATCCGGTTGCGCGCCGCGATGATGGCGGCGGTGGACGAGGGCGTGGGTATGCTGTTCGACGCGCTCGAGCGCACCGGCCAGCTGGATGACACGTTGATCCTTTTCCTCGGCGACAACGGATACTTCTTCGGCGAGCACGGGCTCGGCCCCGAGCGCCGCTTCGCCTACGAGGAGGGGATCCGCTCGCCGTTCATCGCGCGCTACCCGGAGCGGATCAAGGCCGGCTCGCGCTATCGCGAGCTCGTGATTCTTCAGGACATCGCGCCGACACTCATAGAGCTCGCGGGCGCCAAGCCGGGACCGCAGATCCAGGGACGGTCGCTGCTGCCGCTTTTCGCCGGCAGGCGCGCGGGCTGGCGCAAGTCTCTGCTCCTGGAGTACTGGGCGGAGAACGCGATGCCGTGGCTCGTCGGCATGACCTACAAGGCGGTGCGCACCGGGCGCTACAAGTACATCCGCTGGGTGAACCGCAGCCGCGACGGCGAGCTCGACGAGCTCTACGATCTCGACAAGGACCCGTTCGAGCTGACCAATGTCATAGGCCGCCCGGCTTATCGCACCGTGCGCGAGCGGCTGCGCCGCGAGCTCAGGCGGCTCGCCACCGAGGCGCTCGGGCTCCGATGAGCGCCGTAAGAATACCGCGGCAGGCGCCTGCGGGAGGGCCGCTCGGGGCGCGCCTTGCTGCGGTCGGTGCGATCAGGTAACGTTTGCCCGTAGAACTCCTTGATTAAAACCAGCTTTCAGGAGGAAACAATGCGCTCAGCAAAATGCCTCGCGGTGGCGGCGGTGCTGGTGACAGCGTTCGCGGCCCATGCACAGAGCTACCCCAACAGGCCGGTGCGAATCATCGTGCCGTTCGCGCCCGGCGGCGCGACCGACATCGTGACGCGCGTCATCGCCCCGAAGCTGACCGACCTGTGGGGCCAGACCGTCGTGGTGGACAACCGTGCGGGAGCCGCCGGCAACATCGGGGCCGAGCTTGCGGCGAAGGCGACGCCCGACGGCTACACGCTCTTCATGCCCTCGGGCTCGGTGATGACGGCGAACCAGCACATGTACCGGAAGATTTCGTTCAACGCCGAGAAGGATTTCGTGGCGATCACCAACGTCGCGAGCGGCCCGCAGATCGTCGCGGTCGCGAACAGCGTGCCGGCCAAGAGCGTCAAGGAGCTGATCGCGCTGGCGAAAGCGAAACCGCGCTCGATCACCTTCGGTTCCGCCGGCATCGGCTCGCAGACCCATCTCGCGGCGGAGAACTTCCTCTACACCGCGGGCATCGACGCCATCCACGTTCCCTACAAGGGTGAAGGCCCGGCGCTCACCGATCTCGTCGGGGGCCAGATACAGCTCCTCACGCCCAATTTGTCAGCCTCTATCGGATTCGTGAACGCCGGCAGGATCCGCGCGCTGGCGGTGACCAGCAAGCAGCGGGCGCAGCAGCTGCCCAACGTGCCCGCCGTCGCTGAGACGCTGCCCGGGTTCGAGAACCTGGGCTGGTTCGGGCTGGTCGCGCCCGCCGGCACGCCGAAAGCCGTCATCGACAAGGTTCACGCCGACACGGTGAAGGTGCTCGCCAGCGCCGACGTCAGAAAGCGCTTCGACGAGCTCGGCATGGCCCCGGTCGGGAACACACCCGCGGATTTCGCGAAGGCGATGAAGGCGGAGTCCGCGCGCTGGGCGAAGATCATCAAGGAGCGCAAGCTGCAGGTCGATTGAACGGTCGCTGGCGCGCAATCGTCCAATCGAGTGACGACTGATGGAGTGACGAAGTGACGCAGTGACGAAGTGATGAGTGGTGCAAGGGCGCGCGACGCGCGGAAAGCGTCACCGCATCACCGCGTCACCCCGTCACCGGAGCGAAGCGATGAAGGTGGACCTGAAGCAGGTCGAGGAGGCGTGCAAGGAGCTCTACATCCGCGCGCTCAAGCTCCTGCCGCCGGACATCAAAGAAGGCTTCCAGCGGCTCGACCGCAACGAGAGCGACGCCACGGGCAAGGCGATCCTCGGCACCATGATCAAGAACATCAGGGTCGCGGAGGACACCGACAATCTGCTCTGCCAGGACACCGGCGTGCCGATCTACGAGGTCGCCATCGGCCGCAATGTCGAAGTCGACGGCATCGACCTGAAGGATGCGATCACCCGCGGCTGTGCCCGCGCCACCGTCGAGCATCCGTTCCGCTCCTCGGTGGTGCATCCGCTCACGCGCCAAAACGATCAGACCTCCTGTGGCATCCGCATTCCGGTGATCAACGTGGACTTCTCGGACAGATCCGACGAGCTGATCATCCGGATGATCCCGAAGGGCTCGGGCTCGGAGAACAACTCGTGGCTGAAGATGGCGGTCCCGGCCGACGGGGTGGAGGCGATCAAGACCTTCGTGATCGACTGCGTGCTCGCCGCAGGCGGCAAAACCTGCCCGCCGACCATCGTCGGGGTGGGCGTGGGCGGCAGCGCCGACCTGTGCGTGCATCTCGCGAAAGTGGCGGCGGTCCGGCCGCTCGGCAGCCGCTGCGAGGACCCGCAGGGCGCCAGGCTCGAGCAGGAGCTCACGCAGGCGGTCAACATGCTGGGCGTCGGGCCTCAGGGCCTGGGCGGGGACTCGACTGCGTTCGCGGTGCACGTGGAGCTTGCCGCGACCCACATCACGATGAACCCGGTGGCGGTCAACATGCAGTGCCACTCCGCGCGCCGCGCTTCGGCGACGTTCACGCCGCGCGGCGTGACCTACGGGTTCTAGAGCGTGATTCGTGAGCCGTGAGCCGTGATTCGAGCCGGCGAACAACAGCGGTGTTGATTACGAATCACGGATCACGAATCACGATTCCCGGATTCTGAATGGCGCACTACGATTTCACGATGCCGGTGACCGAGCAGCAGGTGCGCGCGCTCCGCGTGAACGACACGGTCACGCTGAACGGAACCCTGTTCGGCATCCGCGACGCGACCCAGATCCACATGTTCGACCGCGGGCGCAGGACGCGCTTCGACATGAGCGGGCACGCGGTCATCCACACCGCGCCGAACGTGAGAAAGGTCGAGAAGTCGAGGGAATTCCCGGCGGGTTACGCGCCGCTTTGCATCGGCACGACCACCAGCGCCCGGATGGAGCGCTTCACGCACCCGCTGATGAAGGAATATCGGGTGCGCATCATCATCGGCAAGGGCGGCTTGGGCGAAGCCTCGGCCGCCGCGTTCCGCGAGCTCGGCGGGGTCTATCTCGCCGTGGTCGGCGGCGCGGCTGCGCTCGAGACGACCTGGGTCGAGGCGATCGAGGATGTGGACCTCGACGATCTCAATCCTGAATCACTGTGGAAGTTCCGGGTAAAGGGCTTTGGTCCCTTGCTCGTCTCGATGGACAGCGACGGCGGCAGCCTCTACACCCGGGTGAACGAGGCCGCACGCGTGAAGCGCGCCGCCGCGCTCGCTTCGCTCGGTGTCAAGACCTGAACCGCCCACCGCAGGGGACGCGGAGGACGCGGAGGGTCGCGGAGGAAGGCAAGTGAAGGATCAACCAGGATGCTCTTGAATGGAAACAAGTGAAGAGCTCTGGCTTGGTTGGCTCTGGCTGGCAGTTGCTGCACGAGGTTTTTCGTTCATTCTCCTATTGTTCCCTCCGCGTCCTCTGCGTCCTCCGCGTTGAGAGGTTGAATGCGAAGACTGAAGACTGACATCCTCATCCTCGGCTCGGGCGGCGCGGGGCTCTTTGCCGCGCTGCACGCGCATGAGAAGGATCCCGCTCTCTCCATCACCGTCGCGGTGAAGGGGCTGCTCGGCAAGTGCGGCTGCACGCGCATGGTGCAGGGCGGCTACAACGTCGCCCTCGCGCCCGGGGATTCGATCGAGCGCCACTTCATGGACACGATCGAGGGCGGCAAGTGGCTGCCGCACCAGGAGCTCGCGTGGGCGCTCGTCTCGGTGGCGGTCGAGCGCATCCACGAGCTCGAGAACGAGCTCGGCTGCTTCTTCGACCGCAATCCCGACGGCACGATCCACCAGAAGGCGTTCGCCGGGCAGACCTTCGACCGCACCGTGCACAAAGGCGATTTGACCGGCATCGAGATCGTGAACCGGCTCGCGGAGCAGGTGTGGGCGCGCGGCATCAGGCGGCTCGAGGAGCACCGCGCGGTCGAGCTGGTGAGGAACCGCCGCGGCGATGCCATCGCGGGAGCGCTCATGATCGATGTCCGCACGGGCGAGTTCGTCTTCGTGCAGGCCAAAGCCGTGCTGCTCGCGACGGGCGGCGGGCCGACCATGTACAAGTACCACACGCCTTCCGGCGACAAGACCTGCGATGGCATGGCGATGGCGCTGAGAGCGGGCCTCACGCTGCGCGACATGGAGATGGTGCAGTTCCACCCGACCGGGCTCCTCGCCGGGCCGGCGACGCGCATGACGGGTACCGTGCTCGAGGAAGGCCTGCGCGGGGCGGGCGGATATCTCCTCAACGGCGTGAAAGAGCGCTTCATGGGCAGCTACGACCCCATGGCCGAGCGCGCGACGCGCGACATCGTCTCGCGCGCGATCCACGCCGAGATGCGCGCCGGGCGCACCACGCCCCACGGCGGCGTCTATATCAGCATGGGGCACCTCGGGCCGGAGAAGGTGCGCAAGCTCTTCAAGGGGATGGTGGAGCGCTGCGCCGACTGCGGTTTCGACCTCGCCGGGGGGCTGGTGGAAGTCGTGCCCACGGCGCATTACATGATGGGCGGAGTCGTGTTCAACGTCGATTGCACCTCCGAGCTGCCGGGGCTCTTTGTCGCGGGCGAGGACTCGGGCGGCGTGCACGGCGCGAACCGCCTGGGCGGCAATGGTGTCGCGAATTCCACCGTCTTCGGCGGCATCGCCGGCGACGTGATGCCCGGGTGGATCCGGCGAAGCGGCGCCTTTCACGAGCCGGACGAGGGCGCGGTCGAGGAGGCGCTCGCGCGCTCGCGCGCGCCGCTCGGCAGGCGCGCGGGCGACTTGAACGCGATCCGCGAGCGGCTCTACGACGTGATGTGGGATGACGTGGGCATCGTCCGGGACGCGGCGAGCCTCGCGCGCGCGGCAGGCGCGCTGGAGGAGCTCGAGACGCGGCTCGACGCGACCGGCGTGGAGGGCGCCAGCCTCGCCTTCAACCTCACCTGGCACGACTGGCTCAATCTGAAGAGCCTGATCCTGGTCTCGAAGGCGATCCGCGCGGCGGCCGCGGTCCGCGAGGACTCGCGCGGCGCGCACTACCGCTCGGACTTTCCCGAAGCGGGCGATCTCGCCCGCTCGCGCTACACCTGCGTCACGTGGAAGGAGGGCCGCTTCGCCATCTCGACGCGCCCGGTCGAGTTCACGCGCGTCAAGCCCGGCGAGACGCTGCTCGCGGCGGCGCCGGCCGCCGCGTGACGAGATGCGGGATACGAGATACGGGACACGCGATACAAGATGCGAACTGACAGTTTTATCCCGCATCCCGCATCGCGGCTCAGATGAACACGGATGATTCAATCGCATCATGGCCGCCGGCCAGAGGTTTGGTCCGCGGCTACCGGCGTTTATCGGCGGCTTCATTGTTGTTCTTTCATGGCAATTAGACTGTCTGTCGACGAGCTGACGCGCCTCGCCGCGCGCGCGCTGAGAAAGGCCGGGGCGTCGAACGCCACGGCAAGGGCGACCGCGCAGGCGCTCGTCGCCGCGGACATGGAAGGCCTCACGACGCACGGCGTCGCGCGGACCGCGCTCTACGCCCGGCACTTGCGCGAAGGCCGCGCCGATGGCTCGGCGCGGCCCAAGGTGATCAGGAAGAAGGCCGGGGCTTGTTTGATTGACGCCGGGGGCGGCCTCGCCTATGTCGCGGCCGCGCTCGCCGTCAAGGAAGCGATCAAGCGCGCGAGGCGCTACGGCGTCGCGTTCGCCGGCGTCACCAACAGCCATCATTTCGGCGCCGCGGCCTATCACCTCGCCCCGGTGGCGGAAGCCGGGCTCGTCGGGCTCGCATTCAGCAATTCGCCGGCGGCGATCAACGCCTGGGGCGGGACGAAGCCGCTCTTCGGCACCAACCCCATCGCCGCGATCTTTCCGCGCAAGAGCGAGCCGCCGCTGGTCATGGACCTTTCGCTCACCGAGGTCCTGCGCGGCAGGATCATGCTCTACGCCAAGGAAGGCAAGCCCATTCCTCCCGGCTGGGCGCTCGACAGGGAAGGCAAGCCCACCACGGACGCGCAGGCAGCGCTCACCGGGAGCCTGTCGGCGATCGGCGGGATGAAAGGCACGATGCTGGCGCTCATCGTGGAGCTGCTGTGCGTGGCGCTCACCGGCGCCGCGTTCGGCTTCGAGAACGACTCCTACTTCGAGCCCGGCGGGAAGCCCCGCGTCGGGCACGCGATCATCGCCATCGATCCCGACGCGCTGGCGGGCGCGGAGGCCTACTTCTCGCGCCTCGAGGCGATGATCGCTGCCATGCTCGCCGACGAAGGCGTGCGCCTCCCGGGCGTGCGCCGCCACGAGGCCGCGGCGAAGGCGCGCGCGGAAGGCATCGACATTGGCGACGCCCTGCACCAGGAGTTGCGAGCGCTCGCGCGCGGCAAGATCTAGCTGCCGGGGCACGCCGACAAGCGCCGAAAGTTTCGTCCTTCGTCCCTCGAACGAACCGGGAGTTCCACATGTTGAGACCGCATCCTTCAGTACCGGCCGCGGTCTTGTTATAGTGCTCGCCCTGGTTCTCGCCGGACGCGTCACGCAGAAGCCGTCCATGGATTTTTCATTGAGCGAAGCGCAGCGCGCCTGGCAGTCGAAGGCGCGTAGATTCGCCGAGGAAGAGGTCCGCCCCATTTCACTGGAGCGCGACCAGATCGCCGATCCCGAGGAGACTTTCGACTGGGAGATCGTGAAGAAGGGCTCGAAGCTCGGCTTCCGGACGCTCGCGGTGCCCAAGGAGTGGGGCGGGCACGGGGCGGACTTC
>Ga0073934_10001020_pt1 | contig 71917 bp, 64 predicted proteins | sample LarsenN4metaG_FD_76834 | JGI IMG/M metagenome (GOLD analysis project Ga0073934, IMG submission 76834) | Hot spring sediment bacterial and archeal communities from British Columbia, Canada, to study Microbial Dark Matter (Phase II) - Larsen... ...
CCGGCTTCGCACCGGCGTCGTGTTGATAGGCGAACATCTTCCCGCTGCGGCCCAGGCCGGTTTGAATTTCATCAAGCATGACCAGCACGTTGTTCTTGCGGCAAATTTCCGTGGCTTTGGCCAAATAGCCGGCAGGCGGAATCAACACCCCGCCTTCGGCTTGAATCGGCTCAACCAAAAAAGCCACCGTATTCGGCGTGATCGCTTTTTCCAATGCAGCGGCATCGCCGTATTTCACAAACACAAATCCCGGCGTCAACGGCCCGAAATTCCTTTTATATTCGGGATCGCTTGAAAAACTGATGACCGTCGTGGTGCGGCCATGGAAATTTCCTTCGCAGACGATGATCTCGGCTTGATTATCCGGCACGCTTTTCACTTCGTAGCCCCACTTGCGCGCCGTCTTCACCGCGGTTTCAACCGCCTCTGCCCCGCTGTTCATCGGCAAGGCCATTTCCATGCCGCATAGCTCGGTAAGCTCTTTGTAGAAAAGCGCCAACTGGTCGTTGCGAAACGCGCGCGAAGTGAGCGTGCATTTCTTCGCCTGCTCCACCATCGCTTGGTAAATGCGCGGATGGCAATGCCCCTGGCTCACCGCGGAATAGGCGCTGAGAAAATCGAGATATCTATTGCCTTCCACATCATAAACCCAAACGCCTTCCGCGCGCTGGATGACGATGTCGAGCGGATGGTAATTATGGGCGCCGTGCCGTTCTTCTAATTGGATATACTCTTGTGTTTTCATGAATTTTTCCATCAGATGCGCCGCTGACGGAAACGTCGTTGGGCTTACGGTGTTGAATTCTTGCGGTCTCATGGCTGCTCCTCTCGTAGTCGTGTCCGGTTGTCGAAATCTTTGCTTTAAGATAAAATTTACGGAAAGTCGGCAAAAAAGGAAAGAGAAAAAAATGAACAACAAATTAAAGGATTTCGCGGATTGCACGAATTAAATCGGCATAATCCGTTGCTTCGGTCTTTGCTTTTATATGAAAATGTTTTGGGAGATCAAGTTAGTACAATGCCGACGTAAATCGCCGATGATACTTTTGGGTCAACTCATGCTCATTGCCTAGGAAAGTGAACAGCGCTACGCAAGCCTTACGTGCGCCGTCATCATCAAGCTGGCGGTTGCGGCCAATCAGCTCGATCCACGCTTCCAACGCTTCGGCATATTTTCCTTTTTTGAAGGCCGTAATGCCTTGCCGGTAAAGATTCCAATCATCTTTAGGCTCGCCGGCAGTTTGTTCAAGATGCACGAGTCGATGCAAGGCTCGTATGGCATTGGCCTTATTGGAAAAGGGACTTTCATCCTCAATCGTTTTCACTAACTCCGCAGCTTTGTCAATATCGTCAGACATGAAAAGCATCGCCAATAGGACACGCGCTTCGGCATTGGCCGGCTCCTGTTTCACCATTGCTTCCAACATTTTTCGCGCTTTGGCCAGATTGCCCGCTTGCAGCATCGCCTTCGCCATCTCGAGTTGATTTTTCGATTCATTCGGCAGATGCTTTTCGAGCCACTTGCGCACTTCGACTTCCGGTAGTGCGCCGATAAACTCATCGACGATTTTTCCATCGCGAATCATTTTGACCGCAGGAATGCTGCGAATTTGAAAATGCTGTGAAAGTTCCGGTTCTTCGTCCGTGTTCACTTTCACCAGCTTCCACTGGCCGTTCGCTTCCTTTTCCAATTTCTCCAACACCGGCCCGAGTATGCGGCACGGCTGGCACCACACAGCCCAAAAGTCAACAACGACGGGAGTTTTGAAACTGGCGTCAATCACTTCTTTTTGAAAATTTTCCAATTTTGCGTTCATCTGCGACCCTCGTGTAACGTGTTACGTGTAACGTTCTTAAATTGTTTTTTCAGCAATTCCCAAAATCCAATACTCCATTAATCCAAGCATCCACCAATCCAGCTTACCGCATCACCATCAACGCCGCCAGCACTTCAATCCCCTCCCGCAAATTTTGCAGACGCAGATTCTCGTTCGCACTGTGTTGGTTGTTGTCGTGGTTCACAATCGGCACGCCAATCGCGGGCGTTTGCAGAATGTCCGTAAAAATGTAAAACGGCACACTGCCGCCAAGCGTCGGCATTTTGATCACCGGCTCTCCTTTCATCGCTTCCACCGCAGAGACGATCGCATGTGAAATCGGCAAATCCATCGCCGTGCGGCTGGCGTTGTAGCCTTCTTCCCAAACGGTTTTGACGATCCTGGGATATTTGAGCCGCGTCTCATGATCCGGATCGGCATGGACGATATGATAGCCTTGTTGGCGAATATGATTCTCGACCAACTCGCGCAGACGATTTCGATCTGTGCCCTTGACGAGCCGAATGTCAATGGCAGCAGTAGCAGTCGCAGGAACCACGTTACGAGCATTGGCACCAACGGCGGCGCTTTGCATGCCGCGAATGTTGAGTGATGGCAGGTTGATCAACTCGGCCAATTTTTTGCCCCCGCCTTCCGCGCGCGAAAAGCCCAATGACCGCATCAAAGCCGCATCGCTATCCGGCGCTTCGGCAACAGCTTTTTGTTCTACTGCATTCAGCGGCGCGACGCCATCGTAAAAACCTTGAACGAGCACGCGGCCATCTGCATCTTTCATGCTCGCCAAGAGCTGGCTCAACATCATGGCCGGATTCGGCGCCCAGTTGCCGTAATGGCCGCTGTGCAGCTCGCGATTCGCGCCATAAACCGTCATCTCAAAAGAGACAATGCCGCGCACGCCGAAATAGAGTTGCTGCCGGCGCGTCTGGTGCACCGGGCCATCGCAAAGAATCCAGGCGTCGGCTTTGAGCTGCTCTACGTATTTGGCGACAATCGCTTCCAAGTGCGGCGAGCCGGCTTCCTCTTCACCTTCAAAAAAGAATTTGAGATTCGTCGTCAGCTTCAATTTGCTGGCGCGGATGGCGTCGAGCGCGGTTAGCATGGCAACGATGGGCGATTTGTCGTCCGAGGCCGAGCGCGCATAAATTCGCCATTCACCCTCAAATGCTTTGTCCGGTGCTGGCATGGGAATAATTTTGCCACCAGCTTCGGTGGCTTTATCTCGCAACACCGGTTGCCACGGCTCAGTGTCCCAATGCAGCGAGGCGACGGGTTGGCCGTCGTAATGCGCATAAAACATGAGTGTTCGTTTGGCGCCAGGCGCCTTCAATTCGCCAAATACCGCCGGCGGCGAACCAGGCATTTCAAGAAGCTGCGCGCGAACGCCGCGTTGTTCGAGCATTTCCACAAGTTTTGCCGCATTACGACGGATGTTGATGGAATCCGAAGCAAGATTCGGAATCGCCAACAACTCGGTCAATTCACCGATGATTTTGTGTTCGTTGGCTTGGCGATAGGCACGAATTTTGGCCTTGATCGTAGCTCCATTTTGAGCCAAAATTATTGAAGGCGAGTTTATGAAAAATAATTCAATGGCAAACAAAAAACAAAATAGGCGTTTCATTATGAACTCCGATCTACTGTATGACCCGGCGAAGTGAACGATAACATCCTTGCAACAAACGATCAATCTGCGCCCAATCTTCCTCGCGCACGCCGCCGGCGGCAGCTTGGTCGTCGCGAATCACCATGGCATCGGCGCGCAGCCGGCCGTGCTCTAAAGTTGAATCGGGTGAAACGAGATAAATCGCGGCGGCGGCATCGGCGCAAGCTGTATCAAGCGCGGCTTTTCCGTAATGATCACGCTGGCGATGGACAATCCACCATTCCAATTCCAATTTCGCGGCGTTCGGCACATCAAAAGGAATGTTGCCGGTGCGGCGAATCGTCGCAAAATAAGACTCGAGCGTTGGTAAGGCTTTTTCGTAATCCGAGCGCTGTTTGCCGTCTTTAAAAACAAACGCGGCTTTCGTCGCATAATAAGCGCCGAGATACGAGCGCAGCCACGGAAATTTGTATTGCGTGCGCAACATCTCGGTCAACTCGAAAAAAAGCTTGACCGGCTTGCGATCATAATACGAGCGCCACATATCCGTTTCCAATTTGCCCAGCGCCACCGGATCGAATTGGCGTAGATTATTGTTGACCGGCCAGAATAAATCGGCGGCGGCATAGACGACAAAAATGGCGAGCGCGTTGAGACAAAAGCGCCGAAAAGTTTTGCGTTTTTGTTGTGCCATAAGAATTTTAAAAGATTCTTGCAGAATGACAATCCATTTTTCACCAGCAACCAGCAACAAGCCTCACTTCACCAAATGATACTCCGTCTGTCGTTTCAACACCCATCCGACTTTGCCCTCGGCATCAACAAACGCTTCTTCCTCTTGGCCGACCCACAAAGGTTGTCCGCCCCATTCCGGAACTTCGGTTTGCGCCGAAAGCTCAATCGAGAACCACGTGCTCGGCAAAATCGGCACATCACCGCGCCCGGGCACGCCTTGCTGGCGATCCCACAAACCGATGAGCGGGCCGGCGCCGTGGCCGTGATCGCCAATCGGATGCGTGTAAATCGTGCCGTTGATGCCCGCGGCTTTCGCGGCGGCAAGCGCGGCAGCAAGAACTTCGTTGCCGCTCCGTCCAGGTCTCATGCTTTCTAATAAAATATCTTGCATGCGATTCGTGTTGGCAAGCGCCTTCTTAATTCCGGCCGGAACATCCTTCTCCCCTGCTTTCAAAACATAACCCATGTGCTGCGTGTCGGTGTTGAGCCGCATCGCCGTGATGCCAAAATCAACATGCAGAACATCGCCGCGTTCGATCACGGTTTCGCCGCGTTCACTGAGAATGCTGCCAAACGGCATGCCCTGGCGCTGCACGCGCACCGTCGGATGAAACCATGTGCCCATGCCCATGTCATTCACTTGCTGCCGCAGCCACCAGACGACGTCGTCATTCGTGGTTTTGCCGGGGGTAATAACGTCGTTGGAAAACGCGCGTTTGATCAGCCAATGCACGGCTTCCATCATTTGACGATAAATCGGCATCATCTCCGGCAGACGCGTGCTGATGAAATCGAGCGGCAGGTTTTCGGCGCGCACGAAACGGCTCTTCCATTTTTCGCCGAGCGCGTCGCTGAGTTGTTCGTATTCACCGGCGGAAAGGCCATCTGAAAAAGCATGTGTGTGAGAAATATCAATGGCGATGGTTTTCGGTTGGCGATCTTCGATCAGCTTTTTCAACAACGCCCATTGGCCTTGCCCCCACAATTCGCGATTCTCGACTTCGGGATCACGATAGACGGTATAAAGCCCGCCTTGTGCCCCGCCGCCCAGCGCGAGACGCTCGACACCGTCTTTTTCGCCGCGATCGAAGAACACGTAAATCGTGCGCCGGCGCGCGGCAAATTGCGTCGCCGAAACCAATGAAAAGAAAACCGGATCTTCATTGTACTCGCGGCAGATGATGAGCCACATTTGCACGCCGCCGCGCCGCATCAAAGTCGGCAAGACGCGCTCGAGCCGCAGTTTGAGCCATTCTTGTTGCATGGCGGCTTGTTCGCGCAGCTTGGGCAACGGTTTTGGCGTTTGCGCCAGCGACGGCGCGATACAGCTTCCGCAAAACCAGAAAACTATTTGAACGATGATCGCGCGACGAAAATTTTTCATCTTCCTTCCTCCGCATGACGTGATCGGTGACACGAATTTGCTTTTGAAATGATAATCGAAAAATTGCTGGAATGCAAGGCAAAATTTGTGCTTGCATGTATGAAATTTTATGTTCTAATTATGCTCTCCAACACTCAGGCATCGCAGTCCAACCGATGGCTAAAAGTAAAGGAGCGAAAAAATGCTTAAATGGGTCAAATTAGCCGGCAATGTGATTCTCGGCCTTTTGGTTGTTTATGGGGCTTATCGCCTCTACAAACGTTTCAACAGCCGAAGCAATCTGCACTCCAAAGTGATCACGTACTTTTTGCGCGCGGAAGAAACCGAAGCCCTATACACCGGGTTTTCGTTTGTCGCGCTCCTCGAGTTTTACGATAAAAACGGGCGAGAGCTGATTGGCCTTCCCAAAGTTTATATCGACGAAGACAAAAAGATCAACGGCATTTGTTATCGCTTCTATGAAGTCGGCATCGGCTATCCGCATATCGGCCAAACGTTGGCGGCGGATTCCATTGCGGCGCCGGAAATTCTTTCCGTCAACGTCGTCGATTCGCGCGTCATCGGCGGCGGCCGGGCGCAATACCAATGCGATCTTTTGGATACGTCGCCGGCAGCGCGATCGCAAAAATTGCAGGCGCAAATGGAAGCGGATCAGCAATGGCAGGCGCAAGTAAAACACGCCAAAGAAATTCTCATCTTGCTCAAAGCGCAGTTGCCGGATTCGCAGGCTTTCAACATGCTGACGAAAAACCTGCCGGCGGCGCGTGAAATCGGCCTGGGCGCGAGCTATCTGGGAAATCTCAAGCTGACGTTTGCCACGGTCGGAACCTTTACGGCCAGCAAGCGTTTTTTATTTATTTTTGAAATCAATCAAGGATTCTACGTGCGGAAAGACATCACGGAAGCGACTTACGGCAGCCAGTTCTCTGATTTGCAAATCGACGCGCCGCTTTTCGGATTGAGTCCGGCCAAAGCCACGCTGACTTTTGAAGAACCGGATTTGATCTCGGTCAATCGTTATATCGATCTGCTGGTGGCGTCGAGCAAATTCGTTTACAAAAACGAAGAGGCACAGAAAACGATCGATGCGTACCTGCGGGAAGATGTGGAGCGGCAATTAAAAAATATTCACGGCAAGGCGATTGAACATTCGAAGCGGCTGACCCAGCTTTTTATCAGAAAATACGGCATTGAGGAAGGCTTGCAAGTTGATTTGAAGTTTCGCGCGAAAACGCCGAGGGAAGCGCTGTCCACAACGATGAATCCGGACAATTGACTAAGGACTGTTTTGGCCTTTTTTCATTCCGAGACTTCGCTGCAACTCCGCCAAGCCGGATTCATAATCGCCGCGAAAATCGGCATACCGGCGTCCTTCCAGCAAAGGCGGAATGTCGCAGTCCTTGTAGAGAACGGGAAGGATCAAAGAATACCCGCGGCGTCTCTCCTCGTTTAAAAACATCACCAATTCCCGCTTGACCATCCAGGAAACGACGGCATCGGGCGAAAGAATAATGACCATAAAGTCGCTCTTGGCGCCTTGCTCGATTTTTTCGAGTATCGAATCGCCGACGTTGATTTCGTCGCTGTCGTACCAGACCTCGACACCGGCGGCGCGTAAATCGTTGGCCAGGCGTCCAGCTAAGGTTTTATCTTTTGCGGAATGGCTGACAAAAACATGCAAAGGTTTCGTTGCCCGAACCGTGATATTCTCGCGTCTCGTGGGGGCCGATTTTATAGGTTGAGCGCCGAGGTCACGCAGCAATTCCGTTATGAAAGCCTCGATTTTTTTACGGGAGATTGCTTTCTTCTTTTCATGATTATTGGATGTCGCCGGCTTAAAGGTCGTTGCTTGTAAAACATAGTTTTTAAATTTTTCCGTATCGAAAGCGAGTTTGTCCAAAATCTCAAAAACGTCGAAATCGTGATAAATTTTGTCGGCGAGCTTGCGCGAGCCGTAGCCCGTGACAATAATCACCGGAATATTTTTCTCGAAAAGATATTGCAGCAAAAAAACGCCGTTCAGATTTTCCGGCTCGGCTTTGGTCGATAGATAAAGATCAATGACCGCCAAATCGAATCGTTCATGCCGCAAGAGCCCGACGGCTTCGGCGTAGTCATGGGCAACAAAAGTTTTAAACCCAAGCTCGCTAAGCGACAATTGATGCCGCTTGACCCAATTTGAAGCATCCTCAACGATGAGAGCCTGTTTTTCGCTGATGTCCATTTTGTTAAATTGTCTTGCTATGAATGCACGAGTTGCTTGAGCGTGTTGAGCAATTTGTCAATGGGAAAATTATTTTTATCAAAATAAAATAACCTCGCGTCGGGCGGCGCAAAGTCTCTGACATCGGCTTCGCTGTAATAAGATGAGATGACGATAAAACTCATTTGCGGATACTTATGATGCGCGGAAATCAAAACGGTGGAAAGCCCTTCGCGATTGTCGTCGTCAAAATCATCCAAACGCACATCGAGAATAGCGGTATTGTAAGGACCTTGCTCCAAGGCCTCGGACGCTTCCAACACATTGGCAGCCGCCGTCACCGCATACCCGTATGATTTCAGCAGTGTCTCTAATGTGGTGCGCCAGTTGGATCTGTCATCCACAATCAATATTTTGGGTTTCGTCACTTCCATGTGAATCCTTTAAAGCGGCAATTGAATACTGAAGGAGGTGCCAATGTTGACCTGGCTCTCAATATGCAACTTTCCTCCCATTTGTTGAACGGCCTGATAGTCGAGCCAAACTCCAAGTCCGAGATTATTTTCTTTTGTGCTGAAGAACGGCAACGGTTTTTGCAGACTTTGCAAGACGTCCGGCGGAATCCCCCAACCTGTATCGCTCACGCGAATCTCAACCATGTTATTCTCGCGATATAGTTTCGTTCCCAAAGTTAAACGCCCACCATTGGGCATGGCGTACAAAGCATTGTCAATCATGTCGCTGAGAATGTCCATCAGCACCGGTTTATTCGCCGCAACCGTTCCGACTTTTTCATCGAGCTCGAGAGCGACGTTGATCGTTGGCGGCAATTTTTGTTGCCCAAAAACTTCGCGGATAATTTCGTTGATCATCACCGGTTCTTTGTGAATGGAACCGAAGCGCCGGAGATTCTTGCCGGCTTCGAGAATGCGTTCGACCTTGGCAACATCTTCGCGCAATAAATCGAGATGCGCTTTCAAGTGCGGATTGCTTGAATCTTTCAGCAAGCGCTGGATGGCGTTGAAATTTAATGGCACTGTTCCCAGCAGATTTCCGACCCGATGGGCGAAGCGGGCGCCAAAGGCGTTGATGGCCGCCACGCGCTCGATCTCCAGCTTACGCTCGTGAACGCGCGCCGCGGCGATGGCGGTGGCGGCATAATTGGCAAACATTTGCGCCACCTGAATTTCTTCTTTCTGAAATTTGTGCGGATGAAGAAAATCGATGTACAAGACGCCAACCGTTTCCTTGTCGCCGCTGCCTTCGGTGCCAAATCCGGCGCCGACGCGCAACGCCACGCCGAGAAATGATTGAACGCGGATTCGCTGCAAAAAGCCTTCACGAGGACGCACATCAACATCATGCGGCGGGCTTTCGACATCATCCACAATCAGATAACCCTCTGCGCTTCCCAAAACAGATGAGGCCACACCACCCGGCGTAACGGCGTCAAATTCAAGGCCGCCTGGCATGCCATCATACGCCACCAAATTGGTATGGAAAGTTTTGGAAGCGGCATCATAGGGCAGAATAACCGTCACATCCGCGTCCAAGACGCTGCGGGCGCCTTTGGCAATTTGCTGCAGAACACCTTTCACATCCATTGTTGAATAAGTTATGGCCGTGCTGACTTCTTGCAACTGCTGCAGTTCGTAGACGCGGGCGGTAAGCTCTTCCAAACGATGGCGCAATTGTTCGTCGGTGCGGTTGAACAATCTGGCGTTGTAAATGCCGATGGCGGCGGCGGAAGCAAACGTTTCAATCAAGCGCCGTTCTTCCGGAGCGAATTCGTGGCGTGTGCGATAATTGACAAACATCACGCCGACGATCTCCGAGCCGAGTTGAAACAAAATGCCGGCAGCAGATTTGATCGTTTCGCGCTCGACAAAGGGTATTTCCTTGCCGGCCGCGCGTAAACGCGTGCGGTCACAAAAAATACGATCTTGCGCGACATCCGGCGCATAAAGATTGTGGCGAATATCCCTGACAATTCTTGATGGCGCATCGTCGCGCTCTATCTGGCCCATCATCTGCGTCGCCACCAGCAAGTGGCCTTCAACGAGAGGCGGCAGCAAAGGAAAGTTGTCGTGTTGCTGGTCGTAAAGATAGACGGTGATGACGTCCGCATTCAAAACATTAAGTGCGCTTTGCGCGATGCGTTGCAGAAGCTCCTCGACTTTCACTTGCGGTTGCGAGACCAGAAACTGTCCGACAAAATGCAGACTGTCCAAAGCTCTGGCGGCTTGGCGCTTCTCTTGAAACACCAGGGTATTCTTCAAGGCGGAGACCGCCTGCTCGGCAAACAACTTGCCCCACTCCAATTCTTCATTGCTGAAGTGATGTTCACGCCAATAATGCAAGTAAAGCAGCCCATACTGGTTTTCACTCACCAGGAGTGGAAAACAGGTGAGAGCGCGGATGCCTTCGTCGGGTTTGTATTGTTCGGGGTAAAATTTTTTCAATTCGGTGAGCTGATAAAGATCCGAACAGTGCGCTTCAAAATCTCGGTCCAACACTTTTGGCTCGCGATCGCGCAAAGCCTGGTCGCCAAGCCGGCCGCGCTTGGGATAATAAATCTCCAGAAATTCCGGGCCGATTTTTCCGGCGCAGACATTGAACGCATAACGTTCTTTGGCCGGATCGTACAACAGCCGGATCGTCGCCGAATCTGCGGCGATCAGTTGCATGGCATTTTTGACAATGGTCTCGAGCACATTATTGAGCTGCGTCTCCCAAAGCACGCGCGCCTTTTCGCAAATCACCCGAAAGAAACCCTGCGCATCATCGACGCTGATCGAGTTGCGTTGTGTGATTTGATAGCCGGCTTCGATCGTGCCGATAACTTCGAGATCGTATCTTTGTTTCGCGGCCAGCATCTGGCTCGGCTTGAACCGCAAGACCGAGCCGTTCTTCGCTTGAATTTTTTCCGGATGCTCCCAATCATAGCATTCCAGTGTCGGCAAATGCAAGTTGCCCTTCTGGTCTCGTATCAAAAAAATCGGAGCAAAAATTCGAATGAGCCGATGGTGATTGAATTGATTAAAAATCCACAGGTCGAAACGCGGGTCCCATCCGGCAATGATCTCAATGGCAAGATTTTGCGCAATATCAGCCTGAATATCTCTGGCCTCGGCATCCACATGCAACCGGTGTTTGGCGAGTCCCGTCCAGGCCTGCGCTATGCCGATTCCCTGCACCGTTGCGATGGTGCCGCTGGCGCGATCAATGAGCTGCACGGCGCCAAAATCAAAACCGAGACCGCAGATTTCACGCAACAAATCTTGCGTGACGTTATCCACCTCAACAATGCGCGAGCTTGCTCGTTCAATTTGCTTGAGCGCGTCCAGCAATTGCACACGCTGCAAGGCTGCCGCCGCGTGACCGGCAAGATTGCGCAACAATTCCACATCGTGATCGGCAAAAGCATGCGGCTGTTTGCTGGTCACATAGAGGACGCCGGATTTTTCAGAGCCTACTTGCACCGGCACACCAACGATAGAACGCGTCCCCTCTTTAATAACTTCTTGATTAACTCTGGCATCATCCAACGCGTCATTGATACTGACGCTGTTGCCAGTGTCGATGACATATCGTGAGATGCCGCCAATCGGCCTCGGCAGGGGTAGCTGATACTGATGCGGTTTTGGGGAGTGGCTGGCCAGCCTGAATTTTTCGCTCTCTTTTTCACGTGTGAAAAAAAAGATGGCGGCGGTGTCCGCTTTCGCCAGGTTGCGTGCGCCATCGACAATTTCCTGCAAGGCTTTTTCCGGATCCAGAATCGTGCCGAGCGTCTGCACGATTTGACTGAAAATTTGCAGTTCTTGAAAGCGTCGATAATTTTCGATCGCCAGGCCGATCCGTCCGATCATGACTGAAATCTTTTCGAGATCGGTGCGGCTGAATTCGCGCGGCTCAAAGCTGAACAATTCTATGGCGCCGGTTATATGATTCTTGACTTTAAGGGGAACGGCCAGAAGAGATTCCCAGCCGGCTCTTGCCGCCAACTCAGGATACTTGAAACGCGGGTCGCGACCAAGTTTTTTAACGCTGATGCTTTCGCCGGTCCGCATGACTTGGCTGACAATCGATTCATCATCAAGATAAACCGCGGCGCGCTCTTGATAGTCGGCGCTGATGCCGGTGGCGGCATGAATCGACACCCGCTTGGGATCGTAGCGATCACGCAGCCAAATGGCAGCCGGCATGTCCATCGCGCTGCAAATCACCTCGACAATGCCTTGCAAAATCTGCTGCTCTTCAGACTGCTCTCGGTAAGTTTGTTCGCGTAGCCAGTCCAGTGTTTCTGCGGCGATGATTTGTTCGGCAGCCTCCAGTGCAAAACGCGCCACTGCGGCCAGATCGTTGTCGCTGAAGTCATGCGGCTGCCGATAGCTGGCAAAAACAACGCCGACGGCTTTGTCGTTTTTGGCAATCGGGTAGCCCGCGACCGACTGTATTTTTTCGCGGCGTGAAAAAGGGCCGTTGATTTCAGGATGGCTCGCAACGATTTCGGCCACAATCGTTTTGTTCTCTTTGACGATTTTTCCGGCCAACCGATCGGAACGCGGCATGGATTTTTGAAACGAGGCCGGATCGAGAAGGCCATAACCGAGCGGCAGGAAAAATTTATCAGTCTCGCGATCGTAGCAAAACATGGTCACGGTGTCGGCATGGATTTCCGCCGCCAAAGCATGAATTCTTTCCAGCAGTCGCGCCTGCAGGGTTTCGAATTTTTTGGAATCTTCCATATCGCACCCACCCTTCACAATACACTTCGTTTAACTAACGAATTTATTTTTGCTTTAAAACTTGGTATCGCATGGCTTAAGAAACTGGACTCAGTTGAGGTTGGCAACCTCGACAAAATATTCCGCTCCCTTCCGCAGCTTCCGTTCTTGGGTTTGGAAATTCATTTTATACAAACCGAATTTCATGTCGTAGCCCTCGGCCCATTCGAAATTGTCCATCAACGACCAGTAGAAATATCCGCGTACGTCGCAGCCGTCTTTGATGGCTTGAGCGAGCGCAAAGAGATAGCGCCGGAAGAACAAGTCGCGGCGATCATCCTTGGCGTCGGCAATGCCGTTTTCAGTAATATAAATCGGAACGTTCAACGATGCAACAGTTTTGATCGCGCGATACAAACCTTCGGCATAAATCGGATAGATCATGTCTGTCATGATCTCATCCGGACGATGCGTCAAGGCAAAAAACTGCGGCGGATTCCACCGAAATTTAACGTGCAGATGCGAGTAGTAATTCAAGCCGATGAAATCCATTGCGCGCTGAGCGCCGGCGTTGAAATGGCGCGCCTCGGCCATTCGGGAAATCTTGAACTTGAAATGCCCGGTTTTAAAAAATTGTAGAATACAATCATTAAAAACATGATTGAGCTGTCGGCTCAACGCCCAATCGAGCCAATGCCACCGGCGATAAGGATCCAGTTGAAAAACATTTTTAACCAAACCGATTTGCGCCTTATCGCCGTCCGGCATTTTTTTGAGCGCCTGATAAACTTGCGTGTGGGCCTCGAGCAAATTTTTTAAAACCATTCCGGTCAACAGCGGATCTTTTTTCCCCGGCGGAAACTCGCCGCGAAAATATCCTTGCGTGGCATAAACCTCCGGCTCGTTGATCGTGCACCACAAATGAACCTTGCCGTGCAGTTCATGAAAGACAAACTCACAAAATCGCACAAAAAACGGAATATTTTCTTCACACTCAAAAGCGCCGCGTCGCTCAAGCCATAGGGGATTCGTGAAATGATGCAAAGTGACGACCGGTTTGATGCCTGCCGCCAGCAATACGTCGCAAACATCGCGATAATGTTGCAACGCGGCCAAATCGAAAAGTCCTTCCTGCGGCTCGATCTTGCTCCATTCCACCGAAAAGCGATACGCCTTCACGCCGAGTTCTTGCATGAGCGCGATATCTTCTTTGTAGCGATTCCAATGATCGCAGGCCAGGCCGGCTTTTTGGCCGTTCTTGATGCGCGGTTTGCCATTTTCATCGCGCGCCGTTTCCCATTCGCTCCAGTTATTGTTGTCGCAACCGCCTTCGACCTGATGCGCGGCAGTGGCAACGCCCCAAAGAAAGCCGGCAGGGAAATGAATCTTTGAAGTGTCGATCTTCTGCCAATCCCAGCGCAACTCAGGATATTTCCATCGCCACATGAGGATGGTGGCCGCCGGAAATAGCAATAAAAGTAAAAAGACGATTGCGATGATCACTCAGATTTATCTCACGCATTACGTTTTACGTATCACGTCTTATGTCGCGGCTTCAAAGTTTTATACTTCCCATTCAGCCAATTCTCCAAATCCGAGCAATACCACCTGGAGAAACGTCGATCCGAAGGCCCGCCGGCGAGGTTGGTGTGAACTTCATCCGTTGCCAAATCCGCCACCATCCGAAACGACGGCGTGAAACTCGTCACGCGGCCGGCGCTTTTGTAAATCTGGCCCTGGTGCGGGGTCGCGCGTCCGCCGCGCAGCGGAATCGGACCGCGATCAAAACCGGCAACCCCGGGCAGCTTTTCACCCAAAATCAGATGCGTCAATTTAATTCGATTCACTGCGCCCCACGGCGTGGGCGCAACTTTGAGAGCGTCTTCGGCGATGCGCCGAAAGAGTTCTTCACGATTTTCGCCGCCAAACCAGGCCGACTTTTCCGAAAGCAGTATGCGATCAACGTTATCAAAAAAATCAACAAAAATGCCGGTTTCCTTCGCCAGAAAACCGGCGGCCTCTTTCCCGAAACCGTTTTTGCCAAAAACTTCCTGCAACAGCGCCTGATAGAATTGCTCAAAAAGAAAAGCGCCTTCGGACTCGGGATTGTAACGATAATCCCACTCACGCAAAATTTTCCCTTGCGGCGTGTCGGGCAAGAGCGGCTTTAGAATGCGCATGAACAGCTCGGCTTGCAGCGAATAGACGTCATAATGAAATTTGAAATTGTCCTCAACCGTAATGGCTGAGCGTTCAGCCAAAAGTTGCGCGATGCGGTTGGCCCGATATGATCCCATGCAAATATTGATCGGCTTGGCGATTCCCCACTGGTTGAGATCGTTATTCGCCGTCACAAAAAATCCGGCCTCGGGATTCAGGCAACGCGGCAAATCCTTGTGATCAACAAAACCTTGCCAGTCATTTTCTTTTTTCCAGCCCGGCAGCGGGACAAAACCGGAAATGCCGGCGCGCCGCTTCGGCATCAACCCCGACATTTGGTAACCGATGTTGCCGTGGCGATCCGCCAACACCCAGTTAAAAGCGGATTCAAGCCGGCCAAGATGGTTCATGCCCTCTTCGACTGTTGTCGCGTTCCACATTTTGAAAGCTTGATTCAACGACTCGGCGCCAAAGCTCGCGGTCGTCCAGCGCGTCGTCAAATAATAACCTTCATCGAAGGGATTGCCGTCCAACACGCCGTGATCATTTTCGTAAAATGTGATCTCAACCGGCGGTTTCTTTTTTCTTTTGATGATTTCATGGCGCTGGCGAAATGCCACCCAATGATTGTCTTCCTGCAAAAACTTGCCGTCTTTGCAATGCTCGATCCACGAGTCGATGGCATCCATAAACGTGTACGTGGCGCCCCAAGCGACATCAGGATTTCTGCCGATCAAAGCTCCGGGCAAGCCGGGCATGGTCACACCCATGAAGTAGCGTTCATTGCTTTTGAGAATCGACTCATACCAAACGTTGGGCAAACGATTGGTTTCGAGATGCGGATCATTGGCGAGAATGGGTTTCCCCGAAGCGGTCTTCGCACTAGAGATAACCCAGTTGTTGGAGGCGATCACGGTGGGAACGACATGGTTCCATTTCAAGCTCGCCGGCACGATGCGCTGATAAAGTTTGACTTTTTTGAGCAATTCAATATCGAGGTCGCCCAGTATTTCAGGAAAAAGTTCGTCGAGCTTTTCGCGGTTAATGCCGGCTTGCACCATTTCAACAAACAAGCGCTCGATGTCGGCCTGCGATTGCGCCAGTGAAATATAGCCGACCATGCGCGCGAGCAAAAGAATATCTTCAATCTTCCACGGCTCGGGGCGATAACCAAGCAACTTGAATTCCCAGGGAATTTTTTTGGCAAAATAGGCATTGGCGCCGTCGCAATAAGCGAGGGAAAATTTTTTAGCCTCCGGCGTAAGCTTGTCAATCTCGGACGCTGTCCCTCCCGCCCAATTCATGCGCCGAAAGAACGTGTCTATCGCCAGCATTTCCTCACTGCATTCGAGAAATTCCGAGCCGCGGCCCTGGCCGAGAATGCGCATGAGCAGCATTTGCATGCCGCGATCCATGGCATGGCAGTAGCCCATGCCGTAATACAAACCGGCTTCGTCACTCGATTCGACATGGGGAACGCCGTGCTCGTCGCGCCAAAGGTTACCCCAGTTTTCATCAACGAGATAACGATACTTGGGCACAGCTTCCTCCTCTCCTCTCGATGTTATCAGAGTTCAACGAAGCTCCGCCTCAAACCATACAAGTGCAGCCGGCGAGAGATTCGATCCTTTTTACCCCCACTGATTGAAGAACCCCACCGATTTTTGAAAATTTTCGGTGGGATTCTTCAATCAGCGGGGGATAACTTACTCTGTTTGTAAAAATTCTCGGGTTTCAAAATCTCCGTCCTGGCTGTTTCAAATGCCACACTATTTTCATGGCGCCGCAATGGCGACCATTGCCAGCTTCTCCCCTTTCGGACTAACGGCCAATCGTGTGATGCTCTTCAAACCGGCGATGGCAAAATCCGCAATTTCCTGCCACTCGCCATTTTTCTTTGGGTCGCATTGAAAGAGCTTGGAATCTTGCCCCATCAGCAAAATGCCTTGCGGCGTCCACGCATAATCTTCGCTGCCTGGCAAGGTTTTGACGAGCGTCGAAATTGTGCGTGTCTTCAAATCCAGCCGCTTGATGAGCCATTCATTCTCGCCAAATTTGTGCACGAAGCTGATGGCCTCTTGTTTGGGAATTTTGTGCAGCGAGCGGCCGATGTTTTGCGCCACGACCTCGGCATTGCCGGTGCGAACATCGGCTATCTGCAAAGTTGGCGGATTGCCCAAAACGAACAGCGCCGCCGTGTTGGCATCGCCCCAAGCTTGATAGCCAACCGGTTTCACCTTTTCCAAAACCAATGACGCCTCGCCGCCGGCAAGCGGAAATTTCCACAAGCGCTGCGTCGAATCTCTTTCCACGCGAATCACCGAAAAGAATTTGCCGTCGGGCGTAACCGTGGCCGAGTACTCGCTTTCGTACGTTTGCGTCACATTAGCCAAAGAATTGCCGGCAATATCGTACCGGTAAATGTCGGCTTGGCCGTGGTCGCGAATGGAGGTATAAAACAAGCTTTTGCCATCGGGCAAAAAAATCGGCTGGTTGTCATAGCCCGCCCACTCCGTCATTTTGGACGGCTTGCCCACCTCGACGCGACCGCTTTTCATTTTAATATCGGCGAGATAAATATCGGTTGCGGGCAGAGCGGTTTGGCTCGCAACATGGGCTACCCCAGTAAATATCACAAGGAACATTAAAACGGCTTTTTGATAATGGCTTTTCATAATCATCCTTGCAGGAGTTTTCATTACCGCATATTTGACACCTAAAGGCGAAACTACGAATCTCAAGGCGCCAGCGCTGGGTTATACGTCGTGACGAACTCCAAAAACTTTGACACTTCGATCATATCTTTGCCAACGAACTTGATGCTGTGCGCATCGACGCGCTGGACGATGGGGAGGTAACTCAGAATTTCCGAGGGGCGGTAATTCTTGAAACGCACTTCCAACTGAACCGGCGCTTTCAGCTTGTAGGGTTTGAAGTCTTTGATTCTCCCGACGGCTTTTTTGACTTTCTCGCGAATCAGATCGTACGCGGCCTCGGGAGTCAATGTTTTGGCGGAGTGAAAACTATATGCCCACTTCACTGTCGCGCCTTCGATATTGCCGAGTAGCGTCGTGGCTTCTTTCACAATGGCGTCGTCGCCGGAGATCATAATCACCGGCACGTTGAAATGGCCGGCAATCGCGGCGTTGATGCCGGCTTCGGGCATGGAGATGCCATTCAGCCGCACATCGGCAAGATTGGCGCTGGAAATCGTATGCGCGCGCACGCCTTCAGGATTCGTGGTGCTGGTGTGATAGCCGAGAAAAATGACACCGTCGAACGTTTCGTCGATGCCTTGCATCATCATCAGCGGGCGCGGCCACGAGCGGACGATCTGCACATTCTTCGGCAGCTTGTCGATGAGCAAATTCTGCCCGTTGCCGTGCGAGTCGCTCACAAGGATTTCCGCCGCGCCAGCCGCAAACGCGGCTTCGATGGCGGCATTCACCTCTGCGGTCATGAACTCGCGAGCGCGCTGATACTCAAATCCGTCGGGGCCGAGTTGATCGCTCGTCACCACGCCGACGACGCCTTCCATGTCGGCGGAGAGATAGATTTTGAGTTTGGGTTGGGCATGACCAGTTACAACGAAACCGGCCAGCACAATGAGTAATGAGAGCTTTCTTCTGATCGATTTCATTTCGTCACAGTTCCCTTTTCGTTGCAAGTTACACAGATAAAATTCATCACTTCGCTCCCAGACCAGCGGTCTGGGTTACGCCGCGTCCTCGCACCACGCGCCCAGGCATCGCGCCGGTGTGCTCGCCGTCTTTCAAAACCTGTGTGCCGTTGACGAAAACGTGAATCACGCCGGTGGCGTATTGCTGCGGATTTTCGAACGTGGCGTGGTCTTGAATTTTCTCCGGATCGAAGACCACCACGTCGGCAAAATAACCGGCTTGCAAAGCGCCGCGGCGAGCGATGCCGAGATTAGTCGCCGGCAACGACGTCAACTTGCGAATCGCTTCTGCAAGTGAAATGACTTTTTCGTCACGCACATACTTGCCGAGCAAGCGCGCAAAGTTGCCATACGCACGCGGGTGCGTGCTCGATTTGAGAAACACGCCTTCGGGCGCTTGCGACGGCGCATCCGAATCGAAACTCACCCACGGCAGCGCGATTTGCTTTTTAACGTTGTCTTCCGACATCAGAAAATAAACCGCCTCGACCCTGCTGCCGTCTTGAATCACCAGATCGATCGCCGTCTCCGGCGGCGTCGAGTCGCGCATCTTCGCCACCTCCGCCAACGTTTTCCCCGTGAGCGGTTTCAATGAGTCCGATTTGAAACCGATTAAAAGAACATTTTCCGGCCCAGCATGTAAAAAAAGGTTTTCCCATTCGTCCGTGGGCGTGGTCATTTCTTTGACGACGCGCTGGCGAATCGCCGGATCTTGCAAGCGTCTCACCCAATCTTTGTAGCCGCCCTCTTGCACCCACGGCGGCATTGCGGCGTCGAGTCCGGTGGCGCCGGCGGTGTAAGTATACATGTCGGCGGTGATGCGCAATCCCTGTGCGCGGGCGGATTCGATTTTGGCGATGACCTCATCCATTTTTCCCCAGTTGGATCGGCCCGCGGCTTTGAGATGATAAATTTCGGCGGGAATGTTGGCCTCGCGCGCAATGGTGATCAGCTCGTCAACCGCTTCGAGCAGGCGATTGCCCTCGCTGCGAATGTGCGAAATATACATGCCGCCGTATTCTGACGCGACTTTGCACAGCTCGATCAACTCCTCGGTTTTGGCGTAAAACGCCGGCGCGTAAATGAGCGACGAGCCGATGCCGAGCGCGCCTTCTTCCATCGCCTGCCGCACCAGCGCTTTCATTCTTTCCAGCTCTTCGGGCGTCGGCGGCCGATTCTCATAGCCAAGCTCGTGGATGCGCACCGTCGTCGCGCCCACAAACGAGGCGATGTTGGTGGAAATGCCAACGTTGGTCAAATGATTGAGATACTCCCCGAGCGTCGTCCAAGTCACCTCATATTTGATATCGCCCTGATTCTCGATGATTTCCTTTTTCATTTTTTCATTCAACGGGCCTTCGGACCAGCCCTCGCCAAAAATTTCGAGCGTCACGCCCTGGCGAATATCGCTTTGCGAGCGGCCATCTTCGATGAGGCTGGTGGTGCCCCAACTGAGCATGTTGATGAAACCAGGCGCGACGGCCATGCCTTTGGCATCGATTTCTTGCTTGCCGCGCGCGTTGTTCAACGTGCCAATCGCGGCAATCGTATCCGCGTTGATCGCGACGTCGCCGGTGATCGGCGCCGCACCGCTGCCGTCGTAAATCGTGCCGTTGCGGAGGATGAGGTCGTATTCGAGTTTGGGGGAACAAGCCGGTAGGATGAAAAGAGAAAAAAGAAAAACAATAAAAAAGAAAAAGCGAAAACGCGGCATATCCTTTCCTCCTCACGTGTTAGGTTAAAACTTCAGATAAGGAAGGATTTTTGAATTGGAATTATAAAGTCGTATCTGGACGTCTTAACCTGCTGTTTGCAACCGTTCAGCCAGCCAGAGATTAACCAATGTCTCAGGCAAAATGCCGCGCACTTGGGCCTGTGTTTCAAGGCGTTCGTAGATATCCGGATCAAGCGTCACACGGTGGCGGCGTTTTGCCCTCACCTCGAATTCAACTTCCTTGGTTTGGTCCCAGTAGTCGTCCAGACTATGCGTGTCCCAAAATGCAGCAATCTCCTCCAGTGTGCTTGCCTTTGAAATGCTGGTGGTCTTGGTTTCATTATTTTCGCTCATAACGTCTCCGTTCTTTGTTGTCCATATCGCGTGCGCTCAAAATCAACGCGGTATTTAATGGCTTGAGAATGAAAAACACGATCAAATAGCGGCCAGCGTCTGTCCGTCCGCTGGCCGAGTATACATCTTCATTTGGCCTATGCCCTAATTCGACAAAACGATATTTCGGTTTATTGAAAAATATCTCTTCTGCCTCGTCTTGTGAGACGTGATGCTCGACGACAATCTTTTCAAGAATATCAGGCAGCCAAATGAAATCATCGATGTACATGACAATCTTCCGAATAACGAGGGTTATCGGCCGAAGAGCAGTGTACAAGTATAGTAAAAAAAATTGCCATAAAAGTCAATTGCAAAATATTTCCTTATAATTGATGTTTTCGTTGCGGCTGAGCCAGCAGGGTTCTATTTTAGTTGCGAATTTCAATTCGCCGGCAGCGGCGGCGGGCCGTCGGGAATATAAGGTTTGTAAACATGGCCTTTCGTCTTCTCTTTAAATTCGGCTTGAATCGCTTCGCGGGTTTTGGTGTCTTCAAACAAATCGACCATTGTCGCGGCGAGAACTTTGGTAGCGTGCAACATGCCTTTGTGGCCAATCGACATGCCGCCACATGCGACGACCGGCCAAGCATGCCACGGCGCGCCTTCGGCTCCAGTGGTTACGGAAACGTGTAGCGTCGGAACAATCCAACTCACATCGGCCACATCCGTCGAGCCGCCGGGCGGATCGGGCTTCGGCTCTTCCAGCGGTTGAATCGCGCCGTTGAGGCCTTTCTCTTCCACGCCAGTGGCGCGTTGAATGGCGCGGGCGAACGCTTGCTCTTCTTCGGTATATTTTATTGGCCCAAGCCAGGTGAGATTCGCCTGCAACAATTTCGCGCCGGTCATGTTGACAAGCATTTCGTAATCGCCGGTTTGAATGGTGAGTTTCGATTCGACGCCGGCCATCATCGCGGCGCCTTTGGCGATGTCGCGTACTCGCGTCAAAACGTCTTCGACGCCGGTGCGTTTCGAATCGCGCACCCAACACCAAATTTTGGCGTACTCCGGAATCACGTTCGGGACATCGCCGCCCTTTTGAATGGTGTAATGAATTCGCACCGAAGGCTTTACGTGCTCGCGCAGCATGTTGAGACCGTGCGTGAAAAGTTCGAGGCCATCCACCGCGCTGCGGCCATTCCACGGATCAAAGGCGGCGTGCGCGGCTTTGCCGTGAAACTCAACGATGAAATCAACCATCGCCTGCGAGCTTTGCACATCGGCGCGGGTTTTGTCTTCGGGATGCCACGCAAGACAAACATCGAGATCGTTGAAGAATCCATCGCGCGCCATATAGATTTTGCCGCCGACGGATTCTTCCGCCGGCGTGCCGTAAAAGCGGATCGTGCCTTTGAGTTTGCCGGTCGCAATCAACTCTTTAATCGCAATCGCCGCGCCGAGACTTCCCGCGCCAAAGAGATTGTGTCCGCAGCCGTGACCCGCCGCGCCTGCTTCGTAAGCTTCTTTCACCGGTGCAGCTTTTTGCGAAATACCTGGCAGCGCATCGAACTCACCGAGAATGCCGATGATCGGTTTGCCTTCACCATGCGTTGCGACAAACGCCGTCGGCATACCTGCCACACCGCGTTCGACTTTGAAGCCTTGTTGCTCGGCGTAATCGGCAAGAAGTTTTGATGATTTGGTTTCTTTTAATGCTGTTTCGGCCAGCGCCCAGATTTGGTCGCTGAGGCTGATCAGTTCTGTTTTGTGCTTTTCTATAGAAACAACGGTTTCGGATTTTTTCTTGGAATCACTCCCGTCAAAGGCTGCGGCTGAAAAAAGGGGAAAAAAGAAAAATAGATTAGCAATACAGCAAAAACATAGTTTCATAAATCCTCCGCTCCGAATTTGTGATGCTTTCTTTCGCTAATTTAGTCAAGGGTAAAAGGATTGCAGAAAGACATCAGTAAGCGATCCTTCCAATCCCCTTATTTTGACAGCGACCCGAGCAGCCCGCTCCTAAAGGAGCAACTACAAAGCTTTTCGCAAAAACTCCCGAATCGGCATTCTCTCAATATACAACTCTTCTAAAACCGCGTTGCCATCTTTGACCCGCACGGTCGCGTAAACGTCCCGCACCTCCCTCCTGCTGTGCTCGCGATAAGCGGCTTCGGCGGCAGGCGCGGCGTGCTCGTCCATATAATAGCGGTCAAAAGGAAATTGCAAATAAACCAAACTGTCGGTGATGCTATTCACGCGGCACTGCACATAAACCTCACCACTTGGCGCATTGGCTGTAACTTTGGCAATGCGGGCAAAGCCCTGCTCATCTTCAGCAAGCTCGGCATAAACTTTTTGGTTCATCGCCGGCTTTTCATCCGCGGGGGCCGGCGCAGAGTTTTGTTCAAACTGCAATGCCACATAGCGTCCGCGAAACGCATCATACGGATCGACCGGCGCGGCGCGAAAGCGAAATTGGCGTCCGTGCCGCAAAGTTATTTCACGGTTGGCGATCATCCAGACGGGGACGGCAATCTGAAAAACAGATAAAACAGCGAAAAAGGCAAAAGAGAATTTTCGTTTGTTCATAAATTTCTCATCTTCGACAGTCGCCCACAAGGGGCGAGGACTACTTTTTAGCTTTTCGAATAATCATCCAATTCGTGAGTAAAAATCCGATTCCCACCAAAATAAACGCCAAGCCACGAATGACGAATCCGAGGTCGCCATCAAAAAATCTCGCCACGATCAGGGCGGCGAGGATGAGCATGCCGGCGTTGACGGTGCCCAATTGGCCGTTGCGAATGCCGGCAATGATCGTGACGAGGCCGAGGGCGAACAAATAAAGGTTGAAGAGAATTAAAGCGAAGGTGCTGCTGGTGACGGAGGCCGTCGCCGAGTAAGCGATGATGGCGACTATCGGCATCATGCCCAGGAGCAGCGCAATGGATTTGCGATAGCGCGCTTTGTTCAAGAGAAAATAAACTGTGACGATGACCAGCGCCGCGGCCAGGACGTAATCAAAAATCGCAGCGAAGGGATAATACTCGACGCCGGTGCGATAATGCTTCCAGCCGATTTCTTGCCAGGGCCATTTGTAGGTTAGCAGAAAGGCGAGCACGGCAATGCCGGCAGCGCCGGCGGTTTGAAAGGGGCGCTGCCAAAGCGTTGGCGCTTCGTCAAAATAGCAATCGCCGGCGAGAAAAAGTGCGGCAAAGAGTCCGCTGTAAACCACGATCCAAAGTCCTGGCAACGCGCCTTCCAAAACAATTCCAGTCGCGACGCAGAGACTCAACGCCATGCCCCACGCCAGCCAGACGGCGCGAATGCTGTAGCGATTCTCTTTTACGGCTTGCACGAAATGCGGAACGATGAGCGCGGCTAATGGCCAGAAGAAGAGCGCATGTCCGGCCTCGAATTGCCGAACGCCCGCCCATGCGGTGATGCCCCAGAGATACAAGAGTGCAGGGGCAGTGGCACCGAGCAGGTAAACCAACGGCACGCTCAACAGCATCCACGTGAGCAAAAATTTTCCGGGGTCGCCGGAGATGTGGTAGGTTTGGCCAATGAGTGAAATCGACGCGCCGATGGCGAGCATGAGAAACGTGGCCGTTCCTTCGCGCCAAGCTACCGACTCGTTTTTGCTGACGAGCGTCCATCCCACGAGCGCTTGGCCGATGAGCAAAGGCGCCAATGAAAGAGCGGTTCGCGTGGCGCGCGAAAGCTCGTCCCAATTATGCGCGAGCAAAAGAATAATCCCCGAGCCTACCAACAACGCACCTAACACGCCGAAGATGATCAAGGCCATTCGGCTTTTGCTGCCGGCTTTGATCTCGCCATAATAAGCGCGAAGCTTTTCCGCAGTTTCGGCAGTGATGATGCCTTCGTTAATCAACGCGGGCAATTCGCGATAGAGCCATTGGAGGTGTTTGCTGTTCTTCATGAGTTTTTGAAAAATATGGACAATCCCACGACCACGTGATGCTCCGAAAAGTTCGCCACCGGATCGTGGAGGATACGACGAAACTTGTATTCGACGCGAATAGCGGCTTGTGGTGCGACCAAGGCACGAGCGCCAAAATTCAATCCGAGCGGATACCTAATTTGCCGAAAACTGCCAAGCCATTCTTGGCGCAGTCCGCCGCCAAGCGCGAGAAACGGATAAACCGTGCTCTCTCCCAATTTTGTTTGCCAGGAAAGCGCGCCTTCAATATCGAGCCAGTCGAGTGCGTTGACATGAGAATATGAAAGATTCGTTTCAACTCCGAACAAGCCGGCCGGCGCCGCTTTGAAAAAACCGGTTCGCATGGCAACCGTGGTGCGGGAGCTGCCTTCGACGATGGTCATCGACCCGGCCAGCCCCAATTCTATCGCGCCGGGTTTGAGTGGGACGGCGCTGCTGTCATTGACTTGCGCCAAAACATTTGGCGCAAAACTTAGCCACGCTGCGATGAGGAGCAAGACATTCTTCATCTTCCCCTCCACGATTTTTGCAATTCCACTTCAGCCGGCTTGCCGCTGGGCGTATAATCAGTGTTCTGCAAGCCGCCAGATCCATCCGCCCGCCAATTCCACCAATACAAACCGGCGATCCACTCGGTTTCGGCGGTTGCCTGCAAAGCTGCCCAATAGAGATCAGCCTGTTCTTGGAGATCGAGCCGCGCGTTGTTGCCAAATTCGTATGGCCGCATGCCGGCGCCTTCGACGCTGCGGTAGCCGATTTCAGTGAGAATGATTTTGCGATCGGTTTGTTGATGCAACAAGCGCAGGCGCTCGAGCCACGGTTGCCATCCCGCGAGAATTTCAAAGCGGCCGGGATCATGGCGGGTGGTAACTGGAAAATAAAAATCCACGCCGGCCAAATCAAGCTCACGCCAAAATGGAACTTTGAAGGCTTCGTCCCAGGATGCGGCGTAAACGATTTTTCCTGGGAAAATCGCGCGGGTTTGATTGATGGTCTCTTTCCAAAGTTGCTCGTGTTGAATCGTGCCGGCCAACTCGGTTCCAATGATGAATTGAACTGCGCCAACGGTTGCGGCTAATTCCGCCCACAGCAAAATGAAATCACGATAAGATTTGAACCACGCGTTCGGATCGGACGGCGCAATGTTGCCGCGCCATGTTCCATCGTCCAAGTCTACATGCAGTTTGATGACGACTCGCAGGCCGAGCGATTTGGCGTGATTTAACGCGTGTTGTACAGCGGTCGCGGTCGGTGTGCTAGCGCCGGTGCGCGCGTTGGCCAAACGAATTTCGTTCGCTCGCGGGTTGGCTTGATAGGCGGTTACAATAATCGCGAGATGCGTCGCGCCGGCTGCAGCGATGGCATCAAGCGCGCGATCAGCCGAGGTTCGGCTATACCCATTTGCCGTCCAATCCGCGAAAGTAATGCCGTGAATTTGTGCCGGATTGGATGGCGCCGGTTCCGTTGGCAGTCGCTCGCAGCCGACAATAGCAAGCCAAACGTAGAGACTGGCACAAATGCATACTATGAAAAATCGATTCTCACAGCAACGCGAAAAAAATTTCATGAGCACAAGATAAGAATTTTTAAAAGAGGAAGCAACGGGCTTTTTAGTACAGCGAATCGATCCTGAAAGCACGATAGGCATAAATTTGCGGACCGCTAATGGCAAGCTCCCATTGCTTCGTTCCGGCGCGATCAACTTCAATAATGCGTTGCGCCGTGCCGTAGCAAATCAATGTGTTGCCATTCGCAACCCGCTGGGCAAATCCCAGCGCAAATCCGTAAAGCGGCGGCTCGTGGCGATACTCCCAAACCAGTTCCGCAATCTTAGTCTGTTCGTTGAGTTTATATTCGACAGCGCGGCTCTGTGGCGGTGTGTGCAAATTGCCGTTGTCGAAGAGAATGATATTGCCATTTTGCAAGCAGCGAATGCCGTACTGATGGGAAAAGCCTTGCGAGGGATCATTGACGAAGGTGAACTGATTTTTTTTGCCGCCCAGCCGCCAAATGATTTCTCCGGTGCGCGAATTGATCTTGGTGATCTCGTCGCTGCTGCGATGGTATTCAACAACCGTGCATCGGATGCGGGCATTTTGCGCGCCGCCAAGTGCGGAAAGATCCATTTCATGAAACTGAATGCCAAAGAGACAGTACCCATCGTCGAGCAACCGCAATTCGTGCGGGCCGGTCTCACGCCCGTTGCCGGCGCGAAATTCCCGCGTGATATTTCCCAACGCGTCCAACTCATAAAAATGTAATGGCGATCCATCGTCCGATGAAAAAACGGTATAACGTCCGTTTGCCTGTTTTTGGAAATCGGCAATTGCGCTCGGAAATGTTCTGTACCATACAACTCTCCCGCCGTTTGTTGACGATGAGCGCATAAAATTTGTTCGCAAACTCAGAGCCGGTAAAGCCCAACATGACGAATCCATCAGCCGGTGAACGGCTGGATAAAACCGACAGGCGTGGCAAATCGTCCGGAAGTTTTTGCGTGCTGAAAGAAAAGGGCACACTTTTGGTTTGATGACCACCGCCCGAAATTGCCACGGCGCGCATTGTATACGACCGGCTGGCTTCCAAGCCGAAAATCGGAATGCGGGCAGAATCACCATTCACCGGCACGAATGGCGTGTATTGTTTGAAAAGCGAATCGTTTCCAAACTCGACGGCCACCGCAGCAGAATTGAGGGTGTGAACAGTTACAACCGCACTCAACACGTTATGCGCGTTGCCATTGACGCTGAGTTTTGTAAAAGTTGGGAGAACTGCCGATCCGTTCGGATCAACCGGCGAGTGACTACAGGCGACGAGGATGAAAGCACTCGTTACGAGCGCCATGGGCAATATTGCATATCGAATTGCCCGAGATGCGGTTTTGCGTTTTGACATTTGCCGAACCTCTCTTGACTTGGATTTGTGTTCAGCCAATTGAATCATTTATTTATTTAAGCGTGTGATTCTGCCTTTTTCAATCGCCAACGTCGCCATGTTTCCGCAGGCACGAACGACGTGGATTAACGGCGCGAAACGCTTGTCCTGCGTTAATCCCTGCTGGTAGCGAAAATAAATCTGTTGGACGATGACGGCGATTTTGAACAAGCCGTAGGCATAATAAAAGATGATATTGGAAATTTCTCGGCGACTCTTCTCGGCGTAGCGCGCGACGAGCTGCTCGCGATTCAAGTTGTCCCGTCCAAAGGACGGGATCAAGCCGAACATTCTCATTTCCGGCGGGTCATCCGGCTCGATCCAATAGCCCAGCGTCGTGCCCAAATCCATCAGCGGGTCGCCGATGGTGGCCATTTCCCAATCCAACACCGCGATGATATTGGAAAGATCGCTGGGATCGAGCACAAGATTGTCATATTTGTAATCGTTGTGAATGAGCGCCGCACCAGATTCCGCTGGCAGGTTGGCATGGAGCCATTCGATGACTCGCTCGATTTCCGGAGCATTATCCGTGCGCGCGTTTTGATAGCGTTGCGTCCAGCCGCGAATTTGGCGCTCGACGTATCCCTCGGGCTTGCCGAGATCGCTCAAGCCGGCTTTGGCAAAGTCAATTTGATGAATTTCGGCGAGATTGTCAATGAACGCTTCGGACAGGCGGCGCATTAGTTCCGGTGATAAAGATTGTCCCGCCGGTGGTTTCGCTCGCAAGATCACGCCAGTCACGCGCTCCATCACGTAAAACGGCGCGCCAATGATCGACTCGTCATCACAATACAACAAAGGCCGCGGCACTTTGGGATAAGTCTGGATTAAGCTTGAAAGAATTTGATATTCTCGCGCCATATCGTGTGCCGTCTTGATTTTCACACAAAAGGGCGGGCGCCGCAAGACCAGCTCTCTTGCGCCGAAGCGCAGTAAATAAGTTAGATTCGAATAACCACTGGGAAATTGCTGCACGAGCAGCAAGCCGGTCAAATCCGATATTTGCTTTTGGAGATAGGCTTGAAGCCGTACGATGTTCAATTCCTCTCCGGCGCGGATGGCTTGGGGTTGATCAAGAATTTCTTCGTTCATTGAAATATCTCCGGAAACGAATCCCGAATGCCGTTGATGACGAACTGCACCGCCATGACGGCGAGAATGAGGCCGAGCAGGCGCGTCATGATGTTCAGGCCGGTCTCGCCAATTTTCGCCAGAAAAGTGCTGGCGTAACGGTACGTGATGTAAGAAATCAAACCGGCGGTGAGAATGGCGAGAATGATGATGCCGGTTTTCAGATAGCTGTCAGCCTGAGTTTGCAAGGCCATCACGGTCGCAATCGCGCCTGGCCCGCTGATGAGCGGAATGGCAAGCGGCACGATGGCAATGTCCTCTTTGCTCTGCGCTTCCACTTCTTCGCCGGGGGTGATACGCACGCGGGATTTCTGCGCCGAGAGCATGCTCATGGCGATGCCAAAAAGAATCAAGCCGCCGGCGATGCGAAAGGCGCCGATGGTGATGCCGAAGACTTTTAAAATCGCGCCGCCCATGAGCGTGAACAAAATGAGGATGGTCACGCCAACCAGACAGGCGCGGCGAATCATGATATGGCGCTCTGGCGGAGAATAATGCTTGAGCAGGCTGGCAAAAATAGGCACGTTGCCGAGCGGATCGACGATCACCAGCACCGCAACGAAGGCGTTTAAGGTAAATGTGAGCATTTGAGACTTGCAACGAAAAGGGAACCGCAACGAAATGAAAACTGTAACGAAAAAAAATGGTGTAGTAAAATACTGCGGCGAAATCACAAACTCAAGTGAATTCTTTATTGACTTTACTGACGGCAGTTCATACATTATTGACGCGTCAAAAAGCTTTGAACGCGGATGACGCAGATCACACGGATTTTCACGGATTAGACCAAGACGCGGAGTAACCGATGTTTCAAATCGATCATCTCGATCATGTGGCACTCAACGTTAAAAATCTTGCTCGTGCGGTGCACTGGTATCAAGAAGTGCTGGGATTGGAACGACGCTACGAGGAGGCATGGGGCGAAGTGCCAACCATGCTGTGTGCGGGAAATACTTGCGTCGCGCTCTTTCCCACCAAAACGCAAGAACCCAAGCCAACGCCGGATGACGACACGATTGCGATGCGGCACCTGGCTTTTCGCGTCAGCCGAAAAAATTTCGAGCAGGCGCAAATCGAGCTGCGCCAGCGCGGTATCGCGTTCGAATTCGAGGATCACGGCATCGCGCATTCGATTTATTTCAGCGATCCGGATGGACATCGGCTCGAATTGACGACATACGAATTGTAAAATAGGAAAAACAAAATGAACGCTTCCTGCGACATTCGCGGCGCCGGTCTTGCCATCGCGCCAAACCAGTTTCCGGATCCCCTTCAAGACATTGCTTTGGCGCCCACCTCCGGCGAGCAAATCGCCGTATTAGCCGGCGGGTGCTTCTGGTGCGTTGAGGCGGTGTTCCTGGAGTTGGAAGGCGTGCTCGAGGTGACCTCCGGATACGCCGGGGGCACGGCTGAGACGGCGAACTATCGCGCTGTCTGCAGCGGCGCCACCAACCACGCCGAGGTGATTCGCGTGCGGTTTGATCCGGCGCGGATCAGCTACGGGCAAATCTTGAAAGTTTTCTTCTCAATCGCTCACGATCCGACCCAACTCAATCGCCAAGGCAACGACCGCGGTCGCCAATATCGCTCCGCCATCTTTTGCGCGGACGCAGCGCAAAAGGCCGTGGCAGAGGCGTACATCCGACAGTTGAACGAAGCCGGCGTTTTCAGTGCGCCGATCGTGACGACGGTTGAGCCGCTGGATGATTTCTACGAGGCTGAGGCCTACCACCAAAACTACGCGGCAAACCATCCCGACCAACCTTATATCGCTTATACGGCGGCGCCCAAAGTCGACAAGCTTCGCAAGTACTTTGGGGAAAGGCCTGTACGGCCATAGCCTACGCCCGCAGGGAACCCCCAACGAAAAATGCCAATAAAATTGCCGATGGAAAAAGGCACACCTCGCGCTCCCCGTTGCGTAGTCCGAAACAAAACTTGATTTTTGTCCGTGTAATCGTTATTTTCAATTTGACGTTTCCAACTCGTTATGCAATTCAAAGATACTTCGAAGGAGATAACATGGATCTGAAAAACAAAATTGCCCTTGTTACCGGCGCCGGACGCGGCATCGGCCGGGCGATTGCGCTGGCGTTGGCGCAAGAAGGCGCGAAAGTGGCGCTGGCGGCGCGCAGCCAAAACGAATTGGAAAACGTCGCGCAGGAGGTTCGCGCGCTCAAAACCGAAGTCTTGGTTATTCCGACCGACATGCGGGATGAACAAAAAGTTCGCGCGATGGCGGCGAAAACAGTGTCGCATTTCGGCGGCCTGCAAATTCTCGTCAACAACGCCGGGCTGGGTTATTTCAAGCCGGTCGCCGAGCTGGCAACGGCGGAATGGGACGAAATGTTCGACGTCAATCTGCGCGGCGTTTTCCTCGCGACCCGCGAGGCCATTCCGCATTTGCGCCAGGCGAATGAGAGTTTCATTATTAACGTCGCTTCGCTGGCGGGAAAAAATACGTTTGTCAACGGCGGCGGCTATACCGCGACGAAATGGGGCTTGCGGGCTTTTAGTCACTGTCTGATGTTGGAAGAACGGCAACACGGCGTGCGCGTGTTGGTGGTTTGTCCGGGTTCGGTGGATACCGAGTTTGCGGCGGCGGGCCGCGCCGGTTCGCCGCATTCCAAGAAAAAAGAAATTATTCTGACGGAAGACGTCGCCGATACCATCATCATGTCGATCAAAATGCCGCAACGCACGATGGTGAGCGAGATCGATATTCGCCCGACCAATCCGTAACCCAGTCGGGCCACTGTTTTTTGAACACGGATTACACGGATGACGCGGATTTACGCAGATAAAAATCCGTGATAATCCGCGTGATCCGCGTCATCCGTGTTCAAAAGCTTTTGAGGCTGCTAATGTTTTGCTAAATCGCCGGCATTCATATTGACTTTTTATCCGAAATTTCCGATATTGAATTATCATTCATTCGTATCAATTTTACTTTTTACTTACTCAAAGAGGAAATAGGAGGTTGTTATGGCTTACGAGTATAAACTCACCGCCCGTCCGTATTCCGATGACGAAGCAAAAACACTTCTCAAGAACGTCGTCAGCCCGGAGACGACGGATTGGCATTACAACACGCATCACAAAGGCTATGTCACCGCGCTGAACAACATTGAGAAGGCGCTCGAAACCGCCGATCGTGCCGGCGCCAACGGCAATTACAGTCAAATCGGCGAATTGAAACGCCGCTACACCTGGAATCACGCCGGCGCATTGCTGCACGATGCGTACTGGCAAGTCATGGGCGGCGACGGCGATGCTTCCAAAGGCGTGGAGATCAAGGCCGCCATCGAGAAAGAATTCGGCTCGTTCGATAATTGGAAGGCGGATTTCAAAGCGTGCTGCGTCTCCGCCAAGCTGAGCGGCTGGGGACTTTTGGTTTACGACGCGCTGTGGAGCAAACGCCTGCTCAATATTCTCGTCGATGAGCATCATTACGGCGCGATTTGGGGCGGCGTTCCGCTCATCGCCTGCGACGTGTTCGAGCATGCCTATTATCACAAGGACGGCCCCGGTCGCGCGAAATATATTGACAACTTTATCGGCAATCTGCATTGGGGCCGCGTCAACGAGCGCTATAAGAAATTTGCGAAGTAGCACAGTAATGTCTTATCACTACAAAGGCACAAAGAACACAAAGATTACGTTAAGGTTTTTCTTTGTGAACTTTGTGCCTTTGTGGTTTAACATTCTTTTGAAAGGAGTCATTTCCTTAACGTGGTCAAATCCCAAACGCGACAACGTGTAACATTAATTCCCGGCGATGGCATCGGTCCGGAAGTGAGCCGCGCCGCCGTGAAGGTGATTGACGCCGCCGGCGCGAATGTGGAGTGGGAAGAAGTTGAAGCCGGAATCGCCGTCGTCGAAAAATACGGCAAACCGCTGCCTGAGCATGTTCTCGACAAAATTAGAAAGAATCGTGTCGCGCTCAAAGGACCATTAACGACAATTGTCGGCAAAGGCTTTGCGAGCGTCAATGTCGAGTTGCGCAAAACCCTCGATTTATATGCCAACCTGCGGCCGGTGCAAAACCTTCCCGGAATTTCATCGCGTTTTGGCGACATCGATCTCGTGGTGGTGCGCGAGAACACCGAAGATTTGTACTCCGGCCTTGAGCACAAAGTCGCCCCGGGCGTCGCACAAAGCTTGAAAATTATCACGAAAAAAGCCTCGGCGCGTATTGTCAAATTTGCGTTTGACTATGCGATGAAACATCGGCGCAAAAAAGTGACGGCGGTGCATAAGGCCAACATCATGAAGATCAGCGATGGCTTATTTCTCGAAACCGCCAAAAAGGTCGCGAAAGACTATCCCCAGATTCAATACCAGGAAGTCATCGTCGACAATCTCTGCATGCAGCTCGTGATGAAGCCACAGCAATACGACGTGCTCGTGCTCACGAATTTGTATGGCGATATTGTCTCGGATTTGTGCGCCGGTCTCATCGGCGGATTGGGCCTCGTGCCCGGCGCGAACATCGGCGACAAATGCGCCGTTTTTGAGGCGGTTCACGGCAGTGCTCCCGATATAGCTGGAAAAGGCATCGCCAATCCGCTGGCGCTCATCTTGTCCGGTATATTGATGCTGGAGCACATCGGCCAAATGAAAACCGCCGATAAAATCCGCCAGGCTGTCCATCGTGTCACTGAAAAGGGCAAAGTATTAACGCCCGATCTCGGCGGCAAGGCCTCGACGATGGAGATGGCGGAGGCGATTATTGCAGAGATGAACTCGTAGCGCAGACTTCCAGTCTGCGACCAACCAGAAGAATTGAAAATTTGAAATTGTGAGGAATTCTTAAAAGCTTTTAATCGTTTTGCCATCAAATTGTTTTGCCTTTATCGCTTTTAGGCTCACTGTAATTTAGGATTCCGTACAGATTCAGGAGGAAATTTTTCGTCATGATTTTTGACCGCATCTCACTGTATTTTTATTTGCTGATTCTCGCCCTCTGGGTCGGCGGCGCCTTCGTGCTCGCCTTCGTCGTCACCCCGAAAACTTTCCAGGCCGTCCCCTCTCAAAGCCGCGCCGGCACGCTGGTCGGCACGTACTTGAAAACGTTTGACATTTGGAAAATATTTTTTATATTGGGATTGGTAACGTTCAGTTTAGTCCGAACTTCCGAGGGTCTATTGCCTGCGCCCTCACCCGTGGAAGTTGCGGCGATTTTGTTCCTGTCTTGCAGTTGGATGGGCCAATATTTTTTTCTTAATCCACGGATGGAAGAACTGCGTCAAGCCATCGGCTACTTCGACAACGCGCCAGCCGATTCGCCGCTGCGCACGCGCTTTGCGCTGCTGCATCGCGTCGCGATTTTTCTCACCCTCGGAGATCTAGCCGCAGGTTTGTTTTTGTTGTTTTACGTGGTTTTTCGCTTGAATTAAAAAAGTTTGACAGTTGGACGGTTAGACAGTTAACAGTTCAACGGTTAAACCGTCTAACATTTTTAAAAAACTCATGGCAGATTTTCAACCCAAAGGTTTACCCGTTTTCACACCGCCTGCACCGGCGCCGCCGCAGACAACGATGCCAAATGCAAAACATATCATCGCCGTCGCCAGCGGCAAAGGCGGTGTTGGCAAATCGACCGTCGCGGTGAATTTCGCCATCGCCCTGGCGCAAACCGGCGCCAAAGTCGGCCTGCTCGACGCCGATATTTACGGCCCCAACGTGCCGATGATGACCGGCACCGAGGGCAAGCAGCTCACCGGCGCGCCCTCCGGGAAGATCGCGCCGATTGAAAAATACGGCTTGAAAATCGTTTCCATCGGCTTCGTCAATCAGGGCGATACCGCCGTGATTTGGCGCGGGCCTCTGGTTGGCCGCATGATTCAACAATTTCTGACCGAGGTCGAATGGGGCGAGTTGGATTATCTGATCGTCGATCTGCCGCCCGGCACCGGCGATGCGCAGCTTACGCTCTCGCAATCCGTCGCCCTCACCGGCGCGGTGATTGTGACCACGCCGCAGGATGTTGCCCTCAGCGACGCCAAAAAGGGCATCAACATGTTTCGAAAAGTCGAAGTGCCGGTACTCGGATTGATTGAAAACATGAGTTATTTTGCCTGCCCGCATTGCGGCGAGCGCTCGGAGATTTTCTCGCACGGCGGCGGCAAAGCGGCGGCGGAACAATTCGGCGCGCCTTTTCTCGGTGAAGTTCCCATCGACCTGAAAATTCGCGAGGGCGGCGACCGCGGCGAACCGGTCGTCGCGCAAAAAGAGGAGTCGTTGGCCAAAGCGGCTTTTCACCGGATCGCCACGCAACTGGCCGCACAAGTCACGGCTTTGGCCGAAGCCGGTAAAGAGAAAAGTATTCTCGGCAAAGTCTTCAAATTTTCGTGAAGCAGCTTTGTGCGGGAGGAAAATGTTTAGCAAGTGGTTTGCCCTCGATTTTTCCGTGCATTTTAAGAGGAACTTATGGCCAATAGCAACCTCCCTTCGGAAAAGACTCCGAAGAAGGGTTCTGCTCAGGAAGACTCCCGCGTGACCAATAAAGCCCGGAAGGGAATGTCTCCATCTTCGGCTGGCGAGAAGAGCCATTCGCCGAGCCAGCTCCTGATCAAATTTTGGGGCGTGCGGGGAAGTTATCCCGTGCCCGGCCCCAAGACGGTGAAGTATGGCGGCAACACTTCGTGCGTCGAGGTGCGCAACGATAATCATCGGATTATTTTTGACGCCGGCACCGGCATCATCGGCCTCGGCGATCAAATTATGACAGAATATCGCGCCAACGACGGCAATGCGGCAAGCCCATTCGTCTTTTCGATTCTGCTGAGCCACACCCATTATGATCACATTCACGCCTTGCCTTTTTTTCAGCCGGCTTACCTCAGCCAGGCCTCGATGCATGTCTTTGGCCCAAAGCTGTTGGGCTATGATTTGCGTGAAAGCATTTCTGAAACGATGACCGCGCGCTATTGCCCGGTGCGGCTGGAGGAGATGAATTCGCACAAGGTCATCGTCAATATCGCCGACACCGATCGTCTGTTGTTTCGAAATTCCCACAAAGTGCCGCGGGTTATAACCGCGCACGACGAAATAGCGGCATTGCATCACGATGATTTGCTGGTGAGCGTGATGCATAGCTACGCGCATCCCAAAGACGGCGTGTTTGTTTATAAAGTGCAAAATAACGGCCAGTCCGTTGTTTACGCCACCGATACCGAGGGGTATCGCGGCGGCGATTCCCGGCTCATCAAATTTGCGCAAAACTCGGATGTTTTGATTCACGATTCGCAATACACTACCGCCGAATACACCGATGTCCAAGATCCCAAACAAGGTTACGGCCACAGCACCGTCGACATGGCCTGTGAAGTCGCCGCCAAAGCCAAAGTCAAACAGCTCGTGCTCTTTCATCACGACCCACGCCACGACGACGAAAGCATGGTACGCGTCGAAGAGTACGCGCGCCGCCTTTTTAAAAATGTCATCGCCGCTTACGAAGGCTTGGAAATTTATCTCGGTGAATGAAATGTCGAAGCTCGGATTGACCTCCGTCAAACTTTGGCTCGGCCTGTTCTTGCTGGGAGCGGTTGCGCTTCGTGCCGGCGATTTGGAAAAACGTTCTCGATTTGCAGTGACGCTGGGAAGATGGCAGCAAGGAACGGAGAGCCGGCAATTCAATCAAGTTGGCCCCTATTTGATCCAAACGACAGCCCCCAAAGGAAGCATGCTCGGCGCTTTGAGCTATGCTTATTGGATGAGAGAAAATCTATCCTTTAATTTTACGCTGGCTCTGATTTCTTTTAAGGCGCGTTCGCAGGTTGAATTTGCCGGCGCTTCCTCGCCTCGCTTCGCCGGCCTCAGCCGGCACACGGTTCGGGTTTTTCCGATGTTGTTCGGGATAAGATACTATTTGCCGCTGCCCGGCGCCGGGAAGATCTTTCGTCCTCATCTCGCTGCTTCTGCCGGTCCCTATTTCGCGGTTGAAGGCACCCATGAAATCGAAGGCCAAGTCGTGCAAAATTCTCGGACGATGACCGCACTGGGAAGCCATTTCGGCGGCGGCTTGGATATTCAGTTGAACCGCCGCTTGATGATTGGCGCCAATGTTGGTTATAATTTTCTGTCGGGATATTCCAGATCGTTAAGCGGCCGCGATAATTACAGCGGGCCGGAAGTAAGCGCCGGCATGAGTTTGTTGTTTGGCAAAGGCGCGCCATAATTTGCCACGAGCTTGACGATCGAAACCGATGACACGATTTCCTCACCTCCATTCGTTTTTATGAAAGATGACGTTTCTGCTTTTGCCGCCGCGCCCACCGCGGAAATGATGGAAATGGTTTTGCCCAACGACGCCAATATTTTGGGCAACATCCTCGGCGGCAAAGTCATGCACTTAGTTGATATTTGCGCCGCCACCGCCGCGACTCGCCATTGCCGCCGTCCCGTCGTCACTGCCAGCATCGATTATCTCGAATTTCGCCATCCCATCAAAATCGGTGAAATGATCATCGTCAAGGCCGCGCTCAACCGCGCCTTTAATACTTCCATGGAGATCGGCGCCAAAGTCTGGTCGGAAAATTTGCTCACCGGCGAGCGCAGGCACACCAGCTCCGCGTATCTCACGTTTGTCGCGCTCGACGATCGCGGCAAGCCCAAGAAAGCGCCGCCGTATCAACCCGTAACGCCTGAAGAAATGCGGCGCTGGCACGATGCCAGCGTCCGCCGCGAGCATCGCTTGGCAATCAAGGCGAGGCTGTCACAACGGAAGTAAGGGTGAATGATGGTGAATTCTGTTGTCTCTCTTACTGAACGCATCAAATCCTTCGCCCGCGATTTGGGCTGCGAGTTGGTCGGCGTGGCTCCGGTTGCCGAATTCGAAGAACTTGACTTTTACCCAAAATGGTTGCAAGATGGTTATGCCGGTGAGATGCATTATTTGGAGCGGCAGTTGCCGGCGCGGCTCGATGTGCGACAGAGTTTGCCCGAAGCGCAATCGGTGATCGTCATTGGCGTGATTTATCATACGCCGCATCCTTTATCGACAGAAATTAAAGATTCGCGGTGCGGCTGGATTTCGCGATACGCCTGGGGAGATGATTATCACGATTTCCTACGCGAGAAATTGGCGGCGCTCCACAAATTTCTCGAACAGGAGGCGGGGCCGGATTACAAAGGCCGCTACTACGTCGACACCGGCCCGGTGCTCGACCGCGTGTTTGCCAAATATGCCGGACTCGGCTGGTTTGGCAAAAACACGAATCTCATCAACCAGCGCCTCGGCAGTTGGTTTTTTATCGGCGAGCTGATCACCAACCTTGTTCTTGAATTCGATGCGCCGCCGCCGGATCGCTGCGGCACCTGCCGGCGCTGTCTTGACGCTTGCCCGACCGAGGCTTTCGTGGCGCCGTATGTTTTGGATGCCCGTCGTTGCCTTTCATATTTGACCATCGAGTTGCGCGGAGAGATTCCGGAACCGCTGCGGCAACAAATGGGGCGGCATGTTTTTGGATGTGATATTTGTCAAGATGTGTGTCCATGGAATCGCAAAGCCGCCGTCACCGCCGGCTGGGCTTTCGCGCCGCGTTCGGAGATGGTGGCGCCGAAACTGGATCGACTCGCCGATTTGGATGAAGAAGCCTTTCGCGAAAAATTCCGCCACTCGCCGGTGAAGCGCGCGAAGTGGCGTGGCTTCATGCGCAATGTGTTGGTCGCCATCGGCAATAGCGGCGTGGGAGAGTACGCGACCAGCGTTGCAAAGTTTTTGCAGCATCCTGATGAGCTCCTGCAAAAACATGCGCGTTGGGCTTATGAAAAGTTAAACACAAACTCGGTCTCATTTCAGGAAGGAGGAGAATGATGAAAGTGCGTGGAAGCAGCCTGCCGAAAATTCCGATTTTCCCGCTGCCCAACGTCGTTTTTTTTCCAAAGGTTTTTCTGCCGCTGCATATTTTTGAAGATCGCTACAAGGCGATGATCATCGACGCTTTGTGCGGCAGCCAGAAAATCGGCATGATCCTGCTGCAGGAAGGCTGGGAGCGTGATTATTTCGGCGTGCCGCCGGTGCATCAAATCGGCTGCATCGGCAAAATCGAAGCCCACGAAAAATTGCCGCAAGGCCGCTTCAATATTTTGCTGCGCGGGTTGAACCGCTTCGAGGTCGTCGATTTCGTGCAGCACGAACCGTATCGCGTCGCGCGCGTCCGGTTGCTGGATGACGATCCTTTTCTCCTGGAAACCGACCAGCAGATGTCCGAGCGCAAAGCTTTTCTCAATCAATTCCTGCGTTATCTGAATGAAGTTCTCGGCATCGAGCTGGAAGAACAAAAGCTGGATCGCGCGACCTCGCTCGAATCCGTCGTCAACCAGGTCGCGGCCACCATCGACATTCCGATCACGCAAAAACAGCAACTGTTGGAAATGCCCGGCGTCGCCAAGCGTTACGGCATCATTCGCGGCATCATCGACCAGCGCCTGCATCACGCCGAAAAACTCCGCAACGTCGTGCGTCAAATTAAATTTGTGCCGGATGATCCAAATTTGAATTAAGCTCGTCATTCCGCCGGGAATCTTTTTTGTAATCTGGCAGCAAGCTTGGATAGCAAACGGTTTTTTCCAGAGTGATACGCCTTTCAGCCCGCCAAATTTTTATGAATTGGAGAATATGACAGTAGAATTTATCTGCCCTCATTGCAACGTCGAGCAGAAGGCGGAATGGAATCCCGTCTCGAGTTTATCTTGCGAGAAATGCCATGTCACGTTGTCGCATTTTACTTCCGCTGAAACCGGCATCGTCGAGCGCTGCGCCGTTTGCGCCCACGACAAATTTTATCTGCAAAAAGATTTCAATCCGCGTCTCGGTTTGTTCATCTTTGCCCTTGGCGTGATTTTCAGTTATCATACCAAATTCATCAGCTTGTTTGTCGCCACCGCGATTGACTTTATTCTCTATTATACCATCTCGACCGTGACGATCTGCTATCAATGCCGAGCCATTTATCGCGGCTTCAAAGAAAACCCGGCGCATCAGGGATACAATCATGTCCATGCCTTGAAATATGTCCCGAAGCCCCAAGAAGAAAAAGTTTGATGCAAATTACCATACAACTTTTTGCCATCCTGCGAGAGTTCGCCGGCGCCAGCCAGTTGCGTTTGGAAGTGACTGCCGGAACAACGGCGCTGCAAGCCGCCCAAATTTTGGCCGAGCGCTTTCCCACGATTCGCGGCCATCTCGGCACGCTCTCATTCGCGGTCAACGGTGAAATCGTTCCGTCGGAAACCGTGCTGCCGGATTCGTGCGAATTGGCGCTCTTGCCGCCGGTGAGTGGCGGCTGAATAGCTTTGCATGAGAAGTCATTATCGGGTAGCAACCAGCAACGAGCGACAAGCAACAGGCAACCATGATCCAACTTACCGATCAACCAATCAACCCCGCCGCCGTCCTCGCCCAAGTCGGCGACGACGGCACGGGCGGCGTTGTGCTCTTTCTCGGCCAGACGCGGGATAACTCGCGCGGCGAAAAGGTGAGCGCTCTCGAGTATGAGGCTTACGAGAGCCTGGCGCTGAAGCAAATGGAGAAGATCGCAGCCGAAGCCAAAAAACGCTGGCCGGTTCGCGCGATGGCGATCGTGCATCGCACCGGCCATCTCAAAGTCGGCGAAATCAGCGTCGCCATCGCCGTCGCCTGCGCCCACCGCGGCGAAGCATTTGAAGCTTGCCGCTTTGCAATTGACACGTTAAAGAAAACGGTGCCGATCTGGAAAAAAGAATTTCGTCCGGATGGAAGCTTTTGGGTGGAGGGGGTGCCGATTGAGCCAGAATAGATCTTAACCAACGCCAAATTGGAATTCTTACTCCTACAAGTAAGTAAGAGTATGAGTAAGAGATATCTGAGGAAAAGGAGAACTACAATACATGATGATCGAATTCAGCATCCTGCCCGTCGGTGAAGAATCCCACATTGGCAAATACATCGCTGCCGCCGTGAAAGTCGTTCACGAGAGTGGCATGGAATATCGCTTGACGCCGATGGGAACAATAATCGTCGGCGACTGGGAACCCGCCATAAATGTTATCCACAAATGCCACGAAACTGTCCGGCAAATGTCGGATCGCGTCATGACGCGCATCAAAATTGACGATTTCAAAGACGGTGAGCGTTTGCCGGAAGACAAGATCAAGTCGGTGGAAAATCTGCTCGGGTTTGCCGTCAAGAAATAGCCGCAGCATTTCCAGCTTTTCAATAGCCCACGAAACACACGGAAATTTTTAGCGTCATTTGCGTGTTTCGCGGGCTAATTTTTTAAGGCACAACCGCACAAGCCACTGGATATGACGACAAACGTAAATCCATTGAACCAATGGCGCGAGCCTTAAAAGGCGGCAATGTGCAAGCGATGCAGCAGTTCACCAGCGCCAGTTCCTGGCAAGATGCCGTGATTATCCGCACGCATCAGCGCGAAGTCGGCACCACTTTGGGCCGAAAGGATGGCGTGATCATTGCGGATGGTTGCGACTTTCCCAAACAAGGCGATAACTCCGTCGGGGTGGCGCACCAGCACTGTGGCGCGTTGGGCAAAACCGCGAATTGTCAAGCCGGTGTGTTTCTGGCTTACGCCAGTGAACTTGGCCATACGCGGTTGGATCGGCGCTTATATATGCCCGAACACTGGTTCAGCACAGAGTACGCGGCCCTCCGCAACGAATGTGATGTCAAAGAAATCCTACTTTGCGGAAATCCCTTGCGCCACCTTGGCTTGGCGACAACGTCCCAAAGTTCAGGCTCCAAAAGTCAACACCGGAGCAGGACGCCCTGCTACCCGACCGCAATTGGCCTCGGATGCGCCAAGGCCACAACGCATCGATGAACTGGCGCAGGCGTTGGACGCACGGCACTGGCGGCGCGTGATTGTCCATGAAGGCACAACTTAACGTTGTAGTATAAGATAATCGCGTTTTTTCTTGAAACAAAACAAAATTAACAAAAATTCTTGTTTGGAATTCCACAAAAATTTTTTATACTATCAATAGCCTTCTCCAGACACAGCCCTCGCACGGCAACTCAGAATGCAGTTTAATCTCAAACGGCTCTTGGACGAATAGGAGTTTTGATTATGAGGAAGTTTTTTCCCGTCTTGTTTTTTTCCCCGATCTTTGTTGTACTCGTCGCTGCGAACAATCCCCCCTCGTCTGCTCTCAAAGGTTTGGTTGTTTATAACCGCCCGGTTCCTCCGGCCTTGAAACCGCTTGCCGTCTCACGAGATCGCGCCGTCTGTAGCGAGAATATTCCCGACGAGACGCTGCTCGTTCACCCCAAAGGCGGCCTGCAAAACGTTTTGGTTTTTTTGGCGAATATCAAGGCCGAAGCTTTGCCGGTCGTCACGCTGAATTTGGATATCAAAGCCTGCCGTTTTCAGCCGCACGTTTTGGCGCTCGGCGCCGGCGGCCAATTGCTGATTCGCAACAGCGACCCGCTTTTGCATGACGTGCACGCGCGCTGGCGGCCATTTGCCGGCGGGTGGAATCAAAGCAGTACGCTAAACATTTTTGCCACCGAGCAAGAAACCTATTTTCATTTTGCCTTTCATCAACAAGATCACACCGCGCTGCAAAAACTCGACAACCCGGGATTGCTGCAGTTGCGTTCGGATGCCGGCCACGATTGGATGAGCGGTTATATTTTGGTGATGCCCCACCGTTATTTCGCCGCCACCGATGCCGAAGGCAAGTTCGAATTGCCTAAGCTGCCGATCGGACGCTATGATTTGGTGATGTGGCACGAATCACTCGGCGTCAAGCGGCAAGTTGTTGCGGTCGAAGCAAGCGGAAAAAATGAACTCCTGCTCAAATGGTTTCCGGACGACTCGACAACTGTGAGCCAAACGGATTCTGCGGCGACCAATTAGCCGGAGGCGATAACGGTTGTATTTTATACAATTCATCAGTAGAGGTGTTTTTAAATCTTACAAACGTCTGGTTAGTTTCACGCGTTTGTTGGATTGGATTTCTCTTCCAAATTTAGCAATTTCAACGTTGCAGCTTCTCTGGCATCGGTTTTGATTAATTTAAAAAGTTGTTTCGACGCAAATCAATTACTTTCTCCCCAACAAATTTAACGTCATAGACAGGAAGGAGACTCACCATGAGAAAAGCGCTACGGTTTGTTTTCATCGTTGCGGCATTGTTGTTCATTCATCAGAGCGCGCAGGCGCAAATCCATTTCACCGCGAAATTGGATGGCGCGCAGGAAGTTCCACCGGTCACCACGACGGCAACGGGAACCGGAACGTTTACCTTAAATAGCACGGGGACGGAATTAGCCTACCACATCACCTTTGCCGGTTTGAGCGGCTCACTGGCGGCCTCTCATTTCCATAACGGTCCCGCCGGAGTAGCCGCTGGCGTGGTTCGCGCCATTACGTTCACGGGCAACACCGCCGCGGGCGTTTGGAAAAGCACAGACGCGACACAACCGCTCACCGACGCGCTGGTGAAAGAACTGTTGTCCGGCAGACTTTATGTCAATCTTCATACGGCGGCGAATCCAGCGGGGGAAATTCGTGGGCAAGTTCTCGTTGATTACGGCATCGGCCTTTCTGCCAGCCTCGATGGCGCGCAGGAAGTTCCACCGGTGACCACGACCGCAACAGGCACCGGTTCATTCATGCTCAAAAGTTCGAGCAGTGGAACGGTCACGGAGTTAGAATATCACATCACCTTCGCCGGTTTGAGCGGTTCACTGGCAGCATCGCATTTTCACAATGGCCCGGCCGGTGTCGCTGCTGGAGTGGTTCGAGCCATTTCGTTTAACGGTAATACCGCCTCCGGATCGTGGAAAAGCGACGATGCGACTCAGCCTTTAACCCCCGCGTTGGTCACGGAATTGTTAGCGGGGCGCATTTACGTCAATCTGCACACGGCTGCCAATCCCGGAGGCGAAATCCGCGGACAAGTCCGCGTCACGACGGGTATCGGCTTTACGGCTAAATTGGATGGCGCGCAAGAAGTGCCGCCGGTTACCACCAACGCGGCGGGAACCGGCGCTTTTACACTCAACAACGACGGCACCGAGTTGACTTATGATGTTACGGTTGGCGGTGGTTTTAGTGGCAGGATTACCAATGCCCATTTTCATAATGGCGTCCCTGGCGTGGCTGGCGGGGTGGTGCGTAACCTCAATTTCCTGGCAACCGGAGCTACCGGCATTGCGGCCAACGCTGCCGGCGTTTGGAAGAGCGGCGACGCCAGCCAACCGCTCACGCCAACTCTCGTCAACGAGCTTCTGAACGGCAATATTTACGTCAACTTTCACACTTCAGCCAACACTGGCGGCGAAATCCGCGGCAAGCTCAACATCAACTACGGCATCAGTTTCTCGACCAAGCTCACCGCTTTGCAAGAAGCGCCGACGCCGGTGATCAGCAGAGCAACAGGAACCGGCACTTTTACTTTGGCGGATGGCGGCAACGAGTTGACCTACCAAGTCACGTATGCCAATTTAGGCAGCGCGTTCAGGTTTGCGCATTTTCACAATGCGCCAGCGGGCACGGCCGCTGGTGTCGTTCGCGATATTAGTTTCAATGGCAACACCACTGCCGGTTCTTGGAAGAGCTCAGACGCCACACAGCCCCTATCTTCCACTTTGCTCATCGAGCTTCTTGGCGGCCGGATTTATGTCAACGTCCATTCTAATAACTTCGGCGGTGGCGAAATTCGCGGCCAAGTCGTCAATGATGTCAACACGCTGCCGTTGCGGGCGCCGATTGGCGTGTCGCGTACTCTGGTCGATACCACGTTCAATGTCAACTTGCAGGGCGTTACCACCACCACCGATTTTCAGTTGTCGAGCACAACCGGCACTGAGTATTATTTTCAAGATCCCACCGGCGGCCTGCGTGTTTTTATTCGCGGCAAAATCGCCGCACCGCCGGGCACGTTGATTCAGGTGAAAAACGGTTTTGTTTATACGATCAATAACCGAAAAAATATTGAAGTGCAGGGTAATCAGGTCGAAATTCTGGGAACGCCCGGATTGCCTCCTCCCAAACTCGTCACGATCACGCAATACAAAGCGAATCAGGCGAGCATTGAAGGCCAGTATATTGGTCTCTCGCGAGTCAGTATCAAAAGCGGAAGTTGGCCGGCGACCGGCAGTAATGCGACGATCATCCTCCGTGATGCTTCCGGCGACAGCCTTGCCCTGTTTATTGATTTAGACACGGACATCGATGGCTCGCAACCACCGACAGGCTCATTCGATGTTGTGGGCGTTGCCACGCAATTTAACGGCGTGCCGCAGATTCAGCCTTCGGCGCGCGCGGACTTCCGGCCGGCGGGTACGGTGTCGGTTGCAGAGACCGTTTCCGGCTTCAACCCGGAAACGTTTGAGCTGCGGCAGAATTATCCGAATCCCTTCAATCCGGTCACCACCATCGAGTTTGTCTTGGGCCGCACCCAACCGGCGCGTTTGTCCGTGTATGATGTGCTCGGACATGAAGTCGCGGTTCTCTTCAATCGGCAAGCTGAAGCCGGCAAATCTTACCGTCTCGAATTTGACGGCGCGAAATTCAGCAGCGGCCTCTACTTCTATCGCCTGCAAAGCGGCGAACGCACGCAAATTCGCAAGATGTTGTTGAGCAAATAAGCCGTGATGTTTCTCACGCCTGCTCGCTGGTAAGCTTCATCGGCGAGCAGGATAGAGAATTCAGACTCAGAAAACGAAAGCCATGTGCAACCGGAAAAGCAAGAGAAAGCAAATCGCGCCTCAAATCTTTTTTGTTGTCATCACCATCGCCATTTTTTCAGCTCTCATTGCGCCAATCACCTCGGCGCAGACGCAGATCGAGATTCCAGCCGGCAAAGACAACACCCTCTATGAAAGCAGCACCGGCGCGTTCAGCAACGGCGCCGGTGATCATTTTTTTGCCGGCACCACGGCAAGTGGAGGACGTCGCCGCGGGTTGTTGGCGTTTGCCATCGCCGGCAATATTCCGGCCGGAGCCACCATCAACAATGTCCGTCTCAAGCTCCACATGTCTCGAACCGTTTCCGGCACGCAATTCGTCAAGCTGCATCGTGCGCTGTCTGATTGGGGTGAAGGCCCTTCGAACGCCTCCGGCGAAGAAGGCGGTGGCGCGGCGCCGGCAACCGGCGATGCGACGTGGATACACCGATTTTTCAACACCATTTTTTGGACGACCGCCGGAGGTAACTTTGCTGCCACAGCCAGCGATAGCCAGGCGGTTTCTAATGTAGGTTTTTATACTTGGGGTTCGACACCACAGATGGTCAACGACGTGCAAACCTGGCTGAATGCGCCGTCAACCAACTTTGGCTGGCTGCTGCGTGGTGTTGAGAATGCAGCATCAAATTCCAAGCGGTTTGACACGCGAGAAAATCCTGACAGCAATTTTCGCCCGCTTCTGACCGTAAATTACACCGCCACCGTCGCCGTCAAAGATAATCCGAGTCACCCGGCAGCATTTGCGCTGCACGAAAATTTCCCCAACCCTTTTGCTGCCTCCTCTTTCAATTCGCAAACTTTTTTTCGCTATGAATTACCGCAGCGAGCAAACGTCAAGCTGGTGATTTACAACCTTCGCGGTGAAAGAATCCGGACGCTCATCGATGCGCCTGAAGCCGCGGGAGTAAAACAAATCTCCTGGGACGGCGTGAATGACGCCGGCGAAAAGGCGGCCAGCGGCGTGTATTTGTATCGCCTCGAAGTCGGCGCCTTTACGGCAACGCGCAAGCTCATGTTCATACGATAGGATTTTCGTTTCTCTTTATAATTAACCCCACTCGCTTCCGCAAGCAACGTGGAAACGAGTGGGGTTTTCTTTTTTTTAATTGAAAATCTTCCCAAAACACATTATATTGGTTTTAAAAGGGCGCAGCCGGCGCTCCAGAATTTTTTAGGAGCGGCGACTGATATAATTATGCCGATGCGCAAAACACAGGTCGAAATTTTTCTTCGATTTGAATTTCGCCATAAAACTTTTGTGTACTCCTCTCGTAATTTCATATCGAATGGTTCCACAACTTTTTTGGAGAAACAATAAAATGAAACGCATGCTTTTTTACAATTTCGCGGCGGTCATGTTGCTTTGCAGCTTTGCGACGCCTCATGCTTTGGCGCAACGGGTAAAATATCTCGACACGCCGAAATCTTTGAGCGCAACCCTCACCGGTTCGCTCAAGTCCGTGCGCAGCAGCGGCGCAACCCAATTGCCCGTCATCACCTGGGGCGGCGACATCGCGACGATTTACGCGAACGGCGGCAGCACGACGACCAAAGGCAGTATCTTCGATACCGAAGGCCTTGAGATTGAAATTTTTCGCGAAGACAATTTTGTGACGCAAGCGCAGAAATGTTTGGATGGCGAAACGCCGTATCTGCGCGGCACGATGGGCATGATTAATTTGGCCAGTGCCGCTTTTGCGGCGAAAGGCGTCAACCTCGTGCCGTTTTATCAACTCACATGGTCGACCGGCGGCGATGCGATGGTGGTTCGCGGCAATATCAAACGCGTGCGCGATCTGCGTGGAAAGAAAATTGCCCTGCAAGCTTATGGCCCCCATCTCGAATACCTCGGCAAAGTGTTGGCTGATGACGGCCTCTCGTTTCGTGATGTCACACTCGCGTGGCTTCCCGATCTCACGCTTCCACCCTACGACACCAAAGGCGTTGCCACCGATCCGGCGAGTGCCATGCGCGTTGATCCAAGCATCGACGCCGCAATGGTCATCATACCCGACGCGCTCGCGCTTACGTCTGGTGGCAATGTCGGAACCGGCGCTGAAATGTCGGTAAAAGGCGCAAAAATTTTATTGACCACCAAAACCGCCTCGCGCATTATTGCCGACGTCTACGCCGTGCGTTCAGATTATCTCGAGCGCAACCGCAGCGAAGTTGAAAAGCTCACCCACGGTTTGCTGCGCGCTCAGGAAGCACTGCAGCAATTGCAGCAGCAAAAATCCTCGCGCCAAGCTGAAAATCTGCAACTGCTCGGCAAAGCCGCGGATATTCTGCTTGGCAGCCCGCAAGCCACCGCCGACGCCGAAGCGTTGCTCGGTGATTGTGAATTTGTTGGCTATCCCGGCAACGTCGCCTTCTTTACCGGCCAAGGCACGCTGCGCAACTTCGAGCGTTTGACAAGCGAAATTCAAAGCTCGCTTTTGAGTCTCGGTCTGCTCTCTGCCAAAGCGCCACTCAATCACGCCAATTGGGACTATGCCAAACTCGCTGCCGGCCTGAAAAATACCGCTGGCGTCACCATTGCCAAACCCGCTTTCGATCCGAAGAAAGTTGAAAAGAAGCTCGCTGTTGAAACCGAAACCTGGGCCGAAGAAGGCACGCTCTTCCTTTCGGAAATCAATTTCGAGCCGAATCAAAATGATTTCCCTGAAAACAAATATGCCGCCGATTTCCAGAAAGCGCTCGAGCTGGCGCAAACGTATGCCGGCGCGCTTTTTATTATTGAAGGCCATTCGGACCCGCAGCGGATATTACAGGAACGTGCAAAGAGCTCGCCGCAACCGGTGATCAATCAGATGATTCAGGCTTCAAAGAATCTTTCTTATGAAAGAGCTCAGTCGGTTATACAAGGTTTTTTGGCTTATGCCAAGAAACGTGGTATCACACTCGATGAGTCTCGCCTCGTTGCAGCCGGGCTGGGAATCTCAAACCCCAAATACAATCCACCCAAAACTCGAGAAGAATGGGCGGCGAATCGCCGCGTCGTATTTCGTCTCAAGCAGGTGGAGGCGGAAGCAACGGAATTTGTACCACTGCAATAACGGAGAGGCAGTCATGAAGAAATTTAGTAGTCTCACTTTCAGAAGGCGGAAAGTAAAAAACAAGAAGCAAAATGCGTCTTCAGGCTCTGCACTTCAGGCTCGACGTTATACGCTTGACGCCTTAGGCTTTGCGCTTTTCTTGCTTTTGCTGTTTGCCGGATGCCAAAAATCGCAGCAAGACCAGCAAGCAATTGCGGACACAACAGCAGTAGTTGCTTCAACTCAAATCGAAGCGCCAGTTACCGAACCCGAAGGAGAAATTTCACTCGCGCGCAATTTGTATTTTATCTTCGATGGCAGCGGCAGCATGCGAGATCCCTTGAGCAGTGACTGCGGCGGCGACCAAACTTTCAGCCGTAAGCTTGATGGCGCAAAGTGGGCGGTAGCGGAGTTTTTGAAAAAAATGCCGGAAGATGTGAAGCTCGGGCTTTACATTTTTGACGAGCACCATGTCAGCAAATCAGAATGTCAAGTGGTGCCGTTAGGCCCAAACAATCTCGCAGCCTTTCTGCAAGCCGTGAACGCCATCGAAGCAGGTGGCGGCACGCCATTGGCGCGAGCCATTCGCACCGGCGCCGAAATTTTAGCGAAGCAACGAGAGCAACAACTCGGCTACGGCGAGTTTCGGCTCATCGTGGTCACAGATGGTTTGGCAGACGATATTCCTCAAGCTGTTGAATATGCCACACAAAACGCCATTCCAATTTACGCCATCGGCCTGTGCATCAAAGAAGATCACCCCCTCCGCCAATATGCCTTGTCGTACCGCGCCGCCGATAATTTTCAAGACTTGGCTAAAGCGCTTGAATCCACAGTTGCGGAAACGGAGTTTTATGACCCGAGGACATTCGAAGCGCTTGAGGAACGGTAGATCATTGATTGAGAGTTTTTTAAAGGCGCGCGAGCGTTGAGGTGGAAAAACGGGATTTCGGCGCTATGCAACAAACCTCACGATTGGGGGTTTGGAGGAATACGATCATTTAGACAGTTTAGAAGGAAAAGTCCTTGAGCTACAAGTGCCACTTAATAAACTACAGTTTTTAGAAGGTGGATGGTCTCACCATATTGACTTATACATTAAAGGTAGACATTCCCAGGGAATTGTTGGTGAAAAAGGAACGGCAAAAATTCCGATTATGTTCGAGAAAAATGCCCACAAATAGGTGCATTCAAGAAGATCATCCCCTGCGCCAATACGCCGTCTTGTATCGCGCCGCCGATAATTTTCAAGACTTGGCCAAAGCGCTCGAAGCGACGGTGGCGGAGACGGAGTTTTATGATCCGAAGACGTTTGAGGCGCTGGAAGCGAGGCAGTAAGGGAAGATTGTTGTGAAATGTTTGATAATAAAATATTCTAGCATAATGCCAAGATTGCCCAGCAAGTCGCGATCATGGTAAAAGGGTCGAATTAGTGCCCAATGCAAGCCGTACTCATTTAGTTAGACTGATAAAACTCGCTTTCAACCTGTTTTCGCATGTCTCTCAAACGCTCAACCATCGGCGTCTTTCTGCTGCTCATCTTGGGGGCTTTGGCCATCGGGGTGTGGAAATTTCTCGCACCCCGTTTTTTTGCCAAGAGCCAGGTCGCCACCTCGGATGCCGCGAAGATTCAAGGCAAGATTGCCGGCGCCGGTGATAATTATATCGGCTACGAATTCATCCGCTCCAGCGAGATGAAGCGCGCGCTCAGCCAGCAGGGCTTTCTGCTCGAATGGACGGACGATGGCGGCGCTTATGCCGAGCGTTTGCAGAAATTCGCCCAGGGCAAATATGCTTTCATCGTGCTGCCGATTAACTCGTATCTAAGTCACGGCGCGGCGCACAAATTTCCTGGAGTCATTACAGCCGTTATCAGCGAGTCCAAAGGCGCTGATGCAATTGTCGGCTATACAGATCGTGTAACTGCCACGAATGGTCACGAAGTCAAAATCAATGCGCTGAACAATGCCAATCTCCGCATCGCGTTTACGCCGGACTCACCCAGCTCGTTTCTCTTGAGCATTCCGGTGGTGCATTTCGGCCTCGATCAACTTCGCTATTCGGGGCCGTGGCGCGTCGAAGCGCAAGGCTCAAAAGATGCGCTGGAAAAATTGCAGAAGAAGCTCGTGGATGTGGCGATTCTCTGGGAGCCGGATGTGTCGCGCGCGCTCGAGATCAACGGCGTCAAAGTCATTTTCAGCTCCGAGCAAGTGCGCGGCTTGATCATCGACGTCATTGTGTTCAGCCGCGAGGCGATTCGCAAACGACCGGAGCTGGTGAAGATGTTTCATCGCGACTATTTCCGCGCCATTCAAATTTATACCAATGACCGACCGCGCATGCTCAAAGAGTTTGCAAAATCTGCCGGCTTGAGCGAGCGTGGCATCGAGAGCGTGCTCAACAAAATCGATTATGCCGATCTCGCAGAGAACGCGCTGCAATGGTTCAATCTCAGCAGCAGCGGCGTTGTCGGTGACGAGCAGATTATCAACTCCATCCGCTCGATCACGGACATCATGATCCGCAACGGCGAGCTGAACGCAGATCCGTTGGAGAACAATCCTTTTCTCATCACCAACCGTGATTTCGTAGCGGAGCTTTACCAGAGCGGCGGTCTCGCCAGCTTGGGCGCGCCGCCCACCGCGCCGAAAGATTTCGCCCCGCTTTCCGAGGGACAATGGAAAGCGCTGCGGGAAATTGGCACGATGGCGATTCGCCCCATCACGTTTCAACAAAGCGCGGGCATTTTGGCTCTTGCCGGCAAGTTGGAAGTTGATGCCGCAGCGCAAGCGCTGATCAACAATTATCCGCAGTATCGCGTTTTGATCAAAGGCCACACCTCGCGCGGTTATGACGCCGAAGCCGATCTCAAACTCTCGCAAGAGCGCGCCGAAGCGGTGAAAAAATATCTCGAAGTGGTGCATGGCATCGATCCCGACCGTCTGCGCGCCGTCGGGTGGGGTTCAGCGGAGCCTCTCCCCCGCTTGCCAAATGAATCTGAGCGCGCGTATCAGTATCGCTTGCCACGCGTCGAGTTCGTGTTGGTGGAGGAAAATGCGATTTGAAACTCTATCATTGTCATCGGGAGGAGCGCTTTTTGCGACGACGCGATCTGTTAATTTCGAAAAGATTGCTTCGTCCCGCTGGAAAGCGCGGGGCTCCCAAGAAACGGTGTCACTGCGAGCGTAGCGAAGCAGTCCTCTGGAAGTGAGGAGATTGCTTCACTTCGTTCGCAATGACATCCGTTTCTGTCCGAAAGAATGGCCCTTGAGCCATGTTCCACTCGCAATGACAATTTTATAAATGCAAAACTGAGCCGCCGTGAATTCTGAGAATCAAAATCAAGCGCCGCCGTTGAATGTGACGCCCGGCGCTATTGAGAAACATATTTTGACTGAAACCCTGCAGCATCCGCTCACGACGTTTTCTGCGGCGATCGCGGTTTTATCCGGATTGTATATGCTGGCTTTTGGCGCCAATCAGGCCTCTCTCCTGCTCGCCGCGGGCGCCGGTTTTCTCAGCCTCGGAACTTTCATCTTCAACTACTTTATTCGCGGCGAAAAGTTGGCGCAAAACTACGTGCGCGCACAATTGGAGCGGCGTCGCGCCAATCGTGAAAACGAGATCGTCACGATTCGCGATGAATTCCGCAAGCTGAATTCCAAGGAAGGTGAGCAGGCGGCGCTGGAATTGCACCAGGCTTATCAAAAATTCAAAAGTTTTTTGCAGACGCGCGAAGCGCAAGGTACCGCGATGACGAAATCAATGCGATTGCAAATTCTCGCCGAGGACGCTTATTTCCAAGGCGTCGAGGTGCTGCGCACTGCCGCCGAGATTACGCGCGCGCTGCGGGAGATCAACGCCGAGAAACTCCAACGTGAAGTGCAGGATTGGCAAAAACTGCGGAACACTGAATCCGCAGATAATCGTGAGTCGAGCGCTTTGGAGCGCCGCATCGAGTTGAATCAACAACGGATCAATTCTTACCGTCAGCGCCAAAGCGCGTTAGCAGAATTATTTGCTGAAGCGGAAGCTTGCGAAGCGAGTCTTGAAGAAGCGTACATGCAATTTGCCGGCGCCGAATCCGCTGTGGCTTTGCCAAAACCCAATGTCGATAATGCCATCACGCGCCTGGAAACGGCAGTTACGGCAGCGCGGCGAGTTGAAACGCGGATCAGAAATATGAATGCGGCAGATGAGATTTACCTGGCCGCTAGCCAGAAGACCAATTAGATCCCATTATGTCAAGAGGTGCTTTATGACTGAACTTAAAAATCTCATTGCGTCCGGCGAAAGCTCTCATCTCGAATTTAAATCCGAGCAAGTCAAGCCCGAAGATGTAGCCAAAGAGATAGTTTCTTTTCTCAATTTCCAAGGTGGCAAAATTCTGCTCGGTGTCGAGGATGACGGCACGATTTCCGGCGTCTCGCGACCGGATGTGGAAGAGTGGGTAATCAACATTTGCCGCAACAACGTTGTGCCGCAGATCATCCCCGGTTACCAAAAGCTCTCTATCGAAGGCAAGGACGTCGTCGTGCTCGATATTCCGACTGGAATCGCCAAGCCATATCATACGCAAAAAGGCGATTACTACATTCGCGCCGGCAGCACCGCGCGCAAAGCTTCACGCGAGGAGCTTTCGCGCCTATTTCAAGATTCCGGCTTGATTCACTATGAAACGACGCCGATTGCGAGCACCCAAGTAGCAGACTTGAATTGGCAGCGGGTCCAAGATTATTTTCTCAATATACATCCAGCTCAGATCAATTTTAAAGACGAAGATGAGGCCGCGCGCCATCGACTGTTGCAGAATCTCGACATTCTGGCGGCCGATGGAGCAACGACAGTGGTCGGCATGTTGATTTTCGGTCTCCAACCGGAGCGCCATCTGCCGCAAAGCGAAGTTTTGTTCGCTCATTTTAAGGGAAGGGAGATTAGCGCCGAGTTGCTGGATCGAAAAAGTTTAACCGGTCCATTGCCGCAAGTCATCGAAGATGCGCAGCGTGTGTTGAGCTTGAATTTGCCAAGCGCTTCGACAATCGAAGGCATGAAACGAGTGGAGCAAATCATTTTTCCGGATAAAGTTTTGCGCGAATTAATTGTCAACGCCTTGCTACACCGCCGGTGGGGACTCATGGGAAATGTGAGAATCTTCTTGTTTGAGGATCGCTTGCAGATCAGCAGTCCAGGCCGCTTGCCTAATGGTGTGACGATTGAAAAAATGAAAGAGTCAACCCATGTTCCGCGCAACCCCATTCTGATGAAATTTCTGCAGGATTATCACTTTGTCGAAAAGCTCGGACGCGGCATTCCGATGGTTGTGCGTGAAATGAAAAAGCTTGGCGTCCGCGAGCCGGATTTTCACGAAAGCGGCGAGGAATTTATCGTGACGCTTTATCGAAAGTGAACAAAACGTTTTAATGTTTTTTTACAAGCAAACAAAAAAGGAGAAATAAAAGATGGAAGAACAACCTGGCATCATGCAAGCGTTGTGGCGCTTTATTACATTTTATCGGGTGCGCAAGGCGCTCGGCCTCGTGCGCGCGGCCAACGAGCAATTCACCGGATCGACCTCCGGCATTCGCGACGCCTTCGATATCGAAGTGAATCAGAAGGTGCAGGAGTATAAACAGCTCGAATCCGCAGTGGCCGAGGTCGTAAACGTCATCGAAACCAAGCGCCTCGAATTGGAGCGCCTAAACAACGAGGAAAAAGATTTGCTGAAAAAACGCGAAGGCGCGCTGGCCTTGGCGGAAAAAGCGCAGGTCGAAGGTAACAACGACGGCTTTGCGCAGCATCAAGCTGCGTTCACGCGTTTTCAAAGCCGCATCAACGAGGTTGAGGAACGGCAAAAAAGTCTTGCGGAGCAGATCAAGCAATACGAAGACAGCATGAGGAAATACATGCTGCAGCTCACCAAGATGCAGGCGTACATCCAATCGCTGCCGGTAAAGAAAGCCGAAGCGATTGCCGATTTTGTCTCAGCGCAGCGCATCATCGAGCTGAATCATCGCCTGATGGGCATCAAAACTTCGTTTGAAGACGGACCGGTGTCGCTGGTGCTCGAGGAGAATCGCCGGCTGACCGCGCAGGCCAGAGTGACCGAAAAAATGGCCGGCACCAGTGTTGAGCTGCAAGACACGATGTATGCCGACGCCGGCCGCTCTTCCGAGAGCGGCGATGTTTTTGCCAGGATGCTTGCCGCGCGCAAGGCGCAGAAGGAAGCGCCAGCCACGCCGGTGGAAAAAGAGGCCGCCAAGCAAACAGCCGGTTCCGGCAATGATCGGCCAAAGATTTGAATTTTCGTGTAACGTGAGGCGTGTAACGGTCTTGTTTGGAAAATGTTTGGTGAGTCCACGTGTCATCCCGTAGGCTACGCCCGCAGGGGATCCTTTTTCAAACTAAGATATCTCTTGAATATGAAAGAGATTCCTCGACGCAGTCTTACAGAATGACATTTTATCGTTGTGTGAAATTTGTGGAAAAACTTTTTTTAAAGGAGCAATGAAGATGAAACGCAGTAAATTGATTTTTGCCGTGACGGCAGTTAGTTTAATTTTGGTCCTGGTAACGAGCATGATCATCACATCAAATCAGGCCAGCCTGGCGCAAAACAAAAAACCCAAGTTCACGCTAATGTGGTCGATCTACGTCGGCTGGATGCCGTGGCCGTATGCCGCCGAGTCCGGCATCATCAAAAAGTGGGCGGATAAATATGCCATTGAAATTGACGTGCGGCAAGCAGATTACATTCCTTCCATCGAAGCTTATGTCGCCGGCAAGGCAGACGCGTGTGTGATGACGAACATGGAATGCCTCGACATGCCGGCGGCTTCGGGAATTGACAACACGGTTGTTGTCGTGGGCGATTTCTCGAACGGCAACGACGTGCTCTACACCCGCGACGATCTGCAAGTTCCGCAACTGCGCGGCAAGCAGGTGGTGCTGGTGGAGTTGTCGGTGTCGCATTATTTGCTCGTGCGCGCGCTCGAGCTCAAAGGAAATAGCCTAACGGAGAAAGACGTCAAAATTCTCAATACGAGCGATGCGGACATTGCGCCGGTGTTCATCTCCAATCCCTCGCAAAAAGCCGTGGTGACGTGGAATCCCATGGCTTTGGAAATCGAGCAAACGCCCGGGGTGAAGCGCGTGTTCGACTCAGCGGCGATTCCCGGCGAGATCCTCGATTTGCTGGTGGTGAAAACCGAGGTGCTGAAAAAAAATCCGCAGCTCGGCAAAGCGCTCACCGGCGCGTGGTACGAAATCATGGGCATCATGTCCACTCGCAGCCCGGAAGCGGAAAAGGCCATCGCGCGCATGGCGGAATTGTCGGGCGCCACTCCGGCATCATTTAAACAGCAGCTCAAAACCACGGCGATGTACTATCGCGCTCAAGATGCGATCGCGTTTACTAATTCACCCGAGCTGCAACGCACGATGGATTTTGTGCGCAAATTCTGCTTCGAGCACAAGCTGCTCGGCGAAAACGCCGCCTCGGCCGATCAAGTCGGCATCCAATTTCCCGACGGAAAAATTTTGGGTGATCCGAAAAATGTGAAGATGCGCTTCTCGACGGAATACGTGCAGATGGCGGCGGATGGTAAACTTTGAGAAGATGCAAGATTTTTGAAAATTCTCGTGTAACGTGGAACGTGTAACGGTCTCACGATGAAAGAGCGTTACACGTTTCACGTTACACGACTTACAAAATAGAGCGAAAAACAAGGAGACGACTACTTGCAATTGCGCAACATCTTCGGCATCTACGCTGATCTCCCGCGCTGGCTGCGAACCGTGCTGGCGGTTTTGCCCTTTGTGCTGATCATTGCCGGCTATATTGCGATTGCGGAAAAGCGCCATCAGGAAAACCCGGACGACAAGGTCACGCCGACGCCGCAACAACTCGTCGACGGTTTTTGGCGAGCCGCAACGGAGCCGGATCGCGACGGCAAAATCCGTTTGTGGGTTGACACCTTCGCCAGCTTGCGGCGCTTGGGCATCGGCGTTTTGCTCGCTGCCGTCGTCGGAATCTTATTCGGGCTGCATCTTGGCGTCATGCCATTCTTTGAAGCGAATTTTCTGAAGTTCGTGACTTTTTTTGACAAAATACCGGCGCTTGCTTTGTTGCCCATTTTGTTCATCCTTTTGGGTCTGGAAGAGACCGCCAAAGTCACGCTGATTTTCATCGGCATCGTGCCGACGATCACCCTCGACACCTACTTGCGCGCCAAAGAAATTCCGCAAGAGCAATTGGTGAAAGCCTTCACCCTCGGCGCTTCGGATATTGAAGTGACGTACAAAGTGGTGCTGCCGCAAATTTTTCCCAAAGCGCTGGACTCGGTGCGGCTCAATCTCAAAGGTGCCTGGCTGTTTCTCATCGCCGCTGAATCCATCACCGCCACCGAGGGACTTGGCTATCGCATCTTTGTCGTGCGGCGCTATTTGGCAATGGACATCATCATCCCCTACGTTATCTGGATAGCGCTGCTTGCCTTTCTGATGGATTTTCTTTTGCGGCTGTGGGTGAAAAAGGGGGTTTGTTGGCTGGAAAACTAAAACCGGATTAGTGGATTTTTGGATTAATGGATTGTTGGAAACCCATTAATCCAGAAATCCATTAATCCAGAAATCCATCAATCCACCAATCCAATTTTATATGAGCGACATCTATGTAGTCAAACTCGATGACATCTACCAACGCTATCCCCGCGATGGCAAGATGACGACCATCCTCAGCGACATTGATTTAAAGGTACGTCCGAAGGAATTCGTTACCATTGTCGGCCCCAGTGGTTGCGGCAAATCCACCCTTTTGCGGCTCATCGTCGGCTGGGAACGCGCCAAGGCCGGCAAAGTGTGGATTGATAATGTCGTCGTCGAGTTGCCCAATCGCGACCGTGGCATCGTCTTCCAAAAATATTCACTTTTCCCCCATCTCACGGTTTTGGAAAATGTGATGTTTGGCCTCGAATTGGAGCAGATTCCATTTTTATGGAAATACCTTTGGTATCCCGGCTATTTGCATCGCCGCAAGACTTGGGTGAAAGAAGCTATGACTTTCCTCGAGCGCATGCGCCTGAGCGAGCACGCTAACAAATATCCGCATGAGCTTTCCGGTGGCATGCAACAGCGCGTGGCCATTGCGCAAGCTCTCATCATGAAGCCGAAGATCATCTTGATGGACGAACCGTTCGGCGCGCTCGACCCCGGTACGCGCGAGGACATGCAAGTTTTTCTGCTCGAGCTGTGGGAGCAATATGACATGACGATTTTCTTTGTCACGCATGATCTCGAAGAGGCCTTGTTTCTCGGCACCCGTATCGTCGTGCTGTCGCCATACTATACCGTTGATAACGGCTCTGCCGAAGGCGCCAAGATCGTGATGGATCGCAAATTGCCCGGCCCGACAGCGACGCGGGTCAAATATACGCCGGAATTCAACCAGCTTCTCGAAGAGGTCAAACTCCGTGGCTTCGTAAAAGACTATAAGCAACACATCAGCGAGTTCGATCTGTCGCATCCGGATTCGTGGCAGCAGGCCGTGTAACGTGATACGTGTCACGTTCTTAGCTTGAAATCTTTTCTAAATTCTGAAAGGAGGAGGTTATGGCAACGGCAAAATTTCGTTTCGATTTCGAGAATCTCGAAGCCTATCAAAAGGCGTTTCGATGGAATCGTGAGGTGTTCCGTCGCAGCTTAAAATTCAGACGTTTGCTGCAGTCGTCGGTTGGCGATCAGTTGCGGCGTGCGGCGTTGTCGATACTAACCAATATCGCCGAGGGCAGCGGGCAAGATTCAAAGGCACAAAAGAAGCGTTATTACAAGTATTAATACAATTCCGCGCGGGAATGTGTTCCAATTCTCGCACTCGCTTGCTCGCTGGAGGCGATAACAGAAAAGGAACATCAAGGCTTTCGACAAGAATTAGTTGGTGTCATTCAAATGATCGCCAAGCTCATCAAAGGCGTTGATAAGCCAAAAGCTAAAAATGCGAAAAACGGTAATGGCAAGCCAAACAACGGCAAAAAGTCACAAACCAAAGAAAATGCTCAAAACTAAGATCGTTACACGTTTCACGTTACACGAAATATGAAAGACAACTCATTAACACAACGTCCCTTGTTCCTCAACGACCTCAACCGCCTCTACCGCCAGCGCAAAAAGAACGTCATTCTGATGACGGGCAACATTCACGACTCGTTTTGGGACACGACGACGAACGAGTTTGCGCCGATGGATCAGGTGCTGTATCGCGCGCTGCGTGAACATTTTACCATTGTGTTCGTCGATATGGCTGGCATTTCTTTTTTGAGCGCCGAAGATGAATTGGATTTTGCCCGCGTGTGGAAATCAGCCGAGCATCTTTTGCCTGCCGAAGGTTTTCGCGAGCAGGAGCTCGAGGAATTTCGCAACGCCGTTGCGAACAACACGTTTCAATCGCTGGCGGCGCTGGTGATGTTGAAGCATCTCACCGAGCGCATGGTGCGTTTTCGGAAAAAGCATGCTGAATTGAAGCCGTTGGCGATTATCGTGCGGCTGGCAGGAACGTTATTTCCTGAGGGCGAAATCAATCGTCTGCCGGAACTGGATAAAAACCGGCTGGCCTATTTTTATGCGTGGATCACCCAGCCCGAATTTCGCGAAGAGAAAGATTTCTTCATTCTGCTCAATCGCACCAACTCCGAAGTGAACAGCTTGCTGCGCGCGCTACCGCACACCGCCGGCATTTCCATTCCTTTGCCTGATGAAGAACAACGCCGGCAATTCGTCGAGCACTTTTTGAAAAATCCCAAATTGGGCGAGGCGCTACAGTTCGAAGGCGGCAAGGACAGCTTTATTGCGGACAGCGCCGGCCTCACGCTGGAGGTGCTGAAAGATCTTTTTGAAGATGCGGTCAGTGAAAAAAAGCCGGTCACCCGTGCCATGCTGTTGGCCGAGATCAACAATTTGCTGCGCGAGCATTTGGGCGACATCATCGAAGTTGAGATTCCCACCTTCGGTCCCGACGCGGTGATTGGCAACGAGGAGCACAAGCAGATTCTCGATGACGTGTTCGAGCGCTGCGAGCATCGCGATACCGCCGTGTCTGCTCTTCTCATTTCCGGACCGAACGGCGGCGGCAAAACTTTTCTCCTGCAAGCTTATGCCGGCAAATCCGGCCGCGTCGTCATTCGCATCAAAAATCTGCGCAGCATGTACTACGGCCAGACGTCGGTGATGTTCGAGTTGTTCCGCTGGTATGTGTTGACGTTTGGAAAAATTCTCATCCTCGTTGACGAAGCGCACACGGCGTTTGGCTCGGTCCACTCTCCCACCACGCATGAGGCGGAGAAACAACTTGCCGGCAACATCATCCAAATGATGGGCGACGAGCGCAACCTCGTGAAAGTGCTGTGGGGGTTGATGACCTCGCGGCCCGACGAGCTTGATCCCGATGTGAAAAGCCGCAGCCCGATTCAAATCGCCGTCTTCGATCCCGAAGGCGAAAAGCGCGTCGCCTTCATCCGCGAATTGTTCAAACGCAAAGGTGTGCCGCTGGATGACCTCTCCCCTGCTGATTGGGACGCGCTCATCGCCAAAACTGCTAACTTCTCCGCCCGGGATTTTCGCAACCTCACCGCTGAGACGTTGCACGCGCGCCGCAAAAATCCGCAGATCAGCATTCTGCAAGTGCTTGATTACTGGCGTGCGGGGATGTCAATTGTTCGCGAACGCGAATTTCAGATGCACGTGGCGGCGATGCACTGCTCGTATCCTGCGCTGCTGCCGGAGCGGTTTCGGAAGATGAGCACGGAGGAGATTATTGCGGCGACGGATGGTTTGAGAATGTTAACGCAGTTTAGAAAAGGGGCATAACTGCACAGTTCAAAAATGCCCCTTTATTGCGTCTTATTCGCCCGTATCGCCCCTTAAAATAATATTTTAAGTAAACACAGGGACACCAAAACTATTCCTCAAAAACCACCTTCCCTCCCACCACCGTCATCGTCACTTTTACCTCACGAATCTTCGCCGGCTCAATCGCAAAAATATCGTCCGAGAGCATCACAAAATCCGCCCATTTGCCAACTTCCAAACTGCCTTTCGCTTTCTCAGCAAATTCAGCATACGCATCGTTAATCGTGTAACATTTCACCGCCTCGGCGACGGAAATTTTTTGCTCGGAAACCCAACCGTCGGGATGACCATCATCTAAAGTGCGGCGTGTCACCGCCGCGTAAATGCCTTGAATCGGATCCAGCGGCGCGACAAACCAATCGGAGCCGAAACTCAAATTGGCACCGGTATCAAGCAGCGAGCGAAAAGCGTAGGTGGTTTTGCTGCGTTCGGCGCCGAGGCGTTTCTCGGCCCAGCGCCCGTCGTCGATGCAGTGGTAGGGTTGCATGCTGGGAATGACGCCGAGCGTTTGAAAACGCGCAATGTCTTTTGGGTGCAAATGCTGCGCGTGCTCAATGCGAAAGCGGCGATCTTTCAGGCCATTCTCTTTTTCAACACGTTCGTAAATATCGAGCATCTCAGAGTTGGCGCTGTCGCCGATGGCATGAATGGCAATTTGCAAACCGGCCGAATCCGCGGCTTTCACAAACTGGTGCATCATTCCGGTCCGGAACCAATCGGAAACATACGTGCCGCGATTTAACGGGTCATCGGCAAATGGCGCGAACATCAGCGCGGTCGAAGAGCCGAGTGAGCCATCAACAAAACCTTTGAGTCCGCCGACGCGCAGCCATTCATCTTGCTTAACAGAATCTCGCAAAGCAACAACGCGCTCCCACGTGCTGATCGGAAAATACGCACTCACGCGCACGGTCAATTTGCCCTGGCGGCGCGCCCGCTCGTAAGCGTACCAATCGCCCCAACCGAGCATGTCATGAATGGAAGTGACGCCAACTACAGCGGCATATTTCATCGCAGCGGCAAGGGCGTCGTCCAGCTCTTCCGGCGTGGCAGCGGGAATGACGTTGTAAACCAAGCCCATCGCGGCGTCTTTGAAAATGCCGGTCGGCTCGCCGGTTTTGGGATTTTTGACAATCACGCCGCCTGCGGGCGTCGGTGTGTCCTTGGTAATTTTGGCAAGCTTGAGCGCGAGGCTGTTGGCCAAAAGCATGTGGCCGTCGGTGCGGTTGATGGCGACGGGATTGTTTGGCGTGGCTTTGTCGATGAGTTGGCGTGTCGGCAGAACGCCACCAAAGGCGCGCTCGTGATCCCAGTTGCCTTCGGTGACCCAGCGTCCGGGCGGCAGCTTGTCGGCGTAAGTTTTCAATCGCGCCAAAAACTCCTGCTCGTTTTGGCAGTCGCGCAGATCGATGGTGAGCAAGCTTTGGCCGCCGGTGAGAAAATGCGTGTGCGCATCGGTGAAGCCGGGGACGATTCTTTTTCCGCCGGCGTCGATGACGCGCGTGTCTTTGTCAATCCATTTTTCAATCTCTGCCGAATGACCAACTGCGACGATTTTGCCGTTTTGCACGGCAAGCGCTTCAGCCTCGGGTTGGTTCTCGTTCACCGTCCAAATTTTGGCGTTCTTGACAACGAGATCAGCTTTCTGTTGCCGGCTGCAAGCGGTTAGAAGCAGCAAAATGAGAAAGCTAAAAAGGTAGCGCATCTCCTCCTCCTTCTGTTGGTATTCGGCTACGCCCGTAGGGATCTGGCGAATCGTCCAGTAGATTTTTAATTCACAAAATACAAGAAAGATGGAGAAAAGTCAAGCGTTACATGCGCGAGAATTCCCTTGACAAAGTGAGGCAAATTTGATATAGTATAGCAATAACGGAATGAGTTATTGTCACAAGTCACAAAGCTTTCATGAGAAAAGATCATGTCCTATCCAGCCAATGATCTAATAGAAACCGTCAAAGCGCTACCGACAGTACGGCAAGCCGAAGTGCGAGAATTCATCGACCTGCTTGGCACGAGTGAAGAAATTATTGCGGTGGCAATGGAGTGGATAACCGAGCGTTTGCCGGATCGTTACTGCGCCGAAGATCCTCATTTTGATGTTCGTGCTCTGAGTTGGCGTGTTCCCATTGTGTTATCCTATCCAACCGGTGAAGGCGGTATCGTCGGTGAATTAGTGGTTGACGCGCGCACGCACCAAATCAACAGCCACACAGCAGTAGATGTTATCCGTGATCGCGGCAAAAGACTCGCTCAAGAGCTGATCCATGCCTGACCAACCTCCTTTCCTTCCGCAGCAAAGCAAATATTCTTGCGCTGTGGCTTGCCTAAGGATGCTTCTTGCGGCTCACGGAATTGATCGAACCGAAGAGGAGTTGCGCATCCTTTGTGACTGCGGCACAGAAGGCACCGGTGAGCGAAAAATCCCCATCGCTGAATTCGAGGAAGACTGGCAACTCATGCGGGGGCTCACCATTCTGTGCCAAAAATAAAAGTGGCGTGAAGCATTCTCCACGCCACTTTGGCTGAAATTTCCAACCTCCCTCAAATCGTATGTGCTCAAAATTATGGGTAAAGTGGAGTGCAATGCTTTAGCATTGCCGCAAAACTGAAGTTTTGCACTCCGCTCCACCAAATATTGAGAAGATACCTCAAATCTTTCAAATCCTACCCCCAAGTTTCTATTGTCACTTTAAACAGACAACCTGCATCAATTCGCCGGATCGGCCGGCGTGTTGGGATTTGCCGCGCGTTCGGCGTCCGGATACGGCAGCCAATTGCGCGTGCGGCTGCGGGTGGCCGGATCGGTTTCAGCGCCGGGCTTGCCGAAGCGCCGGGTGTCGCCCCAACGCAGTCCGCTGATGAACAACTCATAACCACGTTGTTTGTAAATCTCATCCAGAATCGCCGCTTGCGTCGGCAGATCAGCCGCGGTTTTGGCCGCCAGCCCGGCGCCAATGCCGGCCGCATCAGTGGTTTTGGTGCGCACTTTGTTCAGCTCGATCAACGCATTGGCCAGATCATTCTGCCGCGCATACGCCTCGGCTTTGATGAGCGTGACTTCTCCCGGCAGGTAGACAAAATACGGTGAATTGTCCAGCCGGTATTGCACGAAATTATCAACCGGCTTGCCCAGGAAAGAGTTCTCGTTGACCTCGGATACCCAAAAGGTCACCCGGCGATCTCCGGCCTCGGCATTTAAGCGGAAAGTATCCACCGGCTTGTAATAGACGATTTGCACGGTGATCAGAAAGATCGGATTGCGCGCGGTGGCGCTATTGAAAAATAGTGTCGAGGTTTTGGTGAGATCGACCGCATTCGCCGCCGCCAGAGCTTTCGCGTTGTCGCCGGCAATCAGCGCGTAACGGGCCAGCATGGCATTGATGGTATTGGGCAGATTGAAACCGGTGCCCAAAATATTTGCATTGAAGTCCGTCGAAGCCGGCGTCGCCGCCAAGCCGTCGCGCGCAGACTCGAGCAGACCGATGACCGTCGCCAGCACGGCAGCCCGGTTGGAAAAGGTCGGCGTTTGCGAGGTGGTCACGTCGATCGGCACGCTCACAAAGGCCTCGATCAACTCGCCAAGCGACATGGCTTTGATCAACCGCGCCAGAGCCAGAATGCCGCTGGCGGTTCCGGGATCGAGCGGCACTTTGTTGGCATTGTTGATCAAGTCTTCAGCGGTTTTTATCACGCGATATTGGCTGTTCCAAAAACTATTGACCGTGCCGTTGAAGCCCTGCACGTCCGCGCCGCCGGTTTCCAATTCGCGCAAACCCAACACCGATGACGGCATGGTGGCGTATTGGCGGGTGATCAAATTGGACACCTCGATGGTTTCGTTGATGGTCTCGCCATATTGCGCCTGCATGCCGATGGCAATCGCTTTGATGCCTTCCGGCGAGCTCAAGACATCTTCCGTCGTCGGCGCGTTGGGATTGAGTTGATCCAAAGAACAACCCATCGCAAACGCCAGAACCGCGAGGGCGATGGTTAGCAATTTTATGTATTTCATTTTCAATTCCTCAATTTGAATAAGTTCATGTCGGGTGAAAGTCTCGTTGAACCTCTTAGTAGTTCGCCGTGATCCCAAAACTGAACGTGCGTGGCAGCGGCAAGGTCGACCAGTCGAAACCGCGCACCAGCGTGCTTTGCGAAGCCACGTTCACCTCCGGATCGTAACCGCTGTAGTCGTCGATCGAAAAGAGGTTGCGCCCGGAGAGCGTCAATTGCAGGCTGCGCAAACCGAGATTGTTGACGAAACCCGAATCAAGAACGTAGTTGAGGGAGACTTCACGCAGCTTGATGAAACTGCCGTCTTCGATATATTCCTCGAAAACGCGCCGCCGCTGATTGAAATAACCGGCCGGCAGCTCGCCGCTCAGCTCGCGCTCGTATTCCTTGCCATTGCCAAAGGCTGGCGTCTCAAGAATTCTTCGCGTGAAATTGAAAACGTCATAGCCAAACATCGCGTCAAACTGGGTGTGCAGGCTCAGCTTGCTACCCAGACGAAAATCATTGATGAATGACGTTACAAACTCCGGATTCGGATCGCCGATCTCCGAGGCAGTTGGAATGACGACCGGCAGTCCGGCCGAAGTCAACTGGATGCTGCCATCAGTATTGCGGCCATAGGTTGGGCCATAAAAAATTCCCAGCGGTCTGCCTTCAAACACCCGTGAAATGCCGAAACTGCCCGGCACCACCAGCGGCGGGCCATTCAGCTCCAGCACTTTGTTTTTGTTGTGGAAAGCGTCAGCGTCGAAATCCATTGAAGTTTGTCGCTATTGAGCACGACGCCTTTTGCCAACAGCTCGTAGCCCTTGTTCGACAGCACGCCGACGTTGTCAATTCTCGCGCCAAAGCCGGTGGAGGGCGGCGGCGTCACCTGCAACAGCAGATCATCGATGCGTTTGTCGTAATAGCTGAACTCGAAACTCAGCCGGTCATCAAACATGCCAAAGTCGGCGCCGACTTCGAATTCCCGCATGGTCTCCGGCTTGAGATTTTCGTTGCCGATTTGCGACGAGTTCACCAGCCCGGGACGATTGCTGTTCACCGTTTGCAAATAAACCGAAAAACGGTCGTAAGTGCCGGCCGGTTGCCCGCCGGATTTGCCCCACGCCCCGCGGAGCTTGAAGCGATTCAGCGTCCCGCCAAAAGCATTTTGCCACCATGGTTCGGACGACACCAGATACGAAAGACTGGCCTTGGGAAACGTCTGCCAGCGATTATCTTCGCCAAAGGTCGAAGCCGCATCGAAGCGCAGCGCGCCGGTGAGATACAATTTATTCTTGAAGCCAATCGTCTCCTGGCCGAAATAACCGTAGATGACGCGCTTGGAGCGAAATTCGCCGGCTGTCGGCACCGCGCCGGCGCTCAATAATCCGGCCAGTGGCGTCAGATCGCGCGCTGAAGCCGTCACATTATCAGCTTCAGCATATTGATGATTCATGCCCACCGTGGTGGTAAAGTCCAGACTCCCAGTGCCGGTGACATGAGTGGCGACAAAGTCATTGTTGATGAGCTTGACCTTCTGAATCGCCGCCTGGGAGAATCCGGTGACGTATCCTGCCGACGAGCCTCGCGGGATCCGACGGAGCGCCTCTTCGGTATATTGATCATATCCGAGTGTATAATCCAACGAGACATTCCGCAACGGCGTGGCGGTGGCACGAAGATTACCGACGAAGCGATCGACATTCAGAGGGTTTTCCCACGTCTTCAGTACTTCCAACTCGTTGGCGAAGCCGGCAAACGGCGGCGTGGGGAACTTGCCTTCGGCATTGGCGCGCAAGTCAAACCAGTTCGGCTGAAACGCAAAATTGGTAATGACGCCTTCGCCGCCAACAACGCCACCGTTCGGCACCCGCTCGTCGTGCGTATCGATGTAATTGGCGCCGGCGGAGAGTTGCAGCCAGTTGTTCACGGTCTGATCCAGATTGACTCGGAAGTTGACCTTGCGGTGACTGGTCGCCTCCATGATGCCTTCTTCCTTTTCGTGGGTGCCGGACAAATAGTATCGCGTCCGCTCCGTGCCGCCGGAAACCGACAGATAATTCTCAATATCGTAGCCGGTTCTGAAAATATCTTCCTGATAATCGCGCCGGGTCACGAGCTTGCGGGTGGCAACGGACGGCGGCTGGTCAAAAGGAAACAGGTTTACTTCGTAAGTTTTGCGAATTTTGCTGGTGCCGACGCGTGAGCGGTAGGTGATGCGCGTATCGCCGGCGGTGCCGCGTTTGGTGAAAATTTGGATCACGCCGTTGTTGGCGCGCGAGCCATACAGCGCGGCCGCGGCGGCGCCTTTCACCACTTCGATGCGATCGATATCATTCGCCTCGATATCGGCAATGCGGTTGCCGACGTAGCCGCCCAGATTCACCAGTTCGTTCGAGCTGTTGTCAATAATAACGCCGTCGACGATGTAGAGCGGCTCGGCGCTGGCGGAAATCGTCGAAGTGCCGCGCAGCCGCACCGTCACGCCGCCGCCCGGGGTGCCGGAGTTTTGCTGCACCATGGCCCCGGGAATCTTGCCGGTCAGCGCCGCGTCGATGGTCGGCGCATTCGCTTCGGCCACCGCCGTGCCGCGCACGGTGGCGATGGTGTTGCCCAAGCGCTCCTTTTCCGTGGCGATGGCCGTGCCGGTGATGACGACTTCGTCGATTTGCAATAAGTCTTGGGCAAGCCCGATCTGCCCCAGGTCTATCGTCTCGGCCTCGGCTAAACGCAAATCCTGGGTTGATTTTTTATAACCGATGTAGCGATAGGTGATTTTATAAGCGCCCGCTCCCATGCGCGCGAGGATCGAGAACTTGCCCTCGGGATTGGTGGCAGCGCCGATGGTGGTGCCCTCAATAATCACGTTGGCGCCGATCAGCGGCTCGCCGCTTCTGGCGTCCGCAACCGTGCCGGTGATGACGTAGTTTCTTCTGCCTTCTTGCGCATAAAGCGAAACCGCCATCAGCGCCGAAAGCAGCAGCAACAAGCCGGCATAGCAACGATGTTTGAAGGGATAACACATACGTTTTCCAGCCTCCTTCGTTAAGTTAGTTGTGAACGACTGATTTAACACCCTCCATTTCGCGACTGGGCCTATCGGCCTGTAGCTATATTTAACAAAAATTTCACGAAAGTCAAGATGTTTTCAAAATTTGGCTGTTCGGCTTGATTTGTTGGCCGACATTGGTTAATTTAAAGACGTCATTCATTGCCGATTTGTTTATGCGAACATCAAATTCATTTAGAAGGGATTCTGCTTTTATGTTTAAGCGCTTTCAGTTCATTATTATCGCTTTCAGTCTATTTTTGTGCGGTACGCTAACCGCGCAAAATCCTCCACTCGAGAACAATTCCAAATTAGTCGAACAACTCTTGCGCTCGCGGCCGGATTTATTTGGCGGAATCCTGAAGCATGTTGAAAAATACGAAGTACAGATTTTATATACCCAAATCGACCGCGATCAAAATAACAATCCCTCGTTTCGCTCTTTTTCTTATCGCTTGAACGCCAAAGAATACTTCATTAAAAAGATTTTCCTGGTGAGCGATAACGACGCCTACAACCGGCTGTATGAATTTATCGGCCAGCGCAAGCTGAACGAGGCGTTGTGGAAAAAGGGCTTCAAAAATCTTAAACTCGTCCATCGCTTAGCCATCGCGCTTTCGGCCGAGCAGAATCGCCACACCAACCCGTTCACTTTTTACGACGGTGACAAAATCATCTACCAGCAGCCGCCCGGCTTCAATCCGCTGGTTTTTCCCAATAAACTCAAAACCACGCGCCGCGGCCAGGGCTTTATCAGAAATGACTCGCTGATCAATGAGCCAAAAGATTTCTCGCGGAATAATTACATCTCGCTGGCGAATCTGCAAGGTCTGCTCAAAGCCGTGATGTTTCCAGAGGCGGTCAAGCTGCAGCAAAGATTTCTTCTCACTGAAGATGACTATCGGTTTTTGTACAAATACATGTCGATGCTGCCGGCCGAATGCGCCTATCCCGAATACGACACAATGGAGTATTATGACAGTCACGACAAGTTTTTCGTATTTGGCGACTCGAAACAACGCATTCCACCCAACATCCGAATCTTCAACAAAATTGGGCAAGCTTTTGGTTACTTGATCGATAACGCTTACATCTATGAAAAGGCGCGACCGAGAAAATATGCGCCGAATTTGGAGAAGTTCAAGATCAACTATTTTGAAACGCGAAAAGAGGCGCGGGTAAATGTAAACGTCATCGCCCCGGCCTCGACGCCGGCCAGCGCGCGCCTCTTTGTCGCCGGCAATCAACCGGGCCTCGGGAATTGGGATCCCGGCAAAGTCGAGCTTAAAAGGCAAAACGATTCGCTGTGGCGCTTCGTGCAAAAATTTCCGAAAGGCGTGGGCGTGGAATTTAAAATCACGCGCGGCGCTTGGGACGCCGAGGCGATTTACCAGGCCGGCGTCATTCCGGCCAATATCACCTTTACCGTTAGAGTTGACACGACGATCACGCTGCGGCCTTTGACGTGGCGGGATCAAATGGGCGCCTCGACTCCGCTCGGCACAGGCATAGGCATCGCGGGCACGGTAAAATATTTTCGCGCCGTCAAGAGCGCGAAGCTCAGACATCCTCGCGACGTGATCGTGTGGCTGCCGCCCTCTTACGAGAAAAACAGGCAAAAGCGCTATCCCGTGCTGTACATGCACGACGGGCAAAATATTATCGAGCCAAGAACATCTTTTGGCGGGCACGATTGGCGCGTTGATGAAGTCGCCGACAGCTTGATTCGCGCGCAGAAAATGGAGGAGATCATCGTGGTGGGAATTTATAATTCACCCGACCGCGCGCCGGAGTATTCCGATTCCGAGCTGGGGCGCGGCTATGTTGATTTCGTCGTCAACGAGCTGAAACCGATGATTGACAAAACCTATCGCACCAAACCCGACGCGAAAAATACGGCGGTGATGGGTTCCTCGATGGGCGGGCTGATTTCATTCTTGTTTGTGTGGTGGCATCCTGAAGTTTTCTCGAAAGCCGGTTGTCTCTCCAGCGCGTTTTTGTGGGATGACAACAAGATTCTCAAAGAAGTGCGGAATTATTCCGGCCCGAAAAAACCGATTCGCGTTTATCTCGACGACGGCAGCGAAGGCTTGGAAGCGCGTCTCAAACCGGGCTATGATGAGATGATGGCGTTGCTATTGGAAAAAGGATACCAGCGTGGAATCGATTTGGGATATTTTTATGCCGAAGGCGCGGAACATAATGAACGGGCGTGGGCGAAAAGAGTTTGGCGGCCGTTGCTGTTCATGTTTGGGAAGTAGGGTAAAAACTTTTTTGTAGTGGTGCCTTCAGGCACATCATCTCGCTTTGAGCATCAATGCCTGGAGGCACCACTACAAAAGTTTTGGTATTTCTCTCACCCCTCTCGCCAAATCCACACACGCCTGCGCCAAAACTTCAATCGAGTCGATCACCGGCAAATCATTGGCGAGATAATTTTGCACGAGGCCAAGCTCGGTGCAGCCGAGGATGATGCCCTGCGCGCGGCGCTCGAGGAGATCACGGCCGGCGGCGAGGGCGTCGCGAAAATTTTTTTGGCCGGCTTTGATAGCGTAAATGGCGGCCATCACTTCTTTTTGGCGGCCGGCTTCCGGTGCAATGATTTCACACTGCCTCGCCGCAAAAAATTTTTGATAAATGCCGCTTTGAATGATGCCATCGGTCGCCAGCAGGCCGAACCGGCGCGCGTTCGGCCAACGCTGCAATACGGCGCGAAGGACTTCGTCGATGAGATGCAAAATGGGAATTTGCACTGAGGCTTGCAGCTCGGTGAAAAAGTGATGAATGCTGTTGCAGGGAATGGCGATGAAATCCGCGCCGCTGGCGGCGAGCATTTGCAAGCCTTGGCTGGCAAGCGGCACCGGCGATTCACCGCGGCCTTGAATCGCGGCAGTGCGGTCGGGGATTTGGGGAAGATTGCAAATCTGCACCGGCAGGTGATCCTGATCTCGCCTGGCCGGCGTCAGCGCGATGATGCGCTCGAATAAGCGCGCGGTGGCTTCCGGGCCCATGCCGCCGAGGATGCCGATGGTTTTAGGTCTGATTGTCCGAAGTCCGAGGTCGGGGTTATTCATAATTTTCAATTCGAAATTCTCAATTGAAAATTTAAAATTTCAAAAGAGGCGCACGGACCGTCCCCTCCTACTTCATTTTGCAGTGAGGGTAATCAGCTTGGCGTTTTTCTCGACAGCGGTGCGTTCGGAGACATGAAGCGTCGTGACGATGCCCTCAACAGGAGATTTGAGGTCATTTTCCATTTTCATGGCCTCGATAACAACAAGGCTTTGGCCTTTTTTCACCCAATCGCTTTTTTGCACGGGCAGGCGAACTACCAGGCCGGGCATCGGCGCTTTGAGGACAAACGTTTCCGGCGCGCCCGTTTCGCTGCGTGCAAGCTGCTTCAAAATGGCGGCGCGCTCATCCTCGACTTCGGCTCGAAAAAGATTCGGGCCCTGCGCAATTTCCTCGACGACGCCGTCACTCTCCAAATGCGCCGAAAAAACCTTGCCGTCGATGATCAGCGAGTAGAGCGAACCGCGCACGTGTTGAAAATCAAATTGCACGAGCCGGCCGTCAATTCGCGCCTGCCCTTTGCTACGGTCGACTTCACTAATCGTTATGTTTTGGCCTCCGATCCGGACGAGGTAGCGCATCGTTTATGATTTCTTTTTTTTCGGCATGGGCGATTTATCAATTTTGCGAGGCGGTGCCGGAGGACGATGCGTCACCGGTCGATTCTGTTTTTGCCGCCGGCGCAACATGCCGGCGACATCTTTTTGCCGGTTGGAAATTCCGCGCATTTGTATTTCCAGCTCAGTTCCAATCGCGATCGTCCCAGTCGGTTTTCTCTTCGTCTTCCTCCCAGGTCTCCTCTTCTTCCTCCCAATCTTCGTCATCGGCTTCGTCGTCCTCCTCCCATTCTTCCTCCTCTTCATCCCAATCTTCGTCGTCTTCTTCTTCATCGTCCCACTCTTCGTCGTCTTCGTCCCACTCTTCAATATCCGACATGTCTTCTTCATCAATACCGCCTTCTTCTCCCTCGTCGCTCCATTCTTCCTCCTCGTCGGACTCCGGCGGGCGGTCGTCTGGGGGAGGGGGACCGAGCGTGGGGATGGGCGCGCGATCCGTATTTTCCAGGCGGTAAAATGACGGACCGGCCGCGAGCATCATCAGATCGATTATTTTTCCTATGTAACGACGATCCGACTGGGTGTCTGTTGTCAAAAACTTCAGTTGCATGATGTCTTCTCCTTGCATAATTCAAGTTGTTGATGAAATTCTTTTATAAATTGACTCCAGCGCTTCCAACATGCGCTCGAGCGCAAAAAATTTCAAAACATGCTGGCGGGCGCGGCGTCCCATTTCGAGCCGCTGTCCCGGATTATTTGCCAGCGACAAAACCGCGGCGCTCAGCGCTTCGGCGTCGCGTGGCGGAACCAGCAGACCGGTTTCGCCATCGCGCACGATATCCAACACACCGTCGCAGTTGCTGGAAACCACGGGCTTGGCCATCGCCATGGCCTCGATCAGCACCAGACCAAACGCTTCAGCGTATGAGGGGAACACGAAAATATCCATGGCGTCGAGCAGGCGCGGAATGTCGCGCCGAAAGCCGAGTGAATACACAATCTTTTCAAGCTGCCATTCACGGATTTTGCCGAGAATCATCTCCGCTTCGCCGCTTTCGCCACGGCTCGCTTCGCCGATGAGGATGTAACGCGCCTGCGGCAATTCGAGTCTGAGCCTCCGCGCCATTTCGAGAAACTCAAGATAGCCTTTGCTCGCTTGCAGGCGGCCTATGATGCCGAGAACGAGATGCTCCGGCGCCA
>Ga0073934_10001021_pt1 | contig 71837 bp, 54 predicted proteins | sample LarsenN4metaG_FD_76834 | JGI IMG/M metagenome (GOLD analysis project Ga0073934, IMG submission 76834) | Hot spring sediment bacterial and archeal communities from British Columbia, Canada, to study Microbial Dark Matter (Phase II) - Larsen... ...
CGCAAGGTGGAAGAGGAGCTGGCCTGGTTCGACAAGTATCTGTTTGCGACGGCAAAGCCGGAGAACGAGGCGTTCAAGGAGGAGTCGCCGCTGGGGATTGAGCTGAAGCGGCGGGCGATCAAGCGCGTCGGGCTGCGCTATGGGGTGGAGGAGAAGAAGACGCTGATTCCGGAGGTAGTGAAGCACAAGGGGCTGGAGGTCGGGCGGTTCGAGGTAACGCGGGCGCAGTTTGCCGCCTTCGACAAGAACTACAAGGTCGAGCCGGGGACGGATAACTATCCGGCCAACGGCATCAGCTTCGAGCAAGCGCAAGCGTATTGCGCGTGGCTCTCGAAGCTGACCGGGCAAACCTACCGAGTGGGGCAGGCGGAGGAGACGGAGTCGCTGCTGACTGCGCGCGCGGGGGAGAATACGCTCGATCACTGGGCCGGCTACCAACTGAACCCGGACGACACCAAGCGCTTCGCGGCCAAGGTGAAGGAACTCGCAGGAACGGCGCCGCTGCTCAAGGAAGTGGGCAGCTTCAAGGGCGTGGGTGAAGAGGAGCTGGTGTTCGATCTGGGCGGGAACGTGGCCGAATGGGTCGTCGGGAAAGACGGGAAAGGAAAGGCGGCCGGGGGGAGCGCCGACCGTTCGATTGATCCCAAGGCCGACGGGTCGGTGCGGCCCGAGCCGGGCTATGTGGGCTTCCGGGTGGTGCGGGGGGAAGCAAAGAAAAAGCCTTAGGAATGAATGAGTTTCTGGAAGAGGGGTGAGAACGCGCTGCCATTTCCGTTTTAGGAAAGAACCGCAAAAACCGTATCGTCCGTACCATCCTTACGATCCGTGGACAGCAATCAGGGAAGTCTGGTAGAGGTGAGTGAGAGGGCCGTGTCGATGGAGTTGCCGGCTGCCGGGAAAAAGAGTTGAAGGGTGCAAAAGTGATGAGGCCGTGGGTTGAAAAGCAGGGGGCGCAGCGGACGATGGGTGTGATCGGAACTGTAGTCGTCCCCGATGGCCGCACGGTGACGGGGGAAGGCGGCGCGAAGATGCGCGATGATTACGCCATCCACCGCCATGATGTCACCATGCGGCGGGATTCTGACGGCAACGAGATAAGGGTGCGGGAGGGCAGATGAGCACGGCATCGCCGACGCTCTCCAATGCGGCGGGGCTGAGCGAGTCGCTGGAGACAATCGACCAAGTGCTGGAGGCACGGGCGAAAGACACGCCGAACAAGGTGCACATCTACCTGCGGCGGGACGACTGGAGCGTGCGGGCGATTACCTTTTCGGAGCTGCGCTCCACTTCGCTGGCGGTGGCGCAGGGGCTGGCCGCGCAGGGGGTGGACCGCGGGCAGACGGTGGCGCTGATGCTGCCGACGAGCGAGGAGTTTTTCTTTGCGTTTCTGGGGATCTTGCTGGCGGGCGGCGTGCCCGTGCCGATTTATCCGCCGGTGCGCGCGGATCGCATCGAGGAGTACGCGCAGCGGCAGACAGCGATTCTGGCGAACGCCGAGGTGGGCCTGCTGGTGACGTTCCGGGAGGCAAAGACCCTGGCCAACCTGCTGCGGCCGGGCGTGCCGACACTGAGGAGCGTGACCACCCTAAACACCCTCATCGGTGCGCGGGGAGAGCTGCCCCGCCAGCACCTCGAGTCGAACGATATAGCGCTGATCCAGTACACCTCGGGCTCGACCGGCGAACCCAAAGGCGTCGTGCTCACCCACGCCAACCTGATGAGCAACGTGCGGGCCATCGGGTGGGGCGTGGAGGTGCGGCCCGATGACGTACCTGTCTGCTGGCTGCCGCTCTACCGACATGGGGTTGATTGGCTGCTGGCTCTTCAGTCTCTATTTTGGGCTCGCGATTGCGGTAACCTCGCCGCTCCTCTTCCTCCGCCGGCCCGAGCGCTGGCTGCGCCTGATCCACGAGCACCGCGGCACACTGTCGCCGGCGCCCAACTTTGCCTACGAGCTGTGTGTGCGCAAAGTGGACGCCAAGGACCTGGCCGGCCTCGACCTCAGTTCCTGGCGCGTGGCACTGAATGGTGCCGAGCCCGTGATGCCGGAAACGCTGCGGCGATTCACCGAGCGGTTTCGTCCCTATGGCTTTCGCCCGGAAGCATTGATGCCGGTCTACGGACTGGCGGAGTGCACCGTGGCGCTCTCGTTCGCGGCGTTGGGGCAGGCGCCGAAAATCGACGCGATCGCGCGCGAGCCGTTCCTGCGCGAGCAGTGCGCGGTTCCGGTCTCGGCCTCAGACGGCCGGCCGTTGCGCTTTGTCTCGGTGGGGCGGCCGCTGCTCGGCCACGAGGCGAAGATTGTGGACGCGGAGGGAAGGCCGCTCGAGGAACGGAGGGAAGGGCGGTTATTCTTCCGCGGCCCCTCCGCCATGGTCGGCTACTATCGGAATCTGGAAGCCACCTGCGCCATCAGTTGCGACGGCTGGTACGACTCGGGCGACCTCGCCTATCAGGCCGACGGCGAGCTCTACATCACCGGCCGCAGCAAGGATCTGATTATCAAGGCCGGGCGCAACATCTATCCGCACGAGCTGGAGGAGACTGCGGGTGAAGTGGACGGCATCCGCAAAGGCTGCGTGGCTGCCTTCGGCGTGAGAGACCCGGAGCACGGGACGGAGCGAATCGTGGTGGTGGCGGAAACGCGGGAGACCACTCCCTCCGCGCGCAAGCATCTCCATGCCCGCGTCCTGCGTGAGCTCTCGCACACGGGCCATCCGCCCGACGAGCTGGTTCTGGTTCCCCCGCAGACGATTCCCAAGACGCCGAGTGGAAAACTGCGCCGGGATGCGACGCGCCAGCTCTATCTGGCCGGCGAGTTGACGCGCTCCCGCGCGCCCGCCTGGTGGCAACTGACTCGACTCCTGCTGCGTGCCTGGCTGAGGCGTTCGCCAGCGCGGCGGTCGCCCTAGGCGCCGGGATCAGCGTCTGCGGTGGTGTCTTACACGCTGTGCTTCTGGCTTCGGACGTGCGCCCGGTCTGGAGCCTGCTATTTCATTGAGCGAGAGAATCCGTGACTCGCGATAGGAACGCTCCGCCGCCAGTGCAATCGCCAGTGCTTGGCGCCCGTCAAATCCGCTGATGGCAGGCTCCGCTCCGCGGCAAACGCGCCCCACAAAATCCTGCATCTCGCACAGGTAGGCTTCCTCGAAGCGAACCAGAAAATGGCGGGGAAAATCGGGCGGCATCGTGCTCTCGCTCCAGACCGGCGGCACCGGCCCGCGATAGAAGCCAATCTGCAGGGTTCCCTTCGACCCGATGACCTCCGTGCGGATGTCGTAGCCGTACAATCCCTGGCGGAAGGACTCGACATTGCCGATGCCGCCGCGCGCAAAATGCAGGTTGACGAATCCAATGTCCACGTCCTGCGCCGCGGCCAGCTGTGGACAAGCCACCACGGTGCCGGTCGCCTGCACGCGCGTTACCTCGTCACCCATCAGCCAGCGTGCTAGGTCAAACTCGTGAATACTGGAATCCAGGAACAGGCTCCCGCTCAGGCCGGCCTCGAAGTAGCTGGGCGGTGGTGCCTTCGGGTCACGGCCGATGGCTTTGAAGATGAGCGGCTCGCCGATGTCGCCGCGGTCAATGCGTTCTTTGGCGGCCGCGTACGCAGGGTCGTAGCGGCGCATGAATCCGAGCTGAAGAAACACGCCCGCTTTCTCGACCGCCGCCAGCGCCCGGTCGGCTTCCGCCAGTGTCAATGCCAGCGGTTTCTCGCACAGGATGGCTTTCCCGGCGGCTGCCGCCACGCGGATTCCTTCGGCATGAAACTTCGCAGGGGAGGCAAGAACGACCGCTTCGACTCCGGGTTGGCGGAGGGCTTCCTCCGAGTTGGCGGTGAACTTCGCGACGCCGAGCTCGTTGGCCACGGCGCGCGCCCGCTCCCGATCAGTATCCGCGACCACGAGCACGCGCGCCGCCGGCACCGACCGAACCAGGTTCTCCGCGTGGCGCTTTCCCATTACGCCCACGCCGATGACGGCGAGGCCGAGCGGGGCTCTTGGCATTGGCTCCTTCAGATTTTCTGGCTGGACAGGCGGGAATAGTGGCGGTGGGCAGTCATCTTGTCAAGAGCGGGTTAGGGCAAGGCCTGTCCCGTCGCCGCGTCAAACAGGTGCAGGTGCGCGGGATCAAACGTGAACCAGACGGCTTCCTCAAAGTCGTAACGCTGCGTCCCGGGAACGCGCGCGCTCAGCCGATGCTCGCCCGCGCGGAAGCTGACAAGGGTCTCGTTGCCCGTGGCTTCACACACGTAGACACGACCCGCCAGCCAGCCGGTCTCTGCCTGACGGGCGAGACGCACACGTTCCGGGCGCACACCGAGCGTAACCCGCGCAGCCTGGCGCGCGGCTGTCAAAAGCGCTTCGGGAAGTGGCACGCGGAGGTCACGGGCGGTGAACGCAGCCGCTGAAAAATCCACGCTGCCTTCGACGAGATTCATCGGAGGGCTGCCCACAAAACCTGCGACGAAGAGATTGGCGGGCCGATGATAGATCGCCATCGGCTCACCCAGCTGCTGGAGCACGCCTTTCTGCAGCACCGCCACCCGATGCGCCAGCGTCAGCGCCTCCGCTTGGTCGTGCGTGACGTAGAGCGTCGTCACGCCCAGGCTGTGCTGCAGGTGCTTCAGTTCCATCCGCATCTGCAGCCGCAGCTTGGCATCAATGTTCGAGAGCGGCTCGTCCAGGAGAAAGGCATTCGGGTTCCGGATAATCGCCCGGCCCAGCGCCACGCGTTGACGCTCCCCGCCGGAAAGCTCGCGCGGTCGGCGCGCCAGCAAGGAGGTCAATTCGAGTCGTGCCGCTACCTGCTTGACGGTAGCTGCGATTTGATCCTGTCTCCAGTGGCGCACCCGCAGCGGATAGGCGAGGTTCTCGGCAACGCTCATGTGCGGGTAGAGCGCATAGCTCTGGAAGACCATGGCAAAGTCGCGCGCGCGGGGACTCAGATGGGTAATCACTCGCTCGCCGAGGTAGATTTCCCCGCTCGTCACTGCTTCCAACCCCGCCAGCATGCGCAGAATGGTGGTCTTGCCGCACCCGGTCGGCCCCAGCAAGACGACCAATTCGCCCGCCTGCACCTCGAGGTTCAGGTCGGCCACGGCGACTACCTCGCCGTAGTTCTTCGTCACGTGTTCGAACCGAATCTCCATCTGCCTCTAGCCCTTGACGGCGCCGAGGGAAAGCCCGCGGACTAGGTAGCGCTGCGCGGCCAGCGCAAACAGAAACACGGGCAGCATCGCCAGCACGCCCGCTGCACTCATCGCGCCCCACTTGATTTCATACTGCGTGACCCGTCCGGCAATCCCTACCGGCAGCGTCATCACCGTGTCCGTCTGCGTGAGGATCAGTGCGAACAAGAACTCGTTCCAGGCAATGATGAGGCAGAAGATGGCCGTGGCCGCCAGCCCCGGCGCCACCAGCGGAAGGACAATGTCGCGCAGCGCCCGCAGGCGCGAGCTGCCATCCATCAGGGCGGCTTCTTCCAGCTCCGGCGGCACCTCCTCGAAAAACCCGCGCATCATCCAGATGACAAACGGCAGCGTGAAGCCCACATAGACGACAATCAGGGCCAGCCGCGTATTGAGCAGCCCCACATCGCGCACGAGCAAGAACAGGGGCAGGATGGTCACAATGGGCGGGATCATCCGGGTCGAGAGGATCCAAAACGAAAGGTGCCGATTCCAGTTCCGTTTCATCGGCAGGCGCGCTAGGGCGTAGGCTGCTGCTGTGCCGAGCACCAGCGCCAGCAGCGTGGCCACTGCCGCCACCACCCCGCTGTTCCAGAGATAGCGGCCGAAGGGGCGCACAAAGAAGATGTCGCGATAGTGCTCCCCGGTGGCGGCAAAGCGAAACCACAGGGGCGGCACGGCAAACTGATCCACCACCGACTTCAGGCTGATGGTGACGACCCAGTAAATCGGCAGCAGCGTCGGCAGCAAGGCCGCCACCAGCAGCAGGTAAACCCACGCCTGTCTTCGCATCAACTTCTCTCCGCTGCCGGGGTGCGGCCGCGCAACATCCGGATCAGCCACAGGCTCACCACCGTCGTGATGGCCAGCAGGACAAAGGAGAGAGCCGCGCCGTAATGGAAGTTAACGAAGCGGAAGGCATTTCGGTAGATGTAGAGGCTCGCGGTCTCGGTGGCAAAGCCGGGCCCACCCTCGGTCAAGATGAAAATCTGGTCGAACACCCGGAGCAAATCGAGCAACCGCAGCAGCACCGCCACCAGCACCGTCGGCCGCAGCAGCGGCCAGGTGATGTCGCGAAAGACTTGCCAGCGGGTTGCCCCGTCCATCTGCGCGGCCTCGTAGGGCTCGGCGGGCAAGGACTGCAATCCCGCCAGCAACAGCAGGAACATGAACGGTGTCCACTGCCAGACGTCCACCAGAATCACGGAAGCAAGCGCCGTCCGCTGCCCTGCAATCCACAGCAGGCCGGAGGTGTCCACGCCCAGCGACTGCAACGTCCCATTGATGAGACCAAAACTGGGGTTGTAGAGGAGCCGCCAGATCACCGCCGCCACCACCGGCGGCATCAGCATCGGCAGCAGCAGCAGTGTGCGGAAGAGATTCCGCCCGGCCAGGGAACGGTTCAGCAGCAGCGCCAGCAGCAGCCCCAGCGCCAACTCCAGCGCCAGCGCTCCCGCGGTGTAAAGGAAGGTCTGCAGGAGCGCAGTTCCGAACAGGCGGTCGGAGAAGATGCGCTGGAAGTGGCCCGGTGTCCAGGCACCGGTGGGAGTGGTCAGGCTCAGACGGATGGAATAGAAGAGGGGATAGGCGGAAAGGGTAAAGAGAACAAGCACCGCCGGCGCGAGCAAGAGCAGCGCGAGCCGGCGGTCGGCGCGCCCGAGTTCGCCGTGGACGCTTTCTTGTGTTTCAGCCACCTAGGGGTTCCGTTTCAGGATTTGGATAATCTGAGCGTGGGCCTGCCGGAGCGCATCCTCCGCGCCGAGCTCGCCGGCATTGGCCTTGGAAAGATAGACGCCCAGCACGTTCTCAATCTCGTTCCAGAGCGGCGTGCGCGGGCGCGGACGGGAGGTCTCCAGCGAGTGGAGCTGCACGGGATAGGAGCGGTATTTCGCCCGCAGGCTGGCGTTCTGGAACAGGCTGCGTCGTGTGGGCGGGTTGCCGCGCTCGGCTGAAATCCTCATCTGCTCGGAGTTCGTAGCCCACAGGATGAAGTCGAATGCCAACTCGACGCGGCGCGAGCCGCGCGGAATGGCAAGCAGCCAGTTCCCGATGGCCGCCACGCCGGCCCTCTTCCCGCCTGGAACAGCAGAAAAGCCAATCTTTCCGACCACGCGTGATTTCGACGGGTCGTCCACGGCGGGAATCCAGGCTGGCCAGTTGATGGACATCGCGGCCGTGCCTTGCAGCAGATGGGCCGCGACTTCGTCGGCGTTGAAGCTGGCGTAGCCGGGTGGCGAGACCTGGCCGAGCTCCAGCATGAACTGCAGCGCCGCAATCGCCTCCGGAGAATTGAGTACAGGGTTTCCCTGTGCGTCGAGGACGTCACCGCCGAAAGCCCACAGCAGCGGCATGAAGTCGGCCACCACGGCATTCCCCTGCGCCGCCCGCATGACGTACCCATAGACCTTTCTCTCCCCGCGCAGGATCGCGCGCGCCGCGCGGCCCACTTCGGCCCAGGTCTTCGGCGCGGCCAGCCCGTACTTCTCAAACAAGTCCTGGCGATAGAAGAAAAGCTGCGAATTGCCGACGTAGGGAAGGGCATAGAGATTCCCGTTGCCGTAGGGATGCCGGCAGACCGCCAGACAGGGGGCCAGGAAGTCATCGTCCGGCCCCGTCAGGGCTTTCTGGGCGAACAGCGGTTCCAGCGGAGTCAGTTCTCCGGTAGCCGCATAGCGGGGCATCCAGGGGTCATCCAGCATCAGGACGTCGTAGGCGCCGGTGCGGTTGAGGAGGTCTACCAGTTGCTTTTCGAACAGGTTGGCATAGGGGAGCTCGACAATCTGAACCCGGACACCGAACCGCTGCTCATAGTCGGCCGCCGCCGCCTTCAGGGCATCGCCTTCGACGCCGGCGTTGACTGCGATCGTAAGCTGCGGGACCGGCGGGCTGGGCTGGCAGGTGCCGAGAAGCAGGACGGCAAGTGTGAGCAGGAGGAAAACAAGATCAGTTTTTGGCAGCCAGCCTGGCAACATCGGGGCTCTCATTTCGCGCACGATGCTCGGTGCCTGACCTCGCGAAGTCAAGCCTATCCGGAACGCCCTCCGGCGTCCACTGCGAGGCAGACGAAGGTTCCATCTTGGGATATAGTTTCTTCAGAGATGGAAATGAAGCTTGGGTGTAGCTCCCAGTCCTTCAACCTCGCCTTCCAGCAGAAACGAACCGACATTTTCTCCTGGATTGACTACTGCGCCGCCACACTCGAGCTCGATGGAATCGAAATCGAGGACAAGCATTTTCCTTCTCCCCCCGACGATTCGCTACCCGCGCTGCGCGAGAGGGTGGCCGAGCGGCGGCTGGTTCTGTCCAGCGTCACCATCATGAATAACTTCGGCTTGGCAACTCCGGCCGGGCGCGCCGCCCAGGTGGAGTACGTGTGTCGCTGGATTGACCGCGCGCGTACGCTGGGTTCTTCGCGCGTACGCATCTTTGCTGGCTGGCCGCAGTCCGCCGACCGCGAGGCGCTCTGGGGGGCGATGATTGAGTGTTTGCGCCAGGTATCCCGTTGCGCGGAGCAGGCTGGGGTCACACTCTGTCTCGAAAACCACAATCACGGCGGCTTTGTGCAGGTGGCGGAAGACGTGCTGCGAATCTTCCGCGAGGTTGAGTCCCGCTGGCTCCGGCTCAACCTGGACACCGGGAACTACCTCGACGGCCTGGAGTCGATCGAAAAGACGGCAAGCTACGCCGCCCACGTGCACGCGAAGCTGCGCGACATCGCCGCCGATGGCTCGGAAAAAACGCTCGACTACCCGGCCATTGTCAACGCCCTGAGAAGCGCCCACTACGATGCGTTCATCTCCTTGGAGTACGAAGGGCGTCAGGACCCTTTCGTGGTTGTCCCGCGAGCCGTGGACTATTTCAGAAAGCTTCTTCGCGGCGGACAAACTCACTAGCCCGCCCTGGTTTCCTGCCAAGAAAGTTTTTCTTGTACCGTGCCGGGGTTTGGTATAGAAGGTTGCTCCCATCGGGGTCTTTCTTTTAGGATAGTGGGACCGGGGCAGGGGATGGGGCATCCCACATCGGAAAAGGGCAAGACCGGAGGGTTTCCAATGACGACAAGGTGGCTTGTGTCATTTTTCGTGGCATTGGCCATGGGGGGCATCCTGGCGGGGCCTGCAGCCACCGTGCTGCACGGGCAGGCACAGAGCAATGCGGTGGACCTGTCCGGCACCGTAAGCGACCCGCAGGGGGCAGTAGTTCCCGGGGGGAGCGTCACCGTGCGTAACAAGGCCACCAACATCACCCGCACGACCACCACCGACGGCAGCGGGTTCTATCGGATTCTGGCTCTTCCTCCGGGTCTTTACGAGCTGAGCGTGGAGGCCAGCGGGTTCGCGCGCGTCGTCAACCCGGAATTGCGGCTGGAGATTGGGCGCGCGGCCGAATACAACGTCTCCCTGCAGGTACGGCCGGGACTGGAGGAAGTGGTCGTCACCGAGCAAACGGAATTGATTGAAACCCAGCGGACAGCCGTGGCCGAGACCGTGACCCAGCGCCGCATCGAGAACCTCCCCATCAACCAGCGCGATTACCTCAACTTTAGCCTCCTGACCTCCAACGTGGTGCGCGACGCTGCGCCCAGCATCGGCGCCGCCCCCACCTCCGGGATCAACTTTGCCGGGCAACGGGCCCGCTCCAATCTCGTGACCGTGGATGGCGCCGATGCCACCGACAACTCCATCAACGGGGTGCGGGCCACCGTCAGCCAGGAAGCGGTGCAAGAATTCCAGATTGTCAGCGGCAGCTACCTCCCGGAGTTCGGCCGCGCGGCTGGCGGCGTGATTAACATCGTCACCCGCGGCGGCAGCAATGACTTCCATGGCAACGTCTTCGGGTTCCTCCGGCACAAGTCGGTCCAGGCACGCAACCCCTTCTCCAACATTTCCGACCCGCCCTTCACTCGCGTGCAAGCGGGTGCCACTCTCGGCGGGCCCATCCGGCAAGACCGTACGTTTTACTTCTTTGCGTACGAGACACGCCGCCGGCGCGAGGCAGGCTTCTCCTCCATCGGGGCCAACAACTTCGGCTTCACCAACTTTCCCGGCGGGTTTCTGGTCACGCAGCAGCAAGCTAGCTTCGTCACCAATCCCACGCTGAATGCCATCCCGGGCGTGGGCCCCTTCAACCTTGCCGATGGCGTCAACACCACCTTGGATCAATACTTCGTACTGGCGGCGGGAGGAGCCGGAACGGCGGTCAACGGAACCAATGCCTTCAGCGGTCCTTTTATCCTGACATGCCCCGGCGCACCGGCGCCGCCCTGCCGGCCGGTGGAGAGTTTGCCGGGCCAGTTGCAGCATTTCGTACCACTCGCCCAGCTCACCGGCAACTATCCGGTCGCGGAGGGGACCAGTTTCTGGTCACTGCGACTCGATCACCAGTTCAACCCGAATCATCTCGCCTTTGTGCGGGCGAACTGGACGCCCAGCACCGCGGATGGCATTCAGGTCAACGCGCAGAACCAAAACTTTGGGCAAAACGCTTTCTCGCGTACCTCCTTGCAGCAGTTCCGCGATTGGTCCGTGGTGAGCCAGCTGACGAGCACCCTGGGGACGGCCTACGTCAACCAATTCCGGTTTCAGTGGGCGCGGCGCGGCCTTTCCTATCGCTTTGCCGAAGCTCCGGGTGGCGACCAGGTGGCCGTCAACATCGGCGGATTTGCCTTCTTCGGGCGCGAGCCGTTTTCCTCTATTGATCGTGCCGAGAAGCGCTGGCAGTTCACTGACATCCTGGCCTGGGTGCGCGGCCGCCATACCTTCAAGTTCGGCGGTGATGTCAACTTTCTGGAAGTGGCTCCGCGCGGCGGCAATCAGATTTTCCAGTTGAACTTCGGCGGCCTGTACAACTTCGGCGCGCTGAGCGCGCCCACGTTCGGGTTTCCTTCCAGCATTGCCGGGGTCGCTGTGCCCGCCTTCAATGCCGTGCAGGCCTATGGGCTCGGCATCCCGCAGATCTTTATCCAGGGGTTGGGTGACTCCAACAGCCCCTTTGATCTGAAGACATTTGGCTGGTTTGCGCAGGACTCCTGGCGCGTCCGCTCGAACCTGACGCTCAATTTCGGTGTCCGGTATGATTACGAATCCACTCCCATCTTCCCGTCGGGCGGCCCGACGGTGAACGACGCGGGCCGCGCCCTGCTCCGCCAGGCCCAGACGTCCTTGGGTGTGATTGAGGGCCTGCGGCGCGACAAGAATAACTTTTCCCCGCGCGTCGGCCTGGCCTGGGACCCCTGGGGCAACCGCAAGGCCGTTATTCGTGCGGCCTACGGCATCTTCTTCGACCACCCGCTGTTGGCCCTGGCGTTCAACTCCAACACCGCTGACGGCTCGCAGTCTGTCCAGCAATTCGTTCCGCCGGGCTCGCCGGCGGCTGCGTCCTTCAACGCGGCTTCGTTGTTCCAGGGCATCCTGACGGCCCCTCCGACATTCGGCTACCTCCCTGCCGAAGGGCGCTTTAATCCCTTCCTGACCAACTCGACCTTTGTGAACTTGAACTTCTGCCCCCAGCCCTCGCCCGATTCCGCGCGTGTGTGTGCCGGAGGCGCGGTTCCCCTCGCGATCCTACCCTGGACGCTGCCCACACACGGACGATTTGAGTATGCCTATTCGCAGCAAGGCAACCTGACGATTGAGCGGCAGCTCTTCGGCGACTTTGCCCTCAGCGCCAGCTACAACTATGTCCGCGGCCTGCACCTGAACCGCCCGCGGAACATCAACTCCACCAATCCCTCCCTGCTGGTCTTCAACTTCCAGGCGGCGCGTGCTGCCGGCATTGCGGCGGGTGACCCTCGCTTTTTCGCGCTGCCCACCGCAAGCACGGCGACCTTCACCGTGGTGGTGCCGGGCATCTTCGGTTTTGTTACTGCAGCCGGCCCCTTCGCCGGTGCTCCTGTGGGTCAGCCGTTTGCGTTCAACTACTTCCGCGGTACAGGTCCCAACCTGGCTTTCACCGGGCCGCTCGGCATCGCCGATGCCAGCGTGGCGGGCCTGATTGCCGCCGCCAACGGGGCGCTGACCGGTATGGGCAGTTCATTGCGCTGGCCGGCAGGCCCGGGCTTCTTCGTGCCCTTCAGCGACGTGAATGTGCAGGAGTCTTCGGGCGACTCGGTCTACCACGGGCTGACCATCAACGTGAACAAGCGTTTCTCCCACAACTACGAATTCCTCGCCTCCTACACCTGGTCGCACGCCATTGACGATTCCACCGACCTGCAGACTCTGCTCAATCCGCAGGATAACCGCCGGCCCGACCTCGAGCGCAGCAATTCCACCTTCGACCAGCGCCACCGCTTCGTGGTGAGCGGCGTGTTCCAGAGCGGCTACCGGATGAGCGAGCCGGGGTTCTTGAAGAAGCTGCTCGCCGACTGGACCTTCGCTCCGATTGTGGAGTTTGCCACCGGCCGGCCGTTTACCGTGCTGGCTGGCTCGGACAGCAACTTCGACTTCGGCTCCTCCACCGATCGCCCCAACGTGGTCCCGCCGGGCACGCCGGGTTCGGTGCTCTCGCCGTTCCTATTTGGCGCTGGCTTTACGAGTCCCGCCCTGGATCAGAGGGCGACGCTCACCGGCAGCCTGGGGCGGAACACCTTCCGGCGCCCGTCGGTGTGGATGATGGACTTTCGGTTGTCGCGGCGGTTCAAGCTGAGCGAGCGGTTCTCCCTCGACTGGTTGAACGACTTCTTCAACATCGTCAATCGCTTCAACATTGCCGACGTCAACCCGCTTTGCGACGGCACCATCGGTGGCTCCTGCATCGCCGGTCAGCCGACCGCGGCCCTGGACCCGCGGCAATACCAACTCGCCCTGAAACTCATCTGGTAAGGGCATAGGCCCTACTTGGTTACGCGAGCAGTTCGTTCTATTTGAAGCAATTCCTTAAGCCTTTTTCCCCTCCTTCTCCGCGGTCCGGACGACCGAATGCTACAATCGTCGCAGGAGTGTGTGTTCATTAGCGTCGTGAGGTGAACAAATGGGGACAGCCGCTCTGGTCTTGGCGATAGTAGCCTTGTTCGTCTTGGGATGGATTGCACTGCGGCTGAATGCTCAATCAGCACGACTCAGTCTTCTTGTCGAAACCACCCAAGGTCAACTTCAAGAACTTCGCACTGCCCTGCAAACAGGATTGACTAATGCCGCCAATCTTGCAGCTGGAGCACAAACAGCAGTCTCTAACAGTCTTTCTCAAGCAACACAGTTGTTCGGGGAGCTGAAGACAAAGCTGGAGGGGGTGGAAGAGGCCGGAAAGAATCTAGCTCAGGCATCCCGAACCTTGGAGACACTTCTTTCTGGGGCTCGAACCCGTGGCGCTTTGGGTGAGGCTTCGTTAGAAGCAATTCTTGCGGATGCTTTACCTCCCCCTGCGTATGAACCTCAGTATCGCTTTCGGACCGGAGCCCAGGTCGATGCCGTCGTGAGGCTAGGAGATAAGCTCTTACCCATAGATTCCAAATTCCCTTTGGATGCCTTTCGTCGGTTGGCAGAAGCGGCAGATGACAAGGCTAAAGAACAAGCACGACGCGAGTTTGCGAGTGCAGTTCGGAGTCACGTGGACGACATCGCATCCAAATACATACTCCCGGCAGAAGCCACACTGGATATTGCCTTTATGTTCATTGCATCGGAAAGCGTGTACTACGAGCTGTTGATGACAAGCGACGCCAAAGGTCGGCTCGAAGAGTATTGTCGCAGCAAGCGTGTTTTCCCCGTTTCGCCTAATACGCTGCATGCATACCTTCTTGTGATCCTGATGGGGCTGAAGGGTATGCAAATAGAGGAAAACGCCAAACGGCTTTTGGCAACCTTGGCTGGATTGCAGGGTCAATTGAACGAGTTTGCGGAGATCTACGTCACTCTCGGTACCCACTTAAAGAACGCACGTGACCGCTACGAGGAAGCAACACCGAAGCTTGCAGACACGCAGAGAGTCTTGAAAGACGTAGCCACAGGCGTATTGCCCGGACCCAGTTAGGCGGGTTTGGCGGTCAATTCGTAGATCTTGGCGTCCACGAACAATTGAAACAGGAGCGGGTCCAGCTGGCCGTCCTTGACCATATCGCTCAGGATCTCGACGGCGCGCCGGATGGGCACAGCCTTCTTGTAGGGGCGGTCGGCAGCCGAGAGGGCGTCAAAAATGTCGGAGATGGTCATCATGCGCGTCTGCGCCGGGATTTGGTCGCCCTTGAGCTGATAGGGATAGCCGGAGCCGTTCAGCAGTTCGTGGTGCGCCCGCGCAATCATGGGAATCTTGTTGATATCTTTGTTCCAGGGAATTTGTCGGAGGAAAAGGAAGCTCTGCTCCACGTGGGATTCGATCTGCTTGCGCTCGTCCGCGTCCAGGCTTCCCTTGGGGATGGAGAGGAAGCGGACTTCTTCGGCCGTGAGCAAGTTGTGTTCGAGGCCGCGCGGGTCGCGGTAGGTGCGTTGCGCGATCTCGAGCAGCTTCTCGAAGTTCCCTTCCGGCAGCACGGTGGGTTCGTTGACCTGGAGGACGAACTGCAGATAGTCATCTAGCTCCACCAACCGCAGTTCGTACTCCTGATCCATGAGTTGGAAGGCCTCGGCCGCCTCTTTGTGGCTGGCGCGCTGCACGTATTCGAGTTTCTTCCGCGTGTATTCAGCCTCGAGCGCCTTGCGGATATAGTCAAACCGCTGCCGGACGACCTCAAGCTGCAGGGGGTAGAGCTTCTTGGCCTTGACCAAGACCTCCTCGCGCACGCCCACCTTGCCGAAGTCGTGCAGCAGAGCGGCGTAGCGCAACTCCTTCATCTGTTCGCGGGTGAAGCGCAGCGAGGCGTAGGGGCCGGTCTCTACCTTGTCCACCACTTCCGCCAGCCCGCACGTCAGTCGGGCAACGCGAAATGAATGGCCAGAGGTGGTGGGATCGCGTTGCTCAATGGCGGTTACGGCCGCCTTTACAAAGCCTTCGAAGAGGTTCTGGATATTCTCATAGAGGACGTTGGTCTCGTAGGCGACTGCGGCCTGCGAGGCCAGTGAGCCGGCCAGCTCCTGCCGGCGCTTGGGGTAGGGAATCACCTGCTCTTCGACGATTTCGGGTGCCGTGAGGCGCGCGTTCCAGTCGCGCTTGGAGTTCAGAAGCTGCAGCACCCCGATGGTTTCCCCTTTTTGGTTTTTCATCGGAATGGTGAGCATAGACTTGGTGCGGTAGCCAGACTCTTCGTCGTAGCGCCGGTTGAAGCTGTAGGGCGCCTCCGCCGAGAGTTGGTAGACATCTTCCAGGTGCAGCATTTCGCCGGTGACAGCGACATAGCCGGCGATGCTCTTGGGGTTGAGCGGCATGGTGAACTCGGTGAAGCTGACCGGCACGCTGTCGTTCTGCGTGAGCTTGAAGCGCAGGCGGCGCTCGGTTTCCGACACTTCCTCCACCAGGTAGAGAGAACCGGCATCGCTGGCGGTGATTTCGCGGCTCTTGAGCAGGATGAGGTTGAGCAGGGCCTGCGTGTCGCGCTCGGAGGAGAGCGCGATGCCGATGCGGTTCAGCTCGTCAATTTCCCGCGAGCTCTGCTCCACCTGACGCTCGGCTGCGAGTGCGCGCGCCGTCAGCTCCAGGTTCTCGAAGGCGCTGGCGACGACGCGCGCCAACATCGTAGGCGCTACGTTGGCCGGCAAGTAGGCAAAGATGCCGTGCGCAGCCGGCAAGCGGTTCGGGGGCGTGGCGTTCACCAGGCAAATGACGCGCAGGTGTGCATCCTGCGTCGCTAGATTCTTGATGTCACTGGCATCGCGTTCCGCATCCGCCAGCCAGACGGTGGCGATCTCGCCAAGCCCAGAAGGTGGCTTGTCCCGCGGCACCCCGACACGCTGATAGGAGTCCTCGATCTGGGCAGCCAACGCCGCTACGGGGGAGTCCTGGTAGTAGCAAAGCTGTTTCTGCATTGAAGGTTCAGTTGCCTGCTTCCTGCTCTTCGGCCACCTCGCGGCGCGAGTGTCGCCGGGAGGTCCTGGCGAGGTCAGGTTCGCACTAGTATACCCGATTTGAGCTATCCGATGGTGTCGAAGAGTTTCGGCGCGTTTCCGGGCGATGGGCGGGCAGCGGAGGCTATAATGGAGCCCACTGGGACGATCACAGGGTCGGATGCGCTGGCTCCGCACAGTTTTCCGGAATCTCTGGGCGCACAGGTTTGCCTTCTTCATCAGCTTCTTGATTACCGTGCTCTGGCTGGGTGTCTACACCGGGATCTACCTGCTGGAATGGCGGCTGCCGTTTCTGGACTTTATTGACTCGGTCGAGCTGCGCAGTTACGACACCCGCTTCAAGGTGCGCGGGCCGACACCGCCCACGGGAGAAGTGGTCATCGTCGCCATCGATAGCAAAACCATCGATGCTCTGGGCAGCTTCCCTTTTTCCCGCACGTATTTTGCCCGCATGATTGATCATCTGGTCCGAGATGGCGCCAAGGTGATCGGCTTCGATGTCACCTTCCCGAAGCCGGACGAGAAGTCAGGGATCGAAGCTGTACGGTCGGCGCGGCGGGAGTATTTGGCGGGAGTTCCGGCGAGCCAGCGAGTTCCGGCTTACCTGGGGCGGTTGGACACGCTTGAGCGCGAGGCCGACACCGACCATCAATTCGCCCAGGCCATCGCGCGCGCGGGCAATGTGGTGCTGGGACAGTTCTTCTACTTTTCTGAGCGGGAAGTCGAACACATCGACCCGGCGGTGCAGGCGGAATACGACAGTATTCTGGCCTTCGGCGCCTACAGCAACGTTCGCCCGTTACCGGCTTATCCCGGGGAGCAAGTGCCCCCGCTCGGCAAGACGTTTGTCGGGCCGGAGGCCGTGCTGGCGCGCCCGAACCTCCTGCTGTTCGCCGAAGCGGCCAACTACAGCTTCGGCTACTTCAATTTTTTCCCCGGCGCCGACCCTGTGATGCGGCGCGCGCAACTCGTCATCCGCTATCAGGATGACTTCTACCCGGCACTCGATACGCAGGTCTTGAAGCGCTATCTGGACGTCTCCGACCAGGAGTTCGGCGTTTACTACAACCGTGCGGGTGTCGAGCACATCGGCTTGGGTAAGCTCCGCGTCCCCACCGATGCCCTGGGCCGGATGCTGATCCACTACCGCGGCTATGCGGGCACGTTCCCCACCTTCTCGCTTTCCGATGTAGCCGCCGGGCGCTTCGCGCCGGGCGCCTTCACCGGCAAGATTGTGCTCGTTGGGCCGACTGCGCTCGGGATTCCCGACCACCATCCCACCCCCTTTCAGGAAACGGGGTTTCCCGGCGTCGAGATTCACGCCAACGTCCTTGACACCATCCTGAACGGGCTCTATATCGCCCGCAGCGGTCGGGAGGAGTGGATTGACATTCTGGTCATCCTGCTGCTGGGGCTGGTGCTGGGGAGCGTGCTGGCGCAGGTGCGCCTGGTCTGGACAACGCCCATTGCGGTGCTGGTGCTGGTGGTTTTTGTGGCGGGCTCCTACGTAGCCTTCGTGAGCTACCACCTGTGGCTGAACGTCATCGTCCCCACGACGCTGGTCGTAGCCAATTTTGCGGCAGTTGGGACCTATCGGGCTTTCTGGGAGGAGCGCGAGAAACGCAAGGTGCGCACAGCCTTCCAGCAGTACGTGCCGCCGGGATTGATCCGCGAGATGCTGAAAGACCCCGGGCGGCTGAAGCTGGGCGGCGAGGAGCGAGAGCTGACCGTGATGTTCTCTGACATCCGCGGCTTTACCAGCCTGTCGGAAAAGCTGACGGCGCTCGAGCTCACCAGCTTCCTCAACTCCTACACAGACGAGATGACCGACATCATCTTCCGCCACTGGGGGACGCTGGACAAGTTCGAAGGCGATGCCATCATGGCCTTCTGGGGCGCCCCGTACGAACAGGACGACCACGCCCGGCGGGCCTGCGCGGCGGCGCTCGACATGGCGCGGCGCGTGGACGAGTTGCGGGCGCGCTGGCGGGCGGAAGGCAAACCCGACATCAACATCGGGCTCGGGGTCAATACCGGCCGCGTGGTGGTGGGGAATATGGGTTCGCGGAAGCGATTCAATTACACGGTGCTGGGCGATGCGGTGAACCTGGCGTCGCGACTGGAAGGCGTCAACAAGGAGTACTCGACGCGTATCGTCGTCAGCGAGAGCACCTACCGGCAGGCAAGCGATGTACTCGGGTTGCTCCGACGACGGGTGAGTAATTATTTCCGCCTGAGGCCGGAGGCGTTGTCCGGTGTGGATGGCAGCGAGCAGGTGCGACGCGCCCGGCGCGTGGCGATGTATCTGGGGCAGCGGTTGGCGCTGGGACCGCCAAGCTACCTGGCACACGCGTTCGGCGAGGAAGGCGAAGAGATGGTGCTGCGGGCGGCTGAACAGGTCCAGCGAGAAGTCCAGGTGGACAAGAAGCTCCAGCAGTTCTTGGAGGAGGTTCAGCGCTCCGTCAGCCTGTTTGTCTTCCGCCAACTCGACTGGATTCGAGTCAAGGGAAAACAGGAGCCCGTGGCCATCTTTGAGCTGCTGGACTATCGCAGCGATGGAAACCCGTGGCAAGAGCTACTCGACCTGTTTCAGGGCGGGCTCAATGCCTATCGGGCCCGCCAGTGGGACTTCGCGATTGAGTTGTTCCAACTGGCGCTCGAAAGGCACCCGCATGATGGACCGTCCCGGTTGTTCCTGGCACGCTGCCAGCAGTTCCAGCAGGAAGAGCCCAAGCCTGGCTGGGACGGCGTGTACGTTATGAAAACAAAGTAGTCCTCGGTCAGGGTTCGTAGCCCTCTTCAATCCACATCTGAATCAGTGAGGGAAAGACGGGCGTGGTCAGCAGGTGGATGAACTTGGCGCGGGCATTGCCGGTGGAAAGATAGCGGCGCAGGATTTCCCGCCCTACGGTGTAGTTGAAGGAATAAGCGCCCCACTCGTGGTCAAACTGAATTGTCTTCAAGGCCCGAGCGCGATCCGACAAAGTGTATTTTTCGAGGAAGGCAACTAGCTCCTCTTCGCTGGCCTTCTGGTCGTGAAGCAGAAAGGGCAGGCGCTCGCGGGCGCGGCCGAGGGTCTCGAGCAGGGGGGCGATTCGTTCCCAGGCGGCTAGGTCGGCTCCCGTCAATCCGAGCCGGGGAAAGAGGGCGTCCCGGTGCCAGGCAAAAAATTCCGTGGGGGGCATCAACAAGTCAACACCGACTTCAGCCGCGGCTTCCGCCATCGTGTTCTGCGGCGTGTAGAGCGGGCTTACGCACCATTCGAAGTAACCCTTTTCGCGGTAGAGGCGCTGCTCGCGTGTGGCCAGGTCGGTGTGATGACCCGGGTAGGCTTCATGGGCAACATAGCGATAGACGGTGGAGGCAGAGGCGGGAAGGTCGAGGTTGATCTCGATGCGCGAGTGGACGTTGCCCTGGTACCAGTTGTAGCCGCCCCAAGACTTGCCGGTGACGAATGCCAATTCCACCTTCTCGCTCTCGGGCAGCAAGAGCAGTTTGCGGGCGCGCGTGCGAGCCTCGGCGAGAGCCAACTGATAGGCCGTCTCCACCTTGTTCTGGGGCAGGGTGAAGGCGCTGTGCAGCGCGTCCAGCCGGTCCGCCAGGCGCCCGGGCCCGGGCAGGGCGTGTTCCAGCGCGGTCAGTGCTGCTTCGAGTTCTTCCTGAGTGGGCGGCTTGACGTCAAGGTCAAAGAGCAGGCGGGCCTGTTCGGTGACGCTGAACTTCTCGCCCTGCAGCATCCGGATTTTCGTTTCCAGCGCCGTCAACTGCTTCGCAAACCATTCGCGGCGGATGGCATTGCCCCGTGCTTCGGGCAGGGCGGAAAGCAACTCCTGCGCCTGGGCACGTAATTCCGCCAGCGGACGCTTGCCTTCGCGCTGCACCTGCGCGCGCAGCTCCGGCGGGCCGTAATAGTAGTCGTTGAAGCCGGGCTCGTGCAGGTCAATGCGGAGGACGAGCAGGACGTAGCTGTGCGCGACCGCGTCCAGGGTCGCGGAGGTGACCGCCTGGGGCGCGGCGGCACCGGCCAGGAGGCTCGCGACGAGCAGCGCGATAACAAGTGAGTATCGTGAGCGCATCCAGTTCTCCCTGTGCGTTAGGATGGTAGCGGGCCCAACACGGTTGGTCGGCTAGTGCCGTTCCAACTAATCACGCCTAAGCCTAAGGACTGCATGCCTAGGGGCACGGGCTGCCCCCACCCAACTTCCCCTTAGCCCGAAAAAGTTGGAACGGCACTAGATGCCGCGCAATTGCTCGGCACGCGCCGTGCGCTCCAGCGCAATCTGGTAGGCTGCGGTCTTCAGCGGAATCTTGGACTTCTGAGCCAGGTCAGCCACCTGGCGGTAGGCGCGTGCCATGGTCTTGTAGAGTTCGCCGTTGACGCGCTCTTCTTCCCAGAAAGTCTGCTGGAGGTTCTGCGCCCACTCGAAATAGGAGACCGTCACGCCGCCGGCGTTGGCCAAAATGTCGGGGACGATGAGGACCCCCTTCTGGTGGAGGATTTCATCCGCCGCCGGGGTCGTGGGGAGGTTGGCGGCTTCAACGATGATGCGCGCCTTGACACGCGGGGCATTCTTCTCCGTCAGGGCGCATTCCAAGGCAGCGGGGATCAGGACGTCGCACTCCAGCTCCAGCAAGGCTTCATTGGACAGTGGGTCCGCGCCCGGGAAGCCGGGGACGAACCTGTTCTTGCGCACGTAGGCCACGAGCTCAGGTACGTTGAGCCCGTCCGGGTGGAAGAGCCCGCCCTTGACGTCGCTCACAGCAATGATCTTGCAGCCCTGTTCGGCCAACAGCAGCGCAGCGTTCGCACCCACGTTGCCGAAGCCCTGAATGGCGACGCGCAGGCCCTGAAACGAACGGCCGAGGTCTTTCAGGAGCTCTCCGAGCACGATCATCACGCCGCGGCCCGTGGCCTGCTCGCGGCCGAGCGAGCCGCCGAGATCAGCAGGCTTGCCGGTCACGCAGGCGGGAGAGTAGCCATGACGCGAGCTGTATTCGTCAAAGATCCAGGCCATAACTTGGGCGTTGGTGTTGACATCGGGGGCCGGAACGTCGCGGTAGGGGCCGAGGAGGAGGTGAATGCGGGCGATAAACTTGCGGGTGACGCGCTCGACCTCCGCAGGCGACATCGTGAGGGGGTCGCAGGCGATCCCGCCCTTGGCCCCGCCAAAGGGAATGTTGACCAGGGCGGTCTTCCAGGTCATCGCTTCGGCCAGGGCGCGCATCTCGTCTAGCTCCACCGCCGGGTGGTAGCGCAGGCCGCCTTTGGCCGGGCCGCGCACGCCGCTGTGCTGGATGCGGTAGCCGATGAATACGCGCAGGGAACCGTCGTCCATCCTCACGGGGACTTCCACCCGCACCTCGCGGAAGGGAACCTTGAGCAGCAGCCGCATTTCTTTTTCCAGGCCCAGTCGGTTGGCCGCCAGTTCGAAATTGCGGTCTACGATTTCGCGCGGATTTTGGGGAGCAGCAGAGGCATCCGCCATGCGCAAGCTCCTTTCGCTTCCAGCCCCGGGCGGAAAGAGGGCTCATTCTGGCGGGCAGGTTGCGGGTTGTCAAGGAAGCGCCGGTTTGACAGCCCCCAGCGGGGTTGGTAGCATCCAGTGTTTTTCTACGCAAGGCGAGGGTTCAACCGTGGCGCGCGTATCCCGTCGAGAACTCAAAGAGGACGAGTTCATCCACGGCTTTGAAGAGACGCTCGAGTTTCTCGAAGAGCAGAAAGCGACGCTGATCGCCCTGGTGCTGCTGGTGGTGCTGGGGGCGGGGGCGCTGGGGTCATTGTGGTGGTACGGCAAGCGGCAGGAAGCGCGGGCCAGCGTCGCGCTGGGGCGCGCGCTCGAAATCTTTTCCGCGCCCATCCGCGCTAACCCGGGCGCAACTCCGGATGAATCCGGGCCCTCCTTCGCCACCGAAAAAGAAAAGTACGAGGCCGCCCAGCAGGAGTTTGCGCGGTTGCGGCGCGAATTTTCCGGAACGGGCGTGGCGGTGATTGCCAAGCACTACGAAGCGCTGGCGCTGGTGCAGCTCGGCCAGCAGGACAAGGGCGTACCGCTGCTGGAGGAAGTGAGCCGTGCGGCCAACCCGGAGCGAGCGGCGGTGGCGAAGCTGCATCTGGGCAGCTTGTATGAGAGGTCGGGTCGGGTGGAAGACGCGCGTAAGCTCTATCGCACTCTCGCCGCCGAGCCAACGCTGAGCGTGCCGCGGCCGGTGGCGCTGCTGGCGCTGGCAGATTCGCTGGCGGGCACCAACCCGGCGGAAGCGCGCAACCTCTATGAGGAAGTGAAACGCCTGATCGGGGAGAGCCCAGTCTCCGGCCAGGTGGAGCGCCGCCTGGAGGCGTTGCCGCCGAGTCCGTAGCCACCACGCTGATGGGACAATTGGCCTCTTACGCGATGGAGGAGCGGCACAGCCAGGGGCGCCGCTATCCGGAGCCACCGCATCCCTATCGCAGCGAGTACCAGCGCGACCGCGACCGCATCGTTCACTCGCGCGCCTTCCGCCGGCTAGAAGCCAAGACTCAGGTCTTCACCCAACGCTTTTCCGATCATTTTCGCAACCGCCTGACCCACACATTGGAAGTCTCGCAGATTGCCCGCACCCTTGGTGGCGCCCTCGGCCTGAGCGTGGACCTCTGCGAGGCGCTGGCACTGGCGCACGACATCGGCCATCCCCCCTTCGGGCATGCGGGCGAGCGACGCCTGGACGAGCTGATGCGGGAATACAGCGACAGCTTCGACCACAACCTGCACGCCCTCCGCATCGTGGAGATCTTCGAGCAGCGCTACGCGGACTTTCCGGGACTCAATCTGACGTTTGAGGTCCGGGAAGGCCTGATCAAGCACTCGCGGGAGTACGACGCAGCCCGCTTCCCTGAACTGGCAGAGTACCGCCTGGGCGAGCGCCCGCCGCTCGAAAGCCAACTCATCGATCTGGCCGACGAAATCGCCTACAACACCGCCGATTTGGATGACGGGTATGAGGCGAAACTCCTGGACCTGGCCACGATCCTCGACTCCGTTCCCCTCCTTCGGGAAACCTATGAGGAAGTCGCGGCCCGCTATCCGCAGGCGCCGGAAAAACTGCGCTTCAATGAGACCCTGAAGCGGGTCATTGATCGGTTGGTCTCGGACCTGATTGAAAACACGCGCGCCACAATCAGGAGTGCCGGGATCGAAACGGTGGACGATGTGCGGCGGTTCCCGCGGCGCCTGGTAGCGTTCAGCCCGGCTCTGCGCGAGGCGAATGCCCAACTGAAGCGCTTTCTTTATCAACGCCTCTACGCCCACCCAAAGCTGAACGCTGAGCGGGAGCAGGCGGTGAAGGTGTTGGAAGAGTTGTTCCGCTTCTATCGGGAGCATCCGGAGCGTCTGCCACGCTTCTACTATGAGAAGACCATCACCGCGCCGCCCCACCGCGTCGTCTGCGACTACATCGCCGGCATGACCGACACCTACGTCTTCCGCCAGCACCGCGAGCTCTTCGAGGACTCTCCGTCGCCCGTGCCCCTGCGATAAAGAGTCCGCGCGGACGCTCGCATTGACGCGCGGAAAACCGCGCCGCTATAATCGCGCATTCCTGTTCGCGAAACGCATGAGGCGGCAGAGCGCAGTTGTTTGACCCCCACGAGCAGTTCCAGCAGCGCCAACAGAAGCTCGAAGAAATCCAGAAGCTCCAGCCCGACGTTTATCCCCACCGCTTTGATCTCACCCACACGGTAGCGGAGAGCGTCGCGCGCTACCAGGGCCTGGCAGCGGCGCAGCTCGCCGCCGAGCGGCTCCGTGTGCGCACGGCCGGACGCATCCACGCCCTGCGTCTGCACGGGAAGACCGGGTTTGCCGATCTGCACGGCGGCGGGCAACGCCTGCAGGCCTACTTCCGCCGCGACACGCTGGGGGAGTCGGGATTCAAGCTGTTTGAGCTTCTCGACCTCGGCGACATCCTCGGTGTCGAAGGTTTCCTCTTCCGCACCAAGACTGGCGAACTGACCGTCCATGTGGAGCGCAGCACACTGCTGGCGAAGGCGCTGCTGCCGCTGCCGGAGAAATGGCACGGCCTGGCCGACGTGGAGGCGCGGTACCGCCAGCGCTACCTGGACTTGCTCGTGAATCCGGGCGTGCGGGAGATTTTCCTTACCCGGGCGCGCATCGTGAACTGGATCAGTGCTTTCCTCCGCGGCCGCGGCTTCGTCGAGGTCGAAACCCCGATGATGCAGTTGGTGGCGGCGGGCGCGGCGGCGCGACCCTTCCGGACGCATCACAATGCGCTCGACCTCGACCTCTACTTGCGGATTGCGCCTGAACTCTATCTGAAGCGCCTGGTGGTCGGCGGCCTCGACCGCGTGTTTGAAATCAACCGCAACTTCCGCAATGAAGGCATCTCCAGCCAGCACAATCCCGAGTTTACGATGCTGGAGTTCTACCAGGCCTATGCGGACCACCGCAGCTTGATGAACCTGACCGAGGAGATGCTGACGGGGCTGGCGCGGGAGATTGCCGGCAGCAAGGAAGTCAACTACCGGGATCACACCGTGGATTTCAGCCGCTGGCGGCGGCTGACCTTGCGGGAAGCCATCTGCGAGTACTGGCCCACGAACGATAAACCCGAGCCGGAGGAGTTGCGGCCGCGGCAGCCGGAGCTGATTTTCAACCACGTGCGGCAATACAACGCCTGGGCGGAGCGCGCCGGGCGGACGCTGCTGCCGGCGCCGGGCGCCGGGGAGGCGGGCGAGCCGGGAGTGTACCTGATGAGGTTGTTTGAGCTGGTCACGGACGACAAGCTCATCCAGCCGACCATTGTTTACGAGTTCCCGGCGGTGGTATCGCCGCTTGCCAAGACCAACGATGCCGATCCCGAGTGGGCGGAGCGGTTCGAAGTTTTTGCCGGGGGGTTGGAACTGGGAAACGGCTACAGCGAAATCAACGACCCCCTGGAGCAGCACCAGCGCTTCTCCGAGCAGGCGCGGTTGCAGGCAGCGGGCGTGGAGGAGGCGCAGGCAGTGGATGAAGAGTACGTGCGCGCTCTGGCCTACGGGATGCCGCCTACGGCGGGCGAGGGCATCGGCATTGACCGGCTGACGATGCTGCTCACCAATGCGCGCTCCATCCGCGAAGTCATCCTCTTCCCGCTGCTTCGCCCCCTGCGGAGATCCGAAGAAGGCGGCGAGGACACCAGCGGCGGGCGCAAAGGCGCCTGAGGTTCACGATGCGGTTTGAGTGGTTTGTGGCCCGGCGGTATCTGGGGGCGCCGCGCAGGGGCTTCCTCTCGGTGATTACCGTGATTGCGGTGACTGCGGTTTCTGCCGGGGTCATCTCGCTGGTGCTGGCACTCTCGGTCAACGCGGGTTTCCGGCAGACATTTGAACAGCGCCTGCTGGGCTCGACGGCGCATCTGAGCGTCACACGGAAAGATGCCAGCGGCATCCGCGAGTACCGGGCGCTTGCGACGCGGCTGGCGGCGTTGCCGGGTGTGACGACGATTTCGCCGGCACTCTATGAGACCGTGCTGCTCTCCAGCGGCTCTCGCGCCCAGGGCATCGTGCTCAAAGGGCTTGACCCGCAGCAGGCGCACGAGTTGAAGAGCTTTCTGGCACAGTTGTCGGAAGGCGGTGCCGAGGCTCTGCGCGCGCCGGCGGGGGAACGCCCGATCCCACCTCTGTTGGTGGGGAAAGAGCTGGCGCGGCGGCTGGGGATTTTCGTGGGCGATGCCGTGCTCGTGACCAGCCCGCAGGGTCACCTGACGCCGTTCGGGCTGGTGCCGAAATACCGCAGCTTCGAAGTGGTGGGGATTTTCGAGTCGGGGTATTACGACTTCGACGCGGGCTGGGTGTACACGACGCTGCCGGCAGCCCAGCAGCTTTTCGGGCTGGGCGACGTGGTCTCGATTCTGGAGTTGCGGCTGACTGACCTCTACACGGCCGAGCAACTGGCGCCGGCGGCTGTGGCCGCGGCGGGCCAGGAGTTCGTGGCCACGCCGTGGACGGAGCACCATCGGAGCCTGTTCCGCGCCCTGCAGTTGGAGAAGCTGGTCACGGCGATTTTCATCGGCCTGATTGTGTTTGTGGCGGGATTGAACATTCTGGTGCTGTTGGTGATGCTGGTGCTGGAGAAGCGCCGCGACATTGCGGTGCTGCTGTCGTTCGGGACCCAGGCGGCGCAAATCCAGCGGGTTTTCATCCTGCACGGGCTGGGGATTGGCGCGCTGGGGACGGCCATCGGGCTGCTGCTGGGTTATGCGGGCGCATGGCTGGCCCACACGCGGCGCTGGATTCCACTCGACCCGGAGATCTACGGGATTGACTTTGTTCCTTTCCACCCGCAAGCGCTCGACGCGGTGGCGATTGCGCTGGCGGCGCTCGCGATCAGTCTGGCGGCAACGATTTATCCCGCGCGTCGCGCGGCCCGCATCCTGCCGGTGCAAATCCTCCGCTACGAGTAATCCCGATGGCCGAGCTGCGCGTCGGGACTTCCGGCTATGCCTACAAAGAGTGGAAAGGAAGTTTCTATCCGGAGAAACTCCCTGACCGCGAAATGCTCGGGTTCTACGGCAAGCAGTTTTCAACCGTGGAGATCAACCACACCTTCTACCGGATGCCGGCCGAGCGCGTACTGCTGGAGTGGGCGAGTGCGGTGCCGGAGGGGTTTCAGTTTGCGCTGAAAGCAAACCAGCAGATTACACACGTGCAGAAGCTGCGCAATGCGGAGAGCACGTTAAAGCGGTTCCTGGAGGTGGCAAGCGTGCTCGGCCAGGAGGGGCGCTTGGGGCCGGTGCTGATTCAGTTGCCGCCCACCTTTCGGGCAGACTTGAAGACACTCGTGGAGTTCCTGAAGTTGCGCCCGGTGGCGTTTCGCTTTGCGGTGGAGTTCCGCCATCCCTCCTGGCACACGCCCGAAACCTACACCGTGCTGCGGGAGCACCAGACGGCGCTCTGTCTGGCGGAAACCGACAAGCAGGAGGCGCCCGGGGAGCTGACCGCGGACTTCACTTACCTGCGCCTGCGCCGAGAGACCTACACGGAGAGCCAGCTTGCCGCTTGGAAACGACGCCTTGACGCCATGATCCGCCGCGGGATTGACGTGTACGCCTACCTCAAGCACGAAGAAGCGGGCAAAGCACCTGCCTACGCCCGGCGGCTGCTCGCGGCTTGATTAGCGCGGAGATTTCTTGGCAACTTTCTTTTCGCCCACGGCAGAGAGGGCGCGTGCCGGGGGCTTCTTGGGAACGCCGCCGCGCTCGGCAAGGCTTTTCTTTAGGGCTTCCATCAGGTCAATGACGGGCGCGAGTTGCGGCTGGGGAGTGGTCGTCACCTCGCGGCCCTGGAGCTTGGCTTCAATCAACCCTTTCATGCGGTCCTGGTATTCGTCCTTGTACTTTTTGGGCTCGAAGTCGGCCGCCAGGCTCTCGACGAGTTGCTGGGCCAGCTTGACCTCTTGGGCTTTGAGCTCGACGCCGTTGGTCTTGCCATACTCGGCCAGCTGGCGGATTTCATTCTCGTAGTACATCGTGTGCAGTGTCAGGCCGCCGGCGCGCGGGCGAATGATGACCGTGTATTCCCGCTGGTGCATTGTCAGCTTGGCAATGGCGGCGTAGCGCAATTCCTTCATTGTCCGGACTAGCAGTTCGTAAGCCTTCTGCCCGGCCTCTTCCGCCACCATGTAGTAGGAGGTGTCAAAGTAGAGCGGATCCACCTCGCTCACGGGCACAAATTGCAGGATCTCCATTGCCCGCGAGGACGGCGGCGCGATCTTTTCTAGCTCGTCTTCGTTGAACAGCACGTACTGGTCCTTCTCGTACTCGAACCCCTTTACCACCTCCGAGCGCTCCACCATCCGGTTGCAGGTCGGGCAGAAGAGCGGCTGGCGGATGCGCGAGTGGCACTCCTTGTGGAGCTGATTGAAGCTCACGCGCTCGCCCCGCGCCGCTGAGTAGAGCCCAATAGGAATCGAGATGAGACCGAAAGTGAGATGTCCCTTCCAGACTGTGCTGGCCATGGCTGGTAACTCCCCTGAGTCAGCCCTGTCGCGCGCCGGGCGCGATCCCTGAGTGGGCGGGAGCTTACAGAAGAAAAACTCTGAATGCAAGTTTTTGATTTTCCTTTTGCCGGATGAGCAAAGAGGCAAGGTAGAATTCCGCCGATGGCTTTGCTCGAGCCCTACCGGCGGAAGCGGCGGTTCGAAAAGACACCGGAGCCGCCCGGCGCACCCGGCGTTTTCCCCGGCAACCGCTTCATAGTGCAGAAGCATGCTGCGCGGCGGTTGCATTACGATTTTCGGCTCGAGATTGACGCCGTGCTGAAATCCTGGGCCGTGCCCAAGGGGCCGTCGCTCAATCCCGCCGACAAGCGGCTGGCCGTGCAGACGGAAGACCATCCGCTCGAGTACGCCGATTTCGAGGGGACGATTCCCGCCGGCGAGTACGGTGCCGGGACGGTGATGGTGTGGGACCGGGGGACGTTCGAGCTCGTCGGGAAGCAAACTCTAGGCGAGCAGCTCGCCCGCGGCGAGCTCAAGTTCATCCTCCAGGGGCGGAAACTCCGCGGAAGTTTTGTTCTCGTCAAACTCAAGCGGAGCGAGAAAGGCAACGAGTGGCTGCTCATCAAACACAAGGATGCAGCGGCGGATGGGCACTGGGACATTGAGGAACATGACGGCTCGGTCCTGACCGGCCGGGCGCTCGAAGAAATCGCCGAAGGTCTGCCCGGGGCCTATCGCTTGATGCCCGCGGAACTCGAAGGAGCGCGCAAGGCGCCTCCGCCCGAGCGGGTTGCCCCGATGCTCACCACACTCGCCGAAAAGCCCTTCTCGCATCCCGATTGGCTGTTCGAAATCAAGTGGGACGGCGTGCGCGCCCTGGCATGGCTGCAGGACGGCCGGGTCACCCTGCGCTCGCGAACCGGCCAGGACATCACCGCGCAGTATCCGGAGTTGCACTTGCTCCCGCAGCGCCTGCAGGCCAAGCAGGCCATCCTGGACGGGGAAATCGTCATACTCGAGGCGAGCGGCCGCAGCGACTTCGAGCGCATGCAGGAACGCATGCACGTCCGGCGGCCCACCGCAGGGCTGCAACAGAAGGCGCCCGTTACGTACTACGTTTTCGACCTGCTCCACTGCGACGGCTACGACCTGCGCCGGGTGCCACTGGCGGAACGCAAGCGCCTCCTGCGCGGCCTTCTCCTCGCTGACGATTCCATTCGATACTCCGACCATCACGCGGAGCAGGGAATGGAACTCTTCGAGCTGGCCGCCCACCGCGGGCTGGAAGGAATCGTGGGGAAGCACGCGCGGAGCCTCTACGCCAGCGGCCGCAGTCCCTACTGGCTCAAGCTCAAAGTCCGGCGGGAACTGGACGCGGTGGTGGGCGGCTGGACGGCACCCCGCGGCGCGCGCGAACACTTCGGCGCGCTGCTGGTGGGCTTGCACCAGGACGATGCGTTGCAGTTCATCGGCGGCGTCGGCACCGGCTTCACGCAGAAAACGCAGAAGGAAATCTTCCAGGATCTCAAGAAGCTGGCCACGACTCGCTGCTCCTTCGCGGTCGTCCCGGAGACCAAAGAGAAAGCCTACTGGACAAAGCCCCTGCGCGTGGCGCGCGTCCGGTTTGCCGGCTGGACGGACGAGCAGCGCCTGCGCGAGCCGGTGTTTCTCGCATTGCGCGACGACGCGAGCCCGCAGGAGTGCCGCCTGGAGGGTGAACTGCCAGCGGCCAGGCCTCCGGCGCCGGCTCCGCCACCCGCACTCGCCGGCCGCGTCCTGGCAAAGAAAAAGGAGATTGAGCGGGAGCTTTTCGCCGGCAGCGCCGACAACGCAACGATTGAAATCGAAGGGAAGCGCCTGCGACTGACCAATCTGAACAAGCTCTATTTTCCCGAGTCCGGCTACAGAAAGCGTGACCTGCTTGCCTACTACTACCGCATCGCAGACCGCCTGCTTCCCTTCCTCCGTCAGCGCCCGCTCGTCCTGCGGCGCTACCCCGACGGCATCACCGGCGAGTCCTTCTTTCAGAAGGAAGCCGGCGAGGCAGCACCCGAATGGATGGAGACTGTGGCGGTCCATTCCGGCGAGCGCCGCCAGCCGATTCGCTACTTCGTCGCCAACGATCTCGCCGCGCTCCTCTACCTGACGAATCTCGGCTGCGTTGACCACAACCCCTGGGCCAGTCAGCGCGATGCGCTCGAGCTCCCCGATTACCTCTTCTTCGATTTGGACCCGAGTGATGGCACCGATTTCGACACGGTGGTGAGGGTGGCGCGCGGCGTCTGGAAGAAGCTCGAGTCGCTCGGCATCGTCCCGTTCTTGAAGACCTCCGGAGCGACCGGAATGCACATCTATGTCCCTGTTGAGCGCCGCTACACCTACGAGCAGGTGCGGACGTTTGCCGAGATTGTGGGGCGGCTGGTGGCGGCCGAGCTGCCGCGCCTGACCACCGAGCAGCGCACCGTGGCCAAGCGCCCGCGCGGGCGCGTCTATATTGACGTGTCGCAGAACGCCCTCGGGCGGCCTCTCGCCGCCGTCTATACCGTGCGCGCCTTTCCCCGCGCCCCGGTCTCGGCTCCCCTCGAACCCGGCGAGCTTCGGCCCGGGCTGCGCCCGGAGCGATTCAACCTGAAAAGCATTCTGGCGCGGGTGGAGAAGAAAGGCGATCTCTGGGCGGGATTCTGGCAGAAGCGGCAGTCGCTCGAGCCGGCCACCGCCCTCCTGAGCGAAGCGGTGGCGCGGAGACCGCGTCGCTGACGCAGATGCAGATTCTGCGTTGGCCACTGCCTGCAACCAGAGTAGAATCGGGCCGCCCTTTAATGGAGCGCCCGGTTTTGAGGGAGACGGCAGCATGCTGGTATTGAGGGAGAAAAGCAACCCCCCAGGCGTTCCTCCTACCATCTTCCTACAGCCCCGGCCGTGACTCCGGCATCTACTCCAATACGTCCGTTGGTGGAGGCGCACGGGCTGCGGAAAGTTTTCGCCAGCCCCGCGGGAGAGCTGGTTGTGCTCGACGCTCTCGAACTCGAAGTCAGGGCGGGTGAGTTGCTCGCCATCGTGGGCGAGTCCGGGGCGGGCAAGTCCACCCTGCTCCATCTGCTCGCCGCTCTGGATGCGCCCTCGGCCGGTACCATCCACTTTGACGGCCATGACCTGAGTCAGCTTTCCCCCGAGCAACTGGCCGACTACCGCAACCGCTCCATCGGCTTTGTCTGGCAGCTTTCCAACCTGCTGCTTGATTTTTCGGCCGCCGAGAACGTGCTGCTGCCGCTGCTGGTTCGCGGCGAGTCGCTGGAGGGAGCGCGGCAAGCCGCCACGGAGCGGCTGGCAGAGGTGGGCCTGGCCGCGCGCGCCGGGCATCTGGCCGGCGAGCTCTCCGGCGGCGAACAGCAGCGGGCGGCGCTGGCGCGCGCGCTCGTCACCCGTCCGCGCCTCTTGCTGGCCGATGAGCCCACCGGAAACCTCGATGAGGCGACGGCCGAGGGCGTGTTTGCGCTGGTGGAACAATTGCACCGCGCCCATGCCTTGACTTCCATTCTGGCAACGCATAATCTAGTTTTGGCAGGGCGTTGCGATCGCGTGCTGCGGCTCGAGCACGGTCGCTTGCACGCGGTCTCGACGTGGGCAAGCCCGAATCGGGCAAGCAAGTCGTAGGGGGGAGTGGGGAGAACAGGAGCCGCTACCCATCATGTTCGAGCGCTACACGGAGAAAGGGCGTCGCGTCATCTTCTTCGCGCGCTACGAGGCCAGCCAGTACGGCAGCCCCTACATCGAGTCCGAACACCTCCTGCTCGGACTGCTGCGGGAAGACAAGGCCCTCGCCAACCGCTTCCTCCGTTCCCACGGCTCCATCGAATCCATCCGCAAGCAGATTGAAGCCCGCACCACCATCCGCGAGCGCATCTCCACCTCCGCGGAAGTCCCCTTCAGCGAAGAGGTCAAGCGCGTGCTCCGCCATGCGGTCGAGGAGGCCGAGCGCATGGCGCACAAACACATCGGAACCGAGCACCTCCTGCTCGGCATTCTGCGGGAAGAGAAATGTTTCGCCGCGGAGCTCTTGACCGACCGGAGCTTGCGTCTCTCGACCGTGCGCGAAGAGTTGATGCGGTCGCAGGCCGAGAAGATGACTCCGGCGCGGCCCAAGGAAACCTCGTTGCTGGCGGAGTTCAGCCGCGACCTCACCCAGGCTGCCATGGATGGGCAGCTCGACCCGCTCATCGGGCGGGAGCGGGAACTCGAGCGCGTCATCCAGATTCTCTGCCGCCGGACCAAGAACAACCCCGTCTTGATGGGGGAGCCCGGCGTCGGCAAGACCGCGATTGTCGAGGGCCTGGCGCAGCGCATTGCCGAGGGCGACGTCCCGCCGCAGCTCGCCGACAAGCGCATCCTGCAACTCGACCTGTCGCTGATTGTCGCGGGCACGAAATACCGCGGGCAGTTCGAAGAGCGTCTGAAAACCATCATGAAGGAACTGATGGACGCGCAGAACGCCGTCATCTTTATTGACGAATTGCACACGCTGGTGGGCGCCGGTTCGGCCGAGGGCTCGCTCGATGCCGCCAATATCCTCAAACCGGCCCTCTCCCGCGGGGAGATCCAGTGCATCGGTGCCACCACGCCGGCCGAATACCGCAAGTCCATCGAGCGCGATCGCTCCCTCGAGCGCCGCTTCCAGGCCATCAAGGTACTGCCCCCGTCGGAGGAAGAAGCGATTGCGGTTCTGATGGGCATCAAGGAGCGCTACGAAAAATTCCACGCCGTGGCCTACACCGACGATGCCGTCCGCTACGCCGTTTTCCACTCCGCGCGCTACATCCCGGACCGCTACCTCCCGGACAAGGCCATTGACCTGATTGACGAGGCGGGCGCGCGCGTCAAGCTTCGCCAGAGCTCCCTCCCCGAGGAAGTCACCGAAATCCAAAAACGCATCAAGTTCATCACCCACCGGATGGAATCCGCCATCCAGAATCATGAGTTCGAGAAGGCGCGCTTCTACAGCGACGAAGAGCGCAAAGAGCGCGAAAAGCTCCGCCAGCTCCGCGAAAAGTTCAATCTGGACGATTCCATCAGCGCCACCGTGACCCGCGAGGACATCGAGGAAGTCGTCTCCCGCTGGACCGGTATCCCCGTCAGCTCCATCAAGGAAGAAGAGATGCAGAAGCTGATGCGCATCGAGGAGGAGCTGCACAAGCGCATCATCAGCCAGGACAAGGCCATCCTGGCGCTCGCCCGCGCCATCCGCCGCAGCCGTGCTGGCCTGAAGGCCCCCGGCCGGCCCGTTGGGTCGTTCCTCTTCTTAGGGCCCACGGGCGTGGGCAAGACCGAAGTAGGCCGGACGTTGGCGGCCTTCCTCTTCGGCAGCGAGAAGTCGCTCATTCGCTTCGATATGTCGGAGTACATGGAAAAGCACGCGGTCTCGAAGCTCATCGGCTCGCCCCCTGGCTATGTGGGCTACGAGGAAGGCGGCCAGATGACCGAGCGCATCCGGCGGACTCCCTACGCGGTCATCCTGCTGGATGAAATCGAGAAAGCTCACCCCGACATCTTCAACATCCTGCTCCAGGTCTTCGAGGATGGCCAGTTGACCGACGGCCTCGGCAATACCGTGGACTTCAAGAACACCATCGTCATCATGACCTCGAACATCGGCGCCCGCTTCCTGCAGCGGCGTGCCACTGTCGGCTTCACTGCTCCCAGCGAGGAAATGACCCAGCAGAAGCTGGAAGAGATGGTGATGAGCGAGGTGCGGCGGCTCTTCAACCCGGAATTCCTGAACCGCCTGGATGAAACCATCATCTTCCACTCGCTCACCGACGACGACCTCCTCAAGATCATTGATCTACTGGTCGGGCAGATCAACCAGACCGTCCAGCACCGCGGCGTCACCTTGACCATGACGGCGGAAGCGAAACAATGGGTTCTGGAGAAAACCTGCGTCGACCGCAGCTATGGCGCTCGGCCCTTGCGCCGCGCTCTCCAGCGCTACATTGAAGACCCCTTGTCCGAGGGCTTGATCTCCGGGCAGATTCAACCTCCGGCCACACTGGAAGTGGTGGTGGAGAACGACGGGCTGGGCTTCCGTCCGGTGCTGGAACCGACCGCGGTTCTCTGAGGCTGGATCGGGGCTCGGTACAACGCTCCAGCGGGCCGTATCATCCTAATCTGGTAGCCTGACGGTTGCGGTTGGCCGGGTCGCGCGCAAAACGCTCCTAAACACGCCGCCGTCCGGCTGACGTTCCGGCGGGCAGCGAAGGGTAAACGGTTGGCATTGATGCGAGGGCATCCCGAATCCCTTCTGGCGGTGGCTTCCTCCCGAAAACGCTGGCGCGGGCTCGCCGCTGCGGCCCTCTTGGCCTTCTTGCTCGCGCCCCTGGCTGCCTACGCTCAGCAGCCCGTCATCAAGGACATCCAGTGGGAGGGGTTGCGGCGCATTCCCCGCGACTCCATGAATGCCCGCATCTTTTCCAAACGCGGCGACCCCTACAACCCCGAGCTGCTGCGCCGTGACTTTCAGGCCATCTGGAACACCAACTTTTTCGACGACGTCAAACTCCTGGTCGAAGACGCCGAAGACGGAAACAAGATCATCATCTTTCAGGTCCAGGAGCGGCCGCTCATCCGGCGCATCCTCTACGACGGGGTCAAGTCAGCGTCCGAGTCGGAGATTCTGGAAGCCTTCCGGAATGCGAAAGTCGGCCTGACGGTTGAGAGCCAGTACGATCCCACCAAGATCCGCCGCGCCGAACTGGTGCTGGCGGCTGTGCTGGCCCAGCGCGGGCGGCACTTTGCCAACGTGGCGCATGAAATCCGCCGCATCCCGCCCAACGCCGTCATCCTGAGCTTCGTGGTGGATGAAGGCCCGAAGGTGAAGGTGGGCCGCATCCGGTTCCGCGGCAACCGCATCTTCAATGACCGGCGGCTGCTGCGCGCCATGCGCGCCTCGCGCCCCTGGGGCCTGATGCCCGTGCTCGGCTGGCACCTGAAGCTCCCCGTCAGCCCCTTTCTTGGCGCAGGGACCCCCTTCTTTCTTTCCCACGGCAAGACCTACAACGAGTCCAAGATGTACGAGGACCTGGAGCGCATCCGCGAGCTCTACCAGGAACACGGCTACTACCGAGCCACCATCCACGAGCCCCGCACCCGCACCCGCGACACCGAGCCCTTCTTGCCCCTTGGCATCCCGGGTTTTCGCGGCAAGGGTAAGCGCATTGACGGCGAAATACGCATCGAGGAAGGGTCCCGCTACCGCATGGGCGAGCTCGCCGTCCGCAGCGCCAGCGGCAAGGAGGAAGACCTCTTCTTCCGTGCCGATTTCCTGCAGAGCTTATTCCCGCTCCGGAAGGGCGATATCTTCAACGTCACCCGCATTCGCAAGAGCCTGGAAGAGTACGGCAAGCTCTACTCGAGCGTCGGCTTCATCAACGCTACTACCATCCCCGAAACCACGGTGGACGACGACCAGCGCATCATTGATATCACCCTCGACGTCGATCCCGGCAAACAGTTCTTTGTCCGCCGCATCGAATTCGTCGGCAATACCACCACCCGCGATAAAGTCATCCGCCGCGAAGTCATGCTGGATGAAAGCTCGGTTTTCAACTCGCGTCTCTGGGAGCTGAGTGTCCTGCGGCTCAACCAACTCGGCTACTTCGAACAGCTCAAGCCGGAGAATGCGGAGGTGGAACAGAATGCCGCCGAGGGTACCGTGGATCTGACTCTCAAGGTGAAAGAGCGAGGGCGCAACACCATCGGCCTGACCGGCGGTGTCAGTGGCCTGGCCGGCAGCTTCGTCGGCGTCCAGTACCAGACGAACAATTTCCTGGGCCTGGGCGAAACCCTCAGCTTCGCCGTCGACTGGGGCGACCGCCAGAAAAACTTCCTCTTCGGTTTCACCGAGCCCTACCTCTTCGACCGGCCGCTTTCCAGCGGATTCACCTTCTTTGTCCGCAAATTCGACTACCAGCAGGCGCGCGAAACCGCCATCCTATACGGACAGCAGATCGACGTCAGCGATACAGTCCGCAACCAACTCCTGAGCTACACTCAGAATAGCGTCGGCTTTACAGTCTTCACCAGCTACCCCCTGCGGCGCTGGTCCTTTACCCGCCTGGGACTCAGTTACTCCTACGAGAACTCCGACATCATCTGCTTCAGTGATGGCTGCCGAAACGTATTTGAGCGTTTCAGTTTCCGCGGACTGGCCGGCTCCACCAATTCGCTGGAGGGAATCCGCGTCAGCCGCGTGACCCCCACCATCTTCTACAACACCGTTAACCATCCCTTTGAGCCGACCGGTGGGACGAGCCTGTTTGTCAGCAGCATGTTCCAGGGCGGGCCGCTGGGCGGCAACGTCAATGTCTGGCAGCCGATTGTGGAATTCAAGCATTTTCGCCCCGAGCCCTGGCTCAGCCGTGGCCGCCACATTCTGGCCTTTCGCCTCCAGGCTGGTTTCTTGACCGGCTTTGGCGGCAAGGTCGCTCCCCCCTTCAATCGCTTCTACCTGGGTGGGGAGGATACGATTCGCGGCTTTGACATCCGTTTCATCAGTCCCCTGGCCTTCATTCCCCAGCAAAGCACCACCCTTGTCTTGTTCACCGACCCCACCCAACTCGATCCGAACGGCAATCCCCTTACACGAGCCGGTAACATCAATGTCCTAGCTTACAGCCCCACCTTTCCGGGCGGCGACACCCAGGGACTCGTCAACTTCGAGTACCGGATCCCGCTGGTGGGACCTGTGAGTCTCGCCTTCTTCTTTGATGTAGGCCTGACGACGATCCTGCGGCGCTCGGAGTTACGCTTGCAAGACTTGGGTGTGCAGGAGCTGCGGCAACTGTTTCCCAATACCACGATCAGTTCGGTGCTCGACATTGTCCCGGGGACGAACAACCAGGTGCGGTCCTCCACCGGGATTGAGCTCGTTATCAATCTTCCCGTCGTGAACGCCCCCTTCCGTATTTACTGGGCCTACAACCCGCACCGCTTGCGCACGCGCTTCACGGGTCCGGCGGCGAGTTTCCAGCAGATTGCCGGCGCCGAGCTGCCCCCCGGCGTGTTCGAGAACCAGATCGTCCCCCGGCTGACTCAGCTCTTTCCGGCACAGACATTCAACTTGGTTGAACCGCCACGTACCTTCCGGTTCACGGTAAGTCGAACGTTCTGAAGCTTGCCGTGGGAGGTAGGAGGAGCGGGACAGGAACGGGAAAACCGTTGACCCTGTTTCCGCGTCCTACATATAATCGCTGGGTTGTGGTATCCGCAGCCAACGAAGGAGTAAGACTGATGGAACGCTATCGCGTGCTGATGGCACTGATCATCCTGAGCTTGCTGAGCCTTCCGCTGGTGGGCCAGCAGATGGAAAACGTACCGGCGGCGCAACAGGCACCTCCTGCCGCTACCACCACCCTCAAGGTGGGCGTGCTCGATATGCAGGAGGCGCTGGAGCGCACCAAGGAAGGCCAGAAGGCGATGGAGGACCTGCAAGCGCAGTTTGGCCCCCGCAACGCTGAGCTGCAGAAACTCGCCCAGGAGATTCAGGACCTCGAGAACCAGCTCCGGCGCCAGGAGCGAACCTTGAGTGACGACGCCCGCATCCAGTTGAGCCGGCAGCTTGACCTGAAGCGCCGTGCGGCGCAACGCTTGCAGGAGGACATCCAGGCGGATTTTCAGGTCGTCCAGAGCGATCATGCCAACCGCATCCTGGGCAAGCTCCAAAGGGTGATTGACCAGTACGCCCGCGAGCGTGGCTTCGCCATTATCATCAATTCGTCCGCCAATCCGAACCCGGTCATCTACGCCGCCCCCGCGGTCGAGATCACACAGGACATCATTCGCCTCTACGACCAACTCTATCCCCTGCCCGCGGCGCAGCCGGCTGCTACCGGTGCGCAGAAGCCGCCCGCGACACCCGCCCCGCCGCAGCCGCGACCCCCGCAGCCTCCGCGCTAGCGCCGCGCTGCACCACTGAAGTCGTTGGTGCGCAGTGCCGCTGCCGGGGATTTCTTCTTGTCACGACCCCGGTGCCGCGCTATACTGAGGTTTGCCTGAACACGGTCGGACGACCCGAGTGGGCGCGAGCCCACTTTTTTGTTGGCGAAGAGATGGACCTGGGACGGATTCGGGAGATTGCGGAGCGCACCGCCCGGATGGAGGGCGTGGAGTTGGTGGTGGTGGAGTGGCTTGGTTCACCCCGCCAGCGCGTCCTGCGGATCTTGATCGAGAAGCCGGACGGCAGCGTCAGCCATCGCGAGTGTGAGCGGGTGAGCCAGCACCTCGGCACAGTGCTGGACGTGGAAGACCTGATTCCGAATCGCTACGTGCTGGAAGTGGCCTCCCCTGGCCTCGACCGGAAATTCTACCGGCGGGACGACTACGAGCGGTTCAGCGGGCGGCGCGTCAAGGTGCGCCTCAAGCAGCGCTCGGTCGCGCTCGGCCGGAAGAGCTTTGAGGGGCGCCTGCTCGGCATCGCCGATGAGCAGGTGCGGTTCGAGGTGGACGGCCAAGAAATCACGGTTCCGTTCAGCGACATTGCCCAAACCAATCTTGTATTCGTGTGGTAAAGAGGACCATGGCGACGAGCATCCTGGCACAGACCATCGAGCAACTCAGCCGCGAGAAGGGCATTGATCCGGAAGTAGTGGTAGCCGCCTTGATAGATGGCATGCTGGTGGCGACCCGCAAGTACTATCGCACCGAGGAAGACTTCCAGGGGGAATTTGACCGCGACACCGGGATCGTGCGCGTGTACGCCGTGCGTACGGTGGTGGAGACGGTCACCGACCCCAACAAAGAGATGACCCTCGAAGAGGCACGGCGGCACGACCCGAAAGTCGAGCTCGGCGGACAGGTGCGCATCCCCAAGCCCACCGACGTGCTGGGTCGCATCGCTGCCCAGACCGCCAGGCAGGTCATTTTTCAGAAGGTGCGGGAGGCGGAGCGCGAAATCGTTTATGACCAGTTCAGCGGGCGCGTCGGCGAGCTCATCAACACGAGCATCAAACACATGGAAGGGCCCGAATACATCGTTGACCTGGGTCGCACCGAGGGGCGTATCCCCAGGCGCGAGCAGTCCCGCCTGGAGACCTATCACATCGGCGAGCGCTTGCGGGCGGTGATCCGGGAAGTGGACAAAGCGGCCAAGGGTCCCCTGGTTGTCGTTTCCCGGGCCGACCCCATCCTGGTTCAGCGGCTGTTCGAGATGGAGGTGCCGGAGATCTACGACGGCACGGTCGTCATCAAGGCCATTGCGCGCGAGGCCGGCGAGCGCACCAAGATCGCCGTGCAATCGAAAGACCGCGACGTCGATCCCGTGGGCGCCTGCGTCGGGATGAAAGGGATGCGGGTGCAGGCCATCATCCGGGAGTTGCGGGGTGAGAAGATCGACATCATCGAGTACGCCGAGGACCCGGTCGGCTTTGCCACCAACGCCCTCAGCCCGGCCAAAGTAGCCCGCGTCGCCATCGCCGACCCCATCGAGAAGCGGCTGGAGGTGATCGTGGAAGACACCCAGCTCTCGCTCGCCATCGGAAAGAAAGGCCAGAACGTCCGGCTGGCCTCGAAGCTCATTGGCTGGCACATTGACATCAAGAGCGAGGAAGAGAAGCGCCAGGAGATTGAGGCGCAGATCGCCGGGGTTCTGCCGGCCGCCGGGGTGCCGCTGGCGCAGTTGGCGGGGGTGGGCGAGAAAACCAAGGAGAAGCTGGCGGGCCGCGGCGTCACCACCATCGAGGAACTCGCCGCCATGACCCCGGAGCAGTTGATGGAGATTCCGGGTATTGGCGAGAAAATGGTGCAGAAAATTGCGGCCGCTGTGAAGGCGCACTTCGAGCCGGAAGCGACGCCAGCGGTCCCGGCCCCCTCGATACCCGAGGAGACACCTGCCCAGCCAGCCAAGCAGACTGCCACGGAGCCAGCCGCAAAAATCGCCGCTGGGTCTTCGGAGCCGGCGTCCGCGGCTGCCGAAGCGGAGGGGGAAAGAACTGTCGCCGAAGCGGAGGCGGAAAAGTCCACCGAGAGCTAGAATAGAAAGAACTGCGAAGAACGATGGGACAGATTCGCATCAACGAGCTCGCCCGGGAGCTCGAGGTCAAGAGCAAGCGGATACTCGACTACTTGATCGAGATCGCCAGCGCGGAAAAGCACACGCACTCGAGTTCGATCGAGGACGAGCTCGCTGACAAGGTGCGAGCACATTTCCGGGCGCTCGAGAAAGCCGAACAGGAAGCGGTGGCCAAGGCAGAGGCTGAACGCCTGGCCGCCGAAAAGGCCGCAGCAGAGGAAGCTGCGCGCGCCAAGGCAGCCGCAGAGGCGGAAGCACACAGGTTGGCGGAGGCTCGTGCGGCGGAAGCAGCAGCGGCTGCCGCGCAGCCGACGGCCAGCCCGATGGCGCTGGCGCGAGCCGCGCCCGCGCCGGCAGCGGAGATGAGGCGCGTGGTTGCGCGGCCTGCGGCAGCCAGTGTGGCACCTGAAGCAGCGCCACGCGTTCGTCCCGCGGCGCGCGCGGGCACGGCGCCCGGCCTCGCTCCCGCCGTTCCCAAGCCCGGCCAGCCCATCTACCAGCCCAAACCGACCCCGCGGCGACCGCTGAAGACTCATGTCGAAAAGCGCTACGAGGAAGGCGAACGCAAGCTCACGCATCCGGTTCGCACCCGGCCCAAGGCCGCGACCCCGGAGCCGAGGACTGCCGCCGCCACAATGCCTATCCGCACCGAACGACTGGACGTCACCATCACTGAAGGCATCACGGTCAAGGAACTGGCCGGAAAACTCGAGCTTCGCGCCAAAGACATCATCAAAATCTTGTTCGACCGGGGCATGCTGGCCACCATCAACCAGACCCTCGACTCGAACCTGGCCATCGAACTGGCCCAACAGTTCAACGCCCAGGCCACCGTGCTGTCGTTCGAAGAATTGGCGCTCCAGGAAGCCGTAAAGGAACAGCCAGAGAAAGGAAAGCGGGAGGCAAGGCCACCCGTGGTAACGGTGATGGGGCACGTAGACCACGGCAAGACCGCCTTACTCGATGCCATCCGGGAAACGAATCGCGTGGCACAGGAGGCCGGCGGCATCACCCAGCACATCGGCGCCTATCAGGTCGAAGTCAACGACCGCAGGATTGTCTTCATTGACACGCCGGGTCACGAGGCCTTCGCCCGCATGCGGGCACGAGGGGCGAAGGTGACCGACATCGTCGTGCTGGTCGTCGCCGCCGACGACGGCGTGATGGCACAAACCCTGGAAGCGATTGACCACGCCCGCGCCGCCCACGTTCCCATCCTGGTCGCGATCAACAAGATTGACAAACCCGGTGCACTCACCGACCGGGTGAAAAAGCAGCTCTCCGAGCGCGGCCTGACGCCGGAAGAATGGGGCGGAAACACGGTCACGGTGGAGGTTTCGGCGAAGCAGAAGACGAATCTGAGCTTGCTGCTCGAGATGATTCTGCTGGTGGCCGACCTGCAAGAATTGCGCTGCGATCCCGAGCGACCTGCCAGCGGGGTGGTGCTGGAAGCGAAGCTCGACAAAGGGCGCGGGCCGGTGGCCACGGTACTGGTCCAGAACGGCACGCTGCGCGTCGGTGACCCCTTCATCTGCGGCTCGGTCTTCGGCAAAGTGCGTGCCCTGTTTGACGACCGTGGGCGGACGTTGGAGCAAGCCGGGCCCTCCTCGCCGGCGGAGGTTCTGGGCCTGGAGAACTTGCCGCAGGCGGGGGACGCCTTCCAGGTGGTCAGCGACGAAGTGAAGGCCAAACAGATCGCCAGCTATCGGGAACAGAAGCTGCGAGAGGCTGCGCTGGCTCGGACGGCACGCGTGAGCCTCGACCAGTTGCAGGAGCAACTGGCGGCAGGAACAGTGAAAGAGCTTCGTATGGTGCTCAAGGCGGACGTGCAGGGGTCGGCGGAAGCGCTCACCGCGCAACTCGAGCAATTGAGCACCGAGAAGGTAAGGACCGAGATCCTGCACGCGGCTGTTGGCGGCATCAATGAAACGGACGTGCTGCTGGCAGCCGCCTCCAACGCCGTCATCATTGGCTTCAACGTCCGCCCGGACCGCAAGGCCGCGGAACTGGCGCAACAGGAAGGCGTGGACATCCGGCTCTACGACGTGATCTACGATGTGGTCGAAGAGATGCGCAAGGCACTGGCTGGCATGCTGGAGCCGACCCTGAAGGAGACGCTGGTCGGACGCGCCGAGGTGCGGGAGACCTTCCGCATTCCCAAGGTGGGCACGATTGCTGGCTGCTACGTGCTGGACGGCAAGATTGTGCGCGACGCCGATGTGCGCCTGATCCGCGACAGCGTCGTCGTCTACCAGGGCAAGGTGGCGTCGCTGCGGCGCTTCAAGGACGACGTCACCGAGGTGCGCTCGGGCTACGAGTGCGGTGTCGGCATCAGCAATTTCTCCGACATCAAGGTCGGCGACCTCATCGAGGTATTCACCGTTCAGAAGGTAGCGAGCGAAGTCTCCGCCTGAGCGGGCGAGCGCAGACGATGGCAGTCGGCCTGGTCACTCTCGAGCTTCACCTCGTCCAGGCTCATTCTCTGAAGGACAAGCGGCAAGTGCTGGAGCGCCTGAAAAACCGCCTGCGGGCGCGGTTCAATGTGTCCGTGGCCGAACTGGACCACCAGGAGCTCTGGCAGCGGGCGACCGTCGGCATCGTCTCCATCAGCAATACGCAGGCGCATCTGGCCCAAACCTTGGAAGCCGTGGCCGCCGAATCGGAACGGATTCTCGGGGATGACTTGACCGAAACCCACATCGAGTTTCTCTAGGCGAACGCCGAAACTGCCATGACTGTCCCGGGACGACGCGCCCAACGCGTCGGCGAGCAAATCCGCGAGGTAATCAGTGGCTTGCTGGTGCGCGGGTTGAAGGATCCGCGCATCGGGTTCGCCACCATCACCGCGGTGCGCGTGACGCCGGACTTGAAGCACGCGCTGGTGTACGTCAGTGTTCTCGGCAGCCCGGAGCAACAGCAGGAGAGCCTAGCGGGACTGGTAGCGGCAAGTGCCTTTCTGCGCCGCGAACTTGCCCACCGGCTGCGCATGCGTCACGTGCCGGACCTGCGCTTTGAGCTGGACACATCAGCCGAGTACGGTGCGCGGATCGAAGAGCTGCTCGCCGAAGCCCACCGACAGGAGAGGGGGGAGGAATCCGAAAAGGAATGAGCCACGGCGCGCTTGTCATCAACAAGCCGTGGGGAATGACCTCACACGATGTGGTGGCGCGAGTCCGCCGGCTGCTGCGCACGCGGGCCGTGGGGCATCTGGGGACACTCGATCCGATTGCCATCGGCGTGCTCCCGCTGCTGGTGGGTCACGCGACGCGGCTGCAGCGGTTCTACGAGGGCCGACGGAAGTGCTACGCGGGTACCATTCGCTTCGGCTTTGCCACTGACACCTACGATGCCGACGGCAGCCCACAGGGTGCGGACACAACCCCGCAGCTCGAACGGGCGGCCCTGGAGCCGCTCTTCCGCGCGTTTGTCGGGAAAATCGAGCAGATTCCGCCATCCTATTCGGCCAAGAAAGTGGGCGGGATCGCGGCCTACGAGCTGGCGCGGAAGAAAAAGCCGGTGACACTCGCGCCCATTACCGTGCACGTTTACCGCTTTGACTTGCTGGAGGTGGATGGGTCGCGGGCGCGCTTCGAGATCGAATGCGGGGCGGGAACCTACATCCGGACACTCGCGCACGATCTGGGGCAGCGGCTCGGAACCGGGGCCCATCTGATCGAAATCTGTCGCACGGCCGCCGGTGAGTTTACCCTCGAACAAGCGGTCACGCTGGAAGAGGCCGAGAAAGCAGCCGCCAGGGCGGAAGCGCTGCTGATCCCGCTGGAGCGGCTACTGCCGGACTTGCCGCGGGCGGTCGTCAATGCAGCCGTCGAACGCAAGCTGCGGCATGGCGCCAAGATTGACCTGAACGAATCACAAATCCAGCCCCCGGAACTCAAGGCGGAGATCGACAGCCGGGAATGGAGTCCCTACCGGCTGCGCGTCTTCAACCAGGAGCACAGGCTCATCGCCATTGCCCAGGCAGTGGTGCCACGCGTTTTCCAGCCGGTGGTGGTCCTGCCGGCTTCGGCGCCGGCGTAGCTTCTTCAGTCAATCCTCTGATTGTTCTTACCGGTCTTGGGGCGGCTGTGGTGTCGGCGGCTGGGGCGGAGCTTGGGGTTGCGGCTGGGGCGGAGCGGGGCGCTGAGAAGGCGGGGGCTGCGGCGGAGGGGGTGCTGGACCGAAAGGCGAGAAGCGGCTTTCGGTGCCCACGTACAGGGTACGGAAATCGGCAAGGTCTGTTGCGGGGGCACGGACGACGCGTGGGGTCAAGAGGATGAGCAGTTCAGTCTCGCGTGTCTCCCGGTCGCGGCGGCCGAAGACATGGTCGAGCACAGGTGGGCTGCTCAGGCCGGGTGTCCCGACGTGCGTCTGACCCTGCGTTTCGCTCCGCACGCCGGAAATGATCAGCATCTGGTTGACCTGGAGCCGGACCGTCTGCTCAATCTCACGCTTGGAGATCACAGGGATGGCGTTGATCGTCTGGCCAGTCAGCGCCCGAAGGTCGAGCTTGAAGCGCAGCGTCAGTTCGTTCCCGCCGTGTAAGTAAGGCTCGGCAGTGATCTTCAGCCCCAGATCCTCGTAGCGAACGGCTGGAACCGGCGGGACAAACAGGCCACGGCGGATGAGTTCCAGTACTTCCGGCGGGAAGAAAAGAGAAGAGAAGGTGGCGAACACGATGGGGAACTGTTCGCCGACAAAGATAGAAGCTTCGCGGGCATGGCGGGCTCGCAGGGTGACGCGGCGCATCGAGTGGGTCACACGCGCAAGCGAAAAGAGATTCAAGCTGGCGCCGGGCAGGTTGGCGGCGAAGGTGGTGGCGCCTCCGCCGAAGAGGATGAAGGGTGGCAGCGAAACCTGACTGAGGCTCGGGTCGGCAGCGAGAGCGGCCAGTATTGTCTGCAGGGAAACGCCGAATAGGTCGCCCGGGAGGACCCCGCTTTCGATGAGCCGCCGCAGCGTGTCGAGAATTGAGCCGAGGTCGCCCAGGTTGGCCAGTGCTGTGCCCAGGTGAATAACCGTAGCCTGCTGCGGCGGCAGCAGGCCGAGTTTGCGGGCGCGCTCGCGATCCACCTCCAGCAGCAGGACGTCTACCAGAACCTCCCCTCGATCCTGACTGAGCTGCGCCAGGAGCTGCGAGGCGAGAGCCAAACGCCCAGGTGTATCGCGGACGGTGAACGTGTTCGTGCGGGTGTCGGCCTGAATCTGCCGCATGTCGAACAGCTCACGCAGGAGGCGGACCGCTTCAGCGAGTTCCTCCGGTGTCGCGCCCGGGAGAGAAAAGGTTTGCACGATCTGCGGCTCGTATTGGCGGTGTTTTTCCGGTGTGTTGGCGGCAATCAGGATGGTGCGGTCGTCGAGTTCCGTCCAGAAGGCATTGGCGGCTTGCGTTGCAATGCGAAGGGCAGTGGGGAGGTCGGCCTGATCAATCCGGAGCGTCAGCGGGGGACGCGGGAACTGATCGTCGAGGAGTATGCGAACACCGTAGAGTTCACCCAGGCGGGTGAAGACCGTGTGGGCATCGCCGCGCAGGCGCAGGTCGAGGCGCTTCGTCTCGATCGGGGGGAGTGGTGCAGAGCTCTCTTGCGCGGTCGCGGAAACGGTCGCCAGCATGCCCAGGAACAATGTCAGGAGCCACCGGTGCGCAGACATGATCGTAAGAGTAATTGTAGGGATAGGCGGTGCCAGAGGCAAACTTTCTCGATGGAATGCACGCAAGTTCCTCTAGAATCAGCGTCGGGGCTGCCGGGTTGCGCATCCAATGGAGTTTGAGCGGGCAGAATCAGCCCTTTCGGGGACAAGGATGGGCGTAAGGCAATACCAGACGCCGGCGATGCATTCCCTGCCGGTGGTGGACGACCATTTCGAAAGCAACGTCCCCGGGCTCTATCTCGTCGGTGACCTCGGACGTTCGCCCGTCATCAAGACGGCGGTGAACCAGGGCTACGATGTCATCCATCACATTGCTGGTCTGCCGGAAATGAAGCAAACAGTCGACGCCACCTGCGACGTCGCCATTGTCGGCGCGGGGGCGGCGGGGCTGAGTGCAGCCCTGGAGGCGAAGAAGCTGGGGCTGCGCTACCTCGTCTTCGACAAGCGCGACACGGCTTCGACCATCGCGGATTTTGCGCGCGGGAAAATGATCTATGCCGAGCCGCGCGATCTGCCGGTAAAGGGCAACCTGCCCGTCGACGACGACTGCCCCAAGGAGGCGCTGCTCGAGGGCTGGCACGCGGCCATTCAGAAAGCCGGTATCGAGGTGCGGGAGAACGAAGAAGTCACCGACATCCGCGGGCGGGACGGCCAGTTTGAGGTCGTGACACCGCAGGGGACGTATCAGGCACGGAAAGTCGTCCTGGCGATGGGCAAGCGCGGCAACCCGCGACAACTGGGGGCGCCGGGCGAGCACCTGCCCAAGGTGCGCTACAAGCTGACCGACCCAGGCGAGTATCGCGACGAGGACGTGCTGGTGGTAGGCGGGGGTGATTCGGCCCTGGAGAACGCGCTGGCACTCTGCTGGACGAATCGGGTGACGCTCTCCTACCGGCGAGACGCCTTCTCCCGGCCCAGCAAGCGGAACCTGGAAGCGATACAGGAGGCGATGCGGCAGGGACGGGTGCGAGTGATTCTCAACTCCGAGGTGTGCGAGATCCGTGACCGGGACGTAGAGCTCTGTCTCCGGGATGCGGGGAGCCAGCGGACGGAAGTGCTGAAGAATGACGTGGTGTTCGTCCAGATCGGAGCGGAACTGCCGGTCGTTTTTTTGCGCAAGCTCGGCGTCCGGTTCGAGAACGACTGGACGGGGCGGCGGTGGGCGACGCTGGCGCTGTGGGCCGCGATGGCCTACCTGATCTACGCCGTGTCGCGGAACAAAGTAACGGGCCTGCTCAATTGGGTGGGAAGCGGGTTCGGCGTAGAGGGCTTGACGGCGCGCTGGCAGCAGGCGTTGACCTTCGCGCTGAACTGGCGCGGCTTCAGCGTGGTGTACGAGCCGGGGTTCTGGTACTCGGCGATGTACACGGCGGTGATGGTGGTGTTCGGAGTGCAGGCGGCGCGGCGCTGGGGGAAGCGGTCGCGCTACCAGCGCTGGCGCTACGCGTCCTTGCTCAGCTTCCAGGTGATTTTCTTTTTCCTGATTCCGAATTTCGTCGTGCCCTTCGTCGGAACGCCGGAGATGCGCACAGAAGCCTGGCGCAGCTATGGCCTCTTCTATGCCTGGCCGCTCTTTATTTACACCTTCTTCACCCACGCGAAGGTCTGGCTGATCTGGGGCGCGGTGCTGGCGTTTGTGCTCATCCCGGTTTTCGCGCGCTATTTCGGCAAGGCCTACTGCACGTGGGTCTGCGGCTGCGGCGGGCTGGCGGAGACGCTGGGCGACCGCTGGCGGCATCTGGCGCCGAAGGGGCAGCGGGCGCAAGCCTGGGAGAAGATGAACTACTTCGTCCTGGTGTGGGCGGTGCTCATCACGGTGGCGTACTGGATCAACCTGAAGGTGTTCGACTTGAACACGGGGGAATTTCTGACCGCAAATGACCTCCAGCAGCAGTACTACCTCATTGTGGACTGGCTGCTGGTGGGTGTCATTCCGATTGCGGTCTATCCGATCCTGGGCGGGAAAATCTGGTGCCGCTACTGGTGTCCGCTGGCGATCTATATGGAAGTCATCAGCCGGTGGTTTTCCGACCTGGTCATCAAGTCGAACGACAAATGCATCAGTTGTGGCGAGTGCACGCGCTATTGCCAGGTGGGGATTGACGTAATGAGCTTCGCGCAGAAGCAGGAGGCCTTCAGTAACCGCAACACCTCCTGCATCCAGTGCGGCATCTGTATCGCGGTCTGCCCGGTGGACGTGCTCTCCTTTGCGCGCGATGCCACGGGAACGGTTCAGGCCAAGCTCGGCCTGGTACAGATTGCCAACGCGCGGCCCTCGTAGTCCGTCGGAAGGAGCAGCTACGGTAGAATAGTTTGCTGGCATTTTCCACTTCGCACTGAGGAGAGCACATGGCGTACAAGGTCATCATTCTGGGGTCGGGCTGCGCAGGGGCGACGGCGGCGATTTATGCCGCGCGCGCGAATCTTGCGCCACTGGTGCTGGAAGGCCACGAACCGGGCGGCCAGCTTTCGCTGACAACGCTGGTCGAGAACTACCCCGGCTTCAGCGAGGGAATTCAGGGGCCAGAGCTAGTGGCGATTATGAAGAAGCAGGCCGAGCGCTTCGGAGCGGAGTTTCGAATGGAAATTGCGCGGGAAGCGGACTTGAGCCGCCGGCCGTTCAAGCTCAAGACGGAGAAAAACAACTACGAGGCGGAAACACTGATTATTGCTTCGGGGGCGTCGGCGCGCCTGCTGGGCTTGGAATCGGAGAAGAAACTCATCGGCAAGGGAGTTTCAACCTGCGCCACCTGCGATGGCTACTTTTTCCGTGAAAAGGAAATTGTCGTGGTGGGTGGCGGCGACTCGGCGATGGAGGAGGCGCTCTTCCTGACCAAGTTTGCCACCAAAGTTACCGTGATTCATCGGCGCGACCAGTTGCGGGCCTCGAAAATCATGCAGGAGCGGGCACGGAGCAATCCGAAGATTTCGTTCCTCTGGGACACGCTGGTGACGGATATTCTCGACCCGGGGAAGGGGACCGTGGAGGCAGTGAAGCTGAAGAACGTCAAGACCGGAAAAGAGAGCACGTTCAAGACTGACGGGGTGTTCATCGCCATCGGACACATCCCGAATACCAAGGTTTTCGAAGGGCAACTTGAGATGGACAAGAACGGCTACCTCAAGGCGAAGAATGGGACCAGAACCAGCGTCGCAGGCGTGTTCGCGGCCGGGGATGTGCAGGACGTGATCTACAAGCAGGCCGTCACGGCGGCGGGCAGCGGCTGCATGGCCGCCATGGACGCCGAAAAGTTCCTCGAAGCACAGGGCCACAAATAGTCCTCGCCCAAGATTGACCATAACCTCAGGGGCTAAAGCCCTCGTTCTCTATTCCGCATGTTCGGCACGGCTGAAGCCGTGCCCTGACGAGCACCTAGAGCTTGTGGCAGACGGCGAGCCCATCGCGCAAGGGGATAATGGTGGAGAAGAGGTCGGGGGAGGAGTAAATCCGGCGGTTGAATTCCTGGATGGCGCGGGTTTCCTCGTCAGGGGTTTTCCCGGCCACTTTGCCGGACCAGAGAGTGTTGTCGGTGACAAAAAGGCCGCCGCGACGCAAGCGAGGCACGGCCAGGCGGAAGACATTGGGATAGTCCTCTTTGTCCACGTCGTTGAAGATGAAGTCGAACTCGCCGGGAATCTGTTGAATCAGGTCGAGAGCATTGCCGACCAGAACCTGGATGCGGTCGCTGACGCCGGCGCGCGCGAAGAAGTGGTGGGCCTGCTCGGCATTCTTCGGGTCACCGTCAGTGTAGTAGACGGTGGCGCCCGGGCCGGCCGCGCGGGCGAGCCAAATCGTTGAGTAACCAATTGCCGACCCCATCTCGAAGATGCGCTTCGCACCGATAAGCTGGACAAGCTGATAGAGCAAGCGACCTACCGCGGGGCCGACGATAGGAATATCGCGGCGGGCGGCCAGCTGCTCCATTTCGGCGAGGACTTCATCGCGCGGCGGCAAGAGACTGTAGAGGTACTTCTCGACGCTGGCGTCAACGATAGCGCTCATTGCTTTTCTCCGTAGCTGCAGTGGCACCCCTCGACTCTGGTCGGGGTAAAGGGGCCGCTGGGTTGGACTCTCAGCACTGGTGCCTCCTAGGAAATCTCAAATCGGAAATCCCATATTGAAGAATTAGCCAAGGGATTGGGCGGGTTGGAGGGCGAGGATTTCGAGGCCCTTGATGTCTTTGGTCAGTTCCTTGAGGCGGTCGGGCGTGCCGGAGAGGATGGGAAACGTGCCGTAGTGCATGGGGATGACGGCCTTGACGCCGAGGAGGCGGATGGCGTAGGCAGCCTCGCGGGGGCTCATCGTGTAGTGGTCGCCGATGGGGAGGCAGGCGAGGTCGGGGCGGTAGAGTTCGCCGATGATCTTCATATCGCCGAAGACATTGGTATCGCCGGCGTGGTAGAGCGTGAAACCGTTGGCGAAGCGGACGACGTAGCCGCAGGGCTCGCCCGCGTAGATGATCTTTCCGTCGTCGAGGATGCCGCAACTGTGGTCGGCGGAGACCATAGTGACTTCGAGGTCGGCGACGCGCACCGTGCCGCCCTTATTCATGTCCACCACGTTCTCGACGCCCTTCGCCCCCAGCCACTGCGCCAGCTCCCAGATGGCGACGACGGTGGCTTTGTGTTTTCTGGCGAGGGCGACAGCGTCGGCGATGTGGTCGAAGTGGCCATGGGTGATGAGCATGACGTCGAGCTTGTCGAAGGTCTTGAGCGCGTCGGGGCAGGCGGGATTGCCCTGCACCCAGGCGTCCATCAGCACGACCTTGCCGCTCGGAGTCTCTATTTTGAATGTGCCGTGGCCGAGCCAGGTGAATTTGATGCCGCGAGTGTCCATGTGTGCCTCCTAGCGAGAACTCGTTCGAGGGCTGGACCGAAGGGCCATTGTAGTCAGGCGGACGGGAAGGCTCAACTGGCAGGAGGCGGGAAAGAAGGCGCGGGGATTCCCAAAATGGAACAAAACCGCAAAAACCGTACCGTCCGTACGGTCCTTAGACAAGGTGAGGGCGGGATGGTAAAGAGGAAGGCGGAAAGGGCCAGGTGTGCGCGATGGCGGAGTTGAGCACAAAGGAATGCCCCGTGGAGAACTTCCGGGTGAAGGGGCAATCGAGGTGCGGGTTCAGTGCGCGAAGATTCGCGATGAGTGCACCATCCACCGCCATGATTACACCATTTGAGTTCTCGCTTGGGAGGCGAGATTGCGGGGGCAAAAAGGCGTGTGGTAAGGTGAGCGGCCTTTTGTGATGCAGTTGTGACCGGGAACTACGATTTCATCATCATCGGGGCGGGCCCGGCGGGCTCGACGGCGGCGAAGCTGGCCGCCGATGCGGGTTACTCCGTGCTGCTGGTGGACAAAGCCCGGTTCCCGCGGCACAAGACCTGCGCGAGCTGGATCAATCGCCTCGTGTTTGAGCGCTTTCCGTATCTGGGGCCGCAGCGGGAGCGCTTGGTGGAGTCGGCTTTCTGGGGCGCGGCATTTCTGGATCAGAAACTGGAGCGCGAGGCGCGGTGGAGCGAGCGGCGTCCGTCCGGGTATCTCTCGCTGCGGAGCAAGTTCGACAACGGACTCAAAGATATTGCCGTGGCGGCGGGCGCGGAGTTTCGCGAAGGGGTTGGCCTCGAGGCGTTGCAGGAAGAAGACAGCCGGGTGGCGGTGCGGCTTGAAACCGGCGAAGAGTTCAGCGCGCGCGTTCTCATCGGCGCAGACGGTGCCAACAGCCGGGTGGCTGCGCAGGCGGGCTTGCGGCGCGGCTGGGCGGAGAACGAATACGTGCTGTGCGCGAACGAGGACCTGCCGTACGCGTCCGACGCCATCGCGAAGTTCTATTCCGCCCGGCCGCCACTGTTCCTGGCGCTGCAGTTTGACAGGTTGACAGGTTACGGGTGGGTGTTCCCCAAGCGAGAGCACATCTGCGTGGGCATCGGCGGGCGGCTCCGCCCGGGAGAATCAATCAAGGAACTCTACAGCCGATTCTTTGCGGCCGCGCAGCAGCACGGCTATTTGCCCGCTGAGCTCGCGCCGCGACACGTCTATTACGCCCCGGACCCGGCGGGCGCGGTCACCAAGGGCAAGCCGATTGTGCGCGGGCTTGTGGTGCTGGTGGGTGACGCGGCCGGGTTTGTTTCCGGCTCGACGGGCGAAGGGATTTATCCAGCGATGGAAAGTGCCCGACTAGCCGTGGAGTTGGCCGACCGGGGATTGCGAACCGGGAATGTCGCGCACCATCTGGAGGGGTTTCAGACCGCCTGGCGAGCGCGGCTGGGAACCTACCTGCGCGACCTGCCGGGCGGGGAACAGCGGGGGCAGACAATGAATCGGATTGAATGGATTTTCCGCTCGCGGCTTGTCTGCGGTGTGGCCGCACGTATGTTTCTTTACGGGGAGCCGATTTCGCTCGGGACGCTGGCGCGGGCGGTAGTGGCCTCGTGAATTCAGAATACTGGCGTTCTGTTCAATATGTCGAACAAGCGGGCGCCGCCCGGTGCAGGACAGGCCCAATTTGCTATAGTTGAAAAGCGATGGCGGTTCGGGACGAAATTCGCGAGTTGGTGGTGCGCTCGTTCCTCGACATTGTGCGCTGCAACGAGCGCAATCTGCCGCTCGATGCCTCCGACCTGGCCAAGCTGGAGAGCCACCTGAACTGGGAACTCTCGGGCGATTCGGTACGGCGCTGGGCAGCCGAGCTGCCGGTGCCACCGAGCGTCGAGGACGTGAGTTTTCTCGTGGAGATGTTCCAGCACTGCTGGGAGCACTACACGGAAGACTTGAAGGAACTGAAGCAGATTGTCGGAGAAGACCCTGCGTTGGAGCGCTAGAGGATTTGCCTCGGCCCAGGCTTCATGCTAGCCTGAAAGAGCTCAGGGCTGGCGAGCTTGCCCGAGGGTGAGTGGGAGGAGCAGCAATGGCCTACGTGATTGCAGAGCCATGCATCGGCACCAAGGACACGGCGTGCGTGGACGTCTGCCCCGTCGACTGTATCCATCCGGCGAAGAACCGCGAGTACCACGGCGGCCCGGCCAATCAGGGCAAAAAGAACTTCGACGAAGTGGAGCAACTCTACATCCACCCCGAGGAGTGTATTGACTGCGGCGCCTGTGTGCCGGTCTGTCCGGTGACGGCGATTTTTGCGCTCGAAGACCTGCCGGAAAAGTGGGCAAACTTCACCAAAATCAACGCCGACTACTTCAAGGGGTGAGCTAGAGAGATTCCCGGGACGGGCGTTTCGGTCAGGAAATGCCCAGCTTGCGCCTGGCTTCCTCGCTCATCCGGCTGGGCTCCCAGGGCGGGTCCCAGACGATTTCCACCTGGGCATCGGTAACGCCGGGGATTTTTTCCAGTTCGGCCTGCACGTTTTGGCTGATCATGCCGTGCGCGGGACATCCCATAGCCGTCAGGGTCATCTGCACGTGCACGGCTCCGTCAGCCACTTGGACGCCGTAGACAAGTCCCAAGTCAACGATATTGATCGGGATTTCGGGGTCGTAGCAGTTGCGCAGCGCTTGCCACACCTGTTGTTCCGTCACTGCCATCGAAGCACCTCACTCTTGATTGTAGCACAGCGGCCCGAGCAAACCCGGCGCAACCCGGAGTCGTCTGCGCTAATCTTATAGGAAAGGGCACCGGGCAGGATGGCAGCGTCGAACAGTCTCGCACCGCGTATTCTCTCGCTGGCCACTGCCTCGCCGCCGCATCGCTTTACCCAGCAAGAGATTTACGGCATGCTTGGCTATAAGAGCCGCCGCATCCTGGACATCTTTCTGAACAGCGACATTGACTATCGGCACCTCTATGTGGATCCCGAAACCGCACGTCCCACCGAAACCGTAGACGAGCTCCACCGGCGCTACCGCGAGGGTGCGGTGCGCCTCGCGCGGGAAGCCGCCGAGCGCTGTCTGGCGCAGGCAGGGCTGCGCGCGCGAGACGTGGATTGCATCCTGGTGGCTTCCTGCACCGGCTACCTCTGCCCCGACCTGGCGACAATTCTGGTGAAGGAAATGGCGCTTCAGCCGTCGGTGCAGCGCGGGGCACTGGTGGGCCACGGCTGCGCTGGCGCCTTGCCGGCTTTGCAGCGCGCCTATGACCACGCCTGCGCCTACCCCGCGCATCGCGTGCTGGCCATTGCGGTGGAGATCTGCTCGGCGGCCTACTTCATTGACGATACGCTGGAGACGGTCGTCGGCAACGCCATCTGCGCCGACGGTGCCGCCGCTTGCCTGCTCAGCCTTGCGGCCGAAACCGGACCGCGACTGGCCGGATTCGCCTCGGTGCTCGATCCCAACTGCCAGAGCTCGGTGGGCTTCGAGCAGCGGCAGGGGAAATTGCGGATCATCCTTGCGCCCACGATTCGCGATCTGGCGCCGCCGATGATCGCGCGGGCGCTCGAGGCCCTGCTCGCCCCGCGTGGACTCACCCGCAACGACGTCCGCTTCTGGCTCATGCATCCGGGCGGGCGCAAGGTGATTGACAAAGTGCAGGACGCGCTTGGGCTGTGCGACGAGGACATCGCCTGCTCTCGGAGCGTCTATCGGAATTTCGGCAACATGTCCTCGGCCACGGTTTTGTTTGTCCTGAACGAACTCTTGCAGCGGGGCACGGCGCAACCCGGCGACCGCGGTGTGATGCTGGCGCTCGGGCCGGGCTTTGCCGCCGAAGCCGCCCTGCTGGAATGGTAGCGAGGTGCAGCGATGAAGCGCATGGCAGTTGTCCTGACGGGTCTGTGCCTGGCGGCCGTGCTGGTGGCACCCGCCGAGGAGACAGTGCAGGAGATTCGCGTATCCGCGAAGAAGTATGAATTCACGCCGAGCGAGATTCGGGTTCAGACCGGCCAGCGAGTGCGGCTTATCCTCACCGCCGAAGATCGCACGCACGGCATCGAAATCAAAGAGCTGAAGATCAAGGAAAAGATTCTCAAGGGGAAGGAAACTGTCGTGGAGTTCCTCGCGCCCGCTCCTGGCACGTATGAGTTCAAGTGCGCGAGCTTCTGTGGCTTCGGTCACGGCAGAATGAAAGGCAGGCTGATCGTCGAACCGGCCCCGCAGCCCTAAGGACTTTGATGGATTCGTGGGAGCGTTAGTTCAGCCGGTTGCTGATTGTTGTCAAGTGCGCGGAGCCAGGGCTGAAGCAGTGCGCGGAGGCCAGCGAGATCAATCCCGTGGTGTTCGGAAGGGTAAGCGGCGAGTTTCTCCAGTCCCTGGCGGAGGAGCGAGCGCGCGCCGGCCAAGTTCCCGCTCTGGAAGTGATGGAACCCGGCCGCCACCTGAATCAGTCCTTGATAAAAAGGTTTTTCTTCCGGCGTCTCAGCGAGCCAGATTTGTTCTAGCACCTCATGACATTCAAAGAAGAGGCCACGGTTGAAGCAGGTAATGCCGCGCGCCAGGATTTGGCGGTTGCGTTCGGAGTCCATGTCCGAAAACCAAACTATGCCAGAAACCGCAGGTGCGTCAGCCCCGGGTGAATCTTTCCAAGGCCTGACTCCATCTAATGGGAAGCTGGTAGCCTTGAACGCGTGAAATGAACATCTTCGCCAACAACAATGAGCGCAAGCTGCTGGAGGAGGCGATGCGCGAGGCGGGTCGGCTGCCGCCCGGGCAGGTGGCCACGCTGAAGTGGCCGGTGCTGCACTACGGCACGGTCCCGCGGTTTGACCCCACGAGTTGGGACTTCCGTGTCTGGGGCTTGGTCGAGCAGCCGCTGCGTCTCAGCTGGGGCGAATTCGAGGCTTTGCCGCAGATAGAAGTTGTTGCGGATATGCACTGCGTCACGCGCTGGAGTCGCTTTGACAACCGCTGGGGCGGCGTGTCGGCGCGCCAGGTCATTGAGCGTGTCCGGCCCAAACCGGATGCCGCCTACGTGCTCGTGCACGCCGATCAGGGCTTTACGGCCAATGTGCCACTGAGGGATCTGCTGCGCCCGAATGTCGTTTTTGCCCGCTTCCACGACGGCCAGCCGCTCACGCCTGAGCACGGCTATCCGCTGCGACTCGTCGTGCCGCATCTCTATGCCTGGAAGAGTGTGAAGTGGGTGCGCGGGTTGGAATTCCTGCCCGGGGACGCTCCCGGGTTCTGGGAGCAGAACGGTTATCACCTCTACGGAGACCCGTGGAGAGAACAGCGCTTCGACACTGATTGATCCAGCCTCGAGCTTCCAGCCCCCACCTTCTAGAAGATGTTGTACTGGTCCATGTGCAGGGTCTGGTCGGGCTGGACGATGATGTTTTTCCCGGTTTGCGCCTCGAGTTCGCGCAGCAGGCCGGACTCACGCGACTTGAGCGCCTTGGCCACTTCGGGATGGGCGCGAATGGTCAATTCGGGCGCATCAATCGAGCGCGCCATCTTCCGCGCCTCCTCCTGGATTTCGTAGCAGAGCGTCTCGAGCGACTTCACCATTCCTGTGCCGGTGCAGTAAGGGCAGGGCTGGCAGAGCACTTTTTCCAGGGACTGGCGCACGCGCTTGCGGGTGATGGCGATGAGCCCGAACTCGTTGAAGGCGAGCGTCTTCGACGGAGCCCGATCGCTCCGCAGGGCGCGCTCCAACTCCTGCATCACCCGCCGGCGATTGCGGGGGTCTTCCATGTCAATGAAGTCGATGATGATAATCCCGCCTAGGTCGCGGAGGCGAATCTGTCGGACGATTTCGTGCACGGCATCCAGGTTGGTGCGGACGATGGTGTCCTCCAGGCGGCTCGAGCCCTTGCCGACAAACTTGCCGGTGTTGACGTCAATGGCCACCAGCGCTTCGGTGTGGTTGATGACAATGTAGCCACCCGACTTCAGCCACACCTTTGGCCTGAGTGCCTGGTCAATCTCTCGCTGGACGCCCAGCTCCTCGAAGATGGGCGCCTCCTTTGTGTAGAGCTTGACCCTCGACACCAGGGAGGGCTGGAAGCGGCTGATGAACTCAATCGCCCGCGTGTACTCCTCCTCGTTGTCAATCCAGATGGTTTCAAAGTCGGTGGTGAGCTGGTCGCGCAGGATGCGCTCCATCAGACCGAGGTCGCGGTGCAGGAGCAGAGGCGCGGGCGTCTGTTCGGCCCGCTGCTTGAGATCGCGCCAGAGAGTAACCAGGTAGTCAATGTCCCGCCGGATATCCTCGTCGCTTGCGGTTTCGGCAGCTGTCCGTACCACGATGCCGCCCGTCACCGCCGCCTTCAACTGCAGCAGCAGCCGTCGCAGCCGTTGGCGTTCGTTCTCACCATGAATCCGGCGGGAGACGCCGACGTGCTCGATGGTGGGCATGTAGACCACGAAGCGGCCCGGCAAGGTCACATGGGAGGTGATGCGGGCTCCCTTCGTACCGATCTGTTCCTTGGCGATCTGGACGATGGTTTCTTGCCCCGGCTGCAAGAGCTCCGAAATGGGCGCGCGGGGACGAGGCGCCCCTACCGGCCGCCGACGCCGGGGTCCTCGCATCATCCGTCGCCCGCGCCGCCGCCCGCGCAGCGGCCGCTCCCACTCCACGCCGCCGGCCGTCCGTTCACGGACCGAGGGGGGCAACGCCACTTGGCCGTTTTCCTCCTCGACTCCTGCGGCACGGTGGCCAAAATCCTCGGGAACCTCGGGGGTTTCGATTTCCGGCGCGCGTGTTTCGGAGCGGGTCTCGGCGAATTCAGAGGTGTCCACTTCAGCGACCGGGATGTAGTCGAGCTCCCGTCTCCGGCGGACGGTCTCGCGCAGATCGGTGAGCGGTGCTGCCGCCCGAGCGGCGGGCAACGGGGGCGTAACTCCAATACTTTCCTCTGCGGAGGTTTCTTCACCGGACACGGTTTCTTCAAGGAGAGTGGCCGCGGGCAGAGATTCTTCCTCCAGTTCGCGCCCGGCGGCTTCAACCTGACTCGGTTCCGGCACCGACTCGAGTGGGACGGGAATACTTTCCACAACGCCCGTTGAGGCTGTCACTTTCGCGGCCGGCTCGCTCTCGGGTTCGGGCGCGGCCACCGACTCCGGCGGCGGGGCCGAAATGCGGTCTCTGTATTTGGCCAGTGATTCGCCCGGCAGAATGACAGGCTCGTAACCTTCCGGCGGGCGGGCGACGGGCGGCCCCTGTGGTCGGTCCGGAAAACGGCCACGGCTGGGGCCACGCGCGCCGCGGCGTCCTCGGTGCCGGCCCCGATGCGACCTTCGTCCGAGTGGTCGCCGTTCGAAGGAAGGCCGGGTGGCGGCCGCTCCCGAGGGCTCGGGCTCCCGCGCCGGGGCCCCAGGCGCCTCCGAGCTGGGCGGCTCGGTCGGTGGCGAAGGGGGTTGGTCGTTTGCGCCCGGGGAAACAGCCGCTGGCTCACTTGTAGAGGCAGTAAGGGCAGGGGATACTTCTTCCGACTCCTCCAAGACGCGCTCGTACTCTTCCTTGTCCTCGAAATAGTCGGAAACGTAAAGGAAGGCGTCGCGCTCTAGGCCGATGTGGACGAAGGCGGACTGCATCCCGGGCAGGACACGCGTGACGCGCCCCTTGTAGATGCTGCCGACCAGTCCCGTTTCTTTTTCGCGTTCGACGGAAAGCTCAACGACGCGTCCCTCTTCCAGCAGTGCGACTTTCGTCTCGTGCGGGGTCGCGGAAATCACCAATTCCTTTGCCATGCGCAAACCTCTCTGGGCACTCAGACCGACCGGCCGTAGTCGGTGCGCCGCGGAACAGGCGGCTTTGCCGATGCCCACTACTTGTTGTGTTCGTCTTCATTGTTCCCGTTGTTCCAACCACGGGTGGCCACCACCCGAGGTCGGCCCTTCCGCGCTCGGCCTGCAGCCGCCCGCTACAGGTTGACAAAGCGGCGCATCCGCACGCTCATCACCAGGCCGAGCGCCAGCCACGTCGAAACCGTGGCTGAGCCGCCATAGCTCATCAGAGGCAAGGGAATGCCCGTAACCGGCATCAACCCCACTACCATGCCCACGTTCACCAGCAGGTGAAACAGCAGAAGACTGGCAATCCCAGCCACCAGAAACGCACCGGCACGGTCAGGGGCAGTCTCGGCGTTGTGCACCAACCGCAGCAGCAACGCCAAATAGAGGAGCATCGCGAGCAACACGCCCGCAAACCCCTGCTCCTCGGCATAGGCGGCCATGACAAACTCCGCGTGGCGAACGGGGATGAATCCAAGCTGGTTCTGGCTTCCTTTTCCCGTGCCCTTCCCCCAGAAGCCGCCGGAGCCGACTGCAATCTTCGATTGCAGGATCTGGTAACCGGGGCCTTTGGGGTTTTGCCCGGGATTCATGAAGGTCACCAGGCGCTCCCGCTGGTACGGCCGCAGCAGGTGCCATCCCACGGGCAGAATCAACAGCCCTGCCACGAGCAGGATGGCTCCATGCTTCCAGCGCAGGCCGGCGAGGAAAACCCCTGCCGCCACGATGGGAACCAGCGTCAACGCGGTTCCCAAGTCCGGCTGGGCGGCGATCAACGCCATCGGCACGCCCGCCAGCAGGCCCACCTTCGCCAAGTCCGCCAGGCTCAACTGGGCCGCGCGGACCTCGCTGAAGTAGCGGGCCAACACGATAATTATAACTAACTTTGCCACCTCCGACACCTGAAATGTGATTCCACCGATCTCAATCCACCGGCGGGCGCCGAACAGTTCCTTGCCAAACAGCAGCACACCCAGCAGACCCGCTAGCACCGCCAAGTAGAGCCAGGCAGCCTGGTCGAGCCAGGTGTGGTAGTCCACCCGTGCCAGGATGAACAGGAGCGCCAGCCCGATGCCCATCCAGACCAGTTGTCGCAGGTGCATACCGCTGAAGCGCGGGCTGGTGAGTGTGGTGGAATAGATTTCGGCGATCCCGAGAGCCGCAATCAACAACACGCAGGCCAACAGCACCCAGTCCAGTTCGCGGTAGCGCACGGAGCGCGGCATGGCTAGCGCGTTTCCCCCGTGGCGGCATGACTTCCGGCAAGCTGGAGCGGTGCCCCGCGGCGTTTCTTCTCGAAGTAGGCACGCAGCACCATACGCGCCAGCGGGGCTGCCGACGCGCCGTGCTCGCCGTGTTCCAGCAGCACGGCCACAACGATTTCCGGATTCCGCCGCGGCGCCAGCCCGACGAACCAGGCGTTGTCAGTGTATGCGCCCTGGCCTTTGACCTGATTCAGCTTGTCGAGGCCGACAAGCTGGGCGGTGCCGGTCTTGCCGGCCACATCAAGTTCCGGCAGCCGGGCGGCAGCTCCGGTTCCGCCTTCGTTTACCACGCCCCACATCCCGTTGGTTAACTCCAGCAGGCTGGTTTCCTTCAGGGGTGCCTGCGCGGTCGCTGTTTCCGGAGTGCCGTTGCCGGGTTCGAGCACGAGGCGCGGCCGGACGAACCGGCCACCCATGGCGATGCCCCCGATGGCGTGAGCCAGCTGCAGCGGCGTGACCATGATGGGCCCCTGCCCGATGGCGACCGACACGGTCTCGCTGGGAATCCAGGGTTCTTTGCGGGCGCGCAGTTTCCACTCCGGCGATGGAATCAACCCACCTTCCTCACCCGGCAGGTCAATGCCGGTCGGTCGTCCCAAGCCGAACTGGCGTGCGTAGGCTCCAATGCGCTCGATGCCGAGCCATTTTCCCACCTCGTAGAAAAAGACATCGCAGGAGCGGACAATCGCTTCGTGCAGGCCCACCCGGCCGTGCCCCTCGGGAATCCAGCAACGGAAGAGGCGCCCATAATGGACTGCGCTGCCGTTGCACTGAACTGTGAACGGCTTTTCGAATAGGCCTTCTTCCAGGGCTGCTGCCGCGGTGATGATCTTGAAGGTCGAGCCCGGCGCTAGTTGGGCCTGGATGACGCGGTTGAGCAGAGGCTTGTCGGGATCGTTCATCAGCCGCTGCCATTCCTCCGCCGGGATGCGTCTCGCAAAGAGATTGGGGTCAAACGCCGGGCGACTCGCGAGCGCGAGCACGTCGCCTGTCTGCGGATTCAGCGCCACCAGGCCTCCCTTGCGCTCCTCCAGGGCACGCTCGGCAGCCAGCTGAACATCGTAGTCAATCGTCAACTGTAGCGGGCGTCCGGCCACGGGTGGTTTGTACTCGGGTTTGTACTCGGGGCCCCGCACTTCACGCCCCTGGCTGTCCACCAGCGCGCGCCGCTCACCGTTGACGCCCATCAGGATGCGGTTGTAGTGGCGCTCGATGCCTTTCTTGCCCACGATGTCGCCCAGCTCGGAGCGGCCAGCCGCCACCTCCTCTTTCGAGGCCTCACCGACATAGCCAAACAGGTGCGCGCCCAGACCGGCGGGCGGATAGCGGCGCCGGTACAGTAGCAACAGCTCGAGGCCGGGATAATCGTCCTGGTGAGCCTCGATGAAAGCGATGTCGGAGAGCGCTGCTTCGTCCTTCAACACAATCGGCTGGAACGGCGGTGCATCCTTGTATTCTTCCAGCCGTTCCGCCAGCCAGGCTGGAGCCAGATGCAACCCGCGCGCGATGGCTTCCTGTGCCGCCTTCGTGTTGGGCACATACTCACGTACCAGAATCACGCTGTACGCCGGGTAGTTATCCACCAGGAGGCGGCCTTCGCGGTCCAGGATGAGGCCGCGCGGCGCCATAATGGGGGTCGTGCGGATGCGGTTCCGCTCGGCCAAGAGGGAAAAGTACTCCGAGCGAGCGATCTGGAGCCGCCAGAAGCCTCCCAACAGCAGCAGGGTCACCGCGATGGCGGCCACTCGCAGCCAGGCCAGCCGTTCGGTGGGAAGCTTGCGTTCGTAACCGAAGATGAGTTCCATGTCTGTCCCGGCCTGCTGCCCCCCTCAGGCCGGCCGGCGAAAGCGATCCAGTAGCCGAAAAACTAGCACACCCAGAAGGGCAGTGACAAGCGCCGCCTCCAGCATCTGCAGATTCAGTAGCGCAGCCGGCTGCCCCAGCAGCAACCATTCGACGCCGCCGAAGATGACCTGGTGGAGGAGGAAGAAGCCGAAAACCAGCAGGAGGCGGGCTACGGGTTGCTCCGTCTCCAGCCGGATGGCGACCCAGGAGGCGGCAAAGCCCACCAGCGTCTTGGCCATCCCATACTGGCCGATGGGATGATGGGTGAGCGCATCCTGGGCCACGCCCACGACCAATCCCAGGGTGAGACCTGTGGTCGGGTTTCGCCGGCTGAGGGCAAAGTAGATAACCACCAGCCGCGGCAGGTCCAGCAGGGAAGCCGCCGGAACATAGAAGGGAACGTAGGCCTGAAGAAAGAAGGCAACAAACACGACTGCCAGGAAGACGAGCGGGGAAAAACGGTAGAGTTCAGTACGCGTTTCCCGCGCCAACGTCAGTTCCGTCCGTTGCCTTCGGCGGGCCTGGCAGCGCCCTCCGGTGCGCCCGCATAGACGAAGACGTATTCCAGTTGACTCAGCCGCGCGGTCGGGGTGACGACAATCTCATGGAAATACTGTCCGCGACGAGCCGAGCTAATGGTCCCGATGGGGAATCCCTTGGGGAACAGTTGATCCTGTCCCGAGGTCAGGACGAGGCTTCCCACGGGAACATTTTCTTCCACGGCGACATAGTCCAGCCGGCACTGCCACGTACCCGTACCTTTGACCACACCTTGCACGCGGCTGCTGGCCAACATCGCACCCACGCCGCTCGTCCGGTCTGTGATGAGCAGAACCTGGGCCGAGCCAGGAAACGTCTGTGTGATTTTTCCCACGATGCCGGCGGGCGTCAGCACCACCATGTTCCGACGCAGCCCGTCGCCCTGACCGCGGTTGATGAAGACGGTGTGCGACGTTGCGGCGGCGCTCGAGCCGATTACTTCCGCAGCTAGCAGCGGTTCCTGGGGGCGGTTCTGCTTCAGGGCAAGGAGGGCGGCGAGTTGGTCGGCTTCGGCCGCTCGGGCTTCCAAAGCGTGCAGGCGGAGTTGCGCCTGCTCCAGCTCGGCACGCAGCACCTGGTTCTCCCGCTCCACATTGTAGAGAGCGATGTAGCGGTTCCAGATGGTGCCGGTGCCATCTACGACAAAGTCCGCTACCTTCTCGATGGGGGTGAGCAAGGTCACCGCCCAGACGCGCAGCAGCCGGATCTCGTTTTCCGTCTTGATCTGATAAGCGAGCAGCAGCAGCTGCACAAACAGGCTGGCGACCAGCAAGGCGAGATGCGGATGGCGCTCAAGGAAGGTGCGCATAGTTGTGCGTGCAGCTGCCTACTCGATTGAAATCTGGCGGAGCAGCCCGAAATCGCTCAGCATCTTGCCTGTGCCCAGAGCCACACAGGCAAGCGGGTCATCGGCAATCGAGACCGGCAGGCCGGTTTCTTCGCGGATGCGCTTGTCGAGGTTCTTGAGCAGTGCCACGCCGCCCGTGAGGACGATGCCGCGGTCGCTGATGTCGGCCGACAGCTCCGGCGGCGTGCGCTCCAGAGCGACCCGGATGGCGTTGATGACGGTCGAGACACACTCGGACAGCGCCTCCCGGACTTCGGCGTCGGTGATGGTCACTGTTTTCGGGACGCCTTCGATCAGGTTCCGGCCCTTGATCTCCATGGTCATCGGTTTGTCGAGCGGATAGGCCGAGCCGACTTCAATCTTGATTTGCTCCGCCGTGCGCTCGCCAATCAGCAGGTTATATTTTCGCTTGAGGTAGTGCATGATGGCTTCGTCCATCTCATTGCCGGCCACGCGCACGGAGCGGGAGAAAACGATGCCGCTCAGGGAAATGACAGCGATTTCGGTGGTGCCGCCCCCAATGTCGACAATCATGCTGCCACAGGCTTCTGTGATGGGCAGGCCGGCGCCAATGGCTGCCGCCATCGCCTGCTCCACCAGATAAACCTCGCTGGCCTTCGCCCGGTAGGCCGAGTCCTGCACCGCCCGCTTTTCCACTGGCGTAATCTCGCTCGGTACCCCGATCACGATCCGCGGATGGACGAGCAGCTTGCGGTTGTGCGCCTTGCGGATGAAATAGTTCAGCATCCGCTCGGTCACTTTGAAGTCGGCGATGACGCCATCCTTCATCGGCTTGATGGCCACAATGTTGCCCGGCGTGCGCCCGAGCATGTCCTTGGCTTCCTTGCCCACGGCACAGATTTCGCCGTTGTTCTTGTTGATGGCTACGATGGAGGGCTCGTTCACCACGATGCCGCGCCCGCGTGCGTACACCAAGGTGTTGGCCGTGCCCAGATCAATGGCGAGGTCGGAGGAGAAGACGCTGTAAACGGAACGGAAATTCATGGTTGCTCGGGGTCGCGCGACGCCTTATTGAACATAGACCTGCTTGCGGTGGGTCACCACTTCGCCGCGCTGATTCTGAGCCGTGATGGTGATCATGTGCGCGCCCGCGCTGGGCAAGGGCCGGGTGAAGTGCTTGAAGCGCCCGTCGGGCCCCACCAGGGCTACCTGCTCATTCTGGATGATGACGGTGGCCCCGGGCTCGGTGCGGCCAATGACCTCAATGACGCGTCCGTGCTGGATGACGTTGTCGATTACCAGCAGCAGGTCTTCGCCAACCGGTTGATGGTGGAGACTGAACTTATTGGTCTCGCTTTCGGCGCTTTCCTGTTTCTCTTTGTCCACGGCGGTCAGGTTCCACCAGTATTCGCCGGGATTCAGGCCTTTGGCCACAAAGAAAGTCTCGGAAATGTTCTTGCGTTCGAAAACCTGGCGGGTCAGCAGGGGCGAGGTGTAGATGCGAAGCCGATACGCAATGGCATCGGGGACGCCCGACCATTCAAAGCGAATCTCTTCCTGTTTCGGGTTCGTGCTGATGATGGGTTGGAGGTTGCGCGGCAGCTTGGGCTGCGGCGGCCGAAGCACGCGCTCCACGCCGAGGGAGGCATTCGGGTCGGTGAAGCCCGCGCGCTGGTAGGGCCCTACGGTCACGCGCTCATTACCCTTCTGCAAGTCAACCTGTCCCTCGGCCACCGTAATCTCATGCACATTGGCCTTGGGGTCGTTCTTGACAGCAGCGCGGCTGTTCTGACGCATTTCGGCCACGGCGTTTTCAAACAATACGGTGGAGCGTGAGCCCGGGGCCGGGAAGGATCCGGTGGAAAGATCCACGGCGCCGGACGTAACGTGGACGGACACCTGGGTGGCCCGATTCTCGTAGGCGACGTTGCGCTCGATGACAATCAGGGTTTCTGGCTTTACGACGTAGTTGGTGCCGTCCACAAAGGTGATGCGAGCAACGCCGTTGGCGCCCGTCTGGACGATGTCGCCCTCGTCGAGCGGCATCTTGTAGTCGGCGTTGACCCACTGCACCGCATTGGCCTTGCGGACGCGCACCTCGCCATCCAGGTTCAAGAACCGGGCCTGTGCGACCCGTTGAACCGGCGGAGCGGGCGAAGGGGTCTCGCCGCTGCCCAGAAGGGTGGCCACGCGGCTTAGTGTCGCCCGCAGTGCGCCGGGACGCAGGAGGGAATAGATGCCCAGGCCGAGCGCGAGCAGAATGAGAACCAGGATCGCCACGGTCCGATAGGTGACCGTGGTCCAGTACACCTCCAGTGTCTTGAGCTTTTCCTTGGGTTCTTGTTCGGCCATCAGCCTTGTTTGCCTACTGCGTGTGCAATTCTGCTTGAGGGTAGCACAAGGCGGTTGCCGGATTCAATAGCTGCGGCGTGCGGCCGCCCCTTGAGCGGCTCGGCGCACTCGACTAGAATGGGGTTTGCCCGCGCCGGGCAGTCAGGCCAGACGAGATGCTCAAACTCTTCCGCCAGCGCAAGCGCGTCATCAAATGGGTGCTCTGGGCCATCGTACTGGTGGTGGGATTCATGATGGTCGTCACGCTGGTTCCGGGCATTGGCGGTGGCGCCGGCGCAGCTCTGGACTCTCCCGACGTCCTTGCGGTGGTTGGCGAGCGCGCCATCAGCTCCCAGGAGATTCAGCGCCGCGTCTCCCGGCTCCAGCAAAGCCTGCAAGGCGCTTCCAACACTCTTTTCCGGCGCTACGTGGCCGAACAGGTCATCGAAGATGTGCTGTTTGGGCAAATGCTGGAGCAGGAAGCCGAGCGCCTGGGCGTGCGGATTACCCCCGAAGAAGTTTCCGCCCAGATCCGCCAGATGCCGATTTTCCAGCTGGAGGGAAAGTTCGTCGGAGCGGCTGAATACCAGCGAATCGTGCAGCAACAGTTCCGCTTGACGGTAGCGGAGTTCGAGGACGAGGTACGTACGGGGGAGCTCGGCCGCAAGGTTTTCCAACTTCTCACCGACGGCCTGAGTGTTTCGGACGCGGAAGTGGTGCAGGAATTCCGCGCCCGCAACGAGAAAGTCGCGGTCGAGTATGCGCTCTTCAAGCCCCGCGCGCTGGAAGAACAAATCCGTCCGAGCGAAGAAGAACTCCGCCGCTTCTTCGACGAGCGGCGCGACCGCTACCGCTTACCAGAACGCCGGCGCGCCCGCATCGTGCTGGTGGGATTCGATTGGGTCAAACAACGCTCGCCGATCACGCCGGAGGAACTCCAGGCCTACTACGACCGCAACCGCGAGAACTACCGCGTAGCCGAGCAGGTGCGCTTCCGGCACATCCTGTTCCGCTTCCCCGACGCTGCCACCGAGGAACAGAAGGAAAAGATTCGCGGCGAGGCCCGCCGGGTGCGCGGGGAACTGGCGCGGGGCAAGGATTTCGCCAAGCTCGCGCAGGAGCATTCAGGCGATGCGGCTACCAGCGAGAAGGGCGGCGAGGTCGGCTGGGTGGGCCGCGGCCAGGTTGTACCGGAACTCGAGAAAGTCATTTTCTCACTTCAGAAGGGCGCGCTCAGCGAGCCGGTGGAAGTGGGCTACGGGATTCACATCGTTCAGGTCAGCGACCGGCAGCCAGCGCGGTTGAAGCCGCTCGCCGAGGTGCGGGGTGAAATCGAGTCCTTCCTGAGCCAGCAGAAGAGCCAGCAGGAAGCGCTGCGGCTGGCCCAGCGCCTGGGGCAGGACGTGCGCGGCGGGCAGACGCTGGCAGGCGCTGCCGAAGCGCTCGACCTGCGCCCTCAAGAAACTCAACCCTTTGCCCTGACGGATTTCCTGCCGGAATTTGCCGGCACCACGGCCGTGCAGGAGATGGCGTTTCGGCTGAAGCCGAACGAAGTGAGCGAACCGGTGTCGGTTCCGACCGGCTACGCCGTCGTCGAGCTGCTGGAGGTACTGCCCGCCCGCGAGCGCGCCGAGCTCAGCGACGTGCGCGACCAGGTCGAGCGCGCCTTGCGCCAGGAACGCGCAGGCGAGTTGGCCCGGCAGCGTGCACAGGCGCTGGCGGATGCCGCCAGCAAGGCGGGTGACCTCCGGGCGGCGGGCAGGGCCGCGGGCGTCGAGGTCAAGCTCTCCAACCCTTTCACGCGCTCGGACAGCGTTCCGGAACTGGGCCCGGCGCGGGAGTTTGCCGGTCAGGTGTTCGCCCTGCCTACAGGCGGACTTACCGGGCCGGTACGCGTCGGCGTCAACTGGGGCGTGTTGCGCGTGGCCGCCCGCCAGGAACCCGACCTGAGGGCGTTTATGCAGCAGCAGGCGTTCATTGCGCAGGATCTTCTGCAAGCGAAACGCCAGACGACCTTCCAGTTGTTTCGCGAAGGGTTGAAGCGCCGCCTGATGGAGACGGGCAAGCTTCGCCAGAACCCGCGCGCCATTGAGCGCGTCCTGGGCTCCAGTTGAGGGTCATCGCTTTTCTTACCTGAGTCCAGTAGACTTACGCCTCTGACGCGAGATTCCGCTCTCGGTTGATTCAGAAGGGGCAGGCTGAATCGAATGGTCCCGTGGTCGCTGCGCCAAGTTTCAAGCCGACGCTGGCGGCAGGCGCAGGAGCACGAGGCGCACTTCTGGATTCAGCCGAATGCCTTACCGCCGCAGCAGGATCGAGTGGCCCAGCGCTACGCCGGCCTGCTCGAGGAACTTGACCGGCAGGGTCAGGTCGGCGGGCGCATTTTGGAGGTGGGCAGTGGCCCTACCTGTGTGAGCGCGCGGCTGGGCAACCGGTTGCGGGTGTTTGCCGACCCCTTGATGGCTCTCTACCGGTCGCTGTGCGCGGATGCGGTTCCCGGCCACTTCGTCGCGACCGTGGGCGAACAACTCCCCTTCGCGGACGCCAGTTTCGACGCCGTTTTTTCCTTCAATGTCATTGACCACGTTTTCTCCCCGGCCCGCTTTGTGTCCGAGCTCGTGCGCGTCCTGCGGCCCAGTGGATTGGTCATCATCGGCGTCTACACGCACCCGCGATTGTTCGCGGCTGTGCGCACTCTTCTGGACCGCGCGCTGCCCTGGGCACGGGAACTTCCCCATCCGTTTTTCTTCTCCCGGCATTCGCTTCTGCACTTGTTGCGGCACTGTGGCTTGCAGGTCGAGCGCGTCGTCTGCGTCCATGCGCCGAACCACATTCCGGCCCTCCATCGGCAAGATTGGGTGGGCGTTGCGCGCAAGCCCGCGGGGCTCGCTTTCCGCTCGCCCGTGTCGGCCTCGGCGCGTTGACTCCGCGCGTCCCCGCGCCTAAGATGGCCGCGGAACTGTACCGGGGCGGGGAATGTCTCATCCAATCTAGGCAGGAGCCAGGAATGCGGAACGCCCTCATCCGGATGCTGCGCGGGCGGCTCGTCGGCGCACTGATTCCCGCGCTGGTTGTTCTTCTCTGGGCCGGCCTTGGCAGTGCCGTCGCAGATTCCCGGCGCGTCGTCGCCATCGGGGATATCCACGGCGACTACGACGCGTTGGTCGCCATCCTCAAAGAAGCGGGCGTGATTGACGCGGCACGACGCTGGAATGACCCCAACACGACGCTGGTGCAAACCGGCGACTTCCTCGACCGCGGGCCGCGGATGAGGGAAGTGACCGAGCTCTTGATGACCCTCGAAAAACAGGCGGCCCGGAAAGGCGGCCAGGTCATCGTCCTGCTCGGCAATCATGAAGTGATGAACCTGCTGGGTGATCTGCGCTATGTCACGCGGGAGAACTTCGCCGAGTTTGCCGGCCGGAAGGCCGAGAAGCGGCAGCGAAGCGCGTATCAGGCCTATGTCAAGTTTCGGGCGGCGCCTGCTCGTGCGGGCGCTGGAGCCACGTCGGCTCACAACCCCGCCGCAGAGCAAGAGTGGATGGATGCACATCCGCCCGGCTTCATCGAGCACCGCGAGGTCTTCGGTCCCACCGGCAGGTACGGCCGCTGGCTCCGGGGACGCCCGAGCGTCGCGCGCATCGGGGACGTCGTCTTTCTGCACGGTGGCATCAGCCCCGACTTCGCTTCCCTGAATATCGAAACCATCAACCAGCGCATCCGCGATGAAATCCGCGCCTTTGACATCGTGAAGCGCTATCTCGAGCAGAGAAAACTCATCCTGCCTTTCTTTACTCTGGGTGAGGTGGTGGCGGCGGTCCAGTCTGAACTGGAAACGCGGAAGGCGGAGTTGCAGTTGCGTACCGCAGAGGCCGTGCAAGCCGGCAAGACGTACGTCCCCGTAGCCGAGGAGAAGCGGCATCTCGAGCTGCTCGAGGATTTTCTGGGGCTGGCGAGCTGGCTGAGCATCCGGGCGGACGGCCCGCTCTGGTTTCGGGGTTACGCCGAATGGCCGGAAGAAGCCGGGGCGACTCAAGTCGCAAGCGTTCTGGGCTCCTACGCTGCTGCTCATTTCGTCGTTGGCCACACGCCGCAGCGAAACGGCCGGATCCAGCCGCGCTTCGGCGGCAAAGTCTTTCTGATCGATACCGGGATGCTGGCCAGTTTCTATGCGGGCGGCCGCCCGGCAGCGCTCGAGATTCGCGATGGCAGGTTCACCGCCATCTACCTCGACCAGCGCGTGGTGCTGCTGGACCGCAGGAGCGGCGCCACCCCCGCCAGTCAACCCGCGTTATCGTCGGCAATGGCCTCGCATGGCAATTGGCCAGCCGATATCGGGCAGGAGAATCCGCCGGCATCGTCAGCCGCGAAACCCGCTCGGGTCTGGCTGGACCCCGACGGGAACCCGCTGCCGTTCACCAGCGACGAAGAGGTGATGGAATTCCTCCACACCGCCAGGGTCGTTCGCATACGCGAAATCGGCCAGGGCATCACGCGGCCGAAGCGAGTCTTGCTGGAGAAGGATGGCATCCGGATGAACGCGGTCTTCCGCGACCTGAATGAGGAGAAGGCGATTGCGCAGTTTGTGACTGGACGGACGGAGGTTGGCTTCCGCGACAGCTACTTGTTCGAGCCCGCCGCGTATGAGTTGAGCCGATTGCTGGGCTTGGACAACGTGCCGCCAGCCATTGTCCGGCGGATTGACGGCAAATCGGGCTCCTTGCAGATCTGGGTGGAAAAGGCGATGACGGAAGGAAACCGCAAGCAGAAAGGCCTCCAGCCGCCCGACCCCGAGTACTGGAACCAGCAGATGTACGTCATGCACCACTTCGACCGGCTCATCTACAACACCGACCGCAACCTGGGCAACGTGCTGATTGACCCGAACTGGAAGGCCTGGATGATTGACCACACACGCGCCTTCCGGCTCCAGACCGACATCACGGATGCCGACAAGATCGTGAAGTGCGAGCGCACCTTCCTGGAGAAGCTCAAGACCCTTGACGAGGTTACGCTGAAGCAGCGGCTGAAACCCTACCTGCGCTCCAGCGAGATCACTGCCGTGTTCAAGCGCGCCCGGAAGGTCGTCGAGCTCATCGAGAAACTCATCCAAGAGCGCGGAGAGGAAAACGTCCTCTACACACTCAAGTCGCAGGAACCGGCGCTGGCGCCGGTTCACTAGGCAGTAACGCGCAGAGATTCATCGTGGAAGCCTTGCCGTAGGAGTCGAGAGCGGTGCCGCCGCTGGCGCGCTTCCTGGAGCGTCTCCTCAACCTGCATCGCGGCGACCTCAGCCGCGGCGCGTTGCTGTTTTCCTACCTCTTTCTCATCATTGCCAGCTACGTCATCGGCAAGGTGGCCCGCGATGCGCTCTTCCTCGACCGGTTCAAGGCGGTCCAGCTTCCCTATGCCGACATCGCCATCGCCATTCTGGTCGGCTTCGTGGTCGCCGCCTACGTCGGCATCGGACGGCGCACCAGCCTCCGCAACCTTCTGGCGGGCAGCTTGCTCCTCTTTGCCTTCGTCGCCCTCCTGTTCTGGGGGCTTGCCCACTGGTTCCAGTTCGCCTGGCTCTATCCCGTCATCTACGTCTGGGTCGGCATCTTCGGCGTGCTGGCGCCGGCGCAGGTGTGGACGCTAGCCAACTACGTCCTGACCACGCGCGAGGCCAAGCGCCTCTTCGGCCTGGTGGGCAGCGGCGCCATCTCGGGCTGGATTTTCGGCGGCTTCTTTTCCAAGGCGGCCGCGAGTGCCTTCGGCACCGAGAGCCTGCTCTTTGGAATGGCGTTGTTCCTGGCTCTCTGTGTGGTGCTGGTGGTTCTGATCTGGCGGCAACGACAGCCGGCAGCGGTGCAGGCGGCAGAAAGCGAAGTGGACGCGGAGGAGAAGCGCCCGCAGTACCTGATGGAGAGCCTGCGCTTGGTTGCCTCCTCGCGGTATCTGAAGGCCATTGCGGCTGTCATCTGCCTCTCCTCCTTCGTCACCACGGTCGCGGGCTGGCAGTTCAAGGCCATCGCCAAGCAATTCCTCATGCAGAAGGACGCGCTGGCCGCCTTCTTCGGCGACTTCAACTTCTACGCCGGCATTCTCTCCTTGCTCACGCAACTGCTGCTGACCTCGCGGGTGCTGCGCCGCTTTGGGATTGGGCCGGCGCTGTTCGTTGTCCCTACCGCGCTGCTGCTGGGCTCGTTTGGCGTGCTGCTGTGGGGAACGCTCGCCGCAGCGGTGGTGCTGAAGGGCAGCGACCAGGTCTTGCGCTACTCCATTGACAAGTCTACGGTCGAGCTGCTCTACCTGCCGCTGCCCGCGCGCATCAAGCTGCAGGTGAAATCCTTCATCGACACTGTTGTCTGGCGTTTAGGCGATGGCTTGGCCGGCGTCACGCTGCTCATCTTTGCCACCGGCATTGGCCTGAGCGCGCAGCAGGTGAGCTGGCTCAACTTCGTGCTCATCCTCGGCTGGCTGACCGCGGCGCTGGTGGCGCGGCAGCAATACATCGCTGGCCTGCGCGAAAGCGTCCGCGAGCATCGGCTGGACGCTGAGCGTGCCTCCGCGCCCGTGCTCGATCGCTCGACCGCAGAAATCTTCGCCGCCAATCTCCAGGCCGCTGACCCGCAGAGCGTGTTGTATGCGTTGAG